>Ga0183260_10005137_pt1 | contig 10333 bp, 11 predicted proteins | sample AntDrymUQ4972206_2_FD_129768 | JGI IMG/M metagenome (GOLD analysis project Ga0183260, IMG submission 129768) | Polar desert sand microbial communities from Dry Valleys, Antarctica - metaG UQ497 (22.06) (version 2) (version 2) | ecosystem: Environmental > Terrestrial > Soil > Desert | place...
CCGAGCGGCCCCGCAATCGTCCAGAAGAGCCCGAGCGCCTCGCTACCGCGCCACGCGAGCACGCCCGCGCCAACGATCCAGAGGGTCCCCCAGAAGACGAGCGAGAACCAGATGGACGAGAGCGTCGTGTGCGTCTCGCGGCGGACGCGCTCGACGAGGCCGAGCGTGTCCTGCGCGGCCGACGGCGATTCCCAGTGCGAGCTCATAGTTAACTTTGTAACGCAAAGTAGTCTGCGTTGTCAAGAGCCGAGCATGCGCCGCTGCGCTTCTGCGAGCACCTCGCCGAGGATCCCGACGATCTCGTCCATCTCGCGCTCGGTCGCGACGAGCGGAGGAGAGATCTGGACGACGGGGTCGCCCCGGTCGTCCGCACGGCAGATGAGCCCGGCGTCGAAGAACGCCTGCGAGAGGTAGCCGCGCAGGAGCTGCTCGCACTCGTCGTCGTCGAAGGTCTCCTTCGTCTCGGAGTCCTTCACGAGCTCGAGCGCGTAGAAGAACCCCGCACCGCGCACGTCACCGACGATCTCGAGCTCGAGCAGCGTCTCGAGCTTCTCACGGAAGCGATCCTCGTTCGACCGCACGTGCTCGACGATCCCCTCCCGCTTCATGATCTCGATGTTCTTGAGCGCGACTGCGCACTGCACCGGGTGGCCGCCGAACGTGATCCCGTGCGTGAACATCGAGCCATCGTCGAGGAACGGCGCCGCCACCTCGTCGGTGAGGATCACCGCGCCGATCGCCCCGTACGATGACGAGAGCCCCTTCGCGGAGGTGATCAGGTCGGGCCGGATGTCGTAGCGCTCCGACGCGAACCAGGCGCCGATCCGCCCGAAGCCGGTGATCACCTCGTCGGCCGACAGCAGGATCTCGTAGCGGTCGCAGAGCTCCCGCACGCCGCGCCAGTACCCCTCGGGCGCGACGAACGCGCCGCCCGAGTTCTGCACCGGCTCCATGTGCACGAGGCAGACGGTCTCCGGTCCCATCGCCTCGATCGTCCGCTCGAGCTCGGCGAGCAGGTCGGCCGTGAACTCCGCCTCGGTCTCTCCGTCGGGCCGGCGATAGCGGTTCGTGTTGCGCACGTTCCGCACCTCGGCGAGCAGGGGCTCGAACGGGACACGGATCGCCGGGATGCCCGTCAGCGAGAGCGCGCCGAGCGTCGTGCCGTGGTAGGCCGTATGCCGCGTGATCGCCTTGTAGCGGCGGGTCGGCGTTCGCAGGTTTGCGACGATCGCGTCGTGGCGGCGCTCCGGCGACGAGCCGACGTGCTCGCGGAGCCGCTTGTCACCGCGCGCGAGGTAGTACTGACGCGCGAGCTTCCAGGCCGACTCGACCGCCTCGGAGCCTCCCGACACGAAGAAGACACGGTTGAGGCTTCCGGGCGCGAGCGACGCCACCTCGGCCGCGAGCTCGACCGCGCGCGGGTGCGCGTACGTCCAGTTCGTGTAGAAGGGCAACTCACGCATCTGCTCGAGCGCGGCCTGCCCGATCTCCTCGCCGAAGCCGTAGCCGATGTTCACGGAGAAGAGCCCGGCGAGCGCGTCGAGGTAGCGCTTCCCGTTCGCGTCCTCTAGGTAGCAGCCGTCCCCGCGGACGATCATAGGGACGTCGGCATCGCGATAGCCGCCCATCCGCGTGAAGTGCATCCAGAGGTGATCCTTGGCGAGCCTCTGGTACGAGGGTACGTCGAGAATGGAGGTCTCCATGCGCACCGTAGGCTATATCCGAGTATCGGGTCGGCGGACGAGAGGGTGACAGCGTCCTCTCGCGACAGCTTGCGCAGTCTCACCTGATGAACGCGCCCGCCGGCGACGAGGCGGCGTCGGTGCTTGCTTGTGTCGGGCACCACCGACCCCGAGATCTGTTCGCGCGAGTGGAGGTCGACTTCCCGGAGGGCATCGGCCCGGTCGAGTGCGTGAACGTCGAGCACGAGGAGGTGCTGCTCGTCCCGCGCTGGGTCGACTGCCGGCGCGTCACGTTCAAGTACGGGCTCGGCGACGAGTTCATCGAGGTGCTCCGCACGCTTCACAAGCTCGGGCTCGACGGGAAGGAGCCGATCCGGGTGAAAGCGGTCGAGGTCGCGCCGCGCGACGTGGTCGCGGCGGCGCTCCCCGACCCCGCGACCCTCGGCGACCGGATGACCGGCAGGACGTGCGCGGGGACGCTGGTTACCGGCACGGGTGTCGACGGTCACCCGCGCCGCACGTACCTCTATCACGTTGTCGATAACGAGTGGTCGATGCGCGAGTACGGCGCCCAGGCGGTCGTCTGGCAGACGGCGCTCAACCCGGTCTGCGCGCTCGAGCTCCTGGCCGACGGCGACTGGAAAGGCACGGGCGTCCTAGGCCCGGAAGCGTTCCCCTCACAGCCGTATCTCGCGAAGCTCGCCGAGCTCGGCGCCCCGCACGGCGTCCTCGAGCTCGAGCCCTAGTCGCGCCGGAACCGCCCATCGAGCCGCGTCCCGGACGGACGTGGCTTCGTGCCTGGCACGTGCGCGTGCCGGCGTCGCGCAGACGAACCGACTTGACGGCCGCACTTTCCGGACTTTCCGAGCGCCTCGACCGACGCGTGCGGCCTCTGGATGTCCTGGACGGGCGTGGCCGACGAGGACGTGGCTTCGTGCCTGGCACGTTTTCCACAGGCTGGCTCGACTCGGCCCTAGACTCCCACGATGGAGACCGCGGGCAAGCTGCTGCTCGTCGGTGCCGCCGTTCTCTTGGTGCTCGGACTCGGAGCCCTGCTTCTCTCCCGCCTTGGCGTGACGACGCTCCCTGGGACGTTCAGCTGGAGATCCGAGAACGTCCGCGTCGTGATTCCGGTCGGCCTGATGATCGCGGTGTCCGTGGTCGGGACGATCCTGCTGAACGTCTTCCTGCGCCGGTAGTCGATTCCGCCGCGTTCCGTTCGTCTCGGTTGCGATGAGTTTCGGAGCGACCGAGCGTCCAAGGTTTGGATGGAGTTTCTACGATGCCCCCGATGGCCCGCGTGACGCTGCGCGCTCCGCTCTCCGAGCTCTGCGGCGGACGGACGCACGAGATCGAGGGCGCGACGGTACGTGACGTCCTCTTCGAGCTCGAGCGCGCGCACCCGTCGATTGCCGGCTGGGTGCTCGACGAGCAGGGGCGCATCCGCGAGCACGTCAACATCTTCGTCAACGGAACCGCGGGCGAGGGACGCACGCCGGTCGGCGAGACCGACCAGCTTCACGTCCTGCCCGCGATCACGGGAGGGTGAGATGACCGAGCTACTGGTTGGCACGAAGAAGGGTCTCTTCCGGCTCGAGGGCGATCCCGGGAACGGCGGCTTCGAGGTCACGGCGCGCGCGTTCGCGGGCCAGAGCGTCGAGTACGCGATGCGCGACTCGCGCACCGGCCGTTACCTCGCCTCCGTGACGTCGTGGTTCTACGGCCCGAAGATCTGGGTCGCGGACGACCCGACCGGCGAGTGGGAGCAGACCGAGGGATGCGTGCTGCCCGAGGGCGGCGAGGAGGCGCTCGAACGGATCTGGGTGATCGCCCCCGGCGAGGCGGACGGTGTGCTCTACGCCGGCGGCGCGCCCGGCCCGCTCTTCGAGAGCCGCGACGGCGGGCTCACCTGGGCGCTCAACACACCGCTCTGGGAGCATCCGACCCGCTCCGACTGGAGCCCCGGCGCCGGCGGGCTCTGCTTGCACACCATCGCGCCGTGGCCCGGCGACCCCAAAAAGCTGCTCGTCGCGATCTCGGCGGTCGGCGTCTGGCTCTCGGACGACGGCGGCGAGACCTGGCGCCACTCGAACACCGGGATCGTCCCGGAGTACCTCCCCGAGGACGCGCGCGACACCCCGATCCAGCACTGCGTCCACGACGTCCGCCGGTCGCCGTCACGGCCCGAGCGCCTCTTCATGCAGTTCCACGGCGGCGTCTACCGCTCCGACGACGCGGGTGAGACGTGGCTCGACGTCGGAGAGGGCCTCCCTTCCGACTTCGGCTTCCCGGTCGTCGTCGACCCGGCCGACCCCGACAGCGCGTACGTGATCCCGCTGATCGGCGCCGAGGATCGAACGACGCCGGGCGGCACCGTCCAGGTGTGGGAGACCCGGGACGCCGGCGCGTCGTGGACGCCGCGGGGCGACGGGCTCCCCGAGCAGGACGCCTACCTGACGATCCTCCGGGAGGCATTCGACTCGAGCGGCGAGGGCGACGGGCTCGAGCTCTACTTCGGTGCGACCTCGGGCGAGGTCTTCGGCTCGGCCGACGCCGGCGCGAGCTGGACGCAGGTGGCCGACCACCTGCCTCCCGTCTACTCCGTGCGCACCGCCTAGGTGTCCGACTTCAGTCGGACACCGGAAGTTCGCACGCGCGCGACGCAACTTCCGGTGTCGGACTGAAGTTCCGACACCGAATGACCTACTTCACGGTCGGCGGAAGTCGGACACCGGCTCACCTCCGGGCCGCTATCCGTCGAAGCCGGCCGAGTCGACGTTCTCGACGGCGATCTTCGCCGTCACACGCGTCTCGTCCGCGCTGCGAAACGGATACGTCTCCTTGCCGAGGTACTTGAAGGCGAGGTCGTCGATCTGCTGGTCCGCACCGTCCTCGGTGAGCGTCGCCGTTCCGTCGACGCTGACCCACTTCCAGGGGTCGCCCGGGTCGACCATCGTCAAAGAGAGGCGCGGGTCGGCGCTCAGGTGCTCCTCCTTGGCCCGTCCACGGGCGGTGTTGAACGAGACACCGTCCCTCCCGTCGACCCAGACGACGGTCGTATGGGGCGACCCGTCCTCGCGGAGCGTCGTGATCACGCCGACGAAGGCGTTGTCACGGAGGAATGCCTGCTGGTCCTGTGTGAGCGTCTCGGCCATGGCTCTCTCCTTCTCGGGGGATCACCATGGCCAACGACGCTCGTCCGCAAACCCTTCCCAGCCTCGCCCTACTTGACCGTGGTCGGGATGTTCTCGACCTCTCCCGCGGCAAGCTTGCGCTCGACATCCTCGACGGCCTTGACGGCCTCGGCGTTCGCCTTCGGGCTGACCTTTCCGAGCCCGACGCCGTCGTCCTCGATCCCGAACGTGACGTTCTTGCCGCCGGCGAACGTCTTGTCCCCGACCGCACGGATCGTCAGGTAGACCGCGCTGTCGACGCCCTTGAGCGCACTCGTCAGCACGTGCTCGCCGAGGAACGACTGGTCGCCGTCCACGCCGATTCCCCACACCTTCTCGTCCTTCGCGGCCGAGAGCGCGCCGAGCCCGCACCCGCCCGCGACCTGGAAGACGACCTTCGAGCCGGCTGCGATCTGGTTCAGCGCGAGCTCCTTGCACTTCGCCTGGTCGTCCCAGTCCTGCGAGTAGTCCCACTTCACGGCGGTGCCGGGGACGGCCGACTCCGCGCCGGCGCGGTAGCCCGCGATGAAGCGATCGACCGGCGGCTCCTTGAACCCGCCGACCGCGCTGATCGCCTTGCCGCCCGCACGCTTCGCCTCGAGCGCGCCGAGGTAGCCGACGAGATACCCGACCTGCTCCTCGCGGAACAGGAGTCCCTGGACGTTCTGCGGCTTGCCCTTGAGGAACGACTGGTCGACGTCGACGATCGCGAAGTTCGTCTCGGGGAACCGCCTCGCGGTGGCGGCGATCGCGTCGCCCTGCGCGAACCCGACGCCGATGATCAGGTCGAAGCCCTGACGCGCAAGCGTGGACATGTTGGGCACGTAGTCCGCCGCGGTCTTCGTCTCGACGACCCGGCCCGTGATCCCGAGCTCCCGCTCGGCCCGCTTCAGGCCCTTGAACGCGAGCTCGTTGAAGCCGTTGTCGTTGAGCTGCCCCGCGTCGGCGACAAGCGCGACCCTGAGCGTCGAGGTTGCCGTGGTCTCGGTCTGCGTCGGAGCCGCCTCGTCGTCGCCTCCGCAGCCGACGGCGAACGCGGCCAGGACGGCGCCGAGCGCCGCGAGGCTTGTGAACGAGCGGTGTCTGGTCATGCTTCTACTCCTGTTGCTAGTTTTTGACTGTGAGTCGTAAACCTGCCGGGGAGTCTACCAAACCGTCGCAGTCGACCCTCGCGGTCGTGCTACAGGTGCGCGGCGGCGGGTTGCAGGTGATCCTCTGGCAGCGTGCGCGCGACCCCTTCCGCGACACGTGGGCGCTGCCCGGCGGCCTCCTCGCCCCCGCCGAGACGCTCGAGGAGTCGATCCGCAGGCACCTCGCGGCCAAGGTCGACGTCCGAGAGGTCTCCCACTTGGAGCAGCTCGCGACGTACAGCGACCCCGATCGGGACCCGTCCTCGTGGGAGCTCGCAACGGCCTACCTCGGCCTTGTGCAGCTCGGTCTCGACCCCGACGTGCCGGCGGACACGCGGTGGCATCCTGTCGACGATCTCCCGCAGACGGCATTCGACCACGGGGAGATCGTGCTCGCCGGTCGCGAGCGCCTCCGCGGCAAGCTCTCGTATTCGAACGCCGGCTTCGCGCTCGCGCCGGACACGTTCACGCTGGGAGAGCTTCGAGACGTCTACGCCGCAGCCCTGGGCCACGAGCTCTCTGCGACCAACCTCCGCCGCGTCCTCGAGCGGCGCGACGTGATCGAGCCGACCGGCGAGCGGCGTCCCTCGGGCCGCGCCGGCGGCCGCCCCGCCGAGGTTTTCCGCTTCCGAGACCGTCAGCTCTCGATCACCGACCCGTTCGCCGCGCTTCGCCCACGGCGGTGACAGCCGTGGCCAAAGCGGCCACTTGACAAGAAGCGGTGTCTGACACCGAAATACGTCAACCGGCCAGAAGAGACATGGCCGGGTACGGCGACACGGAGAAGCGCTTATGCGGCGAACTGCAGCCATTCTGTTGGTACTCGCGTCGCTGGTTGCCGGCACTGCGGTGTCCGACACCGAAGGCGCACCCGCGTCGAGCGCCCGCACGACAGCCGTCGTCAGCTACGTGATCGACGGCGACACGATCAAGCTCACGAACGGCTTCCGGGTGCGTCTCCTCCAGATCGACGCGCCCGAGCCCGGTGACGGGGAGTGCTTCTCGCGCGCGTCCGGCCGCGAGCTCCGTCGGCTCCTTCCGAACGGCAGCCGGGTCACCCTCGAGACAGACCCGCCCCTCGATCTCGTCGACCGCTACAGCCGGCTTCTCCGATACGTCCACTACCGAGGCGTCAACCTCAATGTCGAGCTGGTTCGCCGCGGTGCGGCGACGGTCTGGTTCTACCGAGGCGAACGAGGTCGTCACGCCGCAGCGCTGCTCGCAGCGTCGCGCTCGTCTCGCGCAGGCCGGCGCGGCATCTGGGGAGCATGTCCCGGTGCGGTGTGGAATCCGTTCGCCGCCGCCGAAACAGGAGGCTCACGATCATCCGCTCTGCCGCCGCGCACGATTGCCCGAGGAACGTGCGACTCCTCCTACCCGACCGTCTGTATCCCTCCTGCCCCTCCCGACCTCGACTGCGACGACGTACCTCATACGGACTTCCGGGTTCGTCCGCCCGACTCTCACCGCTTCGACGGAGAAGGGGACGGGCTCGGCTGCGAGGGCTGAAGATCAGGCCGAGACCCGCGCGACCGCCCTCACGCTCGCACCGACGCAGAAGGCGAGCACGAGCACGTCGTCCAATCGTTCGATCGCGAGCTCGAGCACGTCGCCGCGGTCGATCGGGTCGCGGTAGTCGAGCTCTGCCACGAGAGGCGCGTGAACGTCGAGCCGGTGCAGCCGCAGCGCCTCCTCGGCGCCCTGGAAGTAGACCGCGTTGTTCACATGGCCGTGGAGATCGACGTCGGTAGCGCGCAGGGGCCAGGGCAGTCGTTCGGCCCCCGGCCCGGGCGGCGGGAGCTCGAGCCGCGTCGAGACGGCCCGGCCAGCTGTCGCCTGGGCGTAGATGCCGAACGACTCGATCCGCGCCGGGCGCTGGTCGGGCCCGAGATGGATCCAGACGCTGTCGACCTCCACGAGACCGCCCGCGTCGCCCGTCACCGTCCAGCGGCGCCCTGCGGCGATCGACGCGACGCCGCTGCACCAGGTCGCGAGCTCGAGCTCGCGGTCGCGCAGGAGTGGCGCGCGCACCTCGACCCTGATTCGCCGGACGAACCAGAGATGCTGCGGCGTGCCCCAGCTGGTCTCCTGCACGTCGTCGATCGCGACGTCCTGGAGAAATCGCGCAACCGCGTCCAGCCGGACGCGACCGGTCGCGTCCATGTCCGCAAGCCGGACGCGCCGCCGCGAGGTATAGATCCGACCGACCGATGGCCGCGGGAGCGAGGGGTCGAGCATTGCGGTTGCTCCTACATCCCGTACGCCTCGAGGAACTTCAACCACACCTCGCTGCGCGTCGGAAACGCGGGCACCGCGTGCCAGAGATCCTCGAGCGGCACCTCGGAGACGACCGCGATCGTCGCCGCGTGCAGCGCCTCGGCGATCTCCGCGCCCGTGATCGTCGCGCCGACGAGGATGCCGCGTTCGTCGTCGACGACGAAGAGCGCCGTTCCGGCGGCTCCCTTGCCGACGAACGAGCCGCCGGCGTTGCCGCCCGTCTCGACCTCGATCGCGCGGACGCGGACGCCTGCCTCTTCCGCCGCCGCCCTTCGCAGGCCGACCGACCCGACCTGCGGATCCGTGAAGATCACGCCCGGCGACGCGGCTCCGTCCGAGCGCAGGCGCACCTGCTTCCCCAGAATCGCGTCCGCCGCCAGGCGCGCCTGGTACTTCCCCATGTGCGTGAGGAGCGCGCGGCCGTTCACGTCGCCGACCGCGTACAGCCAGTCGTGACCGGCGACACGGAGCGAGTAGTCGACCTCGACGTACTCTCCGGGCTCGAGCCCGACCGTCTCGAGGCCGAGATCGCCCGTCCGAGGCGTCCGCCCGATCGCAACGAGCAGCTCGTCGGCCTCCACAGACTCCCCGAGGTCGAGCTCGACGCGCACCGAGCCGTTCCGGGACACCCCGACGACGTTCGTCTCGAGCCGCACGTCGACGCCCGTGTCGCGGAGCGCCTCGGCGATCTGGTCGCTCACGAACCGCTCCTCGCGCTCGAGCAGCCGCGTGCCGCGGTGCGCGAGGGTGACCGTCGAGCCGAGCGCGGCCCATGCCTGCGCGAGCTCCACCCCGACGACGCCGCCTCCGAGCACGAACAGCCGCTCGGGAACCTCCTTGGCGGTCGTCGCCTCGATGTTCGTCCACGGCTTCGCCTCTGCGAGGCCGGGCACGTCGGGGATCGTCGCCGAGCTGCCCGTGGCGACGACGACCGCGCGCCGCGCGGTAAGCACGTCGTCCCCGACCCGCACCCGCTTCTCGCCGTCGAGGCGTCCGTGACCGCGGACGAGCTCGATCCCACGCTCCTCGAGCCACGGAAGCTGCGACGCGTCGTCCTCGTCGTGGATCACCTCGTCGCGCCGCGCGAGCACTGCGTGCACGTCGAGGTCGCCGACCTCGAGCCCTGCCACCCGGCCCGCCTCGGCGACGAGCTCGACCGGACGCAGCAACGCCTTGGACGGCATGCACGCGTAGAACGAGCACTCGCCGCCCACCAGCCGCTCCTCGACGATCGCGACCGCGACGCCTGCGTCGGCCAGCCTGCCCGCGATCACCTCGCCCGGCGCCCCGGCGCCGATCACCACCACGTCGAACTCCCGCTCTGCCATGGTCTCCTCTCGCTCGGACGCGCCCGTAGTCTGCACGTGTGCCGCGGCGCCACGTTCGCCTCACACCACCAGACGACGCGGCGATCGCCGCTTCGCTCGCGACGCTGCGCGACCAGCTCGACGTCTCGCTCGAGTTCCCGGCGGAGGTCGTCGACGACGCCGAGCGCTCGCTCCGATCGCCTCGGCTGCCGTCTGCGGACGCGACCGAGATCCCGTTTGTCACGATCGACCCCCCGCACTCGATGGATCTCGACCAGGCGCTCCACCTCGAGCGTCGCAAGGGCGGCTACCGCGTCCGGTACGCGATCGCCGACGTCGCGGCGTTCGTCGACCCCGGCGGCCCGATGGACGTCGAGGCACACGCTCGCGGTCAGACGCTCTACGCGCCCGATGCGAACGCGCGCCTCTACCCGCCGCAGCTCTCCGAGGGTGGTGCGAGCCTTCTGCCGGACCAGACGCGACCCGCGCTCGTCTGGGACATGCTGCTCGACGAGACCGGCGAGGGGATCGAGGTCGACGTGCGGCGCGCGCTCGTCCGCAGCGGCGAGAAGCTGAGCTACGCAGGCGTGCAACAGATGCTCGAGGAGGGCTCGGCCTCGGAGTCGCTCCAGCTCCTCCGCGAGGTCGGTCTCCTCCGCCAGGAGCGCGAGTTGCGGCGCGGCGGGATCACGCTCCCGATCCCCGAGCAGGAGGTCGAGCGAACCGACGACGGCTACGAGCTCGTCTTTCGCGCGCCGCTTCCC
>Ga0183260_10005138_pt1 | contig 10333 bp, 10 predicted proteins | sample AntDrymUQ4972206_2_FD_129768 | JGI IMG/M metagenome (GOLD analysis project Ga0183260, IMG submission 129768) | Polar desert sand microbial communities from Dry Valleys, Antarctica - metaG UQ497 (22.06) (version 2) (version 2) | ecosystem: Environmental > Terrestrial > Soil > Desert | place...
GCGCCCATCACCCGAACTGGAGGCTGGAGATCGCGGGATAACGCGTTCGGCGACCTCCAGAACGAAGGGGACGCATCAGTCGTCGGCGACGGTGATGGTGACCGAGTTGATGACGACGTCGTCCTTCGGCTTGTCGCCGCTGGCGGTGGGGACCCGCTGCATCTGATCGAGGACCTCGAGGCCCTTCACGATCTGACCGAACAGGCTGTACTGCGGCGGCAGGCCGACACCCGAGGCACCCGAGACGAGGAAGAACTGGCTGCCGTTTGTGTTGGGCCCGGCGTTGGCCATGGCCACCGAGCCGATCTGGTACTCGCCCTGGCGGGGAAGCTCGTCGGCGAACTGGTAGCCGGGTCCGCCGCGACCGCTGCCGGTCGGGTCACCGCCCTGGCACATGAACCCGTTGATGATGCGGTGGAAGATGACGCCGTCGTAGTAGTGGTGCAGGGCGAGAAAGACGAAGTTGTTGACGGTCGACGGCGCCTTCGCCGCGTCGAGCGCGATGACGATCTCACCGAGCGACGTGTCGAGCGTGGCGGAGTAGCGCTTGGAGGGATCGATGCCCATCTCGGGCGCCTCGGAGAACTTCTGCTGTCGTGGTGCCGAGCCATCGAGCGCGGGGAAGGGGGTAGCCATGACCCTCGACCCTATGCCCCGTCCCCACGATCCACCCCACCACCGTCTGGGCGGGATTCGTCCCACGACACGGTCTGGGCGGGATCCGTTCCACCTGCTGAAAGAGATCCCGCCCAGACCGAGTACGACCCTGGCCGGAGCCCGGCCGGGCCGGGGTCATGCAACGGGGTCATGCAACGAGGAGGTGCGGGGCCCAGCGACCGACTGCCTCGCGGATGCGGGACGCCGTGGCGGCCGGGCGCCGAACGATTGCTGAGTAGGTGAATCGCAGGGTGACGAACCCGGCCACGGTGTGCGCTGCGTCTCTGGCCCGGTCACGCTCGAACGTGGCGTGGTCGAGCCCGTGTGTCGCCCATCCGTCGCACTCGATGAGGATCGGCGAACCGACGATCCGGAAGTCCACCTCGTAGTCGCTCACGACCGGATGGAACTCGACGGCGGGAAGGTGGAAACGCGCGACGAGATCCCGCATCGCCAGTTCGAGCACGCTGTCCGCCGGTCGACCGTCGAGCAGCCAGCCCTGGAGCGCGTTGCGGAAGGCGACGATCCCGGTGCGCCCGGGTCCGGAGTGACGAGCGATGCCGTCGTCGAGCGCCCGGACGGTCGACAGCTTCGCCGACAGCACGTGCCCGACGGCGCCCGGCATGGCATGGGGGTCGACCGCGCCGAGATCGCACAACGTCCGGACGATGTTCGTGGTGGGGATGCGCATCCGGCGTGCAGGCGCGAGATCACGCCGATCCCGAGGGCGATGGACGACGATGCCCGGATCGAGGTCCGCCTCGTGTGTTCGGATCGGCAAGATGACGTCGACCGGATCGTCGCCCGGCCGAGGAATCCCCCACAGCGCCGCCGCCGTGCGATGGGAGGCGAGCGCGTCCGGTCCCGAGGCCAGCACGGCGCCGATCAGGCGTTGTAGGCGCGTCTGCTCGCTGCCGACGATACGGGCGACACCCGGGAACATCCGCTCCACCAGCCCGCGATCGTGGGCCCGGTACCAGGTGCTCGGGCTGATGCCCACGTGCTGCGCTGCGGTGATCGTCACGACACCGTGATGGCGGCTGGCGAACGACTCGATGAGACGAAGATCCATGGCCCGATGAGGCGTTCGACCGCAATTGATTCGGAAGCCGGGACGCTCTGGGCGGGGAATCTGTCAGCAGTTGGCACAGTTCCCGCCCAGACCGTGTCGTGGGACGAATCCCGCCCAGACCGTGTACGACCCGGGCCGGAGGCCGGCCGGGTCGGGGTCAGTTGTTGAGGGTGTTGTAGTTGCGGATGAGGCGGTTGGCCTGTGAGGCGGCCTTCTCCAGTTCGGCCGCCGGATCGGCGCCGTTGAGGATCGCCCCGACGGCGTTGGAGTTCGTCGCCCGGATCTCGCGCAGCGGACCGATGACGGGACCGAAGGCCGAGGGATCCTCGGTCGCCGCGTTGAGCTGGTCGTAGGCGACCTTGAAGCGCGGGTCGTCGTCGTACGTCGTGCGCAGCGGTTCGATGTCGATCGCATCGCTGCGGACGGGCACGTACCCGGTGCGCGACGCCCACGTCGACTGCACCTCGGCCGACACGGCGTACTCCACGAAGTCCCACGCCGCTGCCGTCTGCTCGTCGTCCTTGTCGGCCACGACGTACAGGGACGCCCCGCCGAGCAGCACGCCGGGCTGTGTCGCCGGACCCGGCATCGGGCCGACACCGAACTGCTCCGACGTGATGCCCGGCACGAGCCCACCGTCGAGGGTCGTGATGAGCGTCCCGAGCGCGGCCGACGTGCCGATCGTCATCGCCGCCGGCCGCTTCGGATCGGCGAGCTTCAGGAACGAGTCGTACCCCGACGGGTTCGCCCCGACATGGGCGGCGAGCCCGTCGTCGACGAGCTTGCGCACGTCGCTCAACAGGTCGACACCGAACTGGTCGTCGTAGAGCACCTGCGTGGCGGGCGCCGAGCGGCCGTTGGCGTTGTCGGCGTACAGCTTCTTACCCTTGGCGAACCACTGCTCGAGGAACCACCCGCCGCCGTTGTCCTGACCGGAGTCGAGCGCGATCCCCGTCCCGGACGCGCCGCTGTCGACGAGGCGTTGCGAGTAGCGACGGATCTCCTCCAGCGTCTCGGGCGGCTTGTTGGGATCGAGCCCGGCCTTGCGGAACATCTTCTTGTTGAAGTAGAGGACAGGTCCCGACACGTTGAACGGCATCCCCCACAGAACGCCGCCCGTCACGTAGGCGCTCCGCACCCGCGGCAGAAACGCCGACATGTCGAAGTCCGACTCGTTGACGCAGACATCGGCAGGGACGACCGACTCCGAATCGACCATCTGGGCGAGCATGTACTCGGGCATCAGCACCAGCTCGGGCCGCCCGTCGGCTCCGCTCTGCAGGTACTTGTCGATCGTCTCGTTGTAGCCACCCTGGTTCTGCAACCGCACCCTGACGCGGTCCTGGCTGTCGTGGTACCCGGCGACGAGATCCTTGAGCGCCTCCTCGCTCTCGCCCCCCAGCCCGTGCCAGTACGTGACCTCCACCGGGTCGTCGCCGTCGCCGAGCGCGTCGACGGGGCACTCTGGCAGATCGGCGAACGGCGTCGTGGTCGTCGTCGCCGGGATCGTGGGCGGCAGCGTCTCGCCGGGCGCAGCCGTCTGTGGCGGCGGCGGCGGAGCGGTGGGATCGATGCCGGCGTCGAGAATCGGGTCACCCGACGAGCATGCGGCGGCCACGACCGCAGCGAACGCGACCACCATCGCCAGCCGCCGGCGTCGTGCCACGAAGGCGCTCATCCTTTCACCGCGCCTGCGGTGAGACCGCGCACGAGTTGGCGCTGGAAGAGCAGCAGCACGGCCGCCACTGGGATCGCGGCGATGACCGTGCCGGCCTGGATCAGGTTCGGCTCGTCGATGCCTGCCGCGGCGAGCTGTTTCAATCCGCTTTGCACGGTGCGCCACTCCTCCTCGTCGGCGACGAGCACCGGCCAGAGATACATGTTCCAGGTCGACAAGAACGCGAACAGCGCCATCGCGCCGATCGTCGGTCGCACGAGCGGGATCGCCACGTGGCGCAGGAACCCGAGGTGACCGACACCGTCGATGGTGGCGGCGTCACGCATGTCGCGCGGCAACTGCAAGAACACCTGGCGCATCAGGAACGTGCCGAACGCCGTGGCGAAGAACGGCACGGCGAGGCCCTGGTACGAGTTTTTCCAGCCGAGTGAGTCGATGGTCTGCAAGTTCACCACCATTGTCGCCTCGATGGGGATCAGCAACGTCGCAAGGAAGGCGAAGAAGAGCAGGTTGCGGCCGGGGAAGTGCAGGAACGAGAAGGCGTACGCCGACAGCACGGCCGTGACGACCTGCATGAACGTCACCACGAGAGCGACGACGGCGCTGTTGAGCAGGTAGCGATCGAGGTTGCCGCGTTCCCAGGCGTTGCGCAGCACGTCGAGCGTGAACGCGTCGGGAACGAGCGGGTTGTCGAGCACCTTGTCGCCCGGCTTCAAGGCGGCGATCACCGTCGTGTACACGGGAAACAGCACGATGACGCTGACGACGACGAGCAGTGCGTAGCGCGGCGCCATCCGCCAGCCGGTGACGCGGTCGATCTCGAGACCCTGGTGCTCAGTCGCCATAGTGCACCCTCCTGCCGAAGCCGCGCAGCTGCAGCGCGGCGAGCACGAGCAGGATGACGAACAGCCACACGGCCGTCGTCGCCTGCAGCCCAGCATCGCTGCGGACCACAGAAGAATCGCCGTACACGAGATACGTGACGGTGGTCGTCGACTGCTGCGGGTCGGGTCCACCGTCGGTGAGCAGGTCGATCTCGCCGTACGCCTGGAAGGCACGGGATGTGAGCACCACGACCACGAACAGCAGTGTCGGCCCGAGCATCGGCAACGTCACGCTCCAGAAGCGACGGAACCCGCCGGCGCCATCGATCGCTGCTGCCTCGTGCAGGTCGGCGGGGATCCCCTGCAACCCGGCCGTCACGAGGATGAACGTGAAGCCGAGCCCTGCCCACACGCTGGACATCGCCACCGACGTGAGCGCGGTGCCGGGGTCGCGCAGCAGTCCCGGCTCCTTCACGACGCCGAACAAGTCCTCCACCCAGCCGATGTTGGGGATGACGCCGACGTCGGGCTGCAGCAAGAAGAACCACATGAGGCTCGCCACGGCGACCGAGGTGGCCACGGTGGAGGAGAAGATCGCACGGAAGATGCCGATGCCGCGCAGGTAGCGGTCGGCAAGCATCGCGAGGCCGATGCCGAGCGCGAGCCCGATCGGCACGACGAGCAGCGTGAACTTACCCGTCACCCACAGTGCCTGCTGGAACTCGTCGCTGCGCCACACGTCGCTGTACTGGTCCCATCCGGTGGTCACGCAGCGCGTCCCCGACTCGTTGCACCGCTGACGACCGAGCGAGACGGTCTTCACCAACGGGTAGACGAGGAACGCCCCGAGCACGAGCGCCGACGGCGCGATCATCACCAGCCCGGTCGGAAGATCTCGCCATTGCCACCCGACGTCGCGCATCCGCCGGCGTAGGAACCCCACGAGGCGTGAGCGTAGGCGACGCGTCGTCCGCGCCGGAGTCTGCCGAGGCCTGCCGTGCCCGAACTCACGCACGCCCACGGAGTGCCACCTCGATCACATCCACATCACGCTGTCGACGCCCGGCTCGGAGAAGCGCTCCACGTTCTGGACTGCACGAGCCACGGGCTGATCGGCAGCGGCTCGCCCGATACTCTCGGGTCCGTGGATCCCGACGACCTCGACGCCATCGAGCGAGACCTGGTCGAGGCGGAACGCACGCTCGAGCGTCTCGACGACGGCTCGTTCTGGACCGATGTCACCCAGCCCGTGCCGGTTGCCGGCGGCGACGATCGTGACCCCGACTCGGCGAACGAGCCGGGGCGCGACGAGCCACGACCCGAAGCGCACGACGACGTCGACGAGCCCGGTCACGACAGCGACGCGCGATGAGGCGCTCACGACTCGCAGCGGTCGCCGCCGGTGGTGTCGGCGCCGTCGCCGCAGTCACAGCGCTCGCGTCGGCACTCGCTGACACGCGCACGAAGCGGGCGATGCGCGTGTGGCGCCTGACGGCGCGCAACACGTCCCGCTTCGTCGCCACGCGGATCCGTCGCCTCGCGACCCCGGAGGAGCGACGCGCCGAACTCGACGCGCAGTTTGCGATCCGCAGCGCCGAGGACGTCGCTCGCGAGCTCGGCGACATGAAGGGCGTGCTGATGAAGGTCGGCCAGCTCGTCAGCTACATCGCGGAGGGTCTCCCCGACGAGGCCCAGCGCGCGCTCGCCGCGTTGCAGGCCGACGCCGAACCGATGGCCCCGAGCCTCGCCGCCGCCGTCGTCGCCGAGGACCTCGGCGGTCAGCCCGAGCGGGTCTTCGCCGAGTGGACCGATCTCCCCCACGCTGCGGCGAGCGTCGGCCAGGTGCACCGGGCGCGCACGCGGGACGGTGACGAGGTCGCTGTCAAGGTGCAGTACCCAGGTGTGAGCGAGGCGATCGAGGCCGATCTCGACTCCGCCGAGGTCTTCTATGGGATGTTCTCTGCACTGGCGTTGCACGGTCTCGACGCGCAGGGCTTCGTCGAGGAGCTCCGTCTGCGGATGCGCGAGGAGCTCGACTACGAACACGAGCTCGCCAACCTCGTCGAGTTCGCCGGCTACTACGCGGGGCATCCGTGGGCGCGATTGCCCCGCCCCGTGCCCGAGCTGTCAAGCGCTCGCGTCCTGACCACCGAATGGGTCGACGGCCTGTCATGGGAGGAGTTCATCGATCGGTCCTCACCCGACACGAAGCAGCGCGCAGCGGAGGTCATCTGGCGCTTCGCGCAGCACTCCGTGCGCCGTCTACGGGCGTTCAACGGCGACCCCCACCCCGGGAACTATCGCTTCCACCTCGACGGCAGCGTGACGTTCCTCGACTTCGGGCTCGTGAAGCGGTGGCAACCGGGCGAGTGGGAGCGGCTGTCGCCGACGCTCGACGCCGTCGTGGTGCAGCGCGACCCCGAGCAACTGGTCGCGGCGATGGAGCACGCCGGCTTCCTGCAGGAGGGGCATGCGCTCGATCCCGAGGCCGTTTTCGACTACGTGTCGCGTCCCTACGAGCCGTATCTCGTGGACGAGTTCCGGTTCTCGCGGGAGTGGATGCGCGACACGCTGGCCGCCATCATCGATCTCAACGGCCCGCACCGGGAGGTCATCGCCAAGCTCAACATGCCCGCGAGCTTCGTCATCCTCGATCGGGTCGTCTGGGGTGTCAGCGCACTGATGGGGCGCCTCAGCGCGCAGGGACCGTGGCGGGCGATGCTGCTCGAGTACCACGCCGATGCCCCACCGGCGACGGAGCTGGGCATCGCCGAAGCGCACTGGTTGGCGTCGAGAGCGGCGTCGCGCTGATGCCGACGTCGACGCTCCGGGAGGTCGAGGCGATCCTCACCGGCGTCGCGCAGCGGGGTCGCGCGATCTCAGCGGCGAGCGGCACGTGGGCGCGCGATGACCGAACCCCCGAGCTCGCACGCACGCTCGCCACGCTCTCGAACCGGCAGGCGGCGATCGCAGCACGATGTGAGGACAGGTTGCCGACCATCGTTCGGCCCGACCGTTCCGCCCGCTCGTCAGCCAACCTCGACCACAGCCACCCTTTCGGCGACGTCGGCGCATCGACAGTCGACGAACGCCTCGGTGCACTCGTGCGGGCATTGTCTTCGATCCGCGAGATCGTCGTCGATTCCGCGGAGACGATCGACCGGCTGCTCGACGAGCCCACTGCCGACGCGCTCGACGACGTGCGAGGTTGGCTCGATCGCGACCTCGCGGCGCTCACCGCCCGTTCCGTCGTGCAAGTCGGGCTCGAACGGCAACAATCGCCATGACAGAACGGGGGAACGATGCGACGCGGCGGCGGCGCGTCGCGACCAACGGCATCTCTCTCGACGTCGTCGAGGCCGGCGCGCGAGGCGACCCGGTCGTGCTGCTGTGCCACGGCTTTCCGGAGAGCTCACACTCGTGGCGACACCAGATGCGACCGCTCGCCGACGCCGGGTACCACGTACTCGCGCCCGACCAGCGCGGCTACGGCGCCTCGGAGGCTCCGCCCGACGTCGACGCATACGGGATCGACGAGCTGGGCGGTGACCTGCTCGGGCTGCTCGACGACGTCGACGCGCAGGACGCCGTCCTCGTCGGTCACGACTGGGGCGCGCTCGTGGCGTGGGACCTCGCCAGGCTCCATCCCGAGCGGATCAACTCACTCGTCGCGATGAGCGTGCCGTACACACCGTGGCCGGCGCCGCCGACGCGGGTGTTGCGCCACATCCACGGCGACAACTTCTTCTACATCCTCTACTTCCAAGACGTCGGGCCTGCGGAGGCCGAGCTGGGCGCCGACATCCGGCGTTCGCTGCACCACATCCTGTGGTCCGCCAGCGGTGACAACTTCCCGCTCCACGGCGTTGAGCGGTCGGTCGCCGGCACGTCGGGATGGCTCGACGAGTTGCACGCTCCCGAGGACCTCGACGAGCTCCCGGCGTGGTTGACGTCTGCCGATCTCGACGCGTTCGTCGACGCCTTTTCCACGAGTGGGTTCTTCGGTCCCGTGTCGTGGTACCGCAACTTCGACGCCAACTACGAGCGCCTCGCCCCGTTCCCGGCGAGCCGGATGACGATGCCGACGCTGTTCGTCGCCGGCAGCCACGACCTCGTGATACACGGTCATCCCGAACGGATCGAGGTGATGCAGGCGGAGCTGCCGAACCTGCGCGACATCGTCATCCTCGACGGCGTCGGTCACTGGACCCAGCAAGAGGATCCCGACGGCGTCAACGCCGCGCTGCTCGGCTTTCTCGCTTCGCGCTGAGCGACTGCACGATCGGGCCCCGCCACTTGACGTGGCCGGCGAGCCTGGGCGGGGGCCAGCGTCCCTCTCGGCTGTACGCCCACCACTCGAACGGGTTGTTGTAGTACGAGAACGCCTCGACCGTCGCCGCAAGCGGCCGCCGCCTCGTGACGGCAATGACGGTGCCGGCCACCGCTGCGGTGATCATCCATCCGACGTACAGCACGACGTAGAGCGGCCCGAAGAGGCGCGCCTGCCAGACGTGGCAGTCCTCGTGGTCGGTGACGAGCTTCCAGCGCCGCTCGCTGGTGTCGGCGAGGCCCGACACGGTGGTGCCGACGGTGATGGCGAAGCCCTTGCGCAATCGATAGCCACCGGCGAACACGTGTCGCGCCTGTCGCTCGCTGAGCGCCGCGATGTAGACGGAGTCGCGACGCGCCCAGCTCACTGCCTGGCTCAGGACCGACGCCGTGGTCGTCAACAGCGCCCACGAGTGGTCGAGCACGAACGCAGCCACACCGGCGGCACGCCGCCACGGGTAGATCCTCCGGTCACCGGCCAGCCAGCCGTGCACGAAACCGACGATGGCCGCAGGGATCGCGAGCCCGACCAGCCATCCGGTCGCGCCGGCCACCACCGCGGCGACGACAGCGACCGCGAGGGCCTCGGCGACGCGGTGCCGGCGCGGGACGACGCTGCCACCGAGGATCCGGTGGCAGACGACGGGAGCGGGCGTGCTCAGTTCCTGCTCTGCAGCATCGCCAGCAACCTGAGGAACTCGAGGTACAGCCAGACGATCGTCACGAGCAACCCGAAGGCGGCGAACCACTCGTAGTGCTTCGGGAGCCCCGACTTCGTGCCGCGCTCGATGAAGTCGAAGTCGAGCGCCAGGTTGAGCGCGGCGACGACGCAGATCACGACGCTGATCCCGATGCCGAGCGCGTTCGGTTCGCGCAGGAAGCTCACCGAGTCCGACCCAGCGAACAGCCTGAACGCGAACGAGACGAGGTACATGACCATGATCCCGAGCGTCGCTGCGATGACCACCTTGCGGAAGCGGTTGGTCACCTTGATGATCTGCGTGCGGTAGAGCACGAGCATCACGAGGAACGTGGCGACTGTGGCGCCGACCGCTTGGAGCACGACACCGGACTGGAAGTTGTCGTACGCCCTCGAGATCGCGCCGACGAAGAAGCCTTGCGCCAGCGCGTACACGGGACCGAGGACCTTCGCCCACTGCGGCCGGAAGTACAGCGCGATGACGCAGGCGAAGCCGACGGCGATTCCGACGAAGGCGATGCCCGGGAACGACAGCTCGTTCGTCGTCGGGTTGGTCTCGGTGGCGTTCCAGCCGAAGACGGCACTGACGAGCAGCAGCGTGAACAGCACGGCGGATGCCGTGATGGTGCCCGAGACGGTCATCGCCCCCTCGTAGTGGGAAACGGGTCCGTCGGTCGTGCGGGTCGTTGCATCACCCGGTGCGGCCCAGGTGTTGGAGGGCGCGGCCGGCGCCGCCCAGCCGGGCTGGGCACGCTCGAGCGCTCGATCGTTGAGGAGCGGATTGGCCATGGTGTCGAAGACTCCCTTGTCGTGTGGCCAGCGCGTGACCACGTGGCTCCAGGATATCCCCGTGCTCGACGACGCGGATCGTCACCTCATCCCGTCGACCCGGCACGGGCTCATCGCAGCGGGAGATGCTGCGAGCCGGTGCATTCGGACGCCTGATGGCGGCGAATCTCGTCGCGCACCATGTTGAGTGCCGCAACGGCGTCGGTATCGTGTCGCCATTCCCCCGCCATGGGGAGGGCATCGCTCGAACGCCGCCCGGTGGTCAGGCGGACAGATAGGAGCCA
>Ga0183260_10005139_pt1 | contig 10331 bp, 11 predicted proteins | sample AntDrymUQ4972206_2_FD_129768 | JGI IMG/M metagenome (GOLD analysis project Ga0183260, IMG submission 129768) | Polar desert sand microbial communities from Dry Valleys, Antarctica - metaG UQ497 (22.06) (version 2) (version 2) | ecosystem: Environmental > Terrestrial > Soil > Desert | place...
CACATGCCGATGTTCTGGAAGGCCTGGAAGCCGAACCAGCAGGCGATCCCGGCCGCCGCCACCCGGCCGAACAGGTCCCCGGCGTCGCGCGCGATGCGCAGAGCCCGCCACAGCAGCAGCGCGAACAACCCCACCAGCACCCCGGCGCCCACCAGACCGAGCTCCTCACCGGCGACCGTGAACACGAAGTCGGTGTGCTGCTCGGGCACGAAGCCGGCCTGGGTCTGGGTGCCGTCGAACAGGCCCTGGCCGGTGATCCCGCCGTTGCCGATGGCGATCCGCGCCTGCTGGGTGTTGTAGCCCGCGCCGCGGGGGTCGAGCGACGGGTCGGTGAACGCCGCGAAACGCAGCAGCTGGTAGGACGCCAGCAGGCCGGACTGCACCGCGAGCACCACCACCGCAGCCCCGCCGCCGGCCAGGAGGAACAGCCACCGCCGCGGCGCCCCGGACAGGCCGACGACGCCGAACACCGTGGCGGTGAGCACCATCAGGGTGCCGAGGTCGGGCTGGGCGAGGATGAGGACGGCGGGCACGACCGCGATGAGCAGAGCCGGCACGACGTCGACGGCGTTGACGCCCTGCCGCAGGTGTGCCTCGGAACGCTCCGCGAGCACGAAGGCCATGCCCAGCACGATGCCGAACTTCGCCAGCTCCGCCGGCTGCACCGACAGCCCGCCGAACAGCAGCCACGAGTGTGAGCCGTTGATAGTCGCGCCGACCCGGGGCACGAACACCAGGGCCAGTCCCGCGACGGACACCAGGTAGACCCCGGGCGCCCAGAGCCGGAGCCAGCGGTGGTCGGTGGCCGCGACGACCGCCGCGAGCACCACACCGATCACGGCGTTGACCGTCTGCTTGCGCAGGTACGCCGCGGAGTCCCCGCCGGTGAGGTCGTCCCGGTGCAGCGTCGCCGACCACACGAGCGCGGCGCCGATCACGAGCAGCGCGCCGACGGTGGCGAGCAGCGTCCAGTCGAGGCGGCGCCACAGCCCGGTCGAGCGCCGGGTCGCGCGCCCGGTGGGGATGCCGGCCATACGCCGCGGGGCGCGCAGCGGCAGCGTGGCCGTCACGACCGTGGCCCCCGGACGGGCACACCCGCGGGCGGCTCGATCAGGCCGCGCGCGTCGACGCTGGGCAGCCCCGTCGGCGGCGTGGTGCCCGGGATCAGCGCGTCGTCGGGGACAACCCGCTCGCCGCGGATGCCGTACAGCGACTCCCAGATGCGCCGCATCGAGTCGCCGGAGGTGCCCGACCCGGTGCCGCCCTGCTCGACCATCATCACGACGACGAAGTCCTCGGCGTAGGTCGACAGCCAGGAGGTGGTCTGCTTGCCGTAGACCTCCGCGGTGCCGGTCTTGGCGCGGAGCCGCACCTCGTCGAGCGGGAAGTCGCCCATCTTCCACGCCAGGGTGCCGCTGACCGGTGTCCCCCGCAGGGCGGTGTCGACGTAGTCGACGACGGAGCGGGGGAACGGCAGCCGTCCCTCGACCTCCGGCTTGATCCGGCGTACGAGCTCGCCCGCGGGGCTCAGCAGCGCCTTGCCGACGCGGGGCTCGTACAGCGTCCCGCCGTTGGCGATGGCCGCGTAGCCGGTGGCCAGCTGCAGCGGTGTGATGATCGTGTCGCCCTGGCCGATGACGAAGTTGACCGCGTCGCCGGCGCGGAATGCGTACCCGTCGACGCAGAACTCGCGGGCGAACACGTGCAGGTAGTCGCTGCCCGGCTCCTCGCCGACCTTGCAGTAGTAGTCCCGGTTGTCCTTCCAGTACTGCATCTTCCAGCGCCGGTCGGCGATGCGTCCGCTCGCCTCGGCCGGCAGGTCGACGCCGGTCGGCGAGCCGAAGCCGACCGCCTGGGCCGCCTCGACCAACGGGTCTCGGGTACGCAGCGGTGCGTCCTCGCCGCCCGCCCGCAGCCACAGGTCGTAGCCCACGCGGTAGAAGAAGGTGTTGCACGAGACCTGCAGCGCCTTGTCGAAGCCGATCGAGCCGTAGGCGCCGGACTCGAAGTTCTGGTACGCCCGGTTGCCGACGGTGAACGACGACGTGCAGTCGAGCCGGGTCCGCGGCGAGAAGTGGTCGGCCAGCGCGCCCATCGCCATGAACGGCTTGAACGTCGAGCCCGGCGCCAGCTGGGCCTGCGTCGGCCGCGACAGCAGCGGCTCGGCGGCTTCGCGGGAGTACAGCCTGCTCAGCTGCCGGTCGCTGATGCCGCCGACCCAGACCTCCGGGTCGTACGTGGGATAGCTGGCCATCGCGACGACCCGGCCGTTGTGCGGGTCGAGCACGACCGCGGCGCCCGACGTCGCCTCGTACGGGCGGCCGGTCACCTCGTCGACGGTCTCGCGCGCCGTCATGATCGTGGTCTCCAGCTCCCGCTCCACCACGGCTTGGACGCGCGCGTCGATGCTCGTCACCAGCGTGTCGCCAGCCTGCGGGCGGCGGCTGCTCTCGGGACCCAGCACCCGGCCCAGCGAGTCGACGTTGAGCCCGTCGGTGCCCGGGACGCCGCGCAGCCACCGGTCGTACCGCTTCTCGACGCCGGAGCGGCCGACCAGCGACTGCGCGGTGACGGTGGGGTCGCCGTCGGTCTGCGCCTGCGCGTACTCGTCGGCGGTGGCCGGCGACAGGTAGCCGAGGACGTGGGCGGCGTTGACGCCGTGCGGCCGTGGGTAGTCGCGGACGAGCTGCTGCTCGGCGAGCACGGCCGGGAAGTCCTCGCGACGTTCCTGGATGTCGACGGCGACCCGCTCGTCGACGCCCTCGGCGACCGGCACCGGCTGGTAGGGCGAGCCGTTCCAGCAGCGCGGCGGCGCCGCCGCGCCGCGGGTGCCGCACAGCTCGAGCGCGTCGCGGACCTCGCGGTAGGGCTTGTCGACGAGGCCGGCGACCTCGCGCAGCAGCCGGGTCCGCTCCGCGGGGCGGAGCCGGTCGAGCAGCGTGCGGTCGACGCTGACCACCCACGACAGCCGGCTCGCCGCCAGCGGGCGGCCCATCGCGTCGACGATGAGGCCGCGCTGCGGCTGCACCACCACGTCGCGTACGGCGTTCTCGGCGGCCTGGGCGCGGTAGCTGTCGCCGCTGACGACCTGGAGGTACCACAGCCGGGCCAGCAGGGTCGCCATCAGCGCCACCACGAGCACCTGGATGACGACCAGGCGGGTGCGGGACAGGTCGTAGGCGCGCGAGCGTGCCTGCCGCGGCGGGCGGGGCGTCACGGGCTCACCAGCGCACGGGGGTCGGGTCGAGCCGACGGAGCAGCAGCATCGCCAGCGGGACGACCAGCGGGGTGACCGCGACGTCGTACAGCACCGCCACGGGCAGCACCTCGACCACCCGCGCCACCGTGACGCCCGGCTCGGACAGCACCAGCCCACTGAGGGCGTAGACGGACGTGGCGGCCAGCGACGACACCGCGACCGTCACCAACGTCGCGAGGGCACTCTGCCGGGCATCGCCACGGGCCTGCCCGGCGAGCCACCCGGCGAGCGCCAGGGCCAGCGCCCATCGTCCCGCCACGCCGTCCGCCGGCGGGGCGAGGTCGACGGCGAGGCCGGCGAACAGCCCCAGCACGGTGCCGTACGCCGGACCGCGGACGATGGCGGCGGCCACGACGACCAGCAGCGCGAGGTCGGGGACCACGCCGGCGATCGACAGGTGCGCGAACAGCCCCACCTGCACGGTGATGGCGACCGCGACGAGCAGGGCGACCGCCAACGAGCGGACGACGCTCATCGCTGGCCCCACCGCGCGTCGTCTCCGGCGTACGGCGCGCCGCCGCCGAGGACGGCGCGGGGGCCGGTGCGCCGCGGCCCGACGACCACTCCCACGAGGTCGAGCGAGGACATGTCGGCGAACGGGCGCACCCCGGCGGTGACCGACTGGTCGCCGGCGCTGGCGTGCACCCGGGTCACCTCGCCGACCGGGACGCCCGCGACGTACGGAGAGCCGCCGCGCGAACCCCAGGTGACGACCGTGTCGCCCTCGGCCGGCACCGCCTCGGGGTCGACGAGGTCGAGGCTCAGCAACGCGTCGGCGCCGATGCCGCCGTCGCCACGCAGGAAGCCGAGCTCCATCGAGCGGTCGAGCCGGCCGCCGATCACCGAGCCGGCGTCGACGGCGAGCAGCACGGTCGCGGTGTGCCGCCCGGCCCGGAGCACCCTGCCGACGAGCCCCGAGGCGTCGACGACGGTGAGGTCGGCGTGCACGCCGTCCGCGGTGCCGGCGTCGACGGTCACCGTGCGGGCGAACGCCTGGGCCGGGCCGATGGCGACGACGCGTGCCGGCACCAGGTCGAAGCCGGTGCCCTCGGCCACGCCGGTGAGCGCGTCGTACTCGGCGAGCCGGGTCCGGTCGACCTCGCCGGTGGCCAGCTCGGAGCGCATCGCGGCGTTCTGCTCGGCCAGCCGCTCGTTGTCCTCCCGGAGCCCCCGCGCCTCCCCGACCAGGTCGACGAGCTCGACGACCGGCGTGCCGACCGCGGCGGCGCCGGTCTGCATCGGACCGAACACCTCGGCCGTGGCGGCACGCAGCGGGTCCACCGGCGAGTCGTCCCCGCCCGCGCCGTCGAGGGTCATCACGGTGATCGCGGTCAGGACGCAGAGCGCCAGCGCCGTACGCGCGCGCCGCCCGTCGTCGCGGTCGGTCGGCCGTGACGGCACCGCCGACCCTGAGCGGCTGCCGGGGCGAGACGCGGGCGGCGCGGCGCGGGTCCCGCCGGCCGGTCGGCGCGACGGGGCTGGTCGGCGCAGTGCTGGTCGGCGCAGCGCTGGTCGTCGCACGGAGGGTCGACGCAGCGCAGGTTGGATTACCGAGGGTCGGCGCAAGGGCACCGCGTCACCGCCGGGACTCGGAGACGAGCACCTGCTGGAGCGCCTCGAACTCCTCCACGCACCGCCCGGCGCCGATCGCCACCGAGTGCAGCGGGTCCTCGGCGACATGCACCGGCATGCCGGTCTCGTGCCGGAGCCGCTCGTCGAGGCCGCGCAGCAGCGCGCCGCCGCCGGTGAGGACGAGGCCGCGGTCCATGATGTCGCCGGCCAGCTCGGGTGGGGTCTTGTCCAGCGTCGTCCGGACGGCGTCGACGACGTCCTGCAGCGGCTCCTCGAGCGCCTGGCGCACCTCGGCCGACGACACCGGCACGCTGCGCGGCAGCCCGGACACCAGGTCGCGGCCGCGTACCTCGGCCTCGGGCTCGTCGGCAAGCGGGAACGCCGAGCCGAGCGCGATCTTGACCTCCTCGGCGGTGCGCTCGCCGAGCATGAGGGAGTACTCCTTCTTCATCCAGGTCACGATCGCGGCGTCCAGGTCGTCGCCCGCGGTGCGGATGGACAGGCTGGTGACGACGCCGCCGAGGGAGATGACCGCGACCTCGGTCGTGCCGCCCCCGATGTCGACGACCATGTTGCCGGTGGCCTCGTGCACGGGGAGCCCGGCGCCGATCGCGGCGGCCATGGGCTCCTCGACGATGTAGACCCGGCGGGCGCCGGCCTGGTAACCGGCCTCCTTGACCGCGCGCTGCTCGACCGCGGTGATGCCGGACGGGACGCAGATGACGAGCCGGGGCTTGGCGAAGTAGCGCCGACGGTGCACCCGCTGGATGAACAGCCGCAGCATCTGCTCGGTCGACTCGAAGTCGGCGATGACGCCGTCCTTGAGGGGGCGGATCGCGATGATGCCGCCGGGCGTACGGCCGAGCATCCGCTTGGCCTCGGAGCCGACCGCGAGGATCTCGTGGCTGGTGGCGTCGAGCGCGACGACCGAGGGCTCGTTGAGCAGGACCCCGCGGCCGCGCACGTACACGAGCGTGTTCGCGGTGCCGAGGTCGACGGCCATGTCCCGGCCGAGAACGCTGTTGCCCACACGGCCCCCTGGGTCGCTGATTGTCACGCTGAGTGGCCTCGTCTCACAGGCTAGGTGCGGGGAGCCGCCCCGCCGCGCCGCGACACGCAGTCCCCGTCCGCGTCCGCGTCCACCGCCCGCGTCCACCGCCACCCCACGCGGCTCGTCCCCGTCCCGGCCGTTTCCCCGTAAACGTGGCAATGCTCCGTACTCCGGGGGGAAAACCCCCCGCAACGGGTCCCTTTGCCACGCAAGGCCGACCCGGGCACCCACGGCCGTCGGGTCGGCCGCTGGGTCGCAATGGACATCGCTTGACGGACGCCTACTCACTCAGCAGTCATTGAGTCAATGAGCATCGAGCGGAGATGGATGGCTGGGACACGCCGGCGGGCGCAGGTACATGCCGCGCTGGGCGACCCGGCGCGGCTGGCCGTCGTGGACGCCCTGCGGCTCGGCGACCGCTCGCCCACGGAGCTGGCCGGCGCCCTCGGCCTGGCGAGCAACCTGCTCGCCCACCACCTCGCCGTGCTGAGCCGCGCCGGCGTGGTCGACCGGCTGCGCTCCGAGGCGGACCGGCGGCGGACGTACGTCCGGCTGCGGTGGGACGCCCTCGACGGCGTGCTGGGCCTCCCCGGGCCCGACGCCGACGCCGACTCCGCGGCAGACCCCGACCGTCGGGTCGTCTTCGTCTGCACCCACAACTCCGCCCGCTCGCAGATCGCCGCGGCCGGCTGGCTCCGGCTCGTCGGGCGGGCCGCCGCGAGCGCCGGCACCCATCCGGCCGAGCGGGTGCACCCGGGCGCCGTGGCCGCCGCCGCCCGCCACGGCCTCGACCTCACCGGCGCCACGACCGCGCACCTCGACGACGTGCTGCGACCGGACGACCTGCTCGTCGCCGTGTGCGACCACGCCTACGAGCGCCTCGACCCCCGCCCACCCGGCACCGACCGCTCGATCCTGCACTGGTCGGTGCCCGACCCCGTCCCCGTCGGCACCGCCGACGCCTTCGACCGCGCGCTCGACGACCTCGTCGGACGCGTCCACCGCCTCGCACCCCGGAGCAGCACCCCATGACGCAGGACGCCGGCACCACCCCCCGCTCGATCGACCTCAGCCTCGCACTGCGCGAGGCCGCCGACCGGCTCGAGAGCGAGTTCGACGGCACCTATGGCCGCGACACCGTCGAGCGCTTCGTCGCCTCGTCGTACGACCAGCTCGTCGACGGGGCCCGGGTGCTGACCTACGTGCCACTGCTGGCCGAGCGCTTCGCCCGCGAAAGGCTGCATGCGCTGTCACGGCTCGAGGGGCGCCATGCCGCGGGAGTCCCGGCGGTGCTGTTCCTGTGCGTGCACAACGCCGGCCGCTCGCAGATGGCGATCGGCTTCCTGCAGGCGATGGCGGACGACCGGGTCGTCGCCTGGTCCGGCGGGTCGGAGCCCGGCTCCGCGGTCAATCCGGCCGCCGTCGCGGCAATGGCCGAGCGCGGCATCGACATCGCGCGGGAGTTCCCCAAGCCGTGGACCGATGAGGTCGTACGCGCCGCCGACGTCGTGGTGACCATGGGCTGCGGCGACACCTGCCCGGTCTTCCCGGGCACCCGCTACGTCGACTGGGAGCTCGACGACCCGGCCGGCCAGGGGATCGAGGACGTCCGCCCGATCCGGGACGAGATCGAGCGCCGGGTGGGTGCCCTCGTGGCCGAGCTCGGCGTCGAGCCGACCCAGGCGCCCGGTGCCACGACTCGGGAGTGAGCGTCGGGGTTGGCTCGGTGGCCGCCGCGGACTCGCCGGGGCCCCGTCAGGCGACGCAACAGCCGTGGTCGTCGCGGGCCCGCAGCGCACACAGGTAGTCCTGCAGATCCGGCCGGTCCGAGCCGTGGCACCTGTACGCGCTGGGCCGCACGTCCCGGTCCCACCAGCTCTGCACCAGGTCCTCGAGCGAGCCGCACTCCTCCCGGCCGGATGGCTGCCCGCCATCGACCCACGCCCGGGCGGCGTCCTCGAGCCTGGTCCAGTCGGCAGGGTCCTTCAACCACAGCCACGGACGTACGTCGTCGGGCAGCGGGAAGCGCTCCAGGAAGTGCCGCTCGGCAGCCTTGGCTGGCAGGTCCAGCAGGGTCAGGCACCGACATGCGTACGCGACCGTGCACACCCGCCGTACCTGCGCCTCGATGTCACGGACCGGCTGCACGGGCCACCGAGACCCGGTGGTGGCCGTCGGCCACGAAGTACATCTCACCCAGCTGCACCAGCCGTACGGGCGGCAGCGCCGTGCCGGCGCCGGACGCCGCGGCGACGCGCTCCCAGCGCCGCCGGAGGTCCCTCCGCAGCGGTCGCATGTCACGGTCGAAGTCCTCCGTACGCGACGCCGTCCCCGCGACCCGGTCGACCGGCACGGCGACCGTGCCCAGGTCGGTCCAGCACGACGAACCCAGCGCGCCGAGGCTCTCGGTCAGCGGCATGACCGCATACCGCCGGATGTCTCCCCCGCCGGGCCGCGCGCCGAGCCTTGCGGCGCAGACCGGTGAAGCCGACCACACGGACCCGCTCAGGCGAGGGCGCCGCTGCGGTCGCCCAGCATGTCGGACAGACGGGCCAGCACGGCGGGCTCGACGCGGTAGTAGATCCACGTCCCGCGGCGCTCGGCGTCGATCATCCCCGACTCGCGGAGCACCTTGAGGTGGTGGGAGATCGTGGGCGCGCTCAGGTCGAACGCGCCGGTCAGCTCGCACACGCAGGCCTCACCGCCGTCGTGACAGGCGATCAGCGACAGCAGCCGCAGCCGCACCGGGTCCGCGAGCGCCTTGAACAGGGGGGCCAGCCCGACCGCGTCGGCCTGGGTCAACGGCTCGCGCGCCAGCGGCGCACAACACCGAGCGGGAGCCGCAGACTTCGACATGCCTCTAGTTTGACATAGATCGAAACATCGCACAACATGCTCCCAGGCAATCGCTCGATGGGTGTCTCACAAGGAGGTCCTGAGATGTCTCGCGTACAACTGGCCCTGCGGGTCGGCGACCTGGACGGCTCGGTGCTGTTCTACTCCCGGCTGTTCGGTGTCGAACCGGCCAAGCGTCGGCCCGGCTACGCCAACTTCGCGATCACCGAGCCGCCGCTGAAGCTCGTGCTGATCGAGGGCGACGGCGACCAGCGGACCGTGCTGGACCACCTCGGCGTCGAGGTGGAGGCCACCGAGCAGGTCGATGCCGCCACCCGACGCCTCCAGGACGCCGGGCTGGCGACGTTCGAGGAGAACGACACCGACTGCTGCTACGCGGTGCAGGACAAGGTGTGGGTGCACGGTCCCGGTCGGGAGCCGTGGGAGGTCTACGTCGTCAAGGGCGACGGCACCTCGCTGGCCGCGACCGCCGCAGGACTGTCCGCGGGGACATGCTCCTGCGGTGCGGAGTCGTCCGACGCGTCGGCGACAGCGACCCCGACGGCGTGCTGCACGCCGGCGACCACGAAGGTCGGCTCGGGCGGAATCGTGAGCCAGGCCGGGTGAGCGAGACCGCCGCGTCCCCGTCGGGACCGGTCTCGCCGCCCGAGCCCGCCACCGCCCCGCTGCCGCGGCGGCTGCTGGCCGAGGGGCTGGGCACGGCGCTGCTCGTGGCGATCGTGATCGGGTCCGGCGTGCTGGCCACCGACCTCACCGACGACGTCGCCCTGCAGCTGCTGGTCAACAGCCTCACCACCGTGCTGGGCCTCGGCGTGCTGATCTGGTGGCTCGGCCCGGTGTCCGGCGCGCACTTCAACCCGGTGGTCACCGCGGCGGTCGCCGGCACCGACCGGGCGGCGCTCGGCGTCCGCGACGCCGCCGCGTACGTCGTGGTCCAGCTGCTCGGCGGGGTCGCCGGGGCCGTGCTGGCGCACGCGATGTTCGGCCTCGACCCGCTCCAGGTGTCGACGACCGACCGCCCTGGCGTCGGCCTGTGGCTCGGCGAGGTGGTCGCGACCGCCGGGCTGGTGGCGGTGGTGCTCACCGTCGCGCGGACCGGGCGTACGCAGGCCGCGCCGGTCGTCGTCGCCTGCTGGATCGGGGCGGCGTACTGGTTCACCAGCTCGACGTCGTTCGCGAACCCCGCCGTGACCCTCGGGCGGACCTTCAGCGACACCTTCACCGGCATCGCGCCGGGGTCGGTCCCCGGCTTCGTCGCGGCGCAGCTGGTGGGCGGCGCCGTCGGCGTCCTGCTCGCGCGCGGCCTGCTCGGCCCCTCCCCACGAGTTGTCACCGGCAGGCCGTGCTAGAGCACGGTGTGCCGGTGACAACTCGCGGGCGGTCGCTCAGGTAGCGAGGCGACGGGCGACGACCTCGGCCCAGCGGGCGGGCGCATCGGCATCGGCGACGAACCACAGCGACGGCTCCACTAGCTCGAGCTCCAGCAGTACGGGCGCCCCGTCGGCACCCGGCACGACGTCGACCCGCGCGTAGAGCAGCTCGCGGCGGCCGACCGGTGCCACCGACGCCAGCGCGTCGAGCACCCGCTCGGCC
>Ga0183260_10005140_pt1 | contig 10330 bp, 10 predicted proteins | sample AntDrymUQ4972206_2_FD_129768 | JGI IMG/M metagenome (GOLD analysis project Ga0183260, IMG submission 129768) | Polar desert sand microbial communities from Dry Valleys, Antarctica - metaG UQ497 (22.06) (version 2) (version 2) | ecosystem: Environmental > Terrestrial > Soil > Desert | place...
ACACCGTCGCTCTCGCGCAGGCTCGCTCTGCCGTCGACACGGGCCTCGCCGCGCTGAACGCCGCGACAGACTCAAGCCGCGCCGGCAACACGGCTGACGCGATACGCCAGTTCGGCGACGCCGTCCGTTCGCTTCGACGTGCCGACCGCACGCTGGCCCAGGGGTGGGCGGTGCCCGCCCGCGCCGTGCCCGGCGTCGGCCCCAACGTCGGGGCGCTCAATGCGCTCGTGGGAACCGCGGCCACGCTCGCGCACCAGGCCGCGACTACGGCGCGCGTGGCGGACCTGTCTTCGATCCAAGTGACCGGCGGCCGCCTCGACCTCGCCGCGGTGAACGCTCTGCGTCCTCCGCTCGCCGACGTAGTCGCGGCTCTCGACGCCAGCGTGAGCCAGCTCGCCGACATTCGCACGAGTTGGCTCGCTCCTCCCATCAGGTCACGCTTGGCGACGGCGAGAGGCCTCGTCGACAGCGCCGCTCCGACCGCCCGGATCGCCCGCGACGCCGCGGGGGTGATCCCCGACGCGCTCGGCGGCGCGACGCCGAAGCACTACCTCGTGCTGTTCGTCTCCCCCGCCGAGGCACGGGGACGGACCGGCTTCATCGGCAACTTCGCCGAGCTCGAGGCGGCGGACGGAAAGCTGCGCATGACGCGCTTCGGGCGCACCGCTGACCTCCAGGCGGCTGGGGTGCCGCTCGCCCAGCGGACGCTGACCGGGCCGGCTGACTACCTCAAGCGCTACGGCCGCTTCGCGCCGGCCTCGACCTGGCAGAACATCACGTTGGCCGCCGATTTCCCAAGCGTGGCCGCCGTCGCCCGCCAGCTCTACCCGCAGTCGGGCGGTCGCGCCGTCGACGGCGTTATCAGCATTGATCCCGTTGGCCTCGCCGCGTTCTTGCGGTTCACGGGCCCGGTCGATGTTGCCGGCGTCGACGCGCCGGTGACGGCCGATAACGCCGCGAAGTTCCTGCTACGGGACCAGTACCTGCTCTTCGCCGACCAGGCGACAAGAATCGACGCGCTCGACACGATCGCTCGCACCACGTTCGACCGGCTCGACCAGCTCGACCTGACCGATCCCCGCGAATTTCTCGATCGTCTCGGAGATGCGGTCGCAGGCGGACACATTCGCGTCGAGCCCGTCGCGCGCGACGCTCGCAGCGTCGCTCGACGCGCCGGCCTGCGAGGCGAGCTGTCCAGACGGGGTAAGAACGACTTTCTGGCCGTCACGTCGTCGAACTTGAGCGGCAACAAGATCGACGTGTTTCTCCGCCGCGAGCTCGACTACACGGTCACCGTCGATCCCCGCACCGGTGCCCTGACGGCCAAGCTCAGCGTCACGGTGCATAACGACGCGCCGGCGACTGGCCTGCCTGCGTACGTGATCGGCAATGTCCTGAAACCCTCGCTGGCGGGCCAGGCTCGGCTGCCCGACGGCGTGAGCCGGTTGTTCCTGTCGATCTATACGCCGTGGCAGGTGAGCCGCCTGTCCGTCGACGGCCAGGCCACGCCACTGGAAACCGGCCGGGAACGGAATGTGAATGTTGCGTCGACCATCGTCGATGTCGCGCCCGGATCAGCGCGCACGATCGTCGTCACCTTCGAAGGTGTCCTGCGCCAACGTTGTTATCGCCTCGACGTGGCGAGCCAGCCGTTGCCCACTGCCGACCGGTTAAGGTTCGCTCTGAGTTCGGGCGATCGCCCCGCGGCGGCGGCCGACATCGTGCTCGACCACGACCGCGTGCCGCTACCGAACTCGGAGGGTGGTCGTTTCTGCCGCTAGGCGCGCGGTACACTCAACGTCTCGGACTGGGCCGAGGTTCGATGTCTCGAAACAAGGGGTTCGCAGGTGCTGAAGCGGTTATCAATGATGGTGGCGGTCTTGGTCTTGTTCGTGGCCTTTGGCTCTGCCGCCCAGGCGCAGCAGTACCCCCCCGCATCGAACGTGCTCAGCGCCGAGTTGCAGGTGGGGCCAAATTGCCGCATTACCTACACTCTGGTCGCCCGCACCTACCGGCCGGGCACCAGCGTGACCTTTACCCTCTTCTCGCACCCGGTGCGTCTCGGCAGCGCGATCGCTGACGAGAGCGGGACTGCGACGCTCTCGCGGAGGCTCCCGCAGGACACGACCATGGGGATCCACACCATCCAGGCTTCGGGAACCGCTCCCGACGGGTCACCGCTGACAGTCGAGAGCACAATTCTCGTCCAGTGCAAAAAACCCGCCCTTGCGCGCACCGGATCGGATTTGGCCGGACCGCTGACACGCGCCGGCATCGCGGCGGTCGCGGCGGGCGCCCTGGCCGTGCTGGTCGCACGCAAGCGACGCGCCAACAGCGTCACCGCCTGAGAACCTTTCGGTGCGCGCTTAGTCGGGCTGACCCGTTCGTCGGAGGAGGGCTGCGGCCTTCGACACCTTCGGATTCTCGAGGATCCTCCCGGTCGCCTTCGGCGCCAACCTCAGCGATAACCGGGAACCCGGGTGGGCCCCGATGCGACCCGCCAGCCGCAACGGCAGCACGGCGAGGCCGCTGGCTTCGGCCCGCTGCGTCAGACGGTGTTCGTTCAGAATGCCGCGCACCTTGCCTCGGAAGAGTTCCCAGGCCAGTTCCTCTGGCGGTTTGGCCCCGTACCAGTGGATACTCAGCCGGCCTGTCTGGCCCGTGAGCCATTCGGCGATCCACGCCGTCCAGGAGGCATCCAGTTCAGATGCAGCCAGCGACGCGTCCGCTCGGTCGGATCTCCATGACGGCGGCGCTTCGAGAGGCAGCAGCCGCCGGAAAGACGGCTCGGTCCATTCAGCAATGGGGGCGACGCGACGCAACGACCTGTCGCTGAGCATGAAGAAGTTGGATTTGACCCATCGCGTCACGGGGGCGCCGAAGAGGGTGACGTCCGGGGGACCGCGATCGACTACGCCCGCGAGCACCCGGGTGTCGCGAACCGCCCTGAGCGACGCGGGCGACAGCAGGGACAAGGCGTTTGCGCTCCCGGCGTCAAAGCGATCGTTCAGGAATAGCCAGAGCGCGGGAGCGGCCCGTTCCGATAGCCACGCCCTGCCCTCGTCGTAGGCCGAGAACTCCCAGGAGCTGTTCGTGCCCGGGATGATCGTCGATCCCGAGGGTCCTGCGATCTCGGTTCTGGTTCGGCCGGAGTTGTCGACGACGACCGACTGTGATCGGTACCCGCTCGCACGCAGCACATCGATGACGCTCGTACACCGGCTCGTCGCGGCGTCTTCGTTCCACGACGCGTAAACCACCCCAACCTCGGGGAGGCCAGCCGATCTCATCATCGGTTCTTCGTAGCAGAGACGGGCCGAAGCTGGCACTACGCTTCGGGAGGATGTTGGACCGCAGCGAGAAGGCCCTGACTACCGTCGCGTTCTACCTTCCGCAATTTCATCCGATCCCGGAAAATGACGAATGGTGGGGTCCGGGTTTCACCGAGTGGCGAAACGTCACGCAAGCCAAGCCCCTCTTCAAAGGCCATTACCAGCCGCATATTCCGCGCGACCTCGGCTTCTACGATCTTCGGACCCCCGAAACTCGCGAGGATCAGGTAGCGCTGGCCAAGGCCTACGGCATTGATGCGTTTTGCTACTACCACTACTGGTTCGGCGGGCGGCGTCTCCTGGAACGACCATTCCAAGAGGTGCTGTCCGACGAGCAGCTCGACCACGGGTTCATGTTGTGTTGGGCCAACGAGAACTGGACGCGCCGGTGGGATGGCGGCGCCAACGAAGTCCTCGCGCAGCAGGCGTATAGCGACGAGGACGACCTGGCCCACATCAGGTGGTTGTGCGAGGCGTTTGCTGATCCCCGATACGTCCGAGTCGACGGAAAACCCGCGCTCGCCGTGTACAACGCGGGCGGACTCCCGGACCCGCGCAGAACGGCCGACATATGGCGAACGGAGGCGGAGCGGCTTGGCATCGGTGCGTTACACCTCTGCCGGGTCGAAAGCTTTTGGGAGGAGCGGGGCGACCCCGCGGCAGCAGGGTTCGACGCCGCGATCGAGTTTTGGCCCGACTGTCACAACCTGGGTACGCCGCTGGGCCGCGGGCTGCTTCGACGTCTCATCCGCCGGGCACGTCGACAATTCATCCCCCGGGCTCTTCGACAATCGAGTATGTGGAGCCACTCCAGCGTGTACTCCTACGCCGAGATCGTCGAGTTGGCGCTCCAAAAGGCGCGCCCCGACTACGCCTGGTATCGAGGCGTCTCACCTGGTTGGGACAACAGTGCCCGGCGCAAGGCCGGAAACGCAGTGATCTGGCATGATTCGACGCCACGCCGCTTCCAGGATTGGATTGAGTTCGCGGCCCGCGACTCTCTGGCGGCCGGCTCGCCGCTGCTTTTCGTCAACGCGTGGAACGAGTGGGCCGAGGGCAACCACCTCGAACCCTGCATGAGATGGGGTCACGCATATCTGGAAGCCTTTCGGGCCGGTATCGACCGAGCCCGCGGGGTGCCCAGATGAGCGGATTCACGGCGCCGGAGTCCCTACCGCTGGTTCCGTTCGTCGACCTGTCGTGGCAACAGGCGGAACTCGCCGTCGAGATCCAACAAGGGCTTGCGAACGTGATCGCGCGCAACGAGTTCGTGCTCGGGCCCGAGGTTGCCGCATTCGAGACCGAGTTCGCCGAGTTCCAAGAGGTCAAACACTGCGTCGGTGTCGCGAATGGCACCGACGCGCTCGAACTAATGCTGAGGGCGGGCGGGCTAGGGCCGGGCATGGAGGTGATCGTTCCCGCGAATACGTTCATCGCCACGCCGTTGGCGGTGCTTCGCGCCGGCGCCCACCCGGTCTTGACCGACGTCGACCCCGACACACTTCTGATGACCACCCAGGGCGCAGCCGCGGTTCTGACACCTCGGACCGCGGCCATCCTGCCCGTACATCTCTACGGCCAACTAGCTGGGGTTGACGAACTGGGAGACTGGGCAGAGCAACACGGCGTGGCCATCTTCGAGGATGGAGCCCAAAGCCACGGGGCGCGCCACAACGGCAACGGCATGGCCACGGTCGGCACGGCTGCCGCAACGAGCTTCTATCCATCAAAGAACCTCGGCGCCTACGGTGACGCGGGGGCGGTGTTGACCAACTCAGCGGAGTTCGCGGCTCGGGTACGGGCGCTGGGAAACTATGGAAGCCAGATCAAGTACGAGCACCCAACGATCGGCTTCAATTCTCGGCTCGACACGATGCAAGCCGTGGTGCTCCGAGCGAAGCTGAGCCGGCTCGCAGCGTGGACACTGGAGCGCCGAGCGGCGGCGGAGCGATACACGAATCTCTTGCGGGATTTCAACGCCATCACGTTGCCGTCGACTGCGCCTGGCAACGACCACGTTTGGCATCTCTACGTGATCCAGATCGCAGACCGAGACCGAGTGCTCGGCATCCTCAAGTCAGCCGGCATCGGCGCCGCCGTCCACTACCCGAAGCCCGTGCACCTCCACGGCGCGTTCCGTTACCTGGGACATGGGCGTGGGTCATTTCCCATCTCAGAACAGGCGTCCGAGCGGGTCTTGTCGCTGCCGCTCTTCCCGGGAATCTCGATCAGCCAACAGGAACGCGTGGCTGAGGCACTGACAGCAGCTCTCAAGTGAGGAGGATCGGCACCCGCGAAACTCACTCTTCAGCGATCTGCTCTAGCCGAGGCGGTCGTCGCCGCGAGAAAATCCTTGGCTGAATGCTGGTCGCCAGAGGCTTAACCTGCTACTCTCCGTGGTCGGACGAGATGGTCCTTATGGGGGAAGATTCAGCGCCACCCGTCTGAAGGATTCCGTCCACAATTGGCGGCAGCGGTCGCTAATTTACCCGAGGGGAAACTATGAATCGATTCACCCGAATCGCGGCCGTGGTCGGCGTCGCCGGAGCCAGCCTTGCCGGAATCGCCGGCGCGGCGTTCGCCGCCCCGAACGACTCACCCTGTCGCCCGGCGGACCCGAGTGAGACCCGCCTGCTCTACAGCAACGACAATGCCGTCCAGCGTGAGCTGCCGACCGTGTACACCGACGGCGGCAAGCACTACGTCGGCGCTTGCGGCGGCAGCGGCACCACCATGAGCTACATCCAGGTCAACGAGCTCGCTCCCGCCGTCTCCGGTACGGACTCGATTCTCGAAGGCCAGACAGGCAACCAAACGTTGGACTCAAAGTTCTGGGGCGACGGTACCCAGTCGTACGGCCCGGCCAACGTTTTCCTGCAGGGGAAGGGTCAGCCGGCGGGCACCAACGGATGCGCGCCCGCGGGCAGCACCGAGCTGGGTCACGCCAACGGCAACAACATCCAGCGTGAGCTGCCGACCGTCTACACCGACGGCGGGAACCATTTTGTTGGTATCTGTGGCGGCGGTGGTCGTCTCCAGGTCAACGAGCTGAAGAACCCAAGCATCACTATTGTGCCGCTCCCGTAACACCTGCACCACCGAGAACCAAGGAGGGGCCCGGCCAAATGGCCGGGCCCCTCTTTGGTTCCCGGGCCAACTCAGAGCCACGGAGATGAGCGGGGCCCCAGAGGACGAGTTCGTTCAACGCCGACAGGCGCCGGCGGAGCACCGGCTCAACGCCCGCTCGCCGGAGCGTGCCGGGTAGGGCAACCTGATCGAATCGGCTGTGGTAGGGCGCCGGGATCGTTCCGCCGAGCACAAATCGGGCCGTGATGAGATCGGCGCGTGCGGGTAACGCGTCGCCGTACCCCTGAACGCGGACGTCGACATCGTGAGCCTGCCGCGAGACCACCGCGGCCTATTTGCATCTCGCACCCAAAACCATCGCCGCGGCCACACGTTTTCGGGCTACTCCGGCTCGGATGTCGAGATTGCGCGTCATGACGATGGTCACGCGGAGCCGGCGTTCGTCGTTAGCCGAGATGTGCTCCGCTAGCTTCCCTATCGTGTCGGTTGCCGGGTGTCGCATTATCGAGTTGCCCAAGATCACTGACCCGCGCGGCAACCTGACCTTCATTGAACAGAACGTCCATGTGCCGTTTGACATTCAACGGGTGTATTACCTGTACGACGTTCCGGGCGGCGAAAGTCGGGCGGGGCACGCCCACAAAGTCAACGAGCAGTTCTTGATTGCGGCGAGTGGCAGCTTCGACGTGATCGTTGACGATGGAGTATCGCGTGAGACGTTTTCACTAAATCGGTCGTACTATGGGTTGTACGTGTCGTCGATGGTGTGGCGCGAAATCGCGAATTTCTCGTCTGGATCGGTTTGCCTCGCGTTGGCCTCGCGCCCATACGAAGAACACGACTATTTTCGCGAGTACGAAGCGTTTCTCGCGAGCGTGCAGTCCCCGAGGTCATGACGGCAGACAAACAGACCACCAGCGTTCACGCGAAACCTCATACGCGCATGCACACGCTCGTGTTGCTGCGGTCATGGGTCGGCCGTGACTTCCGGATCCGGACGTCGCAGACCGCGCTCGGCTCGATGTGGTCGCTCATCAACCCGATCGTCGCAACGGCCGGGTTCGTGTTCGCGTTTCACAACGTCGCAGAACTTGATGCCGGTGTTCCTTACGCGACCTATGTGTTCCCGGGGATGCTGCTCTGGAACCTGTTCGGAGGCGGCTTCAGCCGTGCGATGGACTCGACCGCGGGAAGCATGCATATCGCGTCGAACGCCAACTTCCCGCGTCTTGTGCCGCCGGTGTCGGCCATCCTGCTGGCGAGCATCGATTTGGCTTCAGGTTTGGTGCTGTTGCCAATTTTTATGCTCGCACAGGGCGCCGAGGCGCACCTCGCTCCGCTGCCGATACTCGGAGCTCTCGTCGGAACACTCGCATTGACGATCGGCGTAGGTCTGGTAGCCGCGGCGGTATCGATATTCATCCGCGACCTGAGGAACCTGCTGCCTCTCGTGGTGCAGGTGGCGTTCTTTTTAACGCCGGTTGCGTACCCACCGGACTCGGGCGGAGGAAACCTAGCGGCTGTGTTCCGTTGGAATCCGATGGCCACGTTCGTGACCGGGTTTCGCGCGGGATTTCTCGATGTGAGCAACCCGGATGGCGCCAGCTGGACGCGGGCTATCGCGACTGCGTTCGTCGCGTTGGGAGTCGGTCTTTGGTATTTCAGCCGCGTCCAGTCGAGGTTCCCGGACGTTGCCTGATCGACCCGTGGGGAGCGTTGTTCTCGAGAGCGTGTCCAAGCGCTATGCCCTTGGCAAGCGCCGTGCGTACCTGAGCTCGGCCTGGCCCTTCGGTCAGGGCACCCCGCACGGCGAAACGATGTCGGCGCTCGATGACGTGAGCTTCGAGGTCAAACCGGGGGACGCGTTCGCGCTCATCGGCGCGAACGGTGCCGGCAAGAGCACGATTCTCAAATGCATCGCGGGCGTGACGCGGCCCACGTCTGGTCGGGTCGAGTCAAGCGGACGGCTCGCGGCTCTCATCGAGTTGGGAATCGGATTTCATGTCGACATGACCGGACGTGAGAATGCGCGGTTCGCGGCGACGATCGCGGGGTTGCGGGGCAAGGACGCTCGCCGAGCTGTCGATGAAGCCATTGAGTTCTCCGAGATCTCGCGATTCATCGACACGCCGGTAAAGCGGTATTCGAGCGGCATGTACGCGCGTCTCAGTTTCGCGCTCGCCGCGTGTTTGCCAGCGGACATTCTCCTCGTCGACGAGATCCTGGCCGTTGGTGACTTGGCGTTCCAACGCAAGTGCTTTCGGTACCTCGCTGAGTTGCGCAACAAGCGCGGCACAACCCTGATCTGTGTGAGCCACAGCGACTGGATCGTGAAGGAAACGTGTACGACAGGAGTGCTCATGATGGGCGGTCGGGCGGTCGGTCAGGGCGAGCTCACGCCGCTATTGCAGGCGTACCACGCACTTCCCGGCGCCCTCGCGTCCCGCGGTGGCGAACGAACGGACGCGCACCACAACATGACGATTGACAGCGTCGATCTCGTACCGGCTGGAACTCGAGAACTGTGGCTGCACGAGGCGTTCACTGTGGCGGCTGATATCTGGTCGTCGACGGAAGTCGAGAAGCCCGTGTTCGCAGTGAACGTCGCGAACAAGGATCGACAACTGATCTTCGGCGTTTACTCGGACAGGGAGGGCGTTGATCTCGTGCCCGGCCAGTCGCAGCATGTCCGGGTCACCGTTCCCGATCTCCCGCTGCTTCCGGGCCCGGCCGTTCTCGAGATCCTGGTGTTCGACCGCGCCGTGCCGATCATCGAGGGCCGCGTTGAGATTCCCGTCGAGGTCAACTCTCGGGGACCCGTCGACGTGGCCTGGGAATTTGGGCTCGTCCATGCTCGGTCTGATTGGAGTCTTGACGGTGCGTGAGCCCGATCCCGACGCGAGGATCGACCAGGTTGCGTTCGACAACGAGTTCCTCGCACTCAGCTTTCAATGGTTGCAGGAGCCAGAGATGGCGCATCTGACGCAGGTGCCGGTGTTCGATCGCGACGGCCAACGCAAGTGGTTTGAAGGCTTGGGCGGGCGAACCGACTACGCAGTCTGGGGTATTCGCTACAACGACATTCCGGTCGGCGCTCTCGGGCTGAAGGACATTGGGGTGAACGACGGCGCCGAATACTTTTTCTATATCGGCCTCAAGGAGTACTGGGGCCGCGGGATCGCTTGGTGGGCGTACCAAACCGTTTCGCGTGAGGCGCGGGACCGGGGCCTGCGCTATCTCTACGGAACGATCGCCAACCACAACACTCGTTCGCTGTCGGTGCACGTGGGTCTGGGCATGCAGATCGCTGAAGTGCGCGAGAGCACCTACTGGGTGGTTGCCGACCTCAACGAGTAGTCCGGATAAACGACGCTTACGGCTGCGGCGAGTTCGGGTCCGTACCGCAACCAGCGCAGTGCCCACAGTCGGCGATCCGTCGGGGACACTCGGGTCGCATACAGAGCGAGAAGGCTTAGCCGCCGTCGAATTTCGGCGTCGGATGATGGGCGGCGACCGAGAGCGTTCCGCAATACGCGGTAGCACGCAGCGTGAGCCCCATCGCCTAATGCGTGGGACAGCGATGTCGCTACGACTCGGTATTTTGCGACCGGCATTTGGCCAGCACCGATTTCGTATTTGGCCGAGAGCCGAAGCCAAAAGTCCCAGTCTTCAAACGACAACCGTTCGTCGAAGTCACCCAGTTCAGTTAAGACGGCGCGCCGAAACAATGTGGTTGGAGTGGGAATGAAGTTCTCGATCACGAACAAGTCGAAAAGGTCGCCTGATGGCAAGTCGCGGTAGCCCCGGCTCGTGAGGAAGGTTTCCGGCAGCCGCTGGCCGTTTTCGCCGATCAGCGTGGCGTCGGTATAGACGGCTCCAACCTTTGGACCAGCAGCGTCGAGCTGTGCGAT
>Ga0183260_10005141_pt1 | contig 10329 bp, 9 predicted proteins | sample AntDrymUQ4972206_2_FD_129768 | JGI IMG/M metagenome (GOLD analysis project Ga0183260, IMG submission 129768) | Polar desert sand microbial communities from Dry Valleys, Antarctica - metaG UQ497 (22.06) (version 2) (version 2) | ecosystem: Environmental > Terrestrial > Soil > Desert | place...
GGCGTCGGTCCGGGCGCGGCATGCACCACCCGCGAGGTGCTGGGCATTGGCGTCCCACAGGTGAGCGCCACCCTGGAGGTCGCGGCCGCACGTGATCGGTTCGCCGCGGAGACCGGACGCTACCTTCCCATCGTGACCGATGGCGGCATGAAGACCGGCGGCGACATCGCCAAGGCCATCGCCTCAGGAGCCGATGGTGTCATGCTCGGCTCTCCATTCGCCGGCGCCCTTGAGGCACCGGGACGCGGCTTCAACTGGGGCATGGCCGCGCCTTCGCCGACGCTGCCCCGTGGGACGCGGATCAAGATCGGCGAGCGGCTGCCCCTGGAGCAGATCCTGTTCGGCCCGGCGGAGACGTCACACGGCACCCAGAACCTCGTCGGCGCGCTGCGCCAGTCGATGGCCGCGCTCGGCGCCCGGACCATCCGCGAGATGCACTCGGTCGAGATGGTCATCGCACCGTCGATCGCCACCGAGGGCAAGTCCTGGCAGCTCGCCGGCCGCGAATAGGTGCGACAAGCGGAGAAGTACCCGTGATGGAATGGTTGTCGTCGATCGCGTTCCTGGCTGGATTGGTTGCGCTGTCGCAATTCTGGCGATCGGCCGCTTTCGTCCGCAGTGGCTGGTCAGGAGGTCGTCCGTCGGCTCCGATCGGCTCGACGCCATTCGCCGCGGCCTGGACCAGAGCGAGCGGGCCGAGGTCGAGCGCCTGCTCCGCTCGCGCAGGAAGATCGACGCCATCCGTTTCGTCCCTCAGCGGACCGGTGCATCGCTGGTAGAGGCAAAGGCTCTGGTCGAAAGCCCCGTCGAGGGTAGTGACGGCCTCTGAAGGGGAGACGCCGCTAGGGCAGCCGGCTATCCGGATCCGGGTTGTGGGCGATGACGAAGACGCGAGGGGCGGCGGTCATCGTACGGCGTCGCGTAGACTCCCACCGATGGGGAGGACATCACCGAAGCGCAACGGCAACGGCGCAAACCTGGGCTTCGAGCAGACGCTGTGGGCGGCCGCAGACAAGCTGCGCGGTCACCTCGACGCGGCCGAATACAAGCACGTTGTCCTGGGCCTGATCTTCCTCAAGTACATCTCCGATGCGTTCGAGGCGCGACGCCAGCAACTGCTCTCCGAGGTCGCCCACGGCGCCGACCCTGAGGACCCTGACGAGTACCGCGCCGAGAACGTCTTCTGGGTCCCTGCCGAGGCTCGATGGGACCGCCTCCAGGCATCCGCCAAGGACCACGCGGCGATCGGCCAGATGCTCGACAGGGCCATGGACACCATTGAGCACGAGAACCCCAGCCTCCGCGGTGTCCTCCCGCGCGACTACAACAAGCCGAGCCTCGACAAGCGCCGGCTGGGCGAGCTGGTCGACCTGATCAGCACCATCGGCTTCGATGCCGATGCGCACAAGGCGCAGGACATCCTTGGCCGGACGTACGAGTACTTCCTGGGGCAGTTCGCCGGGCGCGAGGGCAAGAAGGGCGGCGAGTTCTATACGCCGCGCAGCGTGGTGCGGCTGCTGGTCGAGATGATCGAGCCATACGCCGGGCGGGTGTACGACCCGTGCGTGGCTCATCCGGCATGTTCGTGCAATCGGAGGAGTTCATTCGGGCGCACGGCGGCCGCATCGGCGACCTGAGCATCTTCGGCCAGGAGTCCAATCCGACCACCTGGAAGCTGGCGCGCATGAACCTGGCGATCCGAGGAATCGATGCGAACCTCGGTCCCGAGGCGGCCGACTCCTTCCATCGGGACCTCCATCCCGACCTGCGGGCGGACTTCATCCTGGCCAATCCGCCGTTCAACATGAGCGACTGGGGCCAGCCGCAGCTCCGCGATGACCTCCGTTGGAAGTTCGGCACGCCGCCGGCCGGCAACGCAAACTACGCGTGGGTGCAGCACATCGTCCACCACCTGGCGCCGAACGGGATCGCCGGCTTCGTGCTCGCCAACGGGTCCATGAGCAGCATGCAGTCCAGCGAGGGCGAGATCCGCAAGAGCCTCGTCGAGGCCGATTTGGTCGACTGCATGGTCGCCCTCCCGGCGCAGCTCTTCTACGGCTCCGGCATCCCGGTCTGCCTCTGGTTCCTGGCGCGCGACCGCTCCGGCGCTCCCACCAAGGGCGCCAAGCCGATGCGCGACCGCCGCGGCTCAACCCTCTTCATCGACGCCCGCAACGCCGGCACCCTGGTCGACCGCACCCACCGCGAGTTGACCGATGCCGACATCGCCCGCATCGCCGGCACCTACCACGCCTGGCGCGGCGAAGAGGGCGCCGATGCCTATGCCGATGTCCCCGGCTTCTCCCGCTCCGCGCCCCTCGCCGAGATCCGCGAGCACGGCCACGTCCTCACCCCCGGCCGCTACGTCGGCCGCCGCCGCGGATGAGGACGCCGAGCCGTTCGATCAGAAGCTCGCTCGCCTCACTGCGGAGCTGCACGACGAATTCGCTGAAGGCGAAAGAATCGGGGAACAGATTCGATCGAATCTGGCATCGCTACGGCGTGGCTGAACGCTGGGAGGAGAGTCGGTGGGGCGACCTGGTCTCGTTTGAGTACGGCTCGCCAGTCACCGCCTACGCAGCGAATGGCCCGTACCCGGTCTATGGGACGAACGGACCGTTCGAGCGGACTGGCGAGTATATCGATCAGGGTCCGAGTGTCATCATCGGTCGAAAGGGTGCCTACCGGGGTGTTCACTTTGCCCCGGGACCCTTCTGGGCCGTAGACACGGGCTTCTTTATTCGACCTCGCGTCGAATTCGACATGCGTTGGGCCTACTACAGCCTGCTCACACAAGACATCAAGGGCCTGGACAGTGGGTCCGCTATCCCATCTACTAGCCGCGATTCACTTATAAGACTTCCAGTGCTTGTCCCGCCGATCGAGGAGCAGCGGGCGATCGCATCGGTCCTGGGGGCGCTTGACGACAAGATCGAGCTGAACCGCCGCATGAACGAGACGCTCGAGGCGCTCGCGCGGGCCATCTTCACCTCGTGGTTCGTCGACTTCGACCTGGTCCGCGCCAGGGCCGAGGGCCGCCAGCCGGCAAACATGGACGCCGAGACCGCCGCGCTCTTCCCCGACTCGTTCGAGGACTCGCCACTCGGTCCGATCCCATCGGGCTGGCATGCCGGCGAGCTTGGCGATGTTGTGTCGATGAACATCCGGAGCCGCCTGCCCGAGTATCCGCACCGGGAGATCAAGTACGTCGACATCGCATCGGTCACGAGAGGGCGTCTGGAGGCCGCGGCGCCGATGCCGTTGGATGCGGCGCCAAGTCGGGCGCGACGCCTGGTGAAGGACGGCGACGTGATCTGGTCCTGCGTTCGACCGAATCGGCGATCCTACCTGAGAATCGATCACCCGCCCGACAATCTGGTCGTGTCCACGGGATTCGTGGTGCTGACTCCAACGGTCGTCCCGTCCAGCTACCTGTACCTGTCAGTCACGACTGATGAGTTCGTGGACTACCTCACCGCCAACGCTGATGGGAGCGCCTATCCGGCCGTGCGTCCAGAGAACTTCGACCGTTCACCGATGCTGATACCCGAGAACCCGCCACTCCGCGCTTTCGACGACCGTGTCCTGCCGATGCTTCGCCGTATGGCTGCGAACGAACGCGAGAACAACACTCTGGCCGTCATCCGGGACTCGCTATTGCCGAAGCTCGTCTCTGGCGACATCCGGATTGGGCCTGGCGCCATCCCGAAGGCTCGGGTGACAAGTTCCATGCGACTTGCATCATCGGGTGACGGGCCGAGTTCATACGGTGGAGCTTAGCGACAACTCTAAAATCTTTAGAGTTCTCGCTATGTTCATAACCACGGTGACGATGGCGAGGAGAGGCGCTCTCGGGGAAGTGCAGTAGATCGGCCGATGTACGACACTTTGGACGTACTTCGAGAAAAATCAGGAGTCGTTCCGCATGCCGACCATCAGCATCCGAGAACTTGCACGTCGGTTCAGCCGCATCGTTGATGACGTCGTCAGCAGCGGTCGCCCGGCGATCATCACGCGTCGGGGAAAGCCCGCGAGCGCGATGATCGCGATCGACCCGGATGAGCTCGAGGACTTCGTGCTTGCGAATGCGCCCGAGTACGCCGCAGCCATGCGAGATGCCGATGCCGACCTGAAGAAGGGACGCGTTCGAGGAGCAGCAGACGTCTTCGACGAGCTTGCGCTCGATCGCGCCGTCGGGACGCTGGCATAGCAGAAGCCCGCGTTCCCGCCTGAATCAGGCGGTTACGGGTTGGACATGAAGACGGTGCCGACCAAGTCGACCTCATCGACGGGCAGACCAAGGCGGCGGGCCTCCGAGCGCCATGTGGCCGCGACGCTCCTGATCTCCTCGATGATCCGCTCCGCCCGTGGCTTCGATACCCGGTAGAACGAGGTGGTTTCGAGCACAATGCCGAGATCCGGCTCATGCGAAGTGTCGTCGATCGTCAGGGCGTGCTCCGCGGCCTCAGGCGTCGGGTTGACGTCGAACGCGGGCGCGAGGCGCCAGCCACCCGGACCGCACAGGAAGCCATGATTTCGCAGGTGGTCGTCTCGGTTGCCGACCAGCACGTTGAAGACAATGCGACGAAAGAGCTGCTCCAGGTCCGTGGCGATGGCTTCCGGATCGCCGTGATCGGCGATGGCGAGTGCGATGTCGAGATAGCTGGCTTCCTCCCCGTCTCGCATCCCCGTCAACGTCATGGCCGAGGCGTACAGGCGACGATCGGCGCCGATCCGGTCGAACCGGCGGGCAGCGTACGTACTGCCAGCGGGCGACAGCGCCAGCGTCTCGCTATCGGCCACGGTGATGCCGGCCTTGCGAGCCAGGGCCGATAGCAGGAATTGCCATCCACCCATGTCACGGCGGTCGGTGGCGGATGGGAACTTGGCAATCCACAGGTCGCGGTGGATATCGGAGTAGTTGGCCTTCGGGCGAGCCCCGCCAAGGGAGCTGCCGGGCACCACGAGCATCGCGATCTCCGCGTCCGTGCTGTCTCGAGATGTGGGGTCGTCTGCTCGACGCGCCGCGAGCTCCAGGGTCCGGAGCCGCGTCCGTGGCGGAATCGCCGAGCTATCCTCGCTCAGGAAGGGACCGTCCGGCGTCACGGCAAGGCGCAGGGCTCCCATCCGGGTCCGATCGTCAACCCCGAGCAGGAAGTCCCACTCCTCCAGCCGGTGAGGAGGCCGTTGCTCCCGCCGAGCCATCGCTGCTTCGCGACGCTCGAGCAGACGCCGCCCCCAGCGGTCCGGCGCGGTGTCTGACAGGATGCCGGGCAAAAGATCGCCACCGATGAATTGCTCTCCCTCGACGAGTGGAAGCGCCGGATCGAGCGTTGTGATCGCGGGATCCTCGCGCCAACTTCTCGCGAATTCGAAGCTGAGGATCGGGCGCGGACCGGCCCGACGTCGGAGGACGCCGACCGGGCGTCGCGGCCCGAGCTCGGGCGCATCAAGGAAGACGATGACTTCGACGGGCGGCTCAGAGCTCATCTGCGAGACTCGGTTTCTTGGCCCGCCGCGGGCGCGTCAGGCGCGCTTCGGAGAGGCGTTCTCCCAGCTCATCAGAACCGGCAAGGCCTTCGAGCCCCTCTTCGAGGCCGAGGATCTCCAGCACGCGAGCCAACACGGCCAGGCTCACCTGGAGATTCCCTTGCTCGAGCCGTCGCAGGGTGGGACGAGAGACGCCGGCGCGGGCAGCCATCTCCGCCACGGTGATCCGCCGCCGCAGGCGTGCGGTTCGAAGCCGCGAGCCGAGGGCTTCGGCGCGGCGCATCATGCGTGGTGACACTGGGCGTGCAGGGCGTGACACAAACATACTATTGTTGTTATGGCCTCTACTGTCAATAGTATGGCATCGCCAATCGTTGTTTTGAGATCGAGTCGTCCGATCAGTTGCCACGGTGACCCTGGCCTGGATGGATGTGCTGATCTGACGAAAGGGACGCATGCGAATCCCCGCAGATGTCGTCGACCTGTTTCCTTCGATACACAAAGCGCTTGTAGTACAAAGCCCTTGCAGTACAAGCCCTTTGTGACTATCATGCTTCCATGGCTGTGGAATCCCTCCTCGGGCGCAATGCTGAGCTGACGCAACTTGAAGATGCGTGGGCGCAGGCTCAGACAGGCCAGCCGCAGCTCGTCGTGCTCTGGGGCCGTCGGCGGGTGGGGAAGACCTTCTTGCTCTCCCACCTCGTGCAGGGCAAGCGCGCGATCTTCTTCGGTGCCACCCAGCAGGCGGAAGGCATCGAGCTGGCCCGATTCAGTGATGCGGTTGCGCGCGACCTCGGAGCGCACGCGGCGGACCTGACCGGCGGCGGGTTCGGCAGTTGGGAGGCAGCGCTCCGATTCGTTGCCGCATCGGCCGCTCAGCAGCCGTTGGTGGTGGTGCTGGATGAAGTGACCTACCTTGCAAACTCGACCAGGGGCTTCGCCAGCATCGTCCAGGTGGTGTGGGACCATCTGCGGCCCGGCACCCGGATCATGCTCGTCCTGACTGGTTCAGCTGTGGGCGCCATCGAGTCCATGCTCGGACCGGGCGGCGCGTTGCGCGGCAGGCCGACGCTGGCGAAGCGGCTCGACCCGCTGGCTCCGATTCGGGCACGCTCGTTCCTGCCACGCCTTGCGGCCACACCGTTCCTCGAAGCCTATGCCGCCTGTGGCGGTTACCCGCTCCACCTCCGGAGTTGGGACCCGAAGGCCAGCACGGATGCGAACCTGCTCCGCCTGGCGGGCACTCCCGGAGGGCTGCTATTCGAAGATGCGCTCGGGATTCTTCGCGAAGAACTGCCCGAGACCGGAGGCTATCCGAGGATCCTGGCCGCCATCGGTCGCGGACGAACGCGCGCATCTGAGATCGCCGATGAGGCTGCGCAGCGAATCGAGCATCCGCTCGACGTGCTCGTGCGCGCCGGATTCGTACGCCGCTCGGTGCCACTTGGCGCTCCTCGCAGGGCTCGCCCGATCTACGAGATCGACGATCCCTACCTCGCGTTCTGGTTCGGGGTCCTCTATTCGGATGCCGACCAGATCAACGCCGGCCAGGGCCGGGCCGTGCTAAAGCGGCGTCGCGAGCAGTGGCAGAAGCACCTCGGCTGGGTCTTCGAGGAGCTGGCACGCGATCACGCTCGACGTCTGGTGGATGCCGGTGCGCTGCCGGACGACCTCGTGGTCGGCCGCTGGTGGAGCGCCTCGGGTCCTTCGGTGGAGGTCGATGTGCTGGGGATACGCGGCACGCGCTCGATGCTCCTTGGAGAAGCGCGCTGGCAGTCGCGCCCGCTAGGGCATCGGGACGTGGCGCAGCTGATGGCAAAGGCTGCTGCGGTGCCACGACTGGCCTCTGAGCCAATCCTGGCCTTGTGGGGTCGCGGGGGACTCGATCCGGCGACGCGATCCGAGCGCGTCCTCGGCTACCATCTGAATGACATGCTGCGCCCCTGATCGGCGGCACGGATATATACATCGGGGGCACAATCGTATAGATTGGGCTCGTGGATGAGCAACTGAACCTGACGCTGGAGCGCCGCCGCCAACCCGGGCGCACGGTGACTGCCGGCCCCCGCAACGCTCGCTACCCGGCATTCGTTCCCGATCAGTTGCCGCCCGCGATTGAGTACAGCGGCCAGCTCATGGCTCGGCTCTCGGAGGGCGATCGCGCGTTGGGCGAGCTCAACGGTCTGGGTCGGATGCTTTCCAACCCCGGACTGCTCATAAATCCATTCATCCGGAAGGAAGCGGTCCTCTCGTCGAAGATCGAGGGCACTCGGGCCACGATCACCGATCTCTATGCGCGCGAGGCAGGGCAGGGCGCGAATCTCCACCCGCTGTCGGACGTCGACGAGGTCCTCAACTACGTCCGCGCCTTGGACTATGGCCTCGAGCGAATCGCGTCGCTGCCGATCAGTCTGCGGTTCATGCGAGAACTCCACGAACGGCTCATGCGCGGCGTTCGCGGCGAGGAGATGCGCCCCGGTGAGTTCCGGACATCGCAGAACTGGATCGGTCCGCCGGGTTCCGTCATCAACAATGCGAGCTACGTTCCGCCTCCTCCTCAGGAAATGATGGAGGCACTCGGGCAGTTCGAGACATATCTGCACGCTGACGACGGGCGGAACCCCCCACTGGTGCGCCTGGCCCTGATCCACGTCCAGTTCGAGATGATCCATCCATTCCTGGATGGAAACGGGCGCGTCGGTCGGCTTCTCATCACCCTGCTTCTCGTTCACTGGCAGCTGTTGACCTTGCCGCTGCTCTACCTCAGCGCGTTCTTCGAGCGGCGACGCGATGAGTACTACCGACGGTTGTCAGGAGTGAGCCACGATGGAGATTGGGAGGGCTGGATTGCCTACTTCCTGGAGGGCGTGCGAGATGAGTCGCGGGATGCCGCCAATCGCGCGAAACGGCTCCAAGATCTTCAGCAGGATTGGCGCGATCAGGTGACAGGGACTCGATCTTCGCCCCTCACGCTGAAGGTCGTGGATCATCTGTTCGAGGCGCCGATCATCACGATCCCGGGCATTCAGGCGCTGTTCGGGAACGTGACGTACCCCACCGCCCGCAAGCACGTTGAAAAGCTGTTGAGCGCGGGGATTCTCCAGCCGTTCGGCGAGAAGTCCTATGGTCGATCCTTCATCGCAAGGGACATCCTCACCACGATCGACACGTGATAGATTCCGGATCGCAATTATACCAATCGGCCTATTTCGTATAAGTTCGCACCGGAGAGTTGTACTTCCGTTGACATCTCCATTTGCCGAGAGCGTGCTCGAGGATGCGGTCCTCGACTGGTTCCGCGCGCTCGGCTACGAGGTGGCGCATGGACCGCACATCGCGCCCGGCGAGCCGGTGGCCGAACGGACCGACTTTCGTGAGACGACTCTGCGCGGACGCTTGATGACCGCGCTCGGTCGGCTGAATCCCGCCCTGGCCGCCAGCGTTCTCCAGGAGGCCCAGCGCCAGGTCCTGACCGCCGCGTCGCCGGCGCTGCTGAGCGAGAACCAGCGGCTGCATCGGCTGCTCGTGGACGGCGTCACCGTGGAGGTGCCGCACGATGCCGGCGGCGTTCGGGGCGTCCAGGTCCGCGTCATCGACTGGGACGAGCCGGCGAACAACGACTGGCTTGCGGTGAACCAGTTTGGCGTGAAGGGCGCATCGGTCCGGCGGCCGGATGTGGTGGTCTTCGTCAACGGGCTGCCGCTGGCGGTGCTGGAGCTGAAGGATCCGGCGGACGAGGGCGCATCGGTCTGGGAGGCGTATCAGCAGCTCCAGACGTACAAGCAGGAGATTCCCGACCTGTTCCGCATGAACGCCGTGCTGGTCGCGTCGGACGGCGTGGAGGCCCGAATCGGGTCGCTGACGGCGCCGGCGGAATGGTTCCAGCCGTGGCGCACGGTCGAGGGGCATGCCGTGGCCGGTGGCGATGAGAACGCCCTGGCGGTTCTGGTCGCCGGCGTCTTCGATCAGGCGCGTTTCCTGGATCTTGCCCGGCACTTCATCGCCTTCACCGATGAGGGCTCCGGCCTGCGCAAGGTGCTCGCCGGCTACCACCAGTTCCACGCCACCCGGCAGGCGGTGGCGACGACGCTGGAGGCCGCGGCTCCCGGCGGTGACCGCAAGGCGGGCGTCGTCTGGCACACGCAGGGCTCGGGCAAGAGCCTGACGATGGCGTTCTATGCCGGCAAGGTGATTGCGCAGCCGGCCATGGAGAACCCGACCATCGTGGTCCTGACCGATCGCAACGACCTCGACGACCAGCTCTTCGGCGTCTTCGCCGCGGCGTCCGATCTCATCCGCCAGTCACCGGTCCAGGCCGATGATCGCGATCACCTACGGCGCCTGCTCGCCGTGCCGGCCGGTGGGGTGGTGTTCACGACGATCCAGAAGTTCGTGCCGGTGGTTGGCGAACGGTATCCGACGCTGAGTGAGCGGCGCAACGTGGTCGTGATCGCGGATGAGGCGCATCGGTCGCAGTACGGCTTCATCGAGGGGTTCGCGCGCAACATGCGCGACGCGCTGCCGAACGCGACGTTCGTCGCCTTCACCGGCACGCCCGTGGAGCTGGACGACCGCGACACGCGCAACGTCTTCGGCGACTACATCGACCGCTACGACATCGCACGTGCGGTCGCCGATGGTGCAACCGTGCCGATCTCGTACGAGAGCCGGCTCGCCCGGCTGGACCTCCGCGGCGATGAGGTTCCGCGCATCGATGAGGCCTTCGAGGAGGCGACCGAGGGCGAGGAGGTCGGTCGCGTCGAGCGCCTGAAGACGCGCTGGGCACAGCTGGAGGCGGTGGTCGGGACGGATCGGCGGCTGGAGCTGGTGGCGCGCGAC
>Ga0183260_10005142_pt1 | contig 10327 bp, 10 predicted proteins | sample AntDrymUQ4972206_2_FD_129768 | JGI IMG/M metagenome (GOLD analysis project Ga0183260, IMG submission 129768) | Polar desert sand microbial communities from Dry Valleys, Antarctica - metaG UQ497 (22.06) (version 2) (version 2) | ecosystem: Environmental > Terrestrial > Soil > Desert | place...
CACATGGTCAGCTCGATCGCCGCCGCCGGCCTCTACAAGGGCACGTTCACGGAGGAGATGTTCGACGAGGCGCACGACGTCGAGAACCACCCCTACTTCCAGACCAAGCACGAGTCCGAGGGCGTCGTTCGCGACGATGCCGAGGTCCCGTGGCGCATCTACCGCCCCGGGATCGTCGTCGGGCACTCCGAGACCGGCGAGATGGACAAGGTCGACGGCCCCTACTACTTCTTCAAGCTGCTCCAGCGGGCTCGCAACCTGCTGCCTTCGTGGGTGCCGGGCATCGGCATCGAGGGCCGCGAGATCAACCTCGTCCCGGTCGACTTCGTCGCCAAGGCGATGGACCACATCGCCCATCAGGACGGCCTCGACGGAAAGGTCTTCCACCTGACCGACCCGAACCCGTTGAGCGCGGGCCAGATCATCAACCTGTTCGCGCGCTCGGCGCATGCGCCCGAGGCCGCGATGCGGATCGATCCGAAGATGCTCGACGTCGTGCCCAAGCAGGTTCGCTCGGGGGTGCAGATGCTGCCGCCGGTGAAGCGAATCGCCGACACGGTGCTCGCCGACCTGGGGATCCCCCGCTCGGTGCTCGTCTACATCAACTACCCGACCAGCTTCGACTCGACCAACACCCAGAAGGCGCTGGAGGGCACAGACATCTCGGTCCCGCCCCTGCAGGGCTACGCGGACCGCCTGTGGGACTACTGGGAGCGCAACCTCGACCCCGACCTGTTCAAGGACCGCTCCCTGTCGGGGGCGATCTCCGGCAAGACCGTGATGATCACCGGCGCCTCCTCAGGCATCGGCAAGGCCGCCGCGATCAAGGCGGCCGCCGCGGGCGCGACCGTGCTGCTGGTGGCGCGGAGCCCCGAGAAGCTCGAGGAGACGAAGGCCGAGATCACCGAAGCGGGCGGTGACGCGCACATACACCGCGCGGACCTCTCCGACCTCGACGACCTCGACCGGATGGCCGCCGAGGTGCTGGAAGAGCACGGTCGGGTGGACATCCTCGTCAACAACGCCGGGCGATCGATCCGGCGCTCGGTCGAGAACTCCTACGACCGCTTCCACGACTTCGAGCGGACGATGCAGCTGAACTACTTCGGCTCGCTGAAGCTGATCCTGAGCCTGATGCCGGCGATGCGAAAGCGTGGCAAGGACGGCAAGAAGGGCGGGCACATCATCAACGTCAGCTCGATCGGCGTGCAGACGAACACCCCGCGCTTCTCGGCCTACGTCGCTTCAAAGGCGGCGCTCGACGCGTGGTCGCGCTGCGTCGCCTCGGAGGTCATCGACGACAAGGTGCACATCACGACGATCCACATGCCGCTGGTGCGGACGCCGATGATCGCGCCGACCAAGATGTACGACGCGTTCCCGACGATCACGCCCGAAGAGGCCGCGGACATGATCTGCGACGCGATGATCCGCAAGCCGAAGAAGGTCGCCACGCGCCTCGGCAACTTCGGGGAGATGCTCTACAACGTCGCGCCGAAGGCCTCGGACGCGATCCTCAGCACCGCCTACAAGCTCTTCCCCGAGTCGTCTGCGGCGAAGAAGGACGACGCGAAGCCGCTCAAGGAGGGCGAGAAGCCGGCCAAGGACGAGGAGCTCTCGACCGAGGGCGTCGCCTTCGCCTACCTGATGAGGGGCGTGCACTGGTAGCGCACCCCGCGTAGTCCCGTGGCGAAGGGCTACATCGCCGCGATCGTCGTCTTCGGGCTGACGCTGGTCGGCACGTTCGCAGCGGGTTGCGGGCTCGCGATCTGGGGCGCGGTGGAGGGCATCGGCGAGACCGACGCCTACGGCAGGGTGTCGGTCCCGGGCAAGGGGACCGTGGAGCTGCCCGAAGGGGACGTCAGCGTCTACTTCGAGGGCGGATCGGGATCCAACGCCCTGAAGAGCCGTCGCGAGAACGTTGGGCTCACGCTTGTCTCCGGCTCGGGCGAGCCGCTCGACCTTCGCGGGCGGGGCTCGGTCGACGAGGAGGTCAGTGAGGGTGACGTGACGCGGGTCAACTTCGACCGGATCGACGTCCCGGAGGCGGGCGACTACTCGGTCGCCGCGACCGCTGAAGGACCGGTCGGCCGCGGGGCCGCCCTCACGTTCGGGAAGGCGCTGACCGCCGGGGTCGTCGACCGCGCCCGCAACGCCCTCTGGGGCCTGCTCGGCTTCGCCCTCGCCGCGGCGATCGCGCTGATCACCCTCGCCACCTCGGCGCGGAGCCGCGACGAGACGGTGGCGTTGCCCCCGCAGGAGTAGGCGGCCAAAGGCGTCGAGCCCCGGTTGGATGTGGATGCGGCCGTACCATTCTCGGGATGGACGAGCCATCCACGGAGGCGGAGCTGAGGGCGGCCGGCCTGCTTGGCCGCTCGCCCGAGGAGCATTGGCGAGACAACGAGATCGCCAGGGAGGATCGCCTGCGCCAAGCCGCCAAGATGCCGCTGGGCGTGAACCTGGCTGCGGCCTTGGAGCTGAGCGCCCTCGCGGCTGAGTTGAGGGACGGGTTGCGCAGGCATCTGGCGAGCAAGTCCAGTTGACCATCTCGATCCATCACCGGGACCTGATTGCGCGCCTCGCGGCTGCCGAGGTCAATTACATCCTCGTCGGAGGATTGGCGGTCGGTGCCTGGGGCCACCTGCGTGCGACCGAGGATTTCGACTTGGTGCCCGATCCCGATTCTGAGAACCTGTCCAGGTTGATCGGCGTACTGGAGGAGCTTGGGGGCCGCGTCAAGCAGGGGGAGCAAATGCTCGATTCCGGGTCCGTTCGGATCTACATCCGGACTGGGGACAAGGCCTATGTCGTGACTGAGCTGGGCGACGTCGACGTGCTTCAGGGGCTCCCCCAGATTCCGCGCTACGCGGAGCTTGAAACGGCGGCAGAGGAGGCCGACGTCGAGGGTCTCAATGTGCGGGTGTGCTCGCTCCAGCATCTGATCGAGATGAAGCGTGCGGCCGACCGCCCGATGGATCGGATGGACCTCGAAGCGCTCAAGACGGCGCATCCGAAGGCGTTCGAGGAGGGGTGACCGAGCGCAGGCTCAAGCACTGGGGATGGGGGCACGAGGACCAGCAGCTCGACCGCGCGGCGCTCGAGGCTGTGGGGAAGGCCGTCCAAGAGAGGCTCGGCTTCGAGGTCGACGAGATCGAGGAGCCTGTCCCGTTCGACGAGATCGACGTCCCGAAGCCGAGGCTGCGCCCCCCGGGCGGTCTCGCCGATCTGTTCTCCGACGACCCGCACGCGCGGGTCTCGCGTGCCCTCGGCAAGGCCTACCGGGATGTGGTCAGGGGCTTCCGGGGCGAGTTCGATCACATACCGGACCTCGTCGCGTATCCACGCTCGGCCGAGGACGTCGACCTCGTCCTCAACTGGGCGGCCGACCAGGGTGCGGCGGCGATTCCCTTCGGAGGCGGGACCAGCGTCGTCGGCGGGGTCGAGCCGCGGCTCGCCGGGGACTACTCCGGCACCGTCACGATCGACATGCGGGGAATGAGCAGCCTGCTCGAGGTCGACGCGGTCTCTCGGGCTGCGCACATCCAGGCCGGAGCGACCGGGCCGGGTCTCGAGGAGCAGCTGCGCGAGCACGGGCTGACGATGCGCCACTTCCCGCAGTCCTTCGAGTACTCGACGCTCGGCGGCTGGATCGCCACCCGCGCCGGCGGGCACTACGCGACGGTCTACACCCACATCGACGACCTGGTCGAGTCGGTACGGGCCGTCACCCCGAGCGGGGACTGGATCAGCAGGCGACTCCCAGGCTCCGGGGCGGGGCCGTCCCCCGACCGGATGATGCTGGGCTCCAAGGGGATCCTCGGCGTGATCACCGATGCCTGGGTGCGGGTGCAGGAGCGCCCCGAGCACAAACTCGGCTGCGGGGTCTCGTTCGCCTCTTTCGAGGCGGGGGCGGAGGCGGTGCGCGAGCTCTCGCAGTCGGCGCTGTTCCCGACGAACTGCCGCCTCCTCGACGCGACCGAGGCCGAGACGACGGGTGCCGGGCCGGCGGGGAAGGCGCTCCGGGTGCTCGGCTTCGAGTCCGCCCACCACCCCGTCGACGACCACATGAAGCTGGCACTCGACGTCGCGCGGGCCCACGGCGGCGAGCCGGGAGAGGTGCGCGGCGGGAAGAAGAAGGCGAAGGCCGAGGCAGAGGACTCCGTCGGCGCCTGGCGGCAGGCGTTCCTGCAGGCGCCCTACCTGCGCGACGCGATGGTCGCGTGCGGGGTGCTCTCGGACACCTTCGAGACCGCGATCACCTGGGACCGCTTCGAAGGCTTCCACGCCGAGGTGATGGAGGCGGCCCGCCGCGCCGTCGCCGAGGCCACCGATGCGCCCGACGAGGGCAAGGGTGCCCCGCGGATCAGCTGCCGCTTTACGCACATCTATCCCGACGGCCCGGCGCCCTACTTCACGGTGCTCGCTCCCGCCCGGCGCGGCTCCGAGGTCGAGCAGTGGGACGCGATCAAGGCGGCGGTCTCGGAGGTCGTGATCGACGCCGGAGGGACCATCACCCACCACCACGCGGTCGGCCGGGACCACCGCCCGTGGTATGACCGCCAGCGCCCGGAGCCGTTCGCCGCGGCGCTGCGCGCCGCCAAGCGGGAACTCGACCCGCGCGGGACGCTGAACCCAGGGGTCTTGATCGATCCCGACCGGCGGCGCGCCTGAGAGCCCCTAACCTGTCCGGTCCTTCATGGAGGGCGCCACTCTCGACAGGCCCGACGTGAGCCAGGGCTCGCCCCCGTCAGGCCCCGACTCGACGAAGCCGCGCCGCGGCCCGCTGCGCGCTGCGATCAAGACGATGCGGCCCAAGGAGTGGATCAAGAACCTCCTGGTGTTCGCCGGCCTTCTGTTCTCGGGCCAGTTCGACGACCCCGCGGCGATCCTGAGCGCGACGATCACCTTTCTCGCCTTCTGCGCGGTCGCCTCGGCCGGCTACCTGGTCAACGACTCGCACGACGCCGAGCTCGACCGCCGGCACCCGACCAAGCGCAACCGCCCGATTGCGGCCGGCGAGCTGAAGGTCTCCACCGCGATCGCACTCGCTGTCGCGCTGGTCGTCATCGGCCTTGCGGGCGCGCTGCTCGCGGAGGGTCCCGAGATCGCCGGGCTGGTGCTCGCGTACGGCGTCGGCACGACTCTCTACTCGTACCTGCTGAAGACCGAGGTCATCCTCGACGTGATGACGATCGCGGGGCTGTTCGTCCTGCGGGTGCTCGCGGGCGCCGTCGCGGTAAACGCCGACGCGTCGGCCTACCTGCTGCTCTGCACCGGCATGGTCGCCATGTTCCTGGGTTTCACCAAGCGCCGCCAGGAGGCGAGCTCCGAGTTGCATTCCGGCACCAGGACCCGCCCGGTCCTCGAGCATTACTCGATCCCCTTCCTCGACCAGATGGTCGCCCTCGTCACCGCCTCGACGGTCATGAGCTACGCGATCTACGCGATCAACTCGCCGCTGATCGGGTCGAAGATGCTCGGTACCCTGCCCGCCGTGGTCTACGGGATCTTCCGCTACCTCTACCTCGTCTACGACCGCAAGGACACCCGCTCGACGGCGTCGATCCTGACCAGCGACTACGGGATGATCGGGGCTTCGCTCGTCTGGGTCGCCTCGGCAGTGGTCCTGCTCGCGATCTACAAGTGACGGACAGGTGAGGAGTCGGTGGGCCGCAGCCGCTGCGCTCCTCGCCGCCGTCCTCCTCGCCTCGTGCGGCGGCGGCGATGACGACGCCGCCTCGACGGACGATGACGACGCCGCCTCGACGGACGGCGGCGAGATCGAGATCGTGGCCGAATCAGATGCCGATCGCATGATCGGCGAGGACCTCGTCGCGTACCTCGACCGCAACCTGGAGGCGGATCCGGAGGAACAGGAGTCCTTCGACCGGGCTTGCGGGGACGAACCGGCGAACCCGAAGGTGGCGGCGCAATGCCAGCAGGCGAGGGCGACGCTCGACGCCTACAGCTCCATCGACAGCGTCGAGGTCGCCGACGGGAGGATCACGATCGTGACCGGCATCGAGCCCGGCGACGAAACAGCGACGGTGGCGGGCCAGGGGCTCTGCGACCTCATCCAGGGAGCCGACGTGGCGGACTTCACGCCGGGAAGCAGCGTGCTCGGGGCCGGCGAGGCCGAGATCGCCGCCTGCGAGTCCCGGTAGGCTGCCGCCCGTGGACCTGACGCTGAACGAGTCCGAGGCGGCCTTCCGCGACGAGGTGCGGAGCTGGCTCGAGTCGAACCATCCCGGTGAGTCGCCCGAAGGCGACGACGCCGCCGAGTTCGAGTTCCGGCGCGCCTGGCAGAAGACGATGCACGAGGCCGGCTGGGCCGGGATCAACTGGCCCGAGGAGTTCGGCGGCAAGGGCGCGACGCTGATCGAGCAGGCGATCTTCAACGAGGAGCTCGGCCGCCAGCGCGTGCCGCTCCCCGCGAACGTGCTCGGGTTGGTGATGGGCGGCCCCGTCGTCATCGCCCACGGCAACGACGAGCAGAAAGAGCGCTATCTGGAGCCGATCCTCTCGGGCGAGGAGATCTGGTGCCAGGGGTTCTCGGAGCCAGAGTCGGGGTCCGACCTGGCCTCGCTGAAGACCCGGGCGGTCAAGTCGAACGGGGGCTGGAAGGTGACGGGCCAGAAGGTCTGGACCACATACGCGCACGAGGCCAAGTGGTGCATGCTGCTCGCGCGCACCGACCAGGACGCGCCGAAGCACAAGGGGATCACCTACTTCCTTCTCGACGTCGACCAGCCGAACGTCGACGTGCGGCCGCTGCGCCAGATCACGGGCGAGGCCGAGTTCAACGAGATCTTCATGGAGGAGGCCGAGGTCCCCGACGAGAACATCATCGGCGAGGTCGGAGGCGGCTGGCAGGTCGCGATCACGACGCTGATGTTCGAGCGCGCCGGCCTCGGGGCCGCCGCGGTGATCGGCCTGCAGCGCGGGCTCGAGGACCTGATCGCCCTGATCAAGGACAAGCGCCTCCAGGACGATCCGATCGTTCGCCAGAAGGTCGCCGAGCTGCACACGGGCATCGAGGCGATGCGACTCGGGGCGCTGCGCTCGCTGACGATGACGATGAAGACCGGCATCCCCGGGCCCGAGGGCTCGCTCGGAAAGCTCCAGTGGGCCAAGTACGCACAGGCGATGAACGAGATGGCGAGCGAGATCGCCGGGCCCGAAGGCGTCACGGCCGGCTCCGAGGCCAGCTACCGCCTGCTGCGATCGCGCGCCAACTCGATCGAGGGCGGCACCACCGAGGTCCTGCAGAACATCGTCGCCGAGCGAGTTCTCGGCCTTCCGAAGCTGAGGTAGACACCATCGACTTCGACCTGAACGACGAGCAGCGCGACATCCAGAGCACCGCGAAGGAGTTCCTGGCGAACCGCTTCAAGGCCGAGAAAGTGAGGGAGCTCGCCGAGTCGCGCAGCTACGACGACGGCCTCGACTCCCAGATCGCCGAGCTCGGCTGGCCCGGCATCGCCATCTCCGAGGACGACGGCGGCCAGGGCCTCGGCATGGTCGAGCTGGCGGTGCTGCTGGAGCAGACCGGCTACGCGGCGGCGCCGACGCCGCTGCTCGGTACGGCCGGAGCCGCGCTCGTGATCTCGGCCGCCGGGTCGGACGCGCAGCGCTCGGAGTGGCTCCCGAAACTGGCGTCGGGCGAGGCCACCGGAGCGTTCGGCGGCGTCTCGGCCGACGGCGAGAGCACCCTCTTCTGCGACCTGCCGACCGCCGACGTCGCCGTGGTCTTCGACGGCGACGGCGCCCTGCTGGCCCCCGCGTCGGACCTGGACTCGACGCCCGTCGAGGCGATCGACGCGACCCGCTCCTACGCGACCGTCGCCGCCGCGGCTGGAGAGCGCCTCGAGGGCGACGTCGACGCCGGGCGGGACAGGGTCGCGGTCGCGCTCGCCGCGGAGCTGACGGGGGTCGGCCAGCGCGCGATGGAGATGGCGGTCGACTACGCGCGCGAGCGCCAGCAGTTCGGGCGCCAGATCGGCGCCTACCAGGGCGTCTCTCACCGCTGCGCGAACATGCTCTTGAACACCGAGGAGTCGCGCTCGCTCACCTATTTCGCCGCCTGGGCGGCCGACGCCGAGCCCGAGTCGCTGCCCGTAGCCGCGGCGATGGCCAACGCCCGCGCCTCCGACGCCGCCTGGGACACATGCGCGAACGCGCTCCAGGTCTTCGGTGGCATCGGCTTCACCTGGGAGCACGACCTGCAGTTCTGGCTCAAGCGCGCCCGCGTCGCGGGCCGCATGCTGGGCAGCCCGCGCGAGCACCGCGAGCGGGTCGCCGCCCTGGTCGGCCTCGGCGGCTGACGGTCCTCCCTAGGGTTCGACGCTCGCGCCGCTGATCGACTTGCGCTCGCCGCCGAGGCTGAAGTCGACGTCGACCGTGTCGTGGCGCTCGTAGGACCCGAACAGGCCCAGCGCCATCGCCAGCCAGCGCCCGCGGCCGACCTCTTCCTTGTAGAGGGTGCGGTTGAAGAGGATCTCGCTGCCTCGCACCGTGAAGTCCTCGCCCTCGGTCTCCTGGGTGCCGTTGACGAAGACCTCGACCGGCCCCTCCGCACCGGCGGGGAGGCGCACGCGGCGACCTGCCTCGACGCTCTTGGAGGCCATGGGCGGAGCCTAGCTCGCGCCCAGCTCCGAGCGGACGGCCTCGATCGCCTGGTCGAGGGTGCCGGCCTGGAGCTGTCGCTTGCGCAGCGAACCCGCGTAGGGGACCAGCGAGCCGTCGCCCATCACGTCGATGCCGGCCTCGGGGCCGCGCAGGATGCCCTTGCCCGAGACCTCGACGCGGCACTGAACGCGATCGGAGGGGCCGTAGTCGCGAAAGGCCTTGACCGTGCCGAGCCTGCCCTCGCGCAGGGTGCGATCGACTTCATCGCGGGCCGCGGCCAGCGCGGCGTCGAGCGAGTCGAAGTCCTCGCGAGCGACCTTGGGCCCCCGGCGCGTCGTGACCTTCCACGCGGCCATCGGGCGAGGCGCTAGTGCCGCTGACGGGGCACTAGGCGCCGCGGCGGATCAGCTTCGGCCGGCGGGCCGGCGGGCCGGTGATCTTCTCGGGGCCGTCCCGATCGTCGATCGGGACGTAGTCCTGGTCGCGCTTCCCGGTGTAGATCTGGCGCGGGAGGGCGATCTTCTTCTCGGGGTCGAGGGTCATCTCCATCCACTGCGAGACCCAGCCGGCGGTCCGCGGGATCGCGAAGATCACCGTGAACATGTCGGTGGGGATCCGCAGCGCCTCGTAGATCAGGCCCGAGTAGAAGTCGACGTTCGGGTAGAGCTTTCGCTCGGTGAAGAAGTCGTCATCGAGGGCGCGCTTCCCGAGCTCGGTCGCGATCTCGAGCAGCGGGTTCTCGCCGGTGAGCTCGAGGACCTCGTCGACGTGCTTCTTGATGATCCTCGCGCGCGGGTCGTAGTTCTTGTAGACGCGGTGGCCGAAGCCCATCAGCTTCTCGTCGCGGTTCTTCACGCCCTCGAGGAAGCCGGGGATGTTGTCGACGGACTCGATGCGCCGGAGCATGCTCAGCACCGCCTCGTTGGCTCCGCCGTGCAGCGGCCCGTACAGGGCGGCGACGCCGGCGGCGACCGCGGAATAGGGGTCGACGTCCGAAGAGCCCACAGCGCGGACCGCGTTGGTCGAGCAGTTCTGCTCGTGGTCGGCGTGCAGGATGAAGAGCACGTCGAGGGCCTTGGCCAGCCGCGGGTCGGGCTCGTACTCGAACTCCATCCGGAACAGCATCGAGAGGAAGTTCTCGGCGTAGTTCATGTCGTTGACCGGGTAGACGTAGGGGAGCCCCATGCTGTGGCGGTAGGCGAACGCGGCGAGCGTCGGGACCTTGGCGATCAGCCGGATCGCCGCCATGTAGCGCTCCTCCTCGTCCTCGATCTGCTTCGCCTCGGGGTAGAAGGTCGAGAGCGCGCCCACCGAGGCGAGCAGCATCCCCATCGGGTGGGCGTCGTGGCGGTAGCCCTCGTACATCTTCTTGATGTCCTCGTGCACGAAGGTGTGGTGCGTGACGTCGTACACCCAGCGCTCGAGCTGTGGCTTCGTCGGCAGCTCGCCGAAGATCAGGAGGTAGGCGACCTCGAGGTACGTGCTCTTCTCGCAGAGCTGCTCGATCGGGATCCCGCGGTGCTGCAGGACGCCGGCATCGCCGTCGATGTACGTGATCGCGGAGCGGCAGTTCGCGGTGTTGGTGAAGGCGGGGTCGTAGCCCATCATCCCGAAGTCGTCCTCCTTCACCTTGATCTGGCGCAGGTCCATCGTCTTGATGGTCCCGTCGGTGATCTCGACCTCGTAGTTCTCGCCCGTG
>Ga0183260_10005143_pt1 | contig 10326 bp, 11 predicted proteins | sample AntDrymUQ4972206_2_FD_129768 | JGI IMG/M metagenome (GOLD analysis project Ga0183260, IMG submission 129768) | Polar desert sand microbial communities from Dry Valleys, Antarctica - metaG UQ497 (22.06) (version 2) (version 2) | ecosystem: Environmental > Terrestrial > Soil > Desert | place...
GCCCCGCTACCCTGCTCGGCGGAGGATTCGCATAGTGGCCTAGTGCGCACGCTTGGAAAGCGTGTTGGGTTAACGCCCTCAGGGGTTCGAATCCCCTATCCTCCGCCATCTTGAGCAAGGGAGCAAAGACGGACCGCGCACGATCACCTCGCGTTCGACCTCTGACCTCAATTTGGTCTCAGTTGTTGATCGACACGCGGCTCACGCGGCGGGGCCATCAGGCTCGTCCCAGAGCAGGCCACCTACCGCTCCGCCACGTCGCGCCGGATCGGGTCAGTGATGTGCAGGTAGCGCGCAACCAAGGCGGTGCTCGACCCCCCATAACCGTCCGCTCGGGCACTGCGAGCACCAGGAGGACCGTTGCGGCCGTGTGCCGCGCATCGGGCAGGCGCGCATCTCGGACCCGCGGTCCCGTCAACGCTCTGTCGTGGCACTTCTTGTCTGCCGCGGGCTTGTGTGGCAGGTCTCAGCGCCCGTCGGTCGCCGTTCTCCTGTGAGGGTCGGTGTTAGCTGCGGGTTCGCTTGGGCAACAGCCCGGGCCTGTGCCTTCGGCGGCACCTTCTGTCTGAAGACTGTCGTACGCCGAAGCGGCGGTGGGGCGCCGGCGGCTGAGGGTGGCCGCGGCCAGGACGGCGGCGGCGAGGGTCAGCGCGGCGACGGCGACCTGGGTGGTGTGTGCCGCCACGAAGTCGCTGACGGTCGAAGACAGCGGGATGGTAACGCCGGCGACGGTTTCGTTGCGGCCCCCGCCGTCGAGGGCAGGTATCCAGTAAGCGATGAGGTAGGCGCCGGAGGCCACGAGAACCGCGCCGGCGACTCGGGGCAGATACCGGCTGATGCGACGCAGCCCGTGGGCCATTGCCGAGCTGGCCAGGGCCGCGGAGAGGGCAAGCAGGACCAGCACGGTGCTGGCGCCGGCGGCGTAGGCGACGAAGACGGCTATCAGGGTGGTGATGCTGTGCGCGGCGAGGGCTTGGGCGATGACGGCCAGCAGCACGGCGAGGGTGCAGGACAGGGAGGCAACGGCGTAGGCGGCACCGAATGCGAGCATCGCTCCGGGCCCGCGGCCGTCGCGGGTGATCCGGTGGGAGTTCACGCTGAGTCCGATGTGGCGGCCGGCGACCATTGCGATACCGACCACCGTGAGTGTGACTCCGATGACGACTGCGACCCAGGGGATGGCGCCGATGATGCTACGCAACCCGACGGCGACGAGCAGCCCGGTGACGGTGAACACCGCGGCGAAGCCGAGGCTGGTCAGGACGCCGGTGCGCAGGCCGTTGGCGGCGCGTCGTAGCAGTCCGAGGCGGCCGGTGGTGGGGTCGGTGAAGAGCCCATCTTGGCCGAGATAGTAGGCCAGGAAGGCGGGAAGCATGGCGAAGCCGCACGGGTTGACAGTGGAGAGCATGCCGGCGCCGAAAGCGAAGGCGAGTGTGCCGTTCATCGTGCGGTGACCTTTGCCAGGGCGTTCTGAATTTGCTCAGCGGTGGGGTCCACGCCGCGGAAGACGACCGTTCCGGAGTCGTCCAGCACGACGGCGGTACTGAGCCGGGTGACCTGGTAGGCACCGATGAGTCGGGCGTCGTGGTCGGTTGCATAGGCGAGGCTAGTGGCCTTGTTGGCGGTGAGGAACCTGGCGATGTCGTCGTCGGTTTCGTAGGGGGAGATGTCCACCGCGACGAAGTTCACCGGCTGGGGGGTCGTGCTCAGTGCCGCGGCGAGGGCCTGCGCGCCTGGACCGCAGGTGCCGCACTCGACGGAGAAGAAGAACAGCACGCTGGGCTGCGTACCCGGCACCTCGACGGTGCCTCCGGTCAGGGTGTGCGCAGTGAACACTGCCGGGGCGCTAGATGCGCCAGCGTTCGGGGGGTTCGGCTGCGTCGAGGCTGCGCGCGAAGTTGGCGAGGGTGACAACGCCGTGTACAGCACAGCGACGATCCCGAGGACGGCGGCACCGGCAACAGCAGCGATCAGAGCCGGCCGGCGGCGCGTGGAGTTGACGGGCACGGTCAGCCTCTTCCGTGGGTTGTCCTGGTGACGTCAGATTTGCCCGCCGAGCCTTCGGTCCCGGCAGTGCTCGTGGCGTTGGGCGCGACGTGGTCGGCGCCGGCGCGACGACGATGCAGGACGGTGCTGACTGTGGTCAGCAGCACTATCGCCGCCACCCACAACACCAACGGATCGCCCAGGACATCGCCGACCAACCCGAGAGCACCGGCCGCGACCAGGACTGGTCCGGCGTAGCAGACCGCGGCCAGGAGCCCGACTCCCACAGCGGCGAGTCCAGTTCTGCGCCCGGAGGCGGTGCTTGGACGTTCAGACATGTACTTCTCCCATTGGGGTGTGCGGACGGGTCGATGTGCCCTGTTAGGTGTCGATGCGGGTGCAGGCGGCCAGGGCTGCGGCGTTGTCGGCCGCGAGACCGCGGGCCAGGCTGACCAGTTCGACGACCCGAGAGTCGGTGACCTGGTAGCGGGTGAAACGTCCGTCGCGCCGGGAGGTGACGAAGCCGCAGTCGGCGAGGCAGGCAAGGTGGGACGACACTCGCGACTGAGCTAGGCCAACGTACTCGACACAGTCACCGACGGTTTGCTCGGCGCCGAGCAGGAATTCCAGAAGCAGCAGCCGGGTGGGGTCGCCGACGGCGCGGAAGAACTTAGCGATGACCCTGCGACCGGCGTGCTCAGACGGCACCAGCGTGCTGCCGGGGCCAAGGCCGAGCAAAGACGCCGCGCCTGGAGCGGTGGCGGACGGGTTGTTGACATGGTCTTGGGTTGCGGTCGGTGTCGGCATGTGCATACTCCTTCACTCGTATGACACAGTGAGCATACATCCGGCTATGCGGATATAACAGCGGGTGGCGCACTTCCTCCGGCCGGTGACCTGACGAGGAGACCTCTCGTGACGACGTACGACCTGGCGATCATCGGTTCGGGTGGGGGCGCGTTCGCTGCAGCCATCCACGCCACAGGACTAGGCAAGCGCGTCATGATGATCGAACGTGGGACCGTCGGCGGGACGTGTGTCAATACCGGCTGCATCCCGTCGAAGGCGCTGCTGGCCGCGGCCGACGCCCGCCAGGTCGGACTCGACAACCGGTTCCCGGGCATCACCACATCCGCCGAAGCTGTGGACATGGCAGCTCTCATCGGTGGCAAGCGGGACCTGGTCGGGTGGATGCGGGCGGAGAAGTACACCGACCTGATCACCGAGTACGGCTGGGACCTGCGCCAAGCCACGGCATCATTCACCGGCACCCCGCAGCAGCCGACGCTACATGTCAGCGACTCCGATGGCGCGGTGGAGACGGTCGAGGCCGAGCACTACCTGGTCGCCACCGGGTCCACGCCGTTCGCGCCCCCCATCGACGGCTTGGAGGAGGTCGGCTACCTCACGTCCACCAGCGCGATGGAACTCGATGAGGTCCCGACGTCGCTGCTGGTCCTGGGCGGCGGCTACGTCGGCTTGGAGCAGGCGCAGCTGTTCGCCCGACTGGGAAGCACGGTCACCGTCATGACCCGGTCACAGCTGGCCTCGGCGGAGGAGCCAGAAGTCTCCCGAACGATCACGGAGGTGTTCACCGACGAAGGGATCACGGTGACCACAGGCGCCCAGGTCGCGTCTGTGCGTCGCGACGGCGACACCGGTGAGGTCATCGCCTGCGTCGTCGTCGCCGGCGAGCAGCACGAGCTCCGGGCCACTCACCTGCTCGTGGCGACAGGGCGACGACCGGTCACCGACGGCCTGGGCCTGAACACGGTTGGGGTCACACTGGGTGACCGTGGTCAGGTCGTCGTAGACGGGCACCTACGCAGCTCCAACAACCGGATCTGGGCCGCTGGCGACGTCACCGGCCACCCGCAGTTCGTCTACGTGGCAGGTGCTCACGGCTCGCTCATGGTCGACATCGCCTTCACCGGCACCGCACACCAGCTGGAATACACCCACCTACCTCGGGTCACGTTCACCACCCCCAACATCGGCGCCGTCGGAATGACCGAACAGCAGGCCGTCGACGCGGGAATCCGCTGCGACTGCCGAGTCCTGCCCTTGGAGTACGTGCCGAGGGCGCTGGTCAACCGCGACACCCGCGGGTTCATCAAGGTCGTCGCCGACCTTGGCACCGACCGAATCGTGGGCATCACCGCCGTCGCCGAAGCCGCCGGCGAGCTCGCCGCAGCCGGGGTCTACATATTGCAAGCACAGCTGACCGTCCACCAGGTCGCACACCTTTGGTGCCCCTACCTGACCATGGCCGAAGGCATCAAGATCGCCTGCCAGTCGTTTACCACAGACGTCTCCAAGCTGTCCTGCTGTGCCTCCTGACCCCAGCCCCCTACCCCGAGAGGAGACAGATCCGTGACCGACCTGGCGCCAGCGCAGACTTAGAGGACGTGTTGGGTGCAAGCCCTCAGGGCTTGAACTCCCGATCCTCCGCCACCGCCGCCCAAGGGTCGCCAGAGCCTAGAATCGGTCTGGTGATCTTTAAGCGGGTCGGCGAAGACCGCCCCTATCCCGCGCACGGGATGACTCAGCGCGAGTGGGCGGACGTACCACCGCAACAGGTGCGGCTCGACGATTTGGTCACAACCAAGGACCAGCTAGACCTGGCCATGCTGCTTGACGAGGAGTCGACCTTTTTCGGTGACCTGTTCGCCCATGTCGTCTCTTGGCGCGGCGAGTTCTACCTCGAAGACGGCCTGCACCGGGCCTTGCGGGCGGCGCTGCACCAGCGGGAGGTGCTCCACGCCCGGGTGCTCGTGCTCGCACAGGAAGCCGCCTCGTGAGCCTCAAGACGCCGCTGACGCTGGTGCTGCTGGTGCTCCTGCTCGTCATCGGATCGTTGCTCGGATGGCAGCTGCTGACCCAGCAGGCACCTCCGCTCGACGCCGGGAGCCGGGGCAGCGCCTGCCTAGACCGGCAGCTCGAGTCAGGGACCAAGCTGCGTGCGGGCCAGATCACGGTCAATGTCTACAACGCCGGCTCGATCTCCGGGCTGGCAAACACGACGATGCGGTCACTGATTCGTCAGGGCTTCGCCGCCGGTGTGGTGGACAACGCACCCGCGCGGTCGGGGGCGCGCAACGTGCTGGTGCTCGACCCCGAACCCAAGTCGGCGTCGGTGCGTCTGGTGGCGCACCAGTTCAACGGGGATGTCGTCATTCGCCGCCGCGCCGACGACCTCAGCGACGGGATCGATGTCATCGTCGGTGACGGGTTCCGAGGACTCGACGACAAGGCCAAAACCACGCTGGCCGTACAGAATCAGACCGATGTATGCGTGCCGGTGGACCCAACCCCCTAGCTCGCCTCATCGGCCCCGTTCGCCGTGCCAGCCGGCCAACCGGCCACGGCGAGACACCGCCCGCAGTCGGCTCTCGGTTAGTTCACGGACGCGTCGCGGCGCGACAACCAGCAGGTCGTCGCCCCGGCGGATCATCGTTGTGCGATGCGGAACGAACGACTCACCGGCACGCACCACGAGCGAGACCGAGACACCTGCTGGCAGCCGCAGTTCGCCTATCTCGACACCGTGCAAGGCAGACCGCTGCGGCACACGTACCTGCAACAGGTCCGCCGCGATCCTGTCCAGGGGAGCCGCCTCGACCTCCACCTCTCGCGCCTCGTCGGGCGTGCCGATCCCCAACCGTCGGGCGAGCAGCGGCAATGTCGGTCCCTGCAGCAGCGTGTAGACCACAACCAGGACGAACACGACGTCGAACAGGTCCGTGGCGTCGGGCACCTCCTCCGCCAGGGGAATCGTGGCAAGCACGATCGGGACTGCGCCGCGCAGACCTGCCCAGCCGAGGAAGACCTGCTCGCGAGTCGGCACTCTGAACCACGACGCGCATGCGGTCACCGACAGCGGCCGCGCCACCAGCGTCAGAAGTGCCCCGGCGAGCAGGCCGTTCGCCAGATGCGACCACTCCAGCCGGGACGGTGAGACCAACAGCCCGAGCATGACGAACAACCCGATCTGCGCCAGCCACCCGACGCCCTCGGCAAATGACCGGGTCGCCGCACGGTGAGGCAGCTCCGCGTTGCCCAGCACCAGCGCCGCGACGTACACAGCGGCAAAGCCGCTCGCGTGAAGAGCCGCAGCGCCTCCGTACGCAAGGACGGTGAACGCGAGGGCCGCCAGCGGATACAGGCCAGAGGACGGGAGCGCCGACCCGGCCAGCACCCGGGCGCCGAGCCACCCCACGATCACGCCGAGGACGCAGCCTCCGACGAGCTCGACGGCTATGAGCCCGAGCAGCACGAGCCAGTGATGCTCGCCCGCCGAGCCAGTGCTGACTGCCGTGACCAGGATTGCGATCGGCGCGTCGTTGAGACCCGACTCGGCCTCGAGCGTCCCCCGGACCGACGGTCGCAGCGGTACGCGGCGCAGGACCGAGAACACCGCCGCGGCGTCGGTAGGTGTGGTGATCGCGCCGAGAAGCAGGGCAAGCTGCCACTCGAATCCCAACAGGTAGTGGCAGCCCACGGCCATGACGCCGACGCTGACCGCGACGCCGACCGTGGATAGCAGCAGACCGAGTCGGAGCGTCGGACGGACCTCTGACCACTTCGTCGTGAGGCCGCCCTCGGCGAGGATCAGGATCAGTGCGGCGAAGCCCAGCGAGTGAGCGAGGTCGGCGTCGGAGAATTCGATGCCGAGCACCGCTTCCCCGAGCACGATGCCGATTCCGAGGTACAGCAGGAGGCTGGGCAGCCCGACCCCGACCGAGACGCGCACCGCCACGATGGCGGCAAGCAGGACGGCGGCCCCGACCAGCAGGACGGTGTCGAGCTGCTGGATGGCCACGGACACCCCTCGTTACGCGTGGCGAGCATGCTACGGGTGTGGGGTCCTCAGTCGGCAGCGACAAGGGGGGCCAACCGCTCGAGGCTCAGGATGTCGGGCAAGCGGTCCGCACCCCAGGCGAGATGGAAGACCCAGGCTCCTCCCTTGGGGATCGAGAGCTCGCGCGGTGACGGTGCGTCCAGGGCGGCGCAGAGAGCCTTCACCAGTCCGGGGACCGCCCTGCGCTGGCTGCACACGACCGTCGACCGGCCCTCGGCTGCGGCTTGGAGCAGCCACTGGTGGGCTGCTTTCGAACCGGCTCGGTAGCCGGTTTCGGAGATGAGAGGCTGGCCACGGACGGCGAGTTTCCGCGATGTCGCGTACGGCGCCAATGTCTCCAGACACCGAGTCACGTCCGCAGACCACGCAGCCTCGACCTGGTATCCGGCCAGCAGCGGTTCGAGCGCCTGCGCCTGCGCCACGCCCTGGTCGTCGAGCGGGCGCCGCGCATCGTCATGCGGCCCGGTCGAGGCGCTGCCGGCTGTGGCGTGCCGCAGCAGGATGAGTGGCCAGGACGGGCGGGGGTCGGCCAGGAACCAGTCGAGAGCCTCCTGGTACTGAGTCCCCGCAAGCCTGCGCCTCGCCTCCCTGGGCGTCAGCCACTCGATCGCGTCGATCTCGTCGCATGCCTGGAAGTCTCCGCTGGTAGCCACCATGTCCCAGTAACGGACCCGCTTGGCCGAGCCGTTGACCCGGTACCGCAGCTTGCCCAAGGCACGACCCAGCCTGACGTCGCTGCCGGTTTCCTCCTTCACCTCGCGCAGCGCACCGAGAACGGGCGGTTCACCAGCCTGCAGCTTGCCTTTGGGCAGCGACCAGTCGTCATACTTCGGCCGATGCACCAGCACGATCTCGACACCTCGGTCCGCAGGCCGCCAGACCACACCGCCGGCGGCCTCGATCACTGTGCCTCGCCCATCAAGGCGCCGTACCCGCACCGGGACCGAACAGGGCGTCGTGGCATTCCTGCCAGAGGGCTGTGTAGGCCTGAGCCGCTCGACCGCCGGGGTTGGAGACAACCACGGGCTGACGGGTGAGACCCATCCGCTCCACGTCGGTCGCGGATGGCACGGAGGCCTTCAGGATGTCGGATCTGTTGTGCGGCAGGTCCCGCATGATGTCGGCGTGCAGCCGTTTCCTACCGTCGACCATCGAGAAGAAGGCGCGGACGTCGGGACGTCGGCCGTCCAGCGCGGCGACGACCCCCAGCAACTGGTCGAACGTGCGCAGCGACAAAGTCGTGGGGATGAGCGGCACCAGCAGCAGGTCCGCCGCCTGGAAGACGTTCTCCGACACCAACGAGATGCTTGGCGGGCAGTCAAGAACCACGAGGTCGTAGTCGAGCGACAACGGCTTGAGCAGCTTGCCTAGTTGCCTGGTCGGCCGTTTGGCGTCGTCGAGCATGAGGTCCATGTGCCGGTACGAGAAGTCCGCGGGGAGCAGGTCAAGGCCGGGGAAGTCGGTGGCCTTGATCGCGTCATCGATGTCGCGCTTGCCCCTGACCAGCGCCTTGCCGCCGCCTTTGATGCGGGGGCGGACGCGAAACAAGAAGGTGGCGGCAGCCTGCGGATCGAGGTCCCAGACGAGGGTGCGCTGACCGTCGCGAGCGGCGAGGTACGCGAGGTTGAGAGCGGCGCTCGTCTTGCCGACGCCGCCTTTGATGCTGTACGTCGCGACCGTTCTCATGGGCGCGCCTCTGTCAAAGCTGAGAGGCGGCTCCGGTTCTTGGCTCCGGCGAACTCCGAGAAACCGTCGGCGAACTCGGTGCGGGCAGTGCTTTGCTGGTCCTCGAGGACGGCGACCAGCCGACCAATGGCCAACAACGCGGCCGCTGGTGTCTTCTTGGCCTCGAGCAACCGCTCCGCGTACTCCTCCAATGCGTGCCGTTGCACCTGCGTGTCCTGGAACTGCCCCAGGTTGAGCTGCAGGGCCTTGAGCTCGACGAGCAGCGACCGGTGCAGCTTGGGCACGTAGAGCGAGCTGAAGAACTCCAGCAGGTAGCGCAGCTCCTTACAGCGCTTGCGCAGGTCATGCAGGGACTCCGCAGGTGAGGCGTCGTCGATGCGGCTGCCGTCGCGCAGCACGTGCCGTGCCACCCGGCGGATGCGCGCATCGGCGAGCTCACCGATGGAGGTGGTGCCCACCGGGCCCACCCCAGTTGACGGGGCCTCAGCGTCGACCGCTCGGCTCCACTCCTTGCACAGTCGTTGGTACCGCGTTGAGCGGAGCTCGGTGCGCAGGCGGGCCTGGGCGCGACGCTTCTCGTCGGAGACAAGGGCGTGAAGCGGATCTAGATCGCCGCTGCTGACGCCGACCCGCTGTCTGAACGCAGGAAACTCGAGGAGGCAGACGTCGAGATCGCGAGTCGGGGTGGTCGCCTGCCCGAGCCACCGGAACTCGTCACGGAAGCGGTTCTCCAGCTCGACCGGCAGCGAACCGGCTAACTCCTTCAGGGCCGATCGAGTCCGCCGTACCGCGACGCGGAAGTCATGCAGATACTCGGTGTCGAGCTCCTGAACCACCCCCGCCCGGTTGGCGTTCATCACCTGCAGCAACGTGCGATAGATGAGTCTCGCGGCGTCGTACGAGGACACGTCGCGGTTCAGGTCCAACGAGAGCTTGCTCGTGTAGTCGCCCGGCCGACGACCGGTGGCGGCGACGGCTTCCTCGAACAGGGAGCTGGAGATCGGCTCCACGCCCGCAGTCCCTGCGAGTTCCTCGCTGAGCCGCGAGGCGTGCCTGTCGTACCCCCGCAACGGCACGACCGACAACCGGTACTTAAGCGTTGCGCGCCGCCCGCCGTGGTCGACGCGCGAGTCTGACAGCACGAGGCGGGCCACGGTTTTTGCATCGTCGTTGCGGGCGGCGAGTACGACGGAGCTCGAGTCGACAGAAGCGACCGCCGCGAGAGCCCGCAGTCCCAGGACACCAGCAAGTCGACCGCGCAGCTTGCCGGGCAGCTCGCCGTTCATTGCTGTGCCGTTGTGAGCGGCCGCCCTCGCCACCACGGTTCCGGTCTCGCGGTCGGACAGCTCGAGGGTGTCATCGACGTGTGCGAGCACGTAACCCGCCCGGTAGAGGCGCCAGTCGAACGTGTCCAGGAACATGAGGCTGCGCACTTGCTCCGCCTCGATGGACAGCGCCATCCGCTGGTAGATCTCCTTCGAGGCCCGGGCCCAGTCGTCAGCCGCGCAGGTGAACTCCTTCGGCGCTGACATCGGGCTGTCTCCGGGGTGGCCTCGGTGGCGGACTGTCGGCTCATCATGCCGTCACTGTTTGCCGGGCTCGCACGAGACACCCCGGCGACTCCGACACCTTGTCCGGCGGACGGTCTTGCCAGCGGCTCGACGCGGTGCCAGGGTCGAGCCGCTGGCTCACCGGCGACCGCGCGGTAGGCGAATGGAGGCGTCGGCCGGTGTGCCCTTCATAGAAGAGGCCCGCGATGGAGGCACCCTCGTATCCCCCACGGTTCATCGGCC
>Ga0183260_10005144_pt1 | contig 10326 bp, 11 predicted proteins | sample AntDrymUQ4972206_2_FD_129768 | JGI IMG/M metagenome (GOLD analysis project Ga0183260, IMG submission 129768) | Polar desert sand microbial communities from Dry Valleys, Antarctica - metaG UQ497 (22.06) (version 2) (version 2) | ecosystem: Environmental > Terrestrial > Soil > Desert | place...
CCGCGACGCGGACGTGATCGTCGTCCTCGAGCACGGCCGCGTCGTCGAGCAAGGCACCCACGACGAGTTAATCGCGCGACGCGGCCTGTACACGAGTCTCTACGGGGACTGGGCGACGGACGCGGCCTGAGCTACGGCCACCGCTCGGTGGGGTAGGCCGACTCGGGCACGACGACACTGCCGGCGAACTTGTCGTGCCACGTCTGCTTCTCCTTGTCCCACAGCATCCAGAAGTAGCCGAGCCCAAGGGGGATCGAGGAGACGATCCGGCCGATGTACCGGATGAACGCGCGGCCGTAACCGATCGAGCCCCCCGTCTTAAAGTCGATCACACGGATCCCGAGCGCCTTCTTTCCTGGCGTCTGCCCGGCAGCGGCCCCTTCGAAGTAGGCGAAGTAGACGAGGTTGGCGAGCAGGTAGAGGCCGCCCGCAACGGCCTCGTCCAGAACAACGAGCACGATCAGATAGAGGACGCCGAGAATGAGGCCGTCGAGGAGCGATGCCACGAACCGCCGCCAGAAGCCGGCTCGCGGGCCGGACGGGCCGTCGCCACTCGTTCCGTAGCTCGACTGCTCCGACATCCGTGCTCCCTTCGTGAGATCGGCGGGTGGGAGACCCTACCGCGTGTCGCCGCCGCGTGTGGCCTTCGCGCTCGCCAGGAGCGCGAGAAACCGCTCGGCGCTGAGATCTCCGGAGACGCCACCGACCTTCGGCCTGAGCCGCTCAGCGAGGGTGCGGCCGAGTGCAAGGCGCGCCTCACGCTCAATCTGGTTCCTTCGCTCGAGGAAGCGCCGGACCGCGGCGAGTTCCTCTGCGGTGACGGCGCTCGTGTCCCATGCCGCTGTCTGCTCGGCCGCGAGCAGCTCGAACGCACTGTCAGCCTGGGCCTTCGCAACTCGATCCCGCACGACGAGCGTTCCCGCGGCGACGTCTCCCAGTCGCTGGTTCCTGCCCGTGACGAGGATCGAGACCGCGCCGACCACGTACGCAAAGGGGAGGAAATCGACCAGGCGGAGGACGTTCCGGATCGCGCTCGTGATGAAGCCGACGGGGTCGCCGCCGGAGCGGACGACTCGGAGTCCGTTCAGGCGCTTTCCGGGCGTCCGCCCGGCTGCGAGCACCTCGAAGGCGATGTCGTAGCCCAGCACGACGACGAACGAGACCAGCGCGGCGGCGGCATCGCCGTAGCCACCGACCAGCCGAACTCCAGCTACGGTCGCAAGCAGGAGCGCGAACTGGATCAGCAGATCCACCAGCGCGGAGACGAAGCGCGACCCCGCCCCTGCTAGCGTGAGCTCGAAATCGACCCCCTCCGGAGTCGACACCGTGATCGTGTCGTCGTATCGCACCGCGTGAACCTAGACGCTTTCGTCCGTGACCGAAGCGAGGCATGGGGCCGGCTCGATGACCTCGTCCGCGCGGCGCGTCGGCGGCCGGAGTCGCTTGGCCCGCAGCGTGTGCTGCAGCTCGGCAGCCTCTATCGCAGCGCGGCCGCCGATCTCGCGCTCGCGCGGGGCGCCTTCCCCGGAGATCCCGTCGTCGAGCGTCTGGAGCGCATCGTCAACCGCGCGCGGACGCTCGTCTACTCGACGCCGGCCCGTCGGGTGGCGTTCCGGCAGTTCGTGACGCACGGCTACTGGCGGCTCGTGACGGAGCGATGGTTGCCGCTCGGCGTTGCCACCGTGCTCCTGTTCGGCCCGGCGTGCCTCGCCGCAGCGTGGGCGCTCGACGATCCGGGTGCCGCAGCCGGTCTGGTGCCGACCGAGTACCAGAGCGTGACGGAGCCACGTACCGAGGGACAGGATCTCGGTCTGTCGACTGCGGAGCAGGCTTCCTTCTCGTCGTCGATCCTGACGAACAACATCCGCGTCTCGCTGCTCGCCTTCGCCGCCGGGGTTCTGGCCGGAATCGGCACGGCCGGCGTCCTGGTCCTGAACGGCGTCCTCCTCGGGGTAGTCGCCGGCCTCGCGGTCGGCGCCGGAAACGGTGCGCCGTTCTTCGAGCTCGTCGCGGCGCATGGCGTGCTCGAGCTGTCGTGCATCGTCGTCGCCGGCGGAGCCGGCCTACGGCTTGGCTGGAGCATCGTCGAGCCCGGCACCCTGACGCGTGGCGAGGCGTTGCGGCGCGAGGCGGCTCCCGCGCTCGCGCTGGTTCTGGGGACGGCCCCGTGGCTCGTCATCGCGGGCATCGTCGAAGGCTTCGTCACGGGCTCGGGCACCGGTCTCGTCGGCGCGCTTGTGTGGGGCACGGCCCTCGCGGTCGCGTACTGGACGCTCGTGCTCGTCCTGGGACGTCCCTCTAGAGCCGCGCCCGTGCCTTCGCTCGTAGGTACGCGCTAGCGCATGCGGCCGGCAGGGCCGACACCGACGCCTCGATCGAGGTCGCGCCGGAGCGTCGGATCCGCGCGAGCACCCGCTCACGCGCCGCCAGCACGTCGGCCGCCGCGGCCGCGCGGTAGACCTCGGCAGGGGTCTCGGGCTCCGTCGTCAGAAAGTGCTCGAGGTCGTCGTCGACGGCACTCGCCACAGCCAGCGCGTGGCGACGGACGAGCAGGGGAAGCGCGTCCAGGAGAGGCCGGGCAGCCGCCTCCTCGAGCAGATCGGTGAGGACGAGCACGAACGCGCGCTTCATCTCCCCGACGTGCCGGAACGCGAGCTCGTAGTTCGATTCGACCGCGCGCGGCTCGAGGTCGAAGAGTGTCCGCACGACCGCTGTCGCTCCCGCCCGCCGGGGAGCCAGGCTCCGAATGAGGTCCCGGTCGAAGGCGAGCGCACCGGCGCGGTCGCCAACCTCGTCGGCGACGACGGCGACCGCCACGGCCGCGTCGATCGCGGCGTCGAGACGGGTTCGGTCCCCGACAGGAGCTGCCATGAGCCGGCCGCAGTCGACGACGCACACGACGTCACGATCTCGTTCCACGCGATAGGTGTTGGACATCGGCCGGCCGAGACGCTCGGTCGCGCGCCAGTTCAGCTGCCGCACGTCGTCGCTCGGCGAGTACTCCCGAATCGACTCGAAATCCGTTCCCAGCCCCAGCGGCCCTCGTGACTTTCTGCCCTCGTCGCGAAAGCGCCCCCTCCGCACAGCCAGCGCGAGCCTGTGCGCCCCGGGCACGTCGGGATAGACCTCGAGCTCCTGCGCCTCGCCCGGACGGTGGTACCAGCAGCCGAGTCCCAGCGGCCCCGTCACGCGGGCGGCGGGTGCGGGCAGCTCGTGTCGGCCTCTGCGGAGCCCGATCAGGTTCGCCCGCAGCTCACCGTCGGCCTCGGCTGGATCGACGGACAGGTCGGGCACGCGCGGTTGGCGAAGCCGGACTGCGCGTCGCTCACCTTCGGCGGCGAGCGTGAGACTGGCCGGGATTCCGCGTGCGAGGAAGGCCGGGATCCTGCGCAGGACCGCGGGAGGGCGTCGGCCGGCGAGGGCATCGACAACGATCGCGGCCGCGACCGCGAGGACTGCAAGCACTGCGAGGAACGGCGGGACGAGGAGCGCGGAAAGCGCCGCCGCGCCCAGCGCACCTGCGCCGCGCGCCGTCGGGCTCATCGCGGCACGCGCACGGTCTGGAGCGCCGCGTCGATCGCCGCGTCGGCGGAGTAGCGCTCGAGCTCCGCTTCCGGACGAAGAACGAGCCGGTGGCGGAGGACGTCGTGGGCGGCCCCGGCGACGTCGTCCGGGGTAACGAAGCCGCGCTCGTCCAGACGCGCCGCACCCTTCGCCGCCGCGAGCAGATGTACCGCCGCGCGAGGGCTGCCGCCGAGCTCGACGCTGGGCAGCGCCCGCGTCGCCCGGACGATCGCCGTGACGTAGGAGACGACCTCGTCCGAGACGCCGGTCGCGTCGACGACGCGCTGCGCCTCGCGCAGCTCGGACTCGCTGACGACCGGGACGACGTCCTCGAGAGTCGCGGGTGCGACGCCGCGGTGGCGGAGCCCGAGCAGCGCACGCTCCACCTCCTCCTCCGGATACCCGATCGCGAGCTTGAAGAGGAACCGGTCGAGCTGCGCCTCCGGCAGCGGGTAGGTGCCTTCGTACTCGATCGGGTTCTGCGTCGCGACGACCAGGAACGGCTGCGGCAGCGCGTGCGACTGCCCCTCGACCGTCACCTGTCGCTCCTCCATCGCCTCGAGCAGAGCCGCCTGCGTCTTGGGCGGCGTCCGGTTGATCTCGTCTGCAAGCAGCACGTTGGTGAACACCGGTCCCGCCCGGAACTCGAGCGAGCCGTCGCGGTAGACCATCGTGCCGGTCAAGTCCGACGGGAGCATGTCCGGCGTGAACTGGGCGCGGCGGAACGGCAGTCCGACTGCGCGCGCGGTCGCATTCGCGAGCAGCGTCTTCGCGACTCCGGGAACGCCCTCGAGCAGGACATGACCACCCACGACGAGCGCGACGAGCAGGCGGTCAACGGCGTCTTCGTTGCCCAGCACGACCTTGGCCACCTCCTCCTGCACGCGATCCCGGAGCGCATTCATCGGCGCCTGCCAACGCGGCGTTCCAGAGACGCCGCGGTACGCCCGTACCGGAGCAGCTCGTCCGCGTTCGTCGGCATGTGTTCGAGCTTGTGGCGCTCCTCGGCCGAGCAGCCGAGCCGTTCGACCGTCTCGAGGGCACGCGCGCGGAGGGGCTCGCTTGCCTCCGCCGGCCGACGCGTCCGCGCCAGCAGCGTTCCCAGCGACTCGACGTAGACGCGCCTCGGCGGCGCGAGCTCTCGCGTGGCTGCCTCGGGCGGTCCAAGCCGGCGCCCCCGGGCGAGCATGAACGCGAGCGTCGCCAGGAGCATTCCGCCCAGCGTAACGACCCACGACGTCGGAATTGCCGCGAAGCCTCGCTCGCCGCCGAAGCCGTGGTAGCTCTCGAGGAAGACCACGCGCCTGGAGGGCGGACCCGCCAGCGCAAGCGCAAGCGCCGCATTGTCGGCGCGCGCCAGCGTGTCGTTTCGCAGCGGGCCGACGTCTGCGAGCAGCAACGCCTCGCCGGCGCCGACGCGCGCCAGCGTCAGCAGGCTCCGTTCCTCGTCGCCCAGCAGGGGCAGTGTCGCGCCGGGGGCTGACCACGCGCCGACACCGTTACCCTCGAGGCGCCGCACGTGCGCCAGTTCACCTCGCGGGGCAAGCACGCGAGGCCGCGGCACAGGGGTTGGATCCCACTCCGGAGCCGTCGCGACCACGTGCCTCAGCCAGCCGAACGCAGGTCCGACGGCAACCAGGCGGGCGCCCCGCTCGACGAGCCGCCGCAGCGCCTTTGCATCCTCTTCCTCCACCACGCCGGCGTCGGCGATCACCACGGTCGTCCTGAGGGGAGCGACCTCAAGCTCCCTCGGCTGCTCCTGTGAGCGATCGACCTCGTGACCCTCGCGACGCAGGAGCTCTGCGTACGCGGCGAAGCCGTCAGCCGCCGTGGCGTACGCCGAAGAGGGCGGACCCCCGGGCTCGGGATAGACGATCTCGACGGCCCGCGAGGCGATGTTCAGCGCGATGAGGATAGCGACGCTGCCCAGGAGCAGGCGTCCCCTGCTCACGAGCCCCCCGCCTCCGCGAGGACGCGCGGCCAGCCGCTCCTCGCCGCATCCAGATCAGCTCGAGACGCCGTCCGACCGCCGTAGACGACCTCGTCCAGGTCCCGCGCCAGCCGATCGAACTGCTCGGACCCGAGCAGCCGAACGAATTGGCGGTTCGTCAGGGTCTCGGGTCGCGGCACCGCCCGGAGTTGCGCCAGCCGCACGAGGCCGGCCCGGAACCGGAGGCGCAGGGCGAGCTCGAGCTCTCCGCGCTGCTCGGCCTCTGCCGCGAGGCGGTCGAGTCGCCGTGGGTCGATCCCCGGCTCGCCGTGCTCCGTCGACACCCGGTCGAGGACGGTGCCGCCGCGCCGCCGGCCGAGCCAGGCCGCAAAGCTGGCCGCGGCGGCGATGACGCCCGCACCGAGCAGCGTCCAGAGCACGCTCTCGCCGCCCGGGACCCATCCGTCGAGCCAGCGAAACGGACGGGCGAGCGGTTCCAGCCGATCCCCGAGCCAGCCGAGGGAGCGCCGGAACGGGCGCGGCGGCCCCCGTTGCTCGAACGGGCGCTCGGCGAGAATGTCGGCCGCCTCCTCGCGCGCGACAGCGGCGTTCGGCGCCGTGATCGCCTCTTGAGCGGCGAGTGCGGCGAGCCGGCGTTCGAGCTCCTCGCCCTCCGCACCTGCGAGTGCAGTCTCGAGATCGACGCGACGGCCGTCGACGCGGCCGATTCGACGCAGCTCCGCCAGTGCCTCCTCGTCGTCCGCGGCTCGCGCGGCCAGGTCTTCGACGTGACCCTGCGTCGAGTTTTCTCCGAGAGCTGACGGAGCCGCGGCGAGCGCGAGCACGGCCACACCCGCCGCAAGCACCCTCATTCGACGTTCCGTGCGCTGCGCGGCTTCCAGTCCGGCGGCGGCGGCCAGTACGGCGGCCGCTCGCTGTCGTCGAGCTCGTCCTCGAGTGTCCCCTCCCGGAGCGGCGCGAGGGGGGTCGCAGCGGACTCGGGGTCAACGCCGATCTGGTTCGCGAGCAATTGGAGGTCGAAGGCCTCCTTCCGAACGCGCAGGTCGAAGTACAAGACCGTGATGAAGGCTGCGGCGAATGGCGTTGCAATCAGGCTTGCGAGCACCGTGGCGGCCGTATTGAAGAGGAACGAGCCGAGTGTGGGATCGGCCGTGTCAACCGTCGTCACGGCTGCGGAGAGACCGAGCAGCGCACCCTCGACGATGGCGACGAGAATCGTCCCGAGCAGGACGACGCCGAATGTCCCCCACCAGCGGCCCTTCACGAGGCGCCGGGATCGGCCGAGCGCCTTCCGACCACGCACCCCCTCCGTGAGCAGCACGGGCACGGCGACCGCGAAGGCGACGTAGAGGTACACGCCTGGAATCACGACGAGCAGGAGCCCGAGCACGGAGAGCAGGGCTCCGAGCACGGTCACCCACAGGATCGAGTGCAGCCGGCGGGCCGCGTAGGCGAGGGCCGGGCGCCATTCCGCCCGCTCGCCGAGGTAGCCGTCGGCGATCGCCTTAAAGCACGCCCCGGTCGCGATCGTCGCGCCGACGAACGAGAGGAGCGCCACGACTGCGAAACCGGCGATTCCCACCCAGAGCGCGTCGTTCACCTCGATCGTCCCCGGCTGCGTCTCCGTGATCAGCTCGTCCTCGGGCAGCGCAGAGGCCTGGAACAGCGCCGAGAGGATCTCGAACGGCGCGACGACGACGAAGACGAGCGTCAGCAACGTCCGCGCGTTTCGACGGTAGATCGTGATCGCAACGTCGAGGATCTCGCCGACGCCGAGCGGACGGAGCTGGGGGACGCTCACGAGGCGGCACGATACTGAGGGTGGCGGGGGTATCGTCCAGACCCATGGCGCTCGATCCCGAGACCGAGCAGCGCATCGAGGAGCCCGTCGCCCAAGAGGCGGTCCGTGAGACACGCCTCAGCCCGGCGGAGGCGGTCGAGAAGATGCATATCAACCTGCCCGTTCGCGGCAACCGCAAGCTGCGCCGGCTGATGGAGCGCGTCAACGAGGACCGCCAGCTGAAGGGCTGGTGGCACGTGTCGAACGTGAACGCCGTCGTGCGGCTGGAGATCAACGACCACTCCTGGGTGCATATCCAGATCGTCGCGAACATCGCCCTGAAGATCCTGCGTCAGCTCTTCAAGCATGGCGTGGAGACCTCGGTCGTCACCGACTACGGCTTCGACCGCGACGACGCCGAGGTGGTCGTGACCCTCTCCGCGCTCCTCCACTGCATCGGCATGTCCGTGCACCGGCACGGGCACGAGGACTTCTCGCTCTTCCTCGCCGAGCCGAAGTTGCGCGAGCTCCTCCAGGGCATCTACGAGGAGCCGGAGCTGACGGTCATCAGCTGTGAGGTGCTGCAGGCGATCACGAGCCACCGCGCCGACGGCCAGCCGCTGTCGCTCGAGGCCGGAATCCTGCGCGTGGCCGACGCGCTCGACATGGCGGAGGGCCGCTCGCGGATCCCGTTCGAGCGCGGACGCGTCTCGATGCACTCACTCTCCGCCGCCGCAATCGACGAGGTCGCGATCAAGGACGGCGACTCGCGCCCCGTGATGATCGAGATCGTGATGAACAACTCCTCGGGCCTCTTCCAGGTCGACGGATTGCTGAAGGCGAAGCTGCACGGATCCGGCCTCGAGCCGTACGTCGAGGTGATCGCACATATCGACACGGAGGCGGAAAAGCGCCTCGTCCCCGTCTACCGCCTGGAGTACTAGTCGCTAAACTGGTGCCCGTTGCGGGATCGTCTAATGGTAGGACGCCTGACTCTGGATCAGGTAGTCAAGGTTCGAATCCTTGTCCCGCAGCCTCAGGAAGCCCGCTGGAAACGGCGGGTTTCTGGTCACTGAAGACCGGCAACGTCCAGGCGGCTCCACGGGCGGCCGGCGCCTCAGCCGCCCGTGGGCCCGTGGGCGCTGTTAGTTGACGGCGCAGCCGGGATTCGGCCTGTCGATCCGGAGCGGAGCACCTGTGGGAACGATGTAGGTCACGTAGACGACGACCGGCACGGTGCCTTCGTTTCGCACGACACCGGCATGCCCACCGAGGCTCAGACCACGGTCGAGGAACCCAGCAGTGATCCCTCCGGTTTCGAAGAAGGTCTGCCCGGCGCTAACTGTGTCGCTACTGCAATCGGAGTGGTAACGCGTGAGCGTTCCAGACTTGACCGTCACGAGGACGACTCCGGGATGTGTGTGCCACCCGCTCGACGACCCGGGCCCGAAGGTGATCTCCTGAACTGCGTGGTCGGTTGTCTCGTCCGTAATCAACGCGATGCCGTCCGAATAGGCGAACACCGGCTGGACGAATGTCCCGCGCGCGAACAAATTCGCGGCGATCGTCCCAAGCGCGGGCGTTGCGAGAGCCGTGGTGACGCCGATCGCCGCAAGCAGGATCGTTACGGCGATGGCCACGAGCTTTCTGTTCATGTACATCTCCTCTTGACCCCTTGCTGAGAAACGAGCATCCCCGTTCGTGGCATTGGAGTCAAGCGCTCTCTCTGGATCAGGTACCCTAGGCTTTGTCCCGATCTCGCCAGGACATGGGATCACATATGCGCTTGCTTCGCCGCCGCTCAGCCGTCACGCCTCTCGACGAGGCTGCTGCCTATGCCCGCTGCCATGGCACCCGCGACAATGACGTCCGTGTCGTGAAACTCCCGCCACGTCGCGAGCGCTACGACGTCCTCGCAACCGGTGAGGAGCTCCGCCGGTTGTTCGAGGAGCGGCTAGATGCACGCGAGCCAGATGAGCGGTACAGCCGAGCGGGCCCTGCCGGACCCGCTCCTCCCCCAGCTGTGCCCCCGGCTGCCTAGACCGGCTCGTCGCTGCCGGCGCGGGGCGGCCGGCGCAGATCCGCGACCGCGAACCGCGTCATGCAGTCGCGTCATGCAGTCGTGTCATGCAGTCGCGATCGGCCGTGCCTGCGCGGGCACCACCGCGCACGCGAGCCACAGCAGGATCCGACGAGTCCACTGGTTCCTCTTGCGAAACGACATCTCTCCTCCTACGTTTGCTGCGCTCTCCCTCTGCAATCCATGACGGGCGAGGAGCGTCCCTTCTTCCCTTTCGCTGCAAATCGCGCTTAGATGAGGATTCGGCCATGAGCATCGAGGTCACTGACGCCCAGCTCGTCGAGCGCTGTCGCGCCGGGGAGGCGGCGGCCTGGAACGAACTCGTGGAGCGATTCTCCCGTTACGTCTACGCGATCGCCGTACGTGCGTTCAGGCTGCCGGAGCATGACGCAGAGGACGTCTTCCAGGACGTCTTCGCCCGCACGTACGAGCGCCTCGACTCGCTCCGTGACGACGCCGCGATACGTCCGTGGATCGCGCAGCTCACCCGTAACGCGTGCATCGACCGCCTGCGTGCCGGCGGCCGCGAGGAGTCGACCGCGGAGCCCTTCGAGTGGGAGAACGATGCAGCGATCGAGCAGCTCGATGAGGCACTGACCGTGCAGGAGGGGCTGCACGCGCTCAGTCCAAACTGCCGGGAGGTCCTCGACCGCTTCTTCGCCCGGGACGAGAGCTACCGCACGATCGCGGAGGCGCTCGGTCTCCCGCCGGGCACGATCGCGAGCAGAATCTCGCGCTGCCTCGGAAAGCTTCGCGCGGAGCTGGAGGGAAGAAACTCCGGCTCAGCTCCGTCTGAGGAATGGTGAGCGCAATGTCTCCTAATACCCTTCCGCCCTTCGACGAGGAACGCCTCGGCGAGCTGCTCGGGCTGCTACCGCCGGCACCCCGCGGCTGGACGCTCGCGGCTCAGGAGCTTCCGGCGGCCCGGCGGGAGCTCGACGAGATCGTCGA
>Ga0183260_10005145_pt1 | contig 10326 bp, 12 predicted proteins | sample AntDrymUQ4972206_2_FD_129768 | JGI IMG/M metagenome (GOLD analysis project Ga0183260, IMG submission 129768) | Polar desert sand microbial communities from Dry Valleys, Antarctica - metaG UQ497 (22.06) (version 2) (version 2) | ecosystem: Environmental > Terrestrial > Soil > Desert | place...
AACCCAGAACCGGCCGCCGGCCGCCCGGGAACCTGTACCGAGACGACGCTGTCGAGGACCTGATCGACCACGCTCTCCAGCTCGTTCGAATCGTCAGCATCAAGGTCCAACCAGGCGTGCGGCGTGACTTGGCCGAGCAGGGTCGTCCCACCGTCGCTGAACGCGTAGATGGCAGCCTCGCCCTCAGCAAGGGTCACGGCCGGTGCCAGCACGCTGGGATAGGCACCGTGCGCGGCGATGACCAGGTTGGGCTCACCCGCCGCCGGGGCGCGCTCGGCGATGAGCTCGCTGACGTGCTCGTCAGCTGCCTCGTCGCGATCTGGATAGAGCCGCTCCAGGCCCTCGACGATCTCGGCTTGACCGAAGGCCAACTCGGCGGTGTCCACTGCCCGGCAGTAGGGGCTTGCCCACACCTCACCCACGGGGATGTCGAGCGTCTCGAACGCCTCCCCGATCGCGCGAGCGTCGGCACGGCCGGCGTCGTTGAGGTTGCGCTGTGTAGAGCAGTCCTCCAGATCGACCGGTTCGTCGTCGGGTTGCGATCGATCGGTGGCTGCGTGCCGGAAGACGATCACGAGCCCTCCCTCGCGCAACACATCGAGCAGGGTGCCGTCATCGGCTGTCTCGGGCGCTACTGATGTCGGTGTCGCACTGGATCCATCCGTGCACGCCGTGGTCGCCAGGAGCGAGCACAGGCCGGCGGCCACCACGGCGCCGTAACGGCTGCGGCTAGGCGATGCGCTAGCCACGGGGCTGTCCCGCCGGGATCGCCTGGGTCGAATCTTCCCGCCAGCGAGTGAGAAGGTGGTCAACGCTGAAGCGTCCCGCGCCGAGCAGCAGCACAGCGAGCGAGGCGACGCCCATGGCGAAGGCGAACCCGGAGCCGCTGCCGTTTTGGCCCATCACCAGAGGTTCGCCCCGGTGCACCCAGATCAGCGCACCGGCCATGACGACCACCAGTCCGGCGGCCACCGGCCGAGTCAGGAATCCGAGGATCAGGGCGATGCCGCCGAGGAACTGGATGTAGGCGGCGAATGGGGCGCTCAACGCCGGAAGCGGGATGCCGGCGCCGGTGTAGTTGTCGATGTTCGTCGACACTCCGGCGTCGAAGATGTCCGACATGCCGTGAGCGATGAAGACCGCGGCGACGCCGAGGCGCAGGACGAGGAGCCCAACGTCGTGGACGACCCGGGACGGGCTACCGGTGAGCGTGGCGACGATGTCGCTGCACATTATGCTGTTCATGAGGATCTTCTCCTGGTCGGAAATCTGTGGAAACCATTACGGTTCACACATCACCAGCACGGCGCGAAAGCTGGCCGAAGCGGGACCGAAAATCCACCGAAAGCCCCGCCGACCGGGGATGCGCCAAGCTCGTTAGGTTGGACGGATGCGGTTCTTGTTGGTCGAGGATGAACTCGGACTCGTGAGCGCACTGCGGAGCGGTCTCAACCGGCACGGCTACGCGATGGATGCCGCCCTGACCGCCGCCGACGCCGCCGACAAGCTCGCCACCACGGAATACGACTTGATGATCCTCGACATCACGCTCCCCGACAAGGATGGACTGTCAATTTGCCGCGGCATCCGCAGCGGTGAGATCGCGGCCGCTTCTGGGGCGGATCTGCGCATCCTCATGCTGACGGCTCGCGCCAGCCTGCCCGACCGGGTCCGCGGCCTCGACGACGGCGCCGACGACTACCTGACAAAGCCGTTCGCCTTGTCCGAGTTGCTCGCCCGGATCAGAGCCCTCTTACGCCGAGAGATCACCGGCGGTTCGGCCGAACTCCAAGTCGGTGACTTGGTCCTGGACCGGTCCCGACACGAGGTGACCCGCGACGGACAGGAGCTGTCGTTGACTCTCAAGGAGTTCGGCGTGCTGGAGTACCTGATGTCGCGCGCCGAGCACGTCGTCTCGGCTGAAGAGCTGCTCGAGCACGTCTGGGACGAGAACACCGACCCGTTCACCGAGACCGCCCGGGTCACCGTCGGAACGCTGCGCCGCAAACTCACCCCCGTGGCCGGCGAGCCACCGATCGAGACCGTCATCGGCCGCGGCTACCGACTGCGAGTTAGCCCATGAGCCAACGCGCCGCCGCCATCCGAGCCACGAAGGCAGCCAGGCGATGGCTGCCATCATGGATGCAAACCATCCGCTTCCGTCTCACGGTCACGTATTCGGCTGTCTTGTTCGGTGTGGCCGCAATCGTCGTGCTCGGCGTCTACCTGACGCTGACCTCATACCTCGACGCTCAACCGCTCGAGGCGGTCGAAGTCCCGAAGCTGTGGAAGGACGACCAAGGCAACTGGCACGTCCAAGAAGGTTCCACGTTCCGGGCCGCCGACATCGCCAGTGTCGAGGCCGCCGCCAACCACAAGACGCTCACGCTGCTTCGGGAACTCTCACTACAGGCCATCGCCGTCCTCTTCATCGCCAGCCTGCTCACCGGCTGGTGGCTCGCCGGGCGAGCATTGCGCCCCATCCGCCAGATCACCCGGGCGGCCGAGGAGATCTCCGCCACCGACCTGTCGCGCCGCATCGGTCTCGAGGGACCCCAAGACGAGCTTCGAAGGTTGGCTGACAGTCTCGACGGCATGCTGGGCCGTCTCGACAACGCGTTTAGCACCCAGCGCCAGATCGTCGGCGACGCCTCCCATGAATTGCGTAACCCTCTCGCCGTGATCCGTGCCAACGTCGACGCCATCCTCGGCCAACACGACGTGACCCCCGAGGCCAGAGCCCACTCCGCCGCCGTGGTCGTCCGAGCCACCGGCCGTATGACCCATCTCGTCGAGGACCTGCTCGCATCAGCCCGCCGGAACTCCCCCGCCTTCGTCGACGTCGACGTCGACCTCGCCTCAGTCGCAAACCAGGTGGCCGACGAGTACACGGTGCTCGCCGCCGGTCGCCACCTGCACTTGAGACGCGACCTCGGCACCGGATCAGTCGCAGCCGGCGACCCACGCGCCCTCGCTCGGGCCATCGACAATCTCCTCTCCAACGCCGTTCGCCTCGCACCATCGGGCAGCGAGATCACCATCGCCTCTGGGACCCGCGACGGCTGGGTCTGGATCTCGGTCCAGGACCAAGGCCCGGGTATCGCTCCAGCTGACCAGGAACGCATCTTCAACCGCTTCTTCCGCACCAGCGATCAACCAACCGGCAACGAACCCAACAGCGGCCTCGGCCTGGCCATCGTCCGCCAGATCATCGAGAGCCACGACGGCACCATCACCGTCCACTCCGAACCCGGCAGCGGGAGCACCTTCACGCTCTGGCTGCCCGACCGCCCCACCCAAGACACCGAACGCTCGACGGCACCACCCACCGTGCAACCCATCAAGGCGTAAAGCTCGAACGCTGCAGAGCCTCGCCGGGCGATATTACCTCTGTGAGATCACTCCCTGTGGAGTCCGTGCTTGTTGAGCCGCCGGGCGGCGAGCTCGGTGACGTCTCGAAGCACGTCGCGGTGGTCATCGGCTCGCCATGCGAGTGCCAGCCGGGACGGGCCGAGGTCAACGACGGGGATGCCGGTGACGTCGCCGCGGTCGTAGAGAGTGGCGTTTCCCTCGGATACGAGGGCGATCCCGAGTCCGGCAGCGATGGCTTCGAAGGCCTCTTGGGCGGTGTGCGCGACCGAGCCGATGGTGACTGGTCGGTGGCGATGCTCGGTGGCGAGCCAGTAGTCGCGCGCCGAGCTGGCGTCGTCAGGGAGCGCGACGAAGGTTTCGTCGGCGATCTGAGCGAAGGAACCTCGGTGGCGCCGGCGAGCGGATGGGTGATCGGTACGGCGACGAGGCGAGGTTCGGTGGCAATCACGATCCAGCGGAACTGTTCTTCGCCTGGGATGGGCAGCCACACGATGGCGAGATCGGTGGTCCCGTCGGCCAACCCGGAGGTCGGGTCCTCCCAGTCGACCTGGACGGGGTCGATTGGCCAGTTCGGTCGGCGGTCCCGAAGCGCAGCGGAGAGTTGAGCAAAGTCGCGGAGATGCACGTCCAAGCGTCACGCTACGGACTGATAGCCGTTGGGCATCACAAGAGGTCTTGGACGTGGGCGGTGCGTCGGCTTCATCATCGACCTCTATGGCCACTAACTACCCGAGGAGCCCGCCGATGAGCGCCAGCACCGCTCCTTTCGCCGTGACCACCGAGCGGGTCCGGTTCAACAACAGCACCGGCGAAATGCTCGTCGGGGATCTGTACCGTCCGACCACCGCGAGTGGTGATCTGCCAGGTCTGGTGGTGACCGGGTCGTGGACCACGGTCAAAGAGCAGATGCCGGCCCTCTACGCCCGCTGGATGGCTGCAGAGGGCTTCGCCGCCTTGGCCTTCGACTTTGCCGGCTACGGGCAGAGCGGCGGCGTGCCCCGAGATGTCGAGGATCCGGTCCGCAAGAGTGCCGACATCGGCGCTGCCGTCGGCTTCCTGCAGACCGCCGAGGGCATCGATGCCCACCGCATCGGTGGGCTCGGGATCTGCGCCTCAGCGGGCTACACCCGCCATCAACGCCGCCGGCGATGACCGAGTCCGGTCGCTCGGGCTGGTCGCGCCCTGGCTCCACGACGCCGAGCTGATCAAGCCCTACTACGGCGGCGACGAGGGTGTCGCTGCTCGCATCGCCGCCGGCCGGAACGCTCGTCGCCACTACGAAACCGCCGGCATCGTCGACTACGTCCCGGCCGTCTCCGAAACCGATGAGTCCGCCGCCATGTTCGGCCCGTTCGCCTACTACCTCGACCCAGCCCGTGGCGCGATCCCCGAGTGGGGCGCCCGCTTCGCTGTCATGGCCTGGCCCGGCTGGCTCACCTACGACCCGATCCCAACCGCAGAGTCGATCGTCCAGCCGGTGTGCATCGTGCACAGCCACGACGGTGCCGTGCCCGACGGAGCCCAAGCCTTCGCCCGCCGCCTCGCCGGCAAGGTCGAGCTCACCTGGACCGATGGCGGTCAGCTCGACTTCTACGACCAACGCCTCCAGGTCGACATCGCTGTCAACGCCATGGCAACGCACTTCCACAAGACCCTCTGAGGTCGACCCGTCGCCGTTGCCGAGGAGCCGATCACCGATGACCAACGACAGCACCACCCAGATGACCAACGACCGCGACGCCCGATCCACCTCCACCACGAACTGCTCGCCATCGCCGCAAACATCGACGGCGTCGACGTCGACGCCCTCGACGACGCACTTCGCGACGGAACACACCGACGCGACATCTTCGACGACCTCGAAACGGTGCGCTCCGGAACAGTGAGAATGAGCCCACATCTGTTCCTGCCCGACGGCACCGACATCACCAACCCAGGCGTGAGCGTGCACTGGCAAGGCGAGTGGCCAAGGGCTTCCCCGTGATCGACCGAGACGACCGCAACACCTACGACGACATCGTCGCCGGCGCAGCTCGGGAGCCGGTCAGTCGTCGCTGACGATGAGCTGAACCGCTCGGGCGCCGGCGGTCAGGGCTGACGTGTTCCCGCGGCGATGAGACTCCAGAGCGACCTCGACGAACTTGATCGCATGCTCGTCCTCGCCGTAACCCATGATCGGCTCCTCCAACCGATTGCCCACGTCGCCACCGAATCGTCGCTGGACTGGCTGTGGGACCGCCACGTCCGGCTCCGCGCCGCCGCCGCCGACCTCGTCGACGCCGGCTATACCAACCCCGCCACCGCCGTCGCCCGGCTGCAGTGCAGGCGCCGAAGCGGATCTCGACGCGGTCTGCGCCTTGATCGACGCGACCGGTGTGCTGGCGGGCAAGCGCCGGCGGGCCTTGGACTCGACCTTGTTGGACGACGCCGTGGCCACCCGAGACACCGAACCGACACGCAGCTGGTTTCGGAGATCTGCCGGGTCCGACGCTGGTCCCTCAAGCCGCGACGGTGATAGTGATCGCGCACGACTACGACGCGTCGGGCAAGCCGGTGCGCGTGGACGACCCGACGCCAACGCCGCCTTGGTGTCAGGTCTGGTCAACGACGCCCGGACGATCGCCACCGCCACGGCACCCGTGGAGCACCATCGACACACCTCCCAGACGAGATGTCGCGATCACCGTCTGAACCCGCCCCCGCATCCGGCGGAGAACCCACCCAGATCGGTGAATGGCAGGGGCGATGTCGCCGGCGTGACGACGCGGACGCACGCTCCGGTGGGCATCGCGGTCGGCTGGATCGAGGGTCACCGACGTTTGCTGGCGGAGGACAGGGGGACGGACGTGACGCCGGTGATCAGCTGATCGAGGCCAGCTTTGATGCGTGCGCTGCTGAAGCCGAGCTCTCGACGTTGGTGCAGGACGAGGCTGGCGCCGACGGCGGCGAGGAGGGCGTCGGCGAGGTACATGGGGTCACCGTCAGGGTCGGCGTGGGTGAACAGCACTATGAGGTGGGCCCGTCGAGCCCAGTGGGCTCCGCTGCGGTAGCGGCCTGCCGGCGAGTGGGTTTCAGCGGCGGCGAGCAGGTCGCCTTGGACGTCGAGCAGATCGACGCAGGCATGGAGGAACGCTCGGATCCGTTGTGCCGGTGGAGCGCCGGGGCCGAGCGGTGGCGGGCCGGACAAGAAGCCGGCCTGGAACTGGCGTTCAGAGTCGTCGAGCAGCGCATAGAGCAGCCCGGCGCGGTCACTGAACCGTCGGTACACGGTGCCGACGCCGACGCCGGCCTCGACGGCGACGCGGTCCATCGAGACCGCCGCGACGCCTTCCTCGACGGTGATCGTGCGGGCGGCGCTGAGCAGGGCGCGGCGATTGCGGGCGGCGTCGGCTCGTTCCGGCGGTGGCTGCCCGGTGACCGGGAGCAGGACACGGCTGCACTGCGGTCCGTTCGATGCCATGGTTGCCTGCGCCTTCCGTGCGGTGCGGATCGACGATAGCCTGCCACTTGACAACCGGAGAGAATTCCGATTGAATCGTTATTCGGAGAACTCTCCGATTACCTGCGATGCTGAGGAGTTACACATGTCCACCACCGCCACGCTCCCGTTCACCGGCACCTTCGCCGCTGATCAGGCGCACTCCACGTTCCAGTTCGAGATCAGGCATATGGGGGTGTCGATGTTCCGGGCCACCTTCGACGATGTCGACGTGCGGGTCGTCGCCGACGACAATCGTGCCGAGCTGGAGGGCACGGTGCGCACCGAGTCGATCTCGATCAAGGATCCGCCCGAGTTCCGCGAGCACGTCGTGTACGGCGCCGACTTCTTCGACGCCCACAACCACCCCGAAATCAGTTTTCGCTCGCTCGACGTCAACTTCGGCGACGACGGCACGCTCACCGGCCGCGGTGAGCTCACCGTCAAAGGCATCACCAAGGCTGTCTCCGCCGTCGGCACCTACCAGGCGCCGGTCGAGGACCCCTATGGCGCCCAGCGGGCCGCACTCGAGCTCACCGCGACGGTCGACCGGCGGGACTGGGGCATGGACTGGCAGGCGCCGCTGCCCAAGGGCGGCGACGTGCTCGGCTATGACGTCTCCTTGACCGTCCAAACCGAACTGATCCAGCAGCGCTGACCATGCACGTGCTCGGACTGTGTGGGAGCCTGCGATCAGGCTCCCACAACCGGCGACTCCTCCAGGCCGCCGGGGCGCAGCTGCCCGACGACGTGACCCTCGAGATCTACGAGGGCCTGGCCGACGTGCCGGCTTACAACGAGGACCTCGACGAGACACCGGAAGCCGTCAACGTGCTGCGCGCGGCGATCGCCGACGCCGACGCCGTGCTAGTCGCCACCCCCGAGTACAACTCGTCCCTCCCCGGCGTCCTGAAGAACGCCTTGGACTGGGCGTCGCGCCCGTTCCCCGACAACGCCTTACGCCACAAGCCGTCGGCGGTCGTCGGCGCCTCGACCGGGCTGTTTGGAGCCGTCTGGGCCCAAGCCGAAACACGTAAGGTGCTCACCGCCATTGGCGCCGACGTCCTCGACGAGGAGCTGCCCGTCGGCCAAGCCCACCACGTGTTCACCGAGCAAGGCGACATCAGCGACCCCGACCTGCGCGCCGCGCTCACCCGCATCCTCGACCAACTGATGGCCATCACCAACCGAGCCGTGTCCGTGACGACATGACCGCCTTCGAGCAAGAGACGCGGCAACGCACGCTGACCCTCGGATGGGCGCCATGACCTACGCAGGCGAGTCGGATGTGGTCGGCGAGTTCGAGGGGGCGTGGGCCGAACCGAAGCACACTCGCTCTGCACAGCCCCAGATCGACATCAACCGGGTGCTGCGGGAGCGCTATGAGACGAGCGAGCCACTGACCTTCACCCGGACGATGCTCTGGGATCTCGAGCAGCGCAAGGCCGCGGCGCCCGGCATCTACATCCCGTACGTCGTCCGTGAGGGAAGCGACCGCTCGTGGGGCCGACGAACCGTCAACGGTGGAGCCGAACGTCTCGAGCGGTGTTCGCAGCAGCGCCTATGGCGACGCCCGGACACCTACGGTCTGGTCCTCGAGCGGGCGCACCTGAACCACGAACAACAGAAGGTTACGTTCACCGGCGAGACGGAGCTGACCGTTGACAGCGGCCACGCCTTGCATGCGAGCACTGAGCAGCCTCGCTTTCATGTCGAGCACGCGGTCGGTGGCAGCGAAGAGACTCCGCTCAACTTGTGGCGCATCGTCCATCTCACCGACCATGAGGACCACGACCTCATCGAACAATTCGCATCGATGGGGCAGTCTCCATGGCTGCCCGAGTTCGTCGAGATCTACATTCGCCACGACCTGCACGTCGGGCTGACTCGCGCCACGACCTGAACGTTCAAAGACCACGTGGGTGACATCCATTCGACGCCGCCGGGCGTGGAGCTCGACTCCGTGCTGGCCGACGCGGGGCCGTGACCCGCCCGAACCGGTCGACCCGGCCGACGTGCGTGAATTGCAGGTGGCTCCCGTCCCACTGCCGGAGCGTCCACGAGGGCCGCGACCGAAATGGCGCCTCTGGCACCTGACCACGCGTTCGTTGAATATGAGGCGGAGCCCGCCACGCACGTCGAGCTGCACCACGTGGACCTCAACCGCTGCGCATAAGCGTGGTTCTCCGGAGCCGTGTGCGCAGGTTCAAATTCTGCCGAGGGCGCACCTGGAACGGGACCAGGATCCTCTCGGGCACGAGCGTAGAGACCCGTTTCGGAATCCTGAGGACGGGGATTGGATCTCTGCGAAGGCGTGGAGATCGATCGCCCTGTGACTCGAGTAGGTCGACGACGGCGTGCTGGAACGCGCGGACTCGCACCGGCGGCAGGCCGGTGTTCAGGTCGGCGCGTGGGCGAGTTCGACGTCCGCTAGTCCCACCGCCGTGTCCGCTACCGCACGACTCAATCTCACTTCACGTCAAGCCGTCGCCCGCTCGGTCGTTGAGTACCCTCGATCCAACAGTGCGTCTTGACCTTCCGATCTGCCGAACATGTGGAGTGCAGTACGGCGCTGCGCGTGACGATTGTCCGATCTGCGAGGACGAGCGTCAGTACGTCGGCTGGGACGGCCAGCAATGGACCACGCTCGACGAGCTGCAAGTCGGCCGTCGCGGGGTGATCAGCGACGAAGGTCCCGGGATCGTCGGCATCGGCGCCGATCCACCGACGGCGATCGGGCAGCGCGCGCTGCTGGTCCGAACTGCAACCGGCAACGTGCTCTGGGACATGATCACCTACCTCGACGACGACCTTGTCGGACGAATCGACGAGCTGGGCGGGGTCGACGCCATCGCCATCAGCCATCCCCACTTCTACGGATCGATGATCGAGTGGGCGCATGCCTTCGATGCGCCCGTCTACATCCACGTCGCAGACCGGGACTGGGTGGCCCGACACGACGATGCGATCGTGTACTGGGACGGGGAGACAACGGAGATCGGTGACGGACTGACGCTGATCAACGCCGGGGTGCACTTCGCCGGCGGCCAGGTACTCCACTGGCGTGACGGCGAGCCCCGATCCGACGGAGAGCGCGGCGGCGCGCTGCTCTCGGGCGACATCTTCACGGTCGTCCAGGACCGTCGGTACGTCAGCTTCATGTACAGCTACCCGAACCACATCCCCGAACGGCCTCGTGTCGTCCGGCGGGCACTGCGGCTGATCCAGCCATATCCTTTCGAGCGCGTGTACGGCGCCTGGTGGAAGCGGATCGTTCACACCGACGGCGTCGCTGCCGTGCAGCGTTCCGCTGATCGTTACCTCGAGTACGCCCTCGACGACGACCGTTCGTAGCCGCGCCGCCGTCCGCGTCATCCGTCCGAGCCGGGAACCGCGGCCGCTGACGATCGACGGGCGAGGAGCACCCCGGCCAGGGCGAACGCTCCCCACAACGCAGCGTTGGACGCCGTCGAGAC
>Ga0183260_10005146_pt1 | contig 10325 bp, 7 predicted proteins | sample AntDrymUQ4972206_2_FD_129768 | JGI IMG/M metagenome (GOLD analysis project Ga0183260, IMG submission 129768) | Polar desert sand microbial communities from Dry Valleys, Antarctica - metaG UQ497 (22.06) (version 2) (version 2) | ecosystem: Environmental > Terrestrial > Soil > Desert | place...
GGTCGAGGCCGACCGGGTCGCTGTCAGCTGCCCGACCCAGGACTGCACGGCGCTGTGCGTGACGTCGGCCAGGCGGACGCAGCCCCAGCGTGGCTCGATGTGCTCGCGGAGGATGCCTGCGTACCGCTCAGCCGTGGACGGCTTGAGGTTCGCCTTGCCGGCGAGCCACGTTTTTGCGAGGTCGCCGACCGTGCCGACCGAGCGGGCCGGGTCGACGTACGATCCGCCGAGTTTGGCGGACTCAACCGTGGTCAGGAACCGTTGCGCGTCGACCTTGCGCTCGAACGACTTGCTCCGCTGCCTGCCCTCGGGCGTGCGGTAGGTGGCGCGCCACGCGATCTTGCCGCCGGGCGTGCGCTGGCGCTTCTCGATGCTGGCCATGATTTGTCCCCTTCCTGTGGCGGACGGTACGTCCAGGCTCTGACGCTCGAGGCGCTCGGCGGACCTCCCGATCGTGGCGCTGTGGCGGACGACTGAGCTGGAGCAGCCAGTCCCTCACTTCGCAGTCCCAGTAGCGGCGCCCTGGACGACCATCACCTACCAACACTTCGTCCGAAGCACGATGGGCCGCCCCGAAGGGCGGCCCGATCACTACGAATATTCGTAGCATACGTGCCGTGATCTGCTCATTAGGTGGTAGTTGTTGGTAATCGACGGGCTTCGCGAAGGCTCAGACTCGCGGTTCTGACGGCTCAATCTCGGCGGCGACGCGTGCTGCAAACGCAGGGTCGGTCCGAATACGGGCGAGAATGGCGTCGAAGATCCGATCGATGTCCAGTGGGCCGGTAGGGACCGGAACGACTATCCCGGTGTCGCGGCCGGGCGCCAGCTCGATGTACACACTGGTGCCGTCGTCTCCGTAGGCAGCGAGGACGTGGTCGTAGACGGCCTGCACCTTGGCGTCGAAGACTTCCGGCGGGTACGGGTCGACCGGCAGATCCTCATCCAGAGAGCGCTTGATCGTCACGAGGACGTCGGCGGACGCGTCCGCCTTGCGTCGCCAGTCCAGCACGAGCTTCTCGTGCAAATGCGCCAGCAGCTTCTTCGCGCTCCCTCGCACGATGGCCAGTTCATCGGGAGTAAGCACGGGCTCCGGCTTGGTGAGTAGGTCGAAGATCGCCAACTCCTCCTCGGTGAGTCCCTCCCGGACGGCGCGCTGTTCCTCCTCCGTGAGCGTCTTGGACAGCTCGATTAGGCGGCGAAGGTACTCGTCGATGTTGACGCTTCCGGCGTTGTAGTCGGCGATCAGGGCCTCGATACGCTCGACCAGGTCGTACCGGGTCGGGTTCCGGGTTGCGGCGACGATGGCCCGTTGCTTGAGCAGTTGGGCTAGGCGATCGGTCTCGGCTCGCTTGCGTCCGGCGAACTTCTTCGTAAGTCCGTCGAAGTCGATCTGCGAGAGGTCGATGAGGGGGTCGGGGTTGGCGCCGGCCGCGGCGGCGCGGATGACGAACTCCTCCGCGCCCACGGACCGGTCCAGGAGTGCGTCGACGGCATCGGCGACCGTCTTGATGTCGGCCTGTTGTGGCCGGGTCACGTCGGCGATGCGCTCGGCCAGCACGCGGATCGCGGCGACGGTGCGTTGCTGGGCGGCGGCCTTCGGGTCTGGCAGGAGGGCCTTGAACAGTTTGCGTATGTGGCTCGCGCCGGTCATGAAGCCCGTGCGGGTCTCCTCGTCCACTAGCAGCGCCTCGACCGCTGCGTTGCGTAGGGCGATGTGCGCGAAGCCGACGGCATCCCGCATGGCAGGCAGGTCGACACCGGCTGCGGCGCAGAAGGCGATCACGTCGTTTACAGCTACGTCGAGTGCGGCAGCGAGGGCGTCGATGATTTCGATCGGCGAACCGACGTCGACACCGGCGTTCGCGACGCCGTAGATCGCCAGAGCCTTCTCCAGGTTTCGGAAGACGCCGACGTAGTCGACGATCAGGCCGTTGTCCTTGTCGGGGAAGACGCGGTTCGCCCGTGCGATGGCCTGCATCAGAGTGTGGTTGCGCATGGGGCGGTCGAGGTAGACGGTCGACACACTCGGGGCGTCGAAGCCGGTCATCCACATGGCACAGACGAACACGATGCGCAGCGAATCGTCGGGGTCCTTGAACTTCTCGGCCAGGTCCTCGGTGTTCATCCGCAGCCGGTGCGGCCGGATGTCCAGGCCGAGCGCGTCCAGGTGGGTGAGCTCGTTCTGGCCCTGTGAGACAACGACGGCCATGTCGGTCGTCTCCATGAGCTCGATGCGGCTGGCCAGCCAGGGCCGCCCCAGCTCCGGCAGTGCGTCGTGCTGGGCGCGAAGGTCGGCCAGATGCTCGTCCCAGGCCGTCTCGACCAGGTCGTGCATGCGTACGGCGGCGGCCTTGTCCAGCCCGACGTACATCGCCTTGCCGGTAAAGCCGCGGCCGACGAAGTGTGCGACGAGGTCCTTTGCGATCTTCTGCAGCCGTTCGGGACGGGTGAGAAGTGTGTACTGCTTGCCGAACCTTTCAGCCAGCTGGCCCTCTGCGTCCTCGTCGAGTTCCGCGTCCTCGAGGAGCGCGTCGAGGTCGTCGCCGAAGTCGGCGTTGACCAGCTGTAGCTCGGGGATGCGGTTCTCGTAGTACAGCGGGACGGTGGAGCCGTCCTCGATCGCGGCGCGGAAGTTGTAAACGGACACGTAGTCGCCGAACTGCTGCTTAGTCAGCTCCTCACCGGCGACCAACGGGGTGCCGGTGAAGCCCATGAACGACGCGTTGGGCAGCGCCCGGCGCATGTTCAGGGCGAGGGTGTCGTACTGACTGCGGTGCGCCTCGTCGGTGATGACGATGACGTCGTCGCGCTCGGTCAGCACCGGCATCTCGCGCTCGTCACGAGTCGTCTGGAACTTCTGGATCAGCGTGAAGACGTAACGGTGATCGGCGGCCAGAAGCGCGCGCAAGTTCGTGATCGAGTCGGCGTGCACTCGGGCCTCGCGGGAGATGGCGCCGGCGTCGGCGAACTCTCCGTGCAGCTGGTCGTCCAGTTCCTTGCGGTCGGTGACCATGACGAAGGTCCACTTGCCAAGGATCTGCCGGAGCACTTTCTGCGTGAACCACAGCATCGACAGTGACTTGCCCGAGCCCTGGGTGTGCCAGAAGACGCCGAGGCGATTGTCGCCGGTCGCGCGGACCGAGTAAAGGTTGTCGATCGCTGCGTTGACGCCGTGGTACTGGTGGCTGCGGGCAACCGTCTTGATCAGGCCGCCGGGCCGTTCGAGGTAGGCGACAAAATTCTCGATCAGGTCCAGCAGGACGTGCGGCGTGCAGGTGCCGCGCAGCGCGGTCTCCAGGGCGATCACGCCCCGGTTGCCCTCGGCGTCGATCACTCTCCAGTCTGCGAAGAACTCCCACGGCGCGAACGTGGCGCCGACCTTCGCCTGGCCGCCATTGGACAGCAGCACCAACGCGTTCGGGACGAACAGCGCCGGGATGGTGTCGCGGTAGTCAGTGAGGTTGTCGTCGTAGGCGGACTTGACCGGCTTGTTCGGCTCCTTGAACTCGAGCAGTACGAGCGGGATGCCGTTGACGAACAGGATTGTGTCCGGCCGGCGCTTGTGCAGATCGCCGGTGATCCAGATCTGCGAGACGGCGAGCAGTTCGTTATGATCGGAGATCCGGAAGTCGACGTACGTGACCGCGACGTACTCGCGTTCGCCGTCCTCCTCCCACTCGGCCTTGTAGCCGTCACGGACGAGGTCGTAGACCTCACAGTTCGCGCGGACCCGGTCCATAAGCGACCGGTCGCGCGTGATCGCACTCAGCGCCTCCTCGCGGACGTGCTCAGGGACCAGCGGGTTCAGGTCACGCAGCGCGTCACGCAGGCGGTGGGTGAGAAAGACATCGCGCTGGGTGTCGCGGCCCAGCGTGCCGGCGGGCCCGAAGGTCTCCTCGAAGGCATTGATGTGCGTCCACCCGAGCTGCTCCAGCAGCTCCAGGCTCGGCCCCTCAACCAGCCTCGCCTCGGTGTACGGACCCGCCATCTAGGCCACCGCACCCTCAACCAGCGCGTCCAAGCACAGAGACGACACGTCGATCTGTCCCGTGACGAGCTTCGGCAACAACCGATTACGCATCGACGTCAGCCGAATCGACCCTCGCCGCAGAACCTCGATGGCCTCGAACAGCGGCGCAGCCGCTTCCTCAAACTTCGTCGCCACGTCCGCAGGTGGTTGGGCGAGCAGGTAGGCGTCGAAGCATTCATTGCGGACGCGTTGTCGCCCGCTGGCGCCACTCATGCTGGCAATCGCATGGCCCCTGAAGGGCTCCGAGCGAGCCAGGCAGTAAGTGAAGGCCGGCCCCACGAATCTGCCGCGAAGGACGATGAACTCGGTAGAGCCCAAGCCAACTTCGCCGGACTCGAGGACCTGCACGTAGCCGGTCTTGCCGTTCTCCAGGCACGGCGTGATCCTAGCGAAGACTGTGTCGCCGTTCTCGAACTTCGACCCTGACCCCGTAGCCCGTCGGCCACTCGGCGCACATACCATGCTGCGCTCATCGAGGTCCGCCATCGTGAAGAAGGGATGATCGACGTTCTTGTCTGCCTTCACGCGTGGATTCACGTTCAACGCAGCTGTCGCGGAAACGAGCGGCCAGCCGTCGGGGATAGGGCCGATGGAGGAGTCGACCCGCTCGACGTTCTCGTGGCCGGGGAACCTGAAACGGACGAACCAATCGCGATAGATCGCCCGCGCCATCTCCTCCAACACCCCAACCCGCCGCCGGTTGTTCTCAATTAGCTCGTCGATCGAGCCCAAGACTGCGGCGATTCGCCTTTGGGATTCCAGCGGCGGTAGCAGTAGAGGCTCTTGCGCCAGCACCTTCACCGAGAGGCCCGGTTGCGCCGCCTGCCCGGAAAGTCGTCCGAGATTCATATTTGATAGAACGTACGCCAGAAAGCGCGTGTCATTGTCTGAATTTGCGCATACCACCACAGCATGTTCGGACATGCGTGCGGATCCTCGAAAGTATCTGACATTTCCACAGTACGCACCCTGGCGACCGATAATTGCACACTCACCAGAGAAGTTGGACTCCGAGGAGTAGCCTCGAATGCCATTTCCTCCGAACACCGGGAAATCACCCGACTCCCGTATGCCCTTGGAGGTGATATTGCTCCCGCTGCTGAGACGAGAACACGCATCACCCAGACGCACCTCATGCCATTCATTCATGCGTCGAGGATTCCTTGGACGGCGGTGTCGACCTTGGCTCGCAGGAGGTCGGCTTGATCGGACAGACGCGAGAACTCCTCGTACAGCTCGGCGAGCTTCTCGGTGAAGTCCTCGCCGTCATCCTCGACGACGGCGGTGCCGGTGTAGCGACCAGGGTTGAGGCTCCAGCCCTGCTTCTCGATCTCGGCACGGGAGGCAACTTTGCAAAGCCCGGCGATGTCCACGTACTTGCTGTCCGGAAAGTTCTCCCTGAGCAGCGTCTCGCTGCCGTCGATCGTCTCGACGTCCCCGCCTCGGTAGAGCCGCACGATGTCGGCGAGGAACTCGATGTGCTCGGGCAGGAAGTCGCGGTGCGCGCGGTCGATCTGCCGGTACAATGAACAGCACCTGGTCCTCACGCTCGGTGGCGGCCTTGCCCTTGTCGAGGAACCACAGCGTCACCGGCAAGGTGACCGTGTAGAAGAAGTTGGTTCCGATCGCAACCATGACGTCCACGGCGCCGGATTCGACCAGCTTCTGCCGGATCTCCCGCTCTGAGTGTCCGGCGTCGCCGGCGGAGTTGGCCATGACGAAACCGGCCCGTCCGGTCGCGTTGAGCGCTGAGTAGAAGGTCTCGATCCACAGGTAGTTCGCGTTGTCCGGCTTCGGCAGCCCAAACGGAAACCGCTTCGGTTCAGCGAGCTTCGTCTTGTCGACCTTGTCCACGTTGAACGGCGGGTTGGCCATGACGAAGTCGAAGGCGCCGACGACCTTGAGCGGGTCCTCGTAGTAGGTGTTCGCCAGGCGGATGTCGCCAGAGAGGCCGTGCAGGGCGAGGTTCATCTTCGCCAGTGGCATCGTCTCCTCGGTCTTCTCGGTGCCGAAGACGGACAACGCTTGGGTGGCGGACTTGTTGTGCCGTTGGACGAACTTGGCGCACTGGACGAACATGCCGCCGGAGCCGCAGGCAGGGTCCAGCACGCGGCCGTGGAACGGCTCAATGACCTCGACGATCAGCCGGACGATCGAGTACGGGGTGAAGAACTCGCCGCCCAAGCGGCCCTCCTGCGACGCGAAGTTCGACAAGAAGTCCTCGTAGATCAGTCCGAACGCGTCGCCGTCCAGTTGACGTGGCAGCGGGGCGAACAGGCGGACGAGCTCGATCAGTGTGGACCGGTCCAGCCGCTGATAGCCACGCGGCAGGATTCCCTTCAGCTCCGGGTTCGCGTTCTCGATCGCGTCCATCGCGCCGTCGACGGCCTTTCCCAGGTCCTCGCTCTCGGGCAGCGCCACGAGGGCGGATAGCTTCGCCAGCTCGGGCACGTAGAGCACCGACTTGGCCTTGTAGTCCTGCGGCGTCACCGGGTTTCGGGCGGTGGCCCTCGCCTCCAGCTCGGGCCGGGCGGCCTCGAAGCGGTGCTCGGCATAGGCGAGGAAGATCAGACCGAGGACGGGCTGGCGGTACTGCACTGCGGTGAGCTTCGAGTTCGCCCGCAGCTCGTCCGCCGCGCCCCACAGGGCCCGGCGTACGGCGGCCAAGTCTGTGCTCTTCACTCGTGTCCCCCGATGATCGGCACGCTGAGGCTACTTCCTCAGCGCTTCCGCTTATCATGGCCTTCCGCTTGGCACGGAATCAAGTGGTTTCCGGAAATCTAGTGCTTCCGTCGCTGACGGAAGGATACTGTTTCCGGAACCAAGTTTGGAACGCGCAGCTGGGAGGGTGGGGTCTGATGAGCACCGGTGTCGCGCCCCTGACGAGCGAAGCGGCCATCCTTGCCGTCGCCCTTGCCGCGTTGACGGAGCGCCTGCCGTCCGATTGGAACGTAGACATCAAGCGCGAGGCGGCCGCTGGACGCAACAGAGCTGACGCTGTCGTCACGATCACCGCACCAGGGCCCGCGCGAGCGACTCTGTTCGCCGAAGTGAAGCGAAGCGTCGTCACCAGGGACCTGCCCGCGATGGTGGAGCAGGCCCAGACATGCATCGAAGCTGCCGCCTCACCACGACGAGGAGCAGCCAAGCCGCTCCTTGTAGCCCGTTACCTTGCAGCGCCGCTGCAGCAGTGGCTCACCGAACGCGACATCCCGTACGCCGACGCCGCCGGAAACATCCGAGTCTCGCTCCGCGAGCCGGCGCTGTTCGTCCGCGATGTCGGCGCGCGGCGGGATCCGTGGCGTGGACCAGGACGCCCGAAGGGCAACCTGACAGGAGCCTCGGCAGCGCGGGTGATCCGGGCCCTCGTGGACTTCCGGCCCCCGTACACGGTGCCGGGGCTGATGAGGCTCGCGGGCACCCCCAGCGGCAATACCTATCGCGCCGTCGACTTCATGGCAGAACAGGACCTCCTCTCCCGCGCGGACGACGGCAAGATCACCGGCGTGCGCTGGCGTGCGCTGCTGGAACGGTGGTCGAAGGACTACAACTTCTCCAAGCTCGCGATCGGAAGTACGTACCTCGCGCCGCGCGGCCTGCCCGACCTGATGAGACGGCTCGCCAGCCTGACCGCGGATGACGAAGCTGGGCGGTACGCGGTGACAGGCTCACTCGCCACGCCGAAGTGGGAGGCGTACGCACCTGCGAGGAACGCAATGATCTACGCGGACAAGGCCGACGAGCTCGTTGCATGGGCCGATCTTCGGCGGGTTGAAGCCGGCGCGAACGTCCTCATCGCGCGCGCCGCGGATACCGTCGCTTTCGACCGCACGCAACGACTCGACGGAACCGTGATCGTGGCGCCGAGCCAGGCGGCGGTCGACCTGCTGACCGCGCCGGGCCGCGGACCCGAGGAGGGTCGCGCGCTGCTGGACTGGATGGGAAAGAATGAAGCCGACTGGCGACAGTGACGACGCCCTGCTGGTCCGTGTGCGGTCTGTGCTCCTCGACGCCCTGGTTGCCCTCGACGCGCACCGCGATTCGGTGGTCGTGATCGGCGCCCAGGCCGTCTACCTGCACACCGGCAGCGCGTCCGTCGCCGTAGCGGAGGCCACCAAGGACAGTGACCTCGGCATAGACCTGCGCACACTCGGTGACGACCCGCATATCGAAGAGGCGATGACCCGCGCCGGGTTCCACCATGACCCGCTAGCCGGACAGCCGGGATCGTGGCTCAGCCCGGGTGGCATTCCGGTCGACCTCATGGTCCCCGATGCGATTGCCGGGAAGGGCCGGCGCAGCGTCGAGGCGCCACCGCACGACAAGCGGGCCCTCCGCCGGGCCGTGGGGCTTGAGGCGGCCGTCGTCGACAACGCCGTGATGACCATTCGCCCGCTGGCCGCCGCCGACGACCGCGTGGTCGAGGCTCGAGTTGCCGCTCCGGCGGCGCTGCTCGTGGCCAAGTTGCACAAGCTCGGTGATCGGCAGGAGACACCCGACCGTCTCTTGGACAAAGATGCCTACGACATCTACCGGCTCCTCGTCGCCATCGCCACGGACGAGCTTGCCGCAGCGCTCGTCCGCTTGCTGGCGGACGAACTAGCGGGTGACGTCACAAGCGTTGCGCTGGACTTCCTAGCCCAGTTGTTCGGGAGCGACGACAGCATCGGCTCGCTTATGGCGGGTCGCGCCGAGGAGCTCGTCGGCGACCCCGCCGTGGTCGCGGCAGCATGCGCCGCCCTCGCCGGCGACCTCCTCGCCGCGGTCGGTCGCTGACGCGCGGCACTTGATCGAGTGACGGCCGGCGGCGAGACGCAACGAGCTGCGTCCGTCGCCGGCCGTCGTTGGTGCCGGTGAACCCTGGCCTAAGCGGCCAATCCGCTGGCGCTGCCGGCGTTGTCGCGGACGTTGTCCGCCGCGGCCTGTGCTGCCCAACGGCTGGAGAACGCCTCCCCTGACGCCGCCACCTTGTCTGACGACCTCCAGGCCCGCCAGCGATACTGGCCGGCAGAATCGGCGTACACCTCGTACCGCGCCGTCGCCGCTCCGGCCTTGAACGCCGAGACCGCCCGATGAGCGTTGTAGGACGAGGCGAACGACTCGCCTGCCCACGCGACGAGCTTGTTGTTCCCGGCGTACAGCCACCAGGTCGGGTTTCCGCCCCTGTCGGGCCCTACTTCGAACCGCCACATGCCGATCACTCCTTCCGCGCCGCGCGGCGCGAATCTTGCGCGGGCGTCGAGGCAAGTGATGTCATGCGAGATGCACACGCAGAGACATCACACGGTCTCGTGCACCTCAGCGCTCGGCTCGCCTGCCGGGCGCTGAGGCTTTTCCGCGCGATTTAGCGGCCCGCCCGGTCGGCCGGGCCGGATCTATTGCATCGCGTCGCAGGCACGTGGTCTCGCAGCGGCTTCGGCGTGTCGCGGCACCACCTTGAGGATTTCGCGCGTTTTCGCGCGTATAAACAACCATGTCGTTCGGCCGCCGTCGGTCATCGAAGCCACTGCGAGCCAGCAATCGCTGTAGCTGGCCGCGAGGCGGGGCAGGACTCATCAGGAATTTCGCGCGACTAGAAGGCAGGCGATGGTCGAGACGACGACCGGAGGCGACGCAGACTTCGAGGTCGTCGAGTACTGCGGTCGGCTCTCGTGCCGGAGGCCGATCGTTCAGACAGCTGGCCGTGGTCGTCGACGTGAGTTCTGCTCCGAGACCTGCCGCAGGGGTGCGGACCGTGACTACAAGCGGGCCAGGGCGCTGGTGGAAGCGTCGGAGCGAAACCTTCGAGAGTTCCGCCATGAAGTTGCGGCGTACGGGCGCAAGCCCGAGGAGGGCCTGCCCACACCAGACGACCAAGACCGCGCACACCGCCAGGCGGTGGCGGCACTCAGCAGAGCGCAGGGCGTGGTCGAGTTCAGCGCAGGCGTCGATGACAAGTACCTCGAAGAGCTCCGGCGGTTGGTCGCCGCGATTGGGCCGATCATTGCAGCGCCCGCCGTTCGCGCCTCTGCCTGAATCCCTGCGCTCCACGACTCGTCCCTCGTGTGTCGGTGCGCTTGGGCAACGGATGGGCAACACGACGTCCAGCGAGGGCCGTCGGTGACAAACGATGCCGACGAGCGCACGCCCCGTAATCATTGGCCTACAGTGGTAGTCATCACCAACCGCCGAGCCGCTGAGCGCCTTTGCAAGGCGGGGGTTGAGGGTTCGAGTCCCTTCGTCTCCACAGCCGCCTCACCAGCGTTTATGCTGGTCAGAGGCCATGTTGCACTCGCTGGGGCAGGTTGGTCGA
>Ga0183260_10005148_pt1 | contig 10325 bp, 9 predicted proteins | sample AntDrymUQ4972206_2_FD_129768 | JGI IMG/M metagenome (GOLD analysis project Ga0183260, IMG submission 129768) | Polar desert sand microbial communities from Dry Valleys, Antarctica - metaG UQ497 (22.06) (version 2) (version 2) | ecosystem: Environmental > Terrestrial > Soil > Desert | place...
GATTCGCTCGCCAACCGCATCGCCGATTGCGGGTCCGACTTCCTCATCACCGCCGACGAGGGCCTGCGCGGCGGGAAGCCGGTGCCGCTCAAGGCCAACGCCGACAAGGCGATTGCGCGGGCGCAGCGCGAAGGGGCCTCGGTCCGACACGTGCTGGTCGTCCGCCGCACCGGCGGAGCGGTGGACATGCTGGAGGGGAGGGACCTCTGGTATCACGAAGAGATCGAGAAGGTTTCCGCCGATTGCCCGCCGGAGGAAATGAACGCGGAGGACCCGCTCTTCATCCTCTACACCTCGGGCTCGACCGGCAAGCCGAAGGGCGTGCTCCACACGACCGGCGGTTATCTCGTTTATGCCTCGATGACGCATCAATACGTCTTCGATTATCATGACGGCGACGTTTACTGGTGCACCGCCGATATCGGCTGGGTGACCGGGCATTCCTATATCGTCTACGGGCCGCTCTCGAACGGCGCGACGACGCTCATGTTCGAGGGCGTGCCGAATTACCCGAGCGTGTCGCGGTTCTGGGAAGTCGTCGACAAGCACGGCGTCAACATCTTCTACACCGCGCCGACCGCGATCCGCGCGCTGATGGGGGCGGGCGACGCGCCGGTGCGAAAAGCCTCGCGCGCCTCGCTGCGGCTGCTGGGCTCGGTCGGCGAGCCGATCAACCCGGAAGCCTGGGAGTGGTATTTTCGCGTCGTTGGCGACAGCCGCTGCCCGGTCGTCGACACCTGGTGGCAGACCGAGACCGGCGGCATCATGATCACGCCGCTACCCGGGGCCATCGCCCAAAAGCCGGGCTCGGCGACGCTGCCGTTCTTCGGGGTGAAACCCTGCCTGGTCGACGCGGAAGGCGCCGTGCTGGACGGCGCTGCCGATGGCAATCTCTGCATTACCGATTCATGGCCGGGACAGATGCGCACCGTCTACGGCGACCACGAGCGGTTCGTGCAGACCTACTTTTCCACCTACAAGGGCAAATACTTCACCGGCGACGGCTGCCGCCGCGATGGGGACGGCTATTACTGGATCACCGGCCGTGTCGATGACGTCCTGAACGTCTCCGGTCACCGCATGGGCACGGCGGAGGTGGAATCGGCGCTGGTGGCGCATCCGAAAGTGTCGGAGGCCGCCGTGGTCGGCTATCCTCACGACATCAAAGGCCAGGGCATCTATTGCTATGTGACGCTGATGGCCGGCGAGGAAGTGAGTGACGGCTTGCGCAAGGAGCTCGTCGCCTGGGTGCGCACGGAAATCGGCCCGATCGCCTCTCCGGATTTGATCCAGTTTGCGCCGGGCTTGCCGAAGACCCGCTCCGGCAAGATCATGCGGCGGATCTTGCGCAAGATCGCCGAGGACGATTTCGGGAATCTGGGAGATACGTCGACATTGGCGGACCCGGCGGTGGTGGATAACCTGGTCGACAACCGGCAGAACAGGCGGGGCTGAGCTGGTCGAAGAGAACGGCCCGGTGTCGGTCCGGATCGAACAGCGCGCGATGGCTCGGTTGGCAGCCGCTGCCGGGGCCGCCATGCAGGTAGACTGCAGGTTCGCCGGCGGGATTGCCGATCTGCTCAACATAGACGGCATGGCCGTCGCCGACATCCAGCATGCGGGTATCGAATGGGGCTGATGCACCGCCCGATCTGGCTCGTCCGACACGCGGCGCCTTCATCATTCGGAACGTCCCGCCGGCGCCGGGGCTCTGGGTCGCCTGGAAGAATGGCGAAGTGCGTCCGACGGCTCCCTGATACCCTGGTCGACCTCGATAGCGAGCGCCTCGCGTATAGGCGTCCAACACGGTTAGCGCCCGGAGTCGCCGGCCATCGAACTACGCGTGCGGGGCGAATGCATCGAAGCCAAGCCCGTTCCCGGCTACCTCGACACGCTCGATAAGCTCAATGAATAAGCGATGACCGAAGCGCTGCATGGGACGCGGGCATCTCTGAGTTAAGCTGCGGGTTTTGGACTAAACACCTTTAGTCCGCAGGCTTCAGGCTCACGGCCGTCATCTTGCCGCTGTGCCGATCCTGCTCTTCCTCAAAGGAGACCTTCTAGCCTTCCCGTAGCTCGTTCATCCCTGAACGTTCGACGGCGCTGATGTGAACAAAGACGACCTTGCTGCCGTCACTTGGCTTGATGAACTCGAAGCCCTTCCCCGGGTTGAACCATTTCACTGTTCCTGCCTTCACCATCACAGATCCTTTGCTTTCCTCATTATTACGTCCGGGACTTCGCTTTACGCTTCTCGGAAGACGCAACTAATGAATAGAATCGAGTTCTCTTTCGCCTATCCTGTGCATACTCCCGGCCTCTCCACGCCCCCACCGGGGTGCCGTTGAAAAGGGCTGGACTATGTGCCTCAGAATTTCCCGGTCTGTCTTCCACGGCTTGAACCCGCAGCAGAAGAATGCCGTTCTTAAGAACCGGCTCGTCGAAAAGGCTGGGACGCTCGGATCGGACACAGGGCGCTCAGCGGATAGCGTGATGATTGCGTCGGTTATCGACCACTATTGTGACCACCATGGCGATCGATGCGCATCCGCCTTTCAGGCCAAGCGTGCGGCAGAGGTCATGAACGAGTTCCTTACCCATCAAAATGACATCGCCGCCAAGGCGAGCTCGTTCGGGCCGATACGCCAGCGTCAATTCATGGGGAGCCAGGATACCCTCGGCCACAGCCCGGCGACGATCGCCCGCAATCTCTCGGTCCTATCTGCTGCATTCAGGTTCGCTGCTTCGTTGCAGCAGATCACCGACGGCTTCGGACGCCAATCCGAGGTGGTCCTGCTCGACCAGGCGCCCGCTGTCGTCAGCAATGGAGCCAAAGTGGCCGAACTTCTCGACGTCGCCGAACGGCACCGAGCGACTGGCTCCCACCTTCCAGGAGTTCGGGAGCTTTATCGACGAGCTCAGCAAGCGGCAGGAATTGACGTTCCGCTACATCGTTCTGGCTCTACACACGTGGGCACGCCCGGAAGCGATCATGGACCTCCGAGTTGGAGCGCAGGTCGAGTTGGAGCGCAGGTCGAGTTCGAGCACGGGCTCGTCGATCTCAATCCTCCGGGGCGCAGGCAGAACGAGAAGCGACGCCCGGTGATTCGGTTGACAGACAATTGTCGCGGCTGGCTGGGACATTGGGGCCAGGATGCGCCGATGACGTGGAACGGCCAACCTGCGAAATCACTAAAGCGGACGTGGCAGCGGCACGCCGCGGATTGCGGCGTTCCTGAATTCACCCGCTATACGGTCCGCCAATTCATGGCCACCAGGGTCCGACGGGCCAAGCCGCCCGTCTCGGCCGAGGAGCACTCGCAATGGCTCGGCCATGTCGGCGACCGGGCGCATCGGACCACTCGCATCTACGAGAAATTCGACCCGGACTACCTGGCCGACTGCGCTCGTGCGACCGAATGGGTTATCGCGGAACTGCAGGAGCACACGCATCGGCGGCTGGATGCGCGCAAATTGCGCGCAAATAGTTCGGCGTGTCGAGTCTCCCCGGAACTCCGCCCCCCAGCTACGATTTTGAAAATACACGGGAAAATGGTGGGCGCGACAGGGATCGAACCTGTGACCCCTACGATGTCAACGTAGTGCTCTCCCGCTGAGCTACGCGCCCGAAAGGTAGGTGCCGGCCGATATAGCCGCTGCCCCGCAAGCATGCAAGGGCGGCGGCGATCGCCTGAGAAAGGCTTTGGGGAGCGGTTCCTGGAAGAGCCGGCTCAAGCGGCGATCAAGCGCCCGATCTCGCCGACCAGGTCGCGCAGGTGGAAGGGCTTGGACAGGATCTTGGCGTCGCGCGGGGCCTGCATGTCGGGATTGAGCGCCACCGCGGCGAAGCCCGTGATGAACATGATCTTCAGGTCCGGGTCGAGCTCGCTCGCCTTGCGCGCCAGCTCGATGCCGTCCATCTCCGGCATGACGATATCGGTCAGGAGCACGTGGAAGGGCTCTTCCCTCAGCCGCTCGTAGGCGCTCCGCCCGTTGGAGCACGACACGACCTGGTAGCCCGCATGCTCCAAGGCCCGCGTGAGAAAACGCCGCATGTCCTCGTCGTCTTCGGCGAGCAGGATACGGGCCATCAGGCGTCCTCGGAAAGAATGGTCGATCACGTTCATGGCTAAGCACCATGCTTGGCCGCGGTAAATATCGGGTAAGCAGGACGCCTGCAACGCGCCGCTCCGCGCGCATCATGGACAGCGCCCCGGCCGCGGGTCACATTGGCGGAACATGCTCAGAGGTCATGACGATGCGAGATGAGGAGGAAGGCGGTTCGGGCTTGGCCGAGGAGGGCAGGCCTCCGGCTTGCGAGATCCACCTCCCCAAGGAGCAGACCGTCCCCTTCGTGTTCAACTCGCCGCATAGCGGGCGCTATTACCCGCCGGATTTCCTCGCCTCCACCTGCCTGGACCGGAACGAGATACGGCGCTCGGAGGACCTGCTCGTCGACCGGCTTTTCGCGCCGGTCGTGCGGCTCGGCGCGCCGCTCATGAGCGCCGTCTACCCGCGCGCTTACCTCGACGTGAATCGCGAGCCCTATGAGCTCGACCCCAAGATGTTCGCCGGCAGGCTCCCATCTTTCGCCAATATCCGCTCGCTCAGGGTCGCCGGGGGCCTCGGCACAATTCCGCGCGTCGTCAGCGACACCTCCAACATCTACAAGGGGCCGCTCCCGGTCGAGGAGGCGCTCGGACGAATCGAGCGCATCTACCGCCCTTATCACGACACCTTGCGCCGCCTTCTGGCGCAAACCCACGTCGCCTTCGGCATGTCGGTCCTGATCGACTGCCATTCCATGCCGTCCAACATCCGGGGCGGCCCGAGCCGGGTCCGGCCCGATTTCGTGCTCGGCGACCGCTTCGGGACGAGCTGCATGCCGGAGCTGACCGACCGCGCGGCGACGACCCTCAATGCGCTCGGCTACACCGTCTGCCGGAACAAGCCCTATGCGGGCGGCTTCATCACCGAGCATTACGGACGGCCGGCGCGCGGCCTGCACGCCTTGCAGATCGAGGTCAATCGCGCGCTCTACATGGACGAATACGACCTGGAGCCGCATAACGGATTCGAGCGGCTCACCTCCGATCTCGCCGCGCTCGCCGCTTCGCTGCTCCGGCTCCTGGAGGACACCGCAAGCGTGGTTCGGGAGGCCGCCGAGTAAGACTGCGCCGAGTAAAGTAACGGCGATCGGCTATTTCCGCCCGTCCATGAAGGCGTCGAAAGCCGCCCAGAACTGATCGCGGAACTCGTCGCGCTCCATCAGGATCTCGTGGCGCGCCCCCGGAATCTGCAGGTGCGCCGTCGTCTTCAGCCTGCGCGAGAAGCTTTCCGCGGCGCGGTTGCTGACGATGGTGTCGGAACCGGCGAGCACGAGGAGAACCGGCATGGGGACCTTCCCGGCGAAATCGGGTTCCGCCATCCGGCATGAGGCGCGCATGGCGGAATTGACCCAGCCGATGGTGGCGCCGCCAATGCCGAGCGACGGCTCGGCCTCGACGAGAGCGAGCGCCCGCCCGTAGCGCTTGGGGTCGCTCGTCAACAGGTTGCCGGCGAACGGCCGCGTCTGGAGAACGGTGGCGCCGTGGCCGGGCATGAAGGATTCGCCCAGCCCGAAATACATGGGAAAGCCGGTCGCCTGGGCGAGACGCCTCGACGACAAGCGGGCCAGCGCGATCATCGGCGCGGTGATCACCATGCGCTCGACCTGCGTGCGCACGCGCTCGGCCGAGAGCAGCGCCACCATGCCGCCCATGGAATGCGCGAGGACATGGTAGGGGGGCGGGCAATCGGGGAGGATCACCTCCTGCATGAGGGTGTCGAAATCGTTCACGTAATCGGCGAAGTCGCGGACGTGCCCCTTGCGGCGGTCGGCCAGGAGCCGCCCCGAGCCGCCTTGCCCGCGCGCGTCGAACGCCGCCACCGCGAACCCCCGGCGGCGGAGATCGGCGATGATCTCGAAGTATTTCTCGATGAACTCGGTGCGGCCATGCAGGATGATCACGGTGCCGCGCACCGGTGACCGGCTGGCCGGCCAGCGCGCATAGCGCAGCTCGACGCCATCCTCGGTTCGCACCGTGTCGCAGACCGCGCCGCGGGGAATGGGATTGCTCGGGATTTCGACGAGACCGGCCACGCGCCACCTGAAGCGAAGAAGCCTCCCGGCCGGCGCCTGGAGACGAGGCCAGCAGATAGGACCAGCGGCCGATTTCAGCAAGCTCCGCCAGCCGCCGGACAAGCACAGGCCGGCGGTCTCGCGACCGCCGGCCTGATCGGACGCCGGAGGGGGCGTTGTCGGCGCCCGATCTCCCCGCCGCCTGCGTCACGCGGGCTGCGGGAAAGGTCTTAATTCAAACGATACGAGGTCAGGACGGCGCCGCTGCGGGCGCTCACCACAAGACCCACGCGTTGGCCACGTTGATCCGTGGCCTGCACCTGATAGATCCTGCCCCGGCGGTCCAGATACTGGATTTGCCGGAACCCGTTGGCGCGCAGGATCCGGCGCACCTCTGGAGGCGACAGCATGGCGGCGCGGCGGTCTGGTTGCCGGTATAACCCGCCGTCATATTGAACGCGCCGGCTCCACTCGATCTCGTCGCGGCGGCTACGACCGCGTTCGAGGCCAGACATCGACTTGACGCCGGCTTCACCGAGGTCAACGGACCGGCCCGACGCGTCCGCCGGAGTGGCGAAAACGAGAACTGATAGCGCCAGAAGGCCGCTGGCGGCCTTCTTCCTCCACCACATGCGGCGCGCCTCCTTACCGATCTTGACCCGCAGTCTCTAACCGATGTCGACAACCTAAAGGTCGCGCCCTGAACTGAGACGTAAGGGACCGTTCATCTGCCGTTCATTTTTGCGGCGAGCCCGACCAGGTGAAAACAGGGCGTTGACGGAAGCACCGGGTCTTGCGACGCCATCCGTCGAACCAATCCGATGCGCCGTCTCAATACACCACGAGCGGGTCATCGCCTTCGGCCGGCTCCTCAGGCGTCGCCGGCTGGGACTGCAGGCGGTCGCGCAACGTTGAAGGCGAGTCGTCCGAGCTCCGTGACGATGCCGGCGGGGGCTGGGATGCGGCGGCCGGCGCGGGCGGCGGTGGAGGTGGCGGAGCGGCGGCGGCGGTGACCGGGGCGGCAGGCGCCGCCTTCGCCGCCGGAGCCCGGCGTGCGGGGCGCGCCGCTTGACGCGGCGCCGCCCGGCCGCGCTGCAGGATCGCGGCGCGCTCGATCTCGCCGGAAAAGATGGAGATCTCCAGCGCCACGATGTTCCCCTCGGGATCGACCGCGTTCAGCTTGTAGAGCGTCCCACGTCGCGCCATCGGGCTCAGCTCGCTATAACCGGCCGCCTCCAGGCGGTCGAACACGATCTCCGGCGCCTGCATGGGAATGATTCCGGGCTGCGGCTCGGCGAAGGCCGGAGCTTCCCGGTAGATGACCCGCGGCCTGCCGCGATACACCGGCGTCTCCTGGTAGACCGGCGGCGGGCCGTAATAGGCGGGGCCGCCGAAGCCCACGCCGACATCGAAGCCCCAGGACTGCGCCGCGGCCGGCTGTGCAACCGCCGCGGCGGTCAAGAGCGTCGCGGTGAATCCCAACGTCCTGAACATGTCTTCATCCTCGTATGCGGAAGCTGCGCGGCTGATGCAGGCTAGCTCAAGCGCGCAGCGACTGAATGGGCGAAAAACCGGCCATTCACATCCTATTCAGAAGTGGGTTCGAAAACGACGATTTTTGGGCGTCGGAGGCTTGCGGGCCGTGACGCGGCCACCCATTTTTTCACTGCGGGCGCCGTCAGGGCCCGTGAGATCGGCAGGGCTCCGCCTCTCGGGGAGTTCGATGCCAATACCGCAAAATGTCGCTCAAGGAGGACAAGACATGCGCACTTTTGATTTGAGCCCGCTTTACCGTTCGACCGTCGGCTTCGACCGCCTCTTCAACCTGCTGGATACCGCGTCCGGCGGCGAGACAGCCCAGCCCTATCCGCCCTACAACATCGAGCGCACCGGCCAGAACGCTTATCGCGTCACCATGGCGGTCGCCGGTTTCGGCGAGGGCGACCTGGACATCCAGGCGAAGGAAAACGTCCTCACCGTCAAGGGCGAGAAGAAAGAAGACAAGCAGGACGGCGAACACGAAGTCCTTTATCGCGGCATCGCCGCGAGGGCTTTCGAGCGCCGGTTCCAGCTGGCCGACCACGTTGAGGTGACCGGCGCCAGCCTGGAGAACGGCCTGCTTCACATCGACCTCGTCCGCGAGATCCCCGAGGCAATGAAGCCGCGCCGGATCCAGATCGGCCATTCCAACGCCAAGCAGATCGACGCCAAGGCGGCCTAAGCTCTTCTCGGAAGGCTTAGTCCCTCACGCGCCCCGGCCTGACCGGGGCGCTTAGTGATTCCGGCGCCTCCGCCGACCTGAGGTCGGCAAGGAATCTCTCAACGTCGTCGGCTCGGGTCGCGAAGGAAGTGACCAGCCGGACGAGGCTCTCCGTGTCGTGCAGCTTGAGTTCGGCCCCCTGCGGCTCTGCCCAGTCGTAGAAAACCGCACCGCTCTGGCGCAGCCGCGCTGCGTCGTCCTCCCTCAATACCGCGAATACCTCATTCCCCTGCGTCGGCCAGGCGAGCCGCGCCGCGGCCATGGCGGTCAGCTCCGCCCTTAGCCGCTCCGCCATGGCGTTGCCATGGCGCGCCAGCTCAAGCCACAAACCATCCTTGAGATAGGCGTCGAACTGCGCGGCGATGAAGCGGGATTTCGAGAAAAGCTGCCCGGCGCGCTTGCGCAAGAAAGGCGCATCCCGCGCCATCGCCGGATCGAAGAAGACCAGCGCCTCGGCCCCCATGCAGCCGTTCTTCGTGCCGCCGAAGGACAGCACGTCCACGCCGGATTTCCACGTCATCTCGGCCGGCGACACGTTGAGGGCGACAAGCGCATTGGCGAAGCGCGCCCCATCCATATGCACCGGCAGCTCCCGCTCGCGAGCGACTGCGGTTAGCGTCCGTATCTCCTCAAGGCTGTAGACCGTGCCGGCTTCCGACATCTGCGTCAGGCTGACTGCCATCGGCTGCCCGGAATGGACGAAACCCGGCGCGAAGCGCGCGATCGCCGCGCGAAGACGCTTCGGGTCGATCTTGCCCGCCGCGCCATCAACCCCGATGAGCCGCGCCCCACCGGTCAGATATTCGACGCCGCCGCATTCGTCCTCGACGATATGGCTGTCCCGATGGCAGAACACCGCCCCGCCCGGCTTGTTCACGCTGGCCAAAGCCAAAGCATTCGCGGCTGAGCCGGTGCCGAGGAAGAAGACCGCCACCTCACGCTCGAAAATTTCGCTGAAGCGGGCCTCGACAGCCTTGTCGATCGGGCTTTCGCCATAGGCGTTTCCGTATCGATCGGCCTCGCGGGCGATCGCATTCAGAATTGCAGGGGCCACTCCGGCCCAATTGTCGCTTGCGAAGATCATGGGGCGGGAGCCTTAGTGGGACGAACCGCCGGCCGCAAGGGAGCTGCCGACATCGCTGCGACACACTTGCTGAGCCGCGCAGAATCCGGCATGGTCAAAGGACAGGCATGCTGTCCTATTTCACGCGAGGCTGACGAAGTCGGTTCACTGAAGTAAGGTCGTCACAAGGCGGGCCATCGGCGCGTGGGTGCGCGGCGCGGGGACAGCGGGGGATCGTCCGCGCTGGCGGCATTGACGAGCCTCAAGCTAAGCCATGCGGGAGTGACCCGCTCTTTTGGTGAGGACGCCATGACGGAGCTGAGGACGGCGGCTGAGATGCGGCGCCAGCGCGCGAAGCAAGCGAGCGCCGCCGCCAGACGCGCGGCGCTTGCGCCTCGGTGCGAGCAGGCCGCCAATCCCGTTGGCCTCTATAACCGGGGCAATGATCACGATTCCTGCGGCGTCGGCTTCATCGCCGACATGAAGGGCCGCAAGTCACATCTCATCATTCAGAACGCCCTGCGGATTCTCGACAACCTGACGCATCGCGGCGCCGTCGGGGCCGACCCGCTGGTTGGCGACGGGGCAGGCATCCTGGTGCAGATCCCGCATGATTTCCTCAAGGCCGAATGCGCCGAGCTGGGCTTCGACTTGCCGGAATCCGGGGATTACGGCGTCGGCCATATCTTCATGCCCCGGGACGAGAAGCTGCGGCTCCGTCTTGAGGGCATCGTCGAGCGCGTCGTCGCCGCCGAGGGCCAAACCCTGCTCGGCTGGCGCTCCGTGCCGGTCGACAATTCGAGCCTTTCCCAGGCCGAAGCGATCCGGGCAAGCGAGCCGGTGCACCGCCAGGTCTTCATCCGCCGCGGGGCAGGCTCTGA
>Ga0183260_10005149_pt1 | contig 10323 bp, 8 predicted proteins | sample AntDrymUQ4972206_2_FD_129768 | JGI IMG/M metagenome (GOLD analysis project Ga0183260, IMG submission 129768) | Polar desert sand microbial communities from Dry Valleys, Antarctica - metaG UQ497 (22.06) (version 2) (version 2) | ecosystem: Environmental > Terrestrial > Soil > Desert | place...
CTTCCTGACCTTGGACGATGGACACGCGACAACCACACCAACGCCCTCCCGCTCGGTCGTCGGCGCTCCGCAGCGGCCCAAGCTGCTTCTCGTCTGCTCGCCTGGCGGCCACATCCAAGATCTCCTCTCCCTTGAGCCGGCATGGGGCGACTTCGATCGCACCTGGGTCACGACCCCGGCGCCCGACGTGGAGCATGCCCTCCGTCGTGAGCGGTATGACTTGGCGCACGGCCCAACCAACCGCAACGCCATCAAGCTGCTGCGCAACTTCGTGGTGGCCTTCAAGGTCCTTCGCGACCGCAAACCCGACGTGATTCTCTCCACCGGCGCCGCGATAGCTATTCCGTTCTTCCTGCTCGGCAAGCTCTCGCGGCGGCGTCTCGTCTATGTCGAGTGCCTCGCGCGTGTCGACTCGCTGTCCGCGAGCGGCCGAGCCGTCTACTGGCTCGCCGATTGCTTCTTCGTGCAGTGGCCCGCGCTCGCCCGCTACAGGCGGGCTCGCTATGAGGGAAGCGTGCTGTGATCTTCGTAACCGTGGGCACGCTGCACTACCCATTCGAGCGGCTGATGCGTTCGGCCCGGGCCCTGCCGGCCGAGCAGATCATCGTGCAGCACGGGCCGGCGGACCCGCCGCCCGGTGTGGCACGGGCTGAGGCGTTCATGCCGTTCGACGAACTCAAACAGGCCATCGCGGACGCCGAGGTCGTGGTTACCCATGCCGGATGTGGGACGATCGCCGTGGCCACCCGGGCAGGGCACACGCCCGTGGTGGTCCCGCGGCTCAAGCGTTACGGGGAGCACGTCGACGATCACCAGCTCGAGCTCGCCGGCGCGCTGGCGGACGAGGGAAAGGTCATCGTGGTTGCCGACGGGGACGACCTCTCCGAGGCGCTGAAGGCGGTCCCTGCCCGGAGGCCACCGGCTGTGGCCCACGGAGGGCCGTTGCAGAAGGCGGTTCGGGCCGCGCTGCTCGGTCAAGAGCACCGCGCGGAGGGCCGCGAAGCGCCTCACGCACTGCGCGCCTGATTACCGCCGGATCGTCGTGAGCATCCCCGTGACCATCGCCGTCGTCTCCTGGAATACGCGAGGACCGCTGGCTGCGTGCCTCAAGTCGATGAGGACGGACGTGGAGGCCGCGAGGGCGGAGGTCTGGGTGATCGACAACGGATCGAGCGATGGATCGGTCGACATGGTGAGAGAGCGCTTTCCCTGGGCGCACGTGATCGTCGCCGATGGCAACCTGGGGTTCGGCCCCGCCGTCAATGTGGTGGCGCAACGTACGTCGACCCCCTGGCTCGCGGCCGCCAACGCCGACATCGAACTGACCCCTGGAGCTCTCGGGACGCTCCTCGAGGCTGGGGAGACCGACCACGGCGCCGGGGGGCTTGCTCCCCAGCTCATTCTTCCTGACGGGACCAGTCAGCACTCCGTCCACTCGTTCCCGACGGCGACGGCAGCCATAGCCACCAACCTGCGCCTGCCAAAGCTGCTGCCCAGCCTTGGCAGGAAACTGAACGCCGCGGGCTACCTGGATACGAGCGCTCCCCGCCGGGTCGACTGGGCGACCGGCGCCTTCCTCCTGTTCCGCCGCGAAGCTTTCGCTCAGGCGGGCGGGTTCGACGGGGCCCAGTGGATGTACGCGGAGGACATCGACCTATGCTGGCGCCTCCGGGGCGCGGGGTGGGGGACCCGTTATGAGCCCAGGGCGAAGGTGCTCCACGCTCTGAGCGCGGCGGCCACCGTCGCCTTTGGTGACCAGATGGAAATCAGATCGATCGGCGCGAAGTACTCGTGGATCGCGCGTCGGCGAGGTGTTGGCCCAGCCTGGGTGGTCGCGGCGGTCAACTGGATCGGCGCTCTCCTGCGATACGCGCTGTGTACGCCGTTCGTGAGCCGCGGCGGGCGATGGCCGGAGCGCCAGCAGGAGGCGCGTCTCGGTATCCGCGTTCACCGCACGGGCCTACGGTCGCGGAAAGCCCTGCTGGAGCGCTAGAGCCATGAACACATCGGGTATGCGTCCAGTCCTGGCGCCACGGCCTCGGGCCCAACGCCAGCACGCCGATGGCACCCGGCATGCGGGCTTGGGGCTCAATGTGCGTGCAGGCGGTGGGCGTGGCCCTCGTCTTGGTGTCGGTGGGTCTAGGTCTGCCAACGGACGCGCAGAGCGCAGACGGTCGAGACGCGACGGTTTCCGCGAGCGCCTCGGACGCCCGCGGCGCCACCTGCTCGAGCCGGGCCCGCACTGGGCCCCGGTCGCGGCACCGCACCCAGCGGAGCATGCGCGGCGCCGCTGGGAGGCGCCACCAGGCGCGGCGCAAGCGCGGTGGCCCGTGCCGTCCCAGCCGCTCCTTCCCGCCGGCAACGGGGGGTTACCTCCGCGGGGTGAACAGCTACACGTTTGCCTACGCCTCGAGCGATCCGGCCTACCGGGGTGAGCCGTCTTCCTCTTACGTCTTCCTTGCGTCTCGCGGCGTGAAGATGGTGCGCCTTCCGTTCTACTGGGGCATGCTCCAACCCACCCTTGGTGGGCCGCTCGACGCGCGTTATCTGACGGCCCTCCGACAAGAGGTGAACCGGATCAAGTCCGCGGGAATGAGCGTCGTCCTCGACCTCCACAACTCCTGCCGATGGCCCATGTACGACTCGAAGGCCGTCTGTGGCAACGGCATTACGCGCAACCAGGCGGCGGACGTATGGAGGCGCCTGTCGGACGCTTTCAAGGATGAGCAGGCCGTCGTCGCCTACGACCTGATGAACGAGCCCTACGAGATGCCTGCCTCCACATGGGAGTCTTTCTCACAGGCGATGGTGAGCGCCGTGCGGAGCAACGGTGACGCGAAGACGCTCTGGATTGAGGGCAGCGCCTGGTCGGCGGTCGAGGCGTTCGCAGAGCGCCACCCACGCGCGTGGATCCGCGACCCCGCGGACAACCTCGTCTACTCCGCCCATCAGTACTTCGAGTACGCCGGCCGGTACGAGCGCGGGTTCGACTATGACTCCTACTCTGCGGAGATGAGGTCCGTCATCCCGCGCCTCAGATCCTTCACGAACTGGCTTGCGGCCAACGAAGTGCAGGGCTCCATCGGGGAGGTCGGTTGGCCGTCGGCCGACAGCACGACGACCTGGAGGCGTTGGAACGCGATCGGTGAGAGATGGTACTCCGCAGCTGACAAGGCGGGGCTGTCCGTCGCCTACTTCAGCGTCACTTCCGCCTATGACGAGAAGAACGCCGCCTACGAAGCACCCCACAACGCCTTCAACGTGTTTCCCGGCATCTCCGACGCCCAGAGCCAGGCGAGCGTGATCGAGGCGCACCCTTCTCGCTAGAGGCATCGCTTGTGCAAGCCGCGTGGGCGCGCGTATCGCCTAGTGCCAGCTTGCCGGGGGCGCGGCGTAGGATGAGCCAGCCTTGATTTCCTCGAACCGCTCCAGGACCGGTCTCGTTCTGGCGTTCGGATTGCTGCTCGTGGCCGGCGCAGTGATCGCGATCCCTCGCGACGACGGCGAATCGCCGGCCCACCCCGACTATCTGCGCGGCGTCAACGTCTTCACTATGGCCTACGCCTCGAGCGACCCCCGGTACCCCGGGGAGCCGGCGAGCACGTACCGGTTCCTCGCCCGCCGGGGACACGAATTGGTTCGTCTTCCCTTCTACTGGAGCCAGGTCCAGCGCTCTCTGGGCGGCCCACTCGACCCCACTGGTATCGAGGCCCTGGCGGACGAGGTGAATCGCGCCACCGCGGCGGGGCTGAAAGTGGTCATCTCAATGCACAACAGCTGCCGGTTTCCCATGCCGGACTCGCGAGCGAGATGCGGAGACGGCATCAGCCGACGGCAGCTGACAGATGTCTGGGTCAAGCTTTCGAGGCGCTTCGGCGAGGACCGAGGCGTGATCGCATACGACATCATGAACGAGCCCTACGCAATCGAGCCTCCAGTGTGGGAGTCCTACTCCCAGGCGGTCGTCGACGGGGTGCGCAAGAGGGGGGACACCAAGCTGGTGTGGATCGAGCCAAGCGGCTATTCGGCCCCGAAGGACTTCGTTCAACGCCATCCTCGGGCCTGGATCGACGATCCGGCGGGCAAGGTGATGTACTCCGCTCACCAGTACTTCGAAAGAAGCGGGGGCTACTCGAGGGGCTTTGAGTTCGACTCGTATGACACCAGTCCCGTGATCGATGAACTGCAGTGGTTCACCGGCTGGCTGCGAGACAACGGGGCGCGGGGCTCGATCGGGGAGATCGGATGGCCGAGCTCGCAGCGAAGCGACAGCTGGGAGCAGTGGAACGAGCTGGCGGAGGAGTGGTTCCAAATCGCGGATCAAGCTGGGTTGTGGGTCACCTATTTCCCTGCTACCTCTGCCTATGACGAACATCAGGCTGCATACGAGGCTCCGGCAAACGGCCTGAACCCGATACCGGGGGTCAGCGTCGCCCGGAGCCAGGCCAAGGTGATCGAACGACACCCGAGCCGGCGAAGCAAGCCCACAGGGCGCGCGATGGCCGGCCCCTAAGAGGGTCAGGGCGCGAGGGCAGACTCAGCGAGCTCACCTTCGGCCCGTTGCCTTCGCCGGGTGAAGCCCTCGAGTAGTCCCTTCCGGCCAAGGCGGAGGGTATCGAGGAGTTGAGAGCGGCTACCGCCGGCAAGGATGGCGAGGAACACCCCGATGCCGGCGCCCGCGCCGAGCGCCACGTCGAGGAGGGTCGTTCCGCGCGAGGCGATGAGCCATCCTGTTCCGGCTCCGGCAAGCGCGCCGGCCATCGGCCACGCGAGGCCCGGTAGGAGACGAGCGCCGGTCCTTTGAGCCGCTCCCCGGCCGAGCACCGTCGCGTCCACCAGCGAGGAGGCCACCCATCCGAGCCCGATGGCGGGCGCTCCGAGGACGGGCAAGAGGGAGAGCCCGACGGTGAACCAGGCCATGGTGTGGGCGATCGTGCTTCTCAGAACACGCGAGGCGTCCCCGACCGCGTAGAGGTATCCGGCCGTCGCCACCGACACGGGGCCGCCGATCATCAAGGCGAGACCCGCTGCCGGGATGACCCCGACGACTTCGTCCCAGCGGGCTCCGAAGACCGCGGGGACCAGCGCGGGGGTCGAGGCGACCAGAGGGGTCACTATCAGCCCGGTGGCCACAGCCCCCACGGAGACGCCGCGCTCGATGAGCGGTCGTGGCGGCTCGCCGGCGCCCAGCAGGCGCGACATCGCGGGAAACGAGACGCGAAGCATCGAGTCGAAGAGCAGGAAGGGCACTTCCAGGATCCGGCGCGCGAGCGACCAGACTCCCAGCACCCCCAAGCCCGCGACGGCCGCGATTCCGATGTTGAGCCCCTGGTCGCGGACCAGATTCGTCATCGCCACGGCCTGGAAGCGCACACCGAACGCCAGCAGAGGACGAATCCTCTGCCACGAGAACAGCGGGCGAAGAGCGCCTGCGGGCCCGTAGCGAACGACGATCGCAGAGCCGATCAGCAGGCGCGCGACGGTAGCCGTGGCGAGGCCCCACACACCGAAGCCCGCAGCCACGGCGACGATGGCCCAGACGTTGTAGACCACGGTTTCCGCCACCTCCGCGGTCGCCAGCGGGCGATAGTTGAGTGCCCGCTCGAGGACCACGACGCCGGGCGTCCGCAACGACACGACCGGCAGAGCCGCGACCATGACGGCGGTCACCGCGCCCACCCTTCCGAACGGAACCGACGCGAGGGCCACGAGCCCTGTGATCAGGCAGGTCAGCGTAAGCTGGACGGCGACCATGGACCGAAGGTCCTCGGTGGTCGCGGGGCTTTCCCGGCGTATCAGCCCCGCGGCAAGCCCTCCCTCGGAGAGGTACTTGGCAAAGGTCACGAAGGCGAGCCCGAACGCCGCAGTCCCGAACTCCTCGGGTACGAGGAGCCTCGCGATCACGATGTTGCCTATCAGGCCCAGAGCACGTACGGCGATGCCGCGGGCGGCGACGACAGCGGCGCTGGCCACCGCGCGGGAGCGCACCTGGCCCGCCGTACGGGGCTCCTGGGCGCCCTCCTTGAGATCGTCCACCTCACGCTTATACTCGCATCTCGATGAGCGGCCCAAGCAGCCGCCGTCGGCTTCTGATGGTGATTGGCAAGCTGGGACGTGCCGGCGCTGAGAACCAGCTCGTCGCGCTCGCGAGCGGTCTCGCCGAAAGGGGCGATCGAGTGACCGTCGCGGATCTGACGCGGGGCGTCCCGAACGTAGGCCCACTGCGTGAATCCGGAGTCAAGCTGCTGCAGTTCGACAGCTCGGCGGGGATACGACGAGCAGCTGTTCTTCCCTCGCTGGCACGCGTAGCGCGCCGCCACGACCTCGTGCACTGCACGATGTGGGACGCCAGCCTGTGGGGGCGGCTGGCCGGCATCGCCGCGGGGCGACCGGTGATCGTGAGCGACCACTCTGCGGATCGCGGTCACCAGATCTCTCACTCTGGAGCGCCGCGGAGGCGCCTGATCGCGCTGCACAACCGGGTCCTCGAGCCCGCGACCTACGCAACGGTGGCCTGCGCGTACGCGCAGGTGCCCCTATTGCACTCGGAGGGTGTGCGGCGCGTCGTTCATATCCCGAACGGCGTTTCGCTGGAGGCGCTGGGCGAGGCCACTGCGAGCGGTACCTCCCGCGAGCAGCTCGGCATCCCGGAAGAAGCCCGCACCATCATCCACGTGGCGCGCTTCCATCCTTTGAAGAACCAGCGCCTGACCCTGAAGACGACGGCGAGGCTCCGCGCCGAACTGGGCGACGTGCACGTGATCTTCGTCGGTGACGGAGACGAGAGACCCGCTCTGGAGCACCAGGCGAGGGCCACGGGTGCCCACTGGGCCCACTTCCTGGGGCACCGCACGGACGTGGCCGGTCTATTGGGACTCTCTGAGCTCGCTGTGCTGCCGTCACTTTCGGAGGCCATGCCGATGGCCATCGTCGAGGCGATGGCAGTCGGCGTGCCTGTAGTCGCAACCGCTGTAGGGGACATCGGCCCGACCTTGGACTCCACGGGCGCCGGCCTACACGTACCGCCCGGCGACAGCGACGCCTTCTTCGAGGCCTGCCGTCAGGTGCTCACCGACTCCACTCTCCGGGATGGACTATCCAGCCGAGCGCTCCTCTCCGCGCAGAACTTCACCGTTGAGGCGATGATCGAGCGGTACTCCGAGCTGTTCGACGCAATGATCGAGCGCAGACCGCCGGAAACGCTACCGGCCGTTGCGCGCTGAGCGAAGGAGACGCCTTCACTCAGTCGTTATGCTCACGGGCTCGCGAGAACCCGTTAGGTTTCTGGCCGAATCGCCTCGCGCCCCACGCCAGTGACCCAGTTTCCGGAAGAACAACAAAGGGCTCGATCATCGACGCTTGACAACGGGGCCGGCTCGCGCCGGGAGCGAGCCAACAGCCAGGCGGCGCCCGGCGTCATCGAGCAGGGTCTCGCCCTCCTCACGAAGCGGAAGTGGGCGATCCTACAAGCCGTGGCCGTCGTCACTCTCCTGGCCGTTGTGCTCACTTCGCGGCAGGACACCGAGTACACCGCCAGCGCGAAGCTTCTCTTCCAGGATCAGTCGCCGCTGCTCGAGACAGCGGCCGGCGCCCCCCTCGACGCGCGCAGCGTGGATCGCGCAGCCGCGACCAATGAGGCGCTGGCGACGCTCCCCGAGGTGGCCGACCGCGCGGCCAGCCGTGTTGGGCAGGGTGTGGCGGGGCCGGAGGTGCAGGATGCGGTCAACGTGGAGTCGGAGGGCGATTCCGACCTCGTCACGATCGAGGCCACCTTCACATCGCCGAAGCTGGCCGCTTCCATCGCCGACGCCTACGGCGAGGCCTACATCGCCGCTCGCCGGAGATCGGACCAGCAGCAGATACGCAAGTCCCTCCGCCTTCTCAAGCAGAGCCTTGCAGCGCTGTCGCCGGCCGACCGCCGGGGCACCACCGGTGCAGATCTCAAGCCACGCATCGAACGGCTGCGCGTGGCGGAGAAGCTCCAGACGGGCCGAGCCGAGGTCGTGAGTCGGGCGAGCGTTCCCACCGATCCGTCAGCACCGAGCTGGAAGCGCAACATTGCCCTCGCCCTGGTGGTCGGGACCATGTTCGGGTTCTTCCTTGCCTCTCTGCTCGAGAGGATGGACCGCCGGATCAAGGAACCTGAGGATCTGGAGGAGATCTACGGAGTACCGATACTCGCCTCGATTCCGCGCAGGCGCGGATTGAGGCGTGGGCGCCGGAGCGATCCCCGGAAGTTCTACAGCGCCGCCCTCGGCGAAGAGGCTGAGCCTTTCCGGACACTGCGGTCCAACCTTCGCTTCGCACGAGACGGCGAGGAGCTGAGCTCCCTGCTCGTCGTGAGCCCGAGCTCCGGAGACGGCAAGTCCACCGTGGCGCGTGCGCTCGCCGTCACCATGGCCTCCATGGGAGACAGCGTGGTCCTGATCGACGCGGATCTCCGCAAGCCGGACCCGCACAGCCTTCCGGGAGTGCCCCCGGACGAGGTGGGCGGCCTGTCGACGGTCCTCGAAGGCGGTCTCGATCTCACCGAGGCCCTCACCGAGGTGCCGGTGTCAACCGATCCCGTGACCGGAGAGTCACGCAGCCTGGTCGAGCTGGCGAGCGGGCCCGAGCGTGAACGCGCGCTCGAGTTGCTCGAAAGCGACCGGATGGGAGCGGTCATGGACGAGCTCGAGCGTCGCTTCGAAACGGTCATCATCGACAGTCCCGCTCTGCTCGCCTTCAGCGACGCGCTTACGCTGGTCACCTATGCCTCGGCCACGCTTGTCGTGACCGGGCTCGGAGAGACCAGAACACAGCAGGCGGCCGACAGCGCAAAACGGTTGTCGGTGGCCGGGGCGAGCCTCATCGGTGCGGTCGCCAACTATTGGGAGCCAGACCGCGACGACGCGTACTACGGCTATCAGCGACCCCGCGTCCGCCTCCTGCGCTGACGGACATGAGGGCGGACCAGGACCGGAGGTGGGCCGTTGACCACCGCGACCTCGACCTCGGCGGGTCCCGTAATCCCGAGCGCCTCGCGGAAGTCCTTAGGAATAACCATTCGCCCCGCAGCATCAATCGTGGTACGCATGGCAGAAGACTACCCATGAGGACGGGGCCGACCTGAGGGCTCAGCGAGATCCGTCTGCCCGCCATCTCCGACGCGAGGGAGAAACCGGATCAAAACGGTTACCCCACCGCCTCGAAGCGCACCACCCCGCCGTCCTCGACCTCGGCCACCCGTCCCTGGTCGAGCAGGATGTCGGTGTGGCCGAGCACCTCGCTGAGCGTGAGATAGGCCTGGGTGACGGCGATGTTGCCCCATAGGATCTGCGCCAGCTCGTAGATGCTGCGCGGCTTCTCGGCGATCAGGCCGTGCAGCTTCTCGGCGCGGCGGCGGTGCATCCGGAAGCGCTCGTCGATCAGCGCGCGGTGGTCGGTGATCGGGTCGCCGTGGCCTGGGAGCACCAGGTCGACATCCATCTCCCGGGTGGCGCGCAGGGACTCCAGGTAGGTCATCAGCGCGCGCGGTCGCTCCGTGGAGCCGTCGCGCGGCCTGGTGAGCAGCGGATTGGAGGAGATGTGGGCCAGCAGGTGGTCGGCGGCGATCAGCATCCGCCGGTCGGCGTCGAGGAAGACCGTGTCGGTCGGGCTGTGGCCCGGGCGGTGGAAGACGTCCAGCGCGCGGGTGCGTAGCTGCAGCCGGTCTCCATGGCGCAACACCCGGGTCACGTCGGCGCGGGCGCCCCAGGCGCGAAACGCGCGCGACACCGACTGCAGCGCGCTCACCACATCCTCCGGGATGCCGTGGCGCAGCATCACTTCGCGGGCGAAGTCGTCGTCGGCCTGCGCCTCCTCGGAGAAGCCCTGCGCGAACGGCACGGCGACGTCGAGCGCGGCCACGTCCGCACCCGCCCTCCCAGCCACCAGCCCAACCAGCCCGAGGTGGTCGATGTGGTGATGCGTGAGGATCACCAGCTCGATGTCCTCGAGCGCATGCCCGAGGGATTCGAGCCCTCGTTGCAGCTCGTCGAACGAGGTGCCGGAGTTCGGTCCGGCGTCGACCAGCGTCAGCGGGTCGTCCTCGATCAGGTAGACGTTGACCCGCCCGACGGCGAACGGAGTGGGGATGGCCATGCGGTGGACCCCGGCTTGCGTCGCCGGTGCGAAAGCGTCGTCAGGAAGCGCCTCCCCGGCGGCGGTCATCCGGCGACTGCGGGGTGACGCATCAATGTGGCTCAGTCTCGGATCAAATCCAGCAGCTCGTCACGCTTCTCGGCCATGTGCTCCTCCGAGGTCAGAGACTCGAGACAGAGGCGCAGCAGCGGCTCGGTGTTC
>Ga0183260_10005150_pt1 | contig 10323 bp, 10 predicted proteins | sample AntDrymUQ4972206_2_FD_129768 | JGI IMG/M metagenome (GOLD analysis project Ga0183260, IMG submission 129768) | Polar desert sand microbial communities from Dry Valleys, Antarctica - metaG UQ497 (22.06) (version 2) (version 2) | ecosystem: Environmental > Terrestrial > Soil > Desert | place...
CGCTGTTCCCCGCCGGTGCGTCGGCGGCCCCTTCACCACCTGGCTTCTCCTCCGGTGCTCGGCTCGTTCCTCGCCTGCGCTCCTCGTCGGTCCAGCCAGGCTGTGTTGCCCGCCGCTGCATCGGCGCCCCCTTCACCACCTCGCTTCCCTCCTCGCTCCCCCGACTCGCCCAGAGGGCTCGCCTCCTCCGCTCGTCAGTCCAGCGAGACGTCGGGGCCGCCTCGCCGGCTCGCTCGCTGACGCTCGCGGTGTTTCCCGCCGTGCATCGGCGGCTCGCTCGCTCCCTCCGGTCGCCCGTTCCCGCCGGGGTTAGGTCAGCTCGGAGCGGACGAGGTGGTGGTAGGGGCCGAACTCCTGGTTGACGATGAGGCGGCCGAGCTTGCGGTACTCACGGGCGGTGGCCCGGACCAGGTCGGCCATGGTCACCTCCTGGCCGGACTCGGCGGCCATGTACGCCGCCGTCAGGGCGATGGAGCGGATGTTGCCGCCGGACAGCTCGAACCGCTCGGCCAGGAACTCGAGGTCGACGTCGTCGGCCCGGGGGATCTGGGAGCCGAGGCTGGCGTTCCACAGCACCCGCCGGTAGGGGGGCTCCGGCATGGGGAAGTCCACCACCGAGTCGAGCCGCCGGGCGAACGCCTCGTCCACGTTCGCCCGCAGGTTGGTGGAGAGGATGGCGAGGCCGTCGAAGGTCTCCATCCGCTGCAGGAGGTAGGCGACCTCGATGTTGGCGTACCGGTCGTGGGCGTCCTTCACCTCGGAGCGCTTGCCGAACAGGGCGTCGGCCTCGTCGAAGAGCAGGACGCCGTTCACGCCGTCAGCCTCCGAGAAGATCCGCTCCAGGTTCTTCTCGGTCTCGCCCACGTACTTGTCGACCACGGTGGCGAGGTTCACGGTGTAGAGGTCCAGCCCGAGCTCGTAGGCCACCACCTCGGCCGACATGGTCTTGCCGGTCCCCGAGTCGCCGGCGAAGAGGGCGGCGATGCCCCGGCCCCGGCCGCCGCCCGGGCGCAGGTTCCACTCCTCCAGCACCTTCGGTCGGTTCCTGGCCCGGGCCACCAGCTCGTGGAGGTGGCTGAACACCGTGGGCGGCAGCACCAGGTCGACCCAGCCGACCTTCGGCTCGATGCGGCGGGCCAGGTGCTCGAGGCCGGCGGCGTTCTGGGCCCTGGCGCCGCTGCGCAGCTCGAGCTCCCGCACCGGGCCCCCGTGGAGGGTGGCCTGGAAGCGGGCCGCGGTGGTGGCCCGGACGATGTGCTCCGGCGCCAGGCGGAAGTGAGAGGTGGACGCGGCCGCGTCGAGCTCGGGGGCGGCGTCGCCGTCGAGGAGGAACCGCCACGCCGCCTCGCGCTCGTCCCGGCCGAGTGACGGCGCCTCGACGTTCAGCGCCACCCCCCGCGACCACGCCGGGTCCCAGGTGCCCCGGCTGTAGAGGACGACCGGGCAGGCGACCTCGGCGAGGTGGCGGACGGCGGCCGCCGCCCTCGCCTTTGCCCCGGCCACGGAAGGATCGCCCGCCGTGATGACCTCGAGCGGGCCGACCACCAGGCCGGCGCCGCGCAGCCGGGCCTCCCGCGAGGCGGTCCTGGCGAGGACGCCGACGTCCTCGTCTGGGGCGAGCCGGTGCAGGTCGATGACGACGGCGCCGAGGCCGGCCTCCCGCAGGGCCACCACCGCGCCCATGCGGCTGGCGTCTCCCGGCTTCTCGTGGAGGTGGACGAGCGAGGCGCCGTTGCGGAGCGCCCGGCCGACGGCCACCTCGCCGGGACCGGCCTGCTCGGGCAGGGGCGGGAGGTCGGCGAGGCAGTGGAGCAGGCCGGCGTCTGGGTCGTCCCCGCTCAACAGGTGGGCGGTGACCCGGTCGGGCACCCGGAGGCTGCGGGTGAGGAAGGGCCGGTCGGACTCCTCGAGGAACAGGAGCGCGCCGTCGAGCATCGGGCTGCCCGGCAGCATCCTGGCCCGGATGGCGCTGTCCAGGCTGGGCAGCTCGGCCAGCTCGAGGGCCAGGCCCACCGTGGCCCGCCGCCGGGTCACGTCGTCGTTGAGGTAGCCGTAGAGCCTCTCGAACCGGCTGTCGAGGTCGGGGGCGATGGCGACCAGGAGGATGTTGACGTCTGCCGCCAGCAGACCGAAGGAACGGGCGAGGTGGCGCAGCCGGAGGTGATGGCCGGCCGCCTCGGCCAGGTCGGCCTCCGCCTCGACCCGCTCGCGGGCCTCCGACGCCCCCGGCACCTCGACCAGGCCAGCCGCGGAGCCCTCGAGCAGCTTGTCGACGTGCTCATCCGACACGTAGAGGCCCCGGAAGGGGTCGTCGGGCTGCGGGTCACCGCTCCGGCGTGCCTCGACGGTCGCCCGCACCGAGGCCTCGATGATGCCGAGGCGGCCGAACAGGTGGGCCCGGGACGGGTCCAGCCCGGTGCCCACGGGGACCACGTCCTACCGGCGCCTTCGGGGCAGTCCCTGCATCCGGAACGTACGCCCCGAGCCGTCCGAGCTCATGACGATGTCCTCGTCGGGGAGCGGGTCGGTGACCGCCTGAGCCGGCTCCTCCTCGGCCTTGGTCACGGGCGCCTTCTTCCCCTTGCGGCCCTTGGCGGCCGGCTCGGGCTCCGGCTTCGGGGCCGGCCGGGGAGGGACCCCGGGGATCTCCGGTCGGTTCCGGGCGCTGACCGCGGGGTCGGCCCGCCGGACGCCGAACACCGGGGGCTCGGTGAGCTGGGGGCCGACGTGGATCGGGAAGTGGGTCTCGAGCGGGGCGACGACCACGAGCTCGAGCGACGGCTTGAGCTCGCCGCCCAGCGCCGTCCAGATGTCGGAGATCGACCGGTCCTGCGGCGGTGGGAGGGCGATGTTGACCATGACGCTGAGGCCGATCTCCTTCAGCGAGCCGACCAGCAGCTCCTCGGGCAGCTCGCCGTGCTTGAGGAGCGCGGCCATGCACGCCGACAGCAGGCGGTGCTCGTCCTCGGGCCGCTGGGTCCAGGCCGTGACCAGGTACGACAACTTGTAGTAGCGGGGCGGCCGGCGCCGACCCGTCACCTTGCCGTCCTCGTTGCGGACGGCGATGACGCCCTCCTCCCGGCGGCCGATGTCCTCGCGGATGTCGTAGAGGAAGACGTCGATCGTCGGGGTGTTCCTGCGGCTCGCCCACTCCTTGGTCGGCGTCTCGAACAGGATGTCGATGTCCGCGCCGTGCAGCGCCTCATGGCGCATGAGCAGGCGCAGGCTTTCGTCGACCTCGTGGATCACGGTCTCATTCTTCCTCCCGGCGCGGCGACCGGGTGGGCAGCGGTGCTGCCCGAAGGGGCACGCTCCGCCGCTAGATCAGGCCCTGGCGGAGGGCGTAGGCGACGGCGTGGGTGCGGTTGCGGAGGTTGTGGCGGCGGGTGATGTCCTGCACGACGTTCTTCACCGTGCGCTCGGAGTAGCAGAGCCTGGTGGCCACCTCGTTGGTGTCGCACCCGTCAGCCAGGAGCTTCAGGACGTCGACCTCGCGCTCGGTCAGGCCGGTGAAGGACAGCCCCCGAGGGGTGAGGACCTGGCGCTGGAGCCGCCCAACCTGCTGCAGCAGGCGGCCGAGGAGGTCGGGGGGCACGGTGCCGTCGCCGTTGAGGGCGTTCCGGGCGGCCGTGACCAGGGCATCGGGGTGGGCCTCGCCGCGGCGGAGCATGCCGCACACGCCCGCCTCGACCGCCGAGAGCAGCCCCGCGTCGTCGAGCCGGGTGACCACCAGCACGACCCGGGGGCACCCGTTGCGCTGGATGGCCTTGGCCGTCCGCAGGAGCTCGTCGTCGACCTCGTCGGCCACCAGCAGGGCCACCGCGGCATCATCGATCTCCCCGTCTCCCACCAGCAGGACCTCGGGGCGGCCCCGAAGCTGCGCGGCGATGCCCGTCTGGGAGATCGGGTCCCGGGCGTACACATAGATGCTGATCCGGTCCTGCACGCTGCTCCCAACCTGCTCCGCTGTCGCCGTGGCACCCGGTCTGGTGCCGAGCCGTGGACCACAGGCTGCCTGAGCCCCCTCAGCGGCCACTCCACCGTGACTCAACGGGCAGGGTTCTCTCGCCCGAACGGGCAGGACATCGCGGTGCGAGGGCACGATCTGGCGTCTGGGCGGACGCGGCCGGCACAGGTTCACGGCCTACGCTCCGGATTGTGGGGGCCACGCTGACGCTTTCCGAGCAGGCGATCACCGTCGTGCCGGGAGGGACCGCGGTCATCGCCGCGTCCGTGACGAACACGGGCACCGCGGTCGACGAGGTGGCGGTGACGGTGGAGGGCGAGGCGGCGGCGTGGGCGGTCGTCGAGCCGTGGAGCGTGGTGCTGTTCCCCGGTGCGCAGGGGGAGGTGGTCGTCACCTTCCGGGTGCCGGAGGGCCCCCGGGCCCGGCCCGGCCCCGCCCCCTTCGCCGTCCGGGCCGTCGGCTCGGCCGATCACACCGTCACGCGGGTCGACGGTGTGGTCGAGGTGGCGCCCTACGCCGAGGCCTCGCTGTCGCTGCGGCCGGAGGTGCTGCAGGGCTCTCGGCGGGCCAGCGGCACGCTGATCGTCGAGAACCGGGGCAACGCCCGGGCCGAGCTGCACCTCGCCGGCGCCGGCGAGCACCTGTCGGTCTCGGTGGAGCCGTCGTTGCTGCTCGTGGGGCCGGGCGAGGTGGTCTCGGCCATCGTCACCGCCACCCCGGACAGCGCCTTCCTGCGAGGTCAGGGCGAGCGCCTGCCCTTCACCGTCACGGCCGAGGGCGCCGAGCACCCCCGTATCACCGTAGAGGGCGCCATGGCCCAGCGGGCCCGCCTGCCCCAGGGCGGCGCCGCCCTCCTGGCCGCCCTCCTGGTGCTTGCGCTCCTGCTGCCCCTGGCCTGGTTCGGAGCGCTCCGCCCGCTCGTGCGCCGCGAGGTGGCCCGGGGCAACCCCTCGGCCATCGGCCCCGGCTCGGGTCGGCCCGGCACCGGTGGCGCCCCCGCTGCCATCGGCGGCAGCCCGATCGACGGGCGGCTGTTCCTCACCGCCCCCGGCCAGGTGAAGTTCGCCGTGCCCGCGGGCCGGACCCTGCTGGTCACCGACATCGTCCTGCAGAACCCCGGCGCCAACACCGGCCTGCTGCGGGTGAAGCGGGGCGAGGACGTGCTGCTCGAGGTCGGCCTGGAGAACTTCCGCTCGCAGGACTTCCACTTCGTGACGCCGATCACGTTCTCGAGCGAGTCGACGCTGGTCCTCGAGGCGCAGTGCACCGGGGCGGCCGCCGGCGGCGGCGCCGGGTGCACCCCCTCCGCGCTCTTCTCGGCCCTGCTGTCCTGAGCGCCGTGGCTCCCCGGTCCCGCCGCTGGCTGCCCGGTCTGCTGGTCGCGGCCGCCCTCGTCGTCGCGGCCTCGGCGGCCGGCGCCCAGGTCGACCCGGGTCCCCCGCTGGCCGTCTGGGCCTCCAGCTGCGTGGCTTCGGGGCCCAGCGAGCTCGTGGTCTACGGGCGGGGCTGGGAGGCGGGCACCGTGACGATCACGGTGGGCACCGGCGAGGGCTCGGCGACAGCCGCCAGCGGGGTGTTCCAGGCCCGGGTCGCCATCACCGCCCCGGCCGAGGGGCCGTTGGTGCTGACCGCCAAGCAGGGGGCGGAGAGGACGGCCCAGCACACGATCGACGTCTCGAGCTCGTGCAGCCCATCGGTCTCGGTCGTCGTCGGTGGTCTCGCCTGCCTGGCCCCCGGCCAGCTGGTCCCCGTCAACCTCACCGTGGCCGGGACGGGCACGAGGACCTTCGACCACTACGTCGACCTGTTCGGGCCGGCCGAGACCATCAACCGGTCGCATCCGGCTCCCGAGAACGGCTCCTACACCCTGAGCATGCTGGTGAGGAACGTGCCGGGCCGGATCGTCCCGGTGACCGTCGAGGCCACCGAGGCAGGTGGGACCTTCACCTACGCCACGACGAACGCCACCCTCCCGCCCGAGTGCGCCTCCCCCGAGACCACCACGAGCACAGCGCCGCCCACGACGGTGGCGCCGACCCCCGAGACCACCGCACCGCCCGCCACCCCGGCGCCGGCCGCCCCCGCTGCCCCGCTGCCGCCGGCGGTGGCCCCGCCGTCGTTCGGCCTCCCGTCAGCCCCGCCGTCGCTGTCGCTGGGGCCGTCGCTCGGCCAGGCCGGCCAGGCCACCACGGTGGCGGGCACCGGCTTCGGGCCCTCGACGCCCGTCACCCTCCGGTGGCGTCCGGGCATCGGTGAGTGGACGGTGACCGCCGGCGGTGACGGCAGCTTCCGGACCCAGGTCCTGGTGCTGCCCAACGACATCGAGGGGCCGCGCCGCCTCGAGGCGGTCGGGACCGCCACGGCCTCGGCCAGCTACCTGGTGGTGCCCGGTTCCCAACAGCCCGCCTTTGGCGGGGTCTTCGTCAGGGGCTGACCGCAGGCTCGGGACCGGGCGGCGGCGTCGGCGTCGGGGGTGGGGCGAAGACCGCCGTCCGGTAGTACCGGAGCTCCTCGACGCTCTCCCGGATGTCGTCCAGCGCCCGGTGGCCGCCGGCCTTGCGGGGGGCGGCGGCGGCGGCGGCGGGGTACCAGCGCCGGGCCAGCTCCTTGACGGTGGAGACGTCGACGGACCGGTAGTGGAGGTGGGTCTCTACCTCCGGGAGGAAGATCGCCAGGAACCGCCGGTCGGTGCCGATCGAGTTGCCGCACAGGGGCACCTGGCGAGGCGGCGTGTGCTGGCGCAGGAACTCGAGGGTCTTGGCTCCGGCCTCGGCCAGGGTGGTGGTGGAGGCCTTGACGGCCTCGAGGAGGCCGGAGCGGGTGTGCATGCCCACGACGACCGGGTCCATGAGGGTGAGCTGCTCGTCGGTGGCGTGGACCACGAGGTCCGGCCCCTCGGCGACGATGTTCAGGTCGTCGTCGGTGAGGAGCGTGGCGATCTCGACGATCACGTGGCGGCCCGGGTCGAGCCCGGTCATCTCGAGGTCCATCCAGGCCAGCATCGCCTCGTAGCATCGCAGGCATGAGGCCGCCCCCGGAGCGACCAGAAGGCATCGGGAGCCCCTTCCGGTCGGTGGGTGCCTTCCACGAGGCCTTCGGGCTCCCGGTGCGGCGGGAGCCGACGGCCCACATCCCGGCCGAGGAGGCCCTGCTCCGCCAGGCCCTGCTGGACGAGGAGGTCGACGAGCTGCGGGTCGCCGTGGGCGAGCGTGACGTGGTGGGCATCGCCGACGCCCTGGCCGACATCGTCTACATCGCCTGCGGCACCGCCCACGCCTACGGGATCGACCTCGACGCCGTGGTGGCCGAGGTCCACCGCTCGAACATGACCAAGCTGGGGGCCGACGGCCGGCCCCTGTACCGGGCCGACGGCAAGGTGCTGAAGGGCCCGTGTTACGAGCCGCCCCGGGTGGCTGCGGTCCTGGGGCTGGGGGAGGGGGGCCTGGCCTGATGCCCGAGCTGCCCGAGGTCGAGTCGCTGGCCCGCTTTGTCACCGAGCGGGCCGGTGGGCAGGAGGTCGTCCGCACCGAGCTGGCGTCCTTCTCGGCCTTGAAGACCTTCGACCCGCCGCTCGAGGCCCTCCGGGGCCAGGCCCTGGCCGAGGGGGGCCGGCGCGGCAAGTTCCTGACGCTGCGCTTCCGCGACGACCTGTGGCTCGTCCTCCACCTGGCTCGGGGTGGCTGGCTGCGCTGGCGGGACGAGCTGTCCACCGCTCGGGCCAAGCCGTCTCCGAAGAGCCCGCTCGCCCTCCGCCTGGGCTTCACGGGCGGCGGCGGGTTCGAGGTGACCGAGGCCGGCACCGAGAAGCGCCTGGCCCTCTACGTCGTGCGCTCGCCCGACGACGTCGAGGGGGTGGCCCGCCTGGGCCCCGACCCGTTCGAGGTCGACGTGGCCGAGCTCGGCGCCCGGCTGGCCGCGGCGGGCGCCTCGCCCCTGAAGGGGGTGCTGGCCGACCAGACGGTCCTGGCCGGCGTCGACAACGCCTACTCGGACGAGGTGCTGCACACCGCCCGCCTGTCGCCGTTCAAGCCGGCGTCGAAGCTGTCGGCGGAGGAGCTGGTCCGGCTCCACGCGACGCTCCGCACGGTGCTGGAGGAGGCCCTCGGCCGCAGCCTCGGGCTGCCGGCCGCTGGGCTGAAGGCGGAGAAGAAGGAGGGGCTCCGGGTGCACGGCCGGGCCGGTCAGGCCTGCCCGGTGTGCGGCGACACGGTCCGCGAGGTCAGCTACGCCACCAAGGCCTTCCAGTACTGCCCCACCTGCCAGACCGGCGGCAGGGTGCTGGCCGACCGCCGGCTCTCCCGGCTCCTCCGCTGAGGTCCCCGAGGTGTCCCAGCCCGGGTCTCGGTAGGCTCACGGTCCTGTGCAGCGGGAGATGAGCTCGTGAAGCGGCTTTCCGGGCTGGACGCCACCTTCTTGTACCTCGAGACGCCCTCGTCGCCCATGCACGTGTCGGGCGTTTTCGTGGCCGATCCGTCCACCGCCCCCGGCGGGTTCTCCTTCGAGGGCTACCGTCAGATGGTGGCCGACCGGCTCCACCTGGCCCCGCCCTGGCGCCGCCGGCTGGTCGAGGTCCCCTTCGGCCTCCACCACCCGCTGTGGATCGAGGATCCCGACTTCGACCTGGACTTCCACGTGCGCCGGGCCGCCTTGCCGGCGCCTGGAGGCCGGGCCGAGCTGGCCCAGTTCGCCGCTGAGTTCCACGGCCTCCCGCTCGACCGGGCCCGCCCGCTCTGGCAGCTCTACGTGGTCGAGGGACTGGAGGGGGGCCGGGTGGCCATCGTGTCGAAGACGCACCACGCGGCGATCGACGGCGTCAGCGGGCAGGAGATCGTGGTGAACCTCCTCGACATGTCGCCCGAGGTGCAGCGGCACGAGCCGGCCGCGGGCTGGCAGCCGGACCGGGTGCCCTCCGAGGCCGAGATGGTGGCCTACGCCCTCAAGAGCCTGGCCCGCCAGCCGATGGCCGCGGTCAGGGCCGTCAGCCGCACGGCCGAGATGGCCCTCAACCTGCGAGCCCGCAACAGCCAGCCCGGCGTCGAGCCGCCGCCGGCGCCGTTCGCGGCCCCGAGGACCTCGATCAACACCCCGATCACCCCCCACCGCCGCTTCGCCATGGCCGACATCTCGCTCGACGAGGCGAAGCGGGTCAAGAGGTCCTTCGGCTGCACCGTGAACGACGTGGTGATCGCCTTGTGCGCCGGCGCTCTCCGCAGGCACTTCGAGGCCCAGGGCGAGGTGATCGACGTTGACCTCGTCGCGATGGTGCCGATCAGCGTGCGCACCAAGGGCGAGAAGGGCGAGATGGGCAACAAGGTCTCGGCCATGCTCACGTCGCTGGCCACCACCATCGACGATCCGAGCGAGCGGCTCGAGGCGATCGTGGCCGGGACCCGCCGGGCCAAGGAGCAGGAGAAGGCGATCCCTGCCGCCACCCTGAGCGACTGGACCGAGTTCATGGCTCCCGCCGTGGCCGCCCGCGCCGCCCGGCTCTACAGCTCCATGCGGGTGGCCGACAAGGTGCGGCCCCTGTTCAACGTCATCGTCTCCAACGTCCCCGGGCCGGGCATGGCGCTCTACACCGGCGGCGCCGAGGTCGAGGCCATGTACCCGATGGGGCCGATCACCGACAGCGCCGGCCTCAACATCACGATCTTCTCCTACCGGGGCAGCATCCACTTCGGCCTGGTCGCCTGCCGGGAGACGGTGCCCGACCTGGACCGCATGGTCGACCACCTGCAGGACAGCCTCGACGAGCTCAGCAAGGCGGCCGAGGAGAGGGCGGGCGAAGCCCCGCCACCCGAGCGGCCTTCCCGACCAAGCGCGGCGGCGGTGGCCCCAGCATGAGGGGGGCCTCGGGACGGACCGGCCGGGGGGCGGCCCGTCCCGAGGCGCTGGGGCCGCTTGGCTCGGGTGAACGCCCCGGCTACGATGCGCCGCACAACGCGGACGTGGCTCAGCTGGTAGAGCATCACCTTGCCAAGGTGAGGGTCGCGGGTTCGAATCCCGTCGTCCGCTCCAAGAACGCCCAGGTCAGAGGCACTTTCCTGAATCGAGAGGCTCCCCCGAGAGCCCGGTTGCCAATCAAAATCCAATCAACCGCCGCTCCGGGGTCCTAGCCTTCAGCGGCGTGGCCGGGCACCTGAGGCAGCGAGGCGGCAGCTGGGAGCTCGTCGCGTACGCCGGTCGAGACCCGTTGACAGGCAAGCGGCGCTACGTCAGCCGGGCCTTCCGGGGCTCCAAGCGCGAGGCCCAGGCCGCCCTCGACCGGCTGGTCGTCGAGGTCGACGACGGGGTCGAGGGAGGATCGGTCGGGACCGTGGGGGAGCTGCTCGACCGCTACGTCGAGGTGTTCGGGC
>Ga0183260_10005151_pt1 | contig 10322 bp, 7 predicted proteins | sample AntDrymUQ4972206_2_FD_129768 | JGI IMG/M metagenome (GOLD analysis project Ga0183260, IMG submission 129768) | Polar desert sand microbial communities from Dry Valleys, Antarctica - metaG UQ497 (22.06) (version 2) (version 2) | ecosystem: Environmental > Terrestrial > Soil > Desert | place...
CACGGATGTCACCGGTCGCCCAGAGGCGGCACGCCTTCGCGAGGGGAACATCCGGTGCGTCCTCACGGTTATTGCAGGCGTTCCACCGCGTAGCCGCGCTCGGCGAGGGTGGCGCGGAGCTCGTCGCAGTGCTCCTCGTCGCGCATCGCGAGCGTCAGCTCAACCTCTGTCTGGCCGATCGGCAGCTCCATTCCCTCCCGGTGGTGCTCGACGGAGACGACGTTCGCACGCTCCTCCGCCACGAGCTGCAGGAGCTTGATCAGCTCGCCGGGGCGGTCTCCGAGCCGAGTGCGGACGACAAGGAAGCGACCCGCCTGCGTCAACCCGTGGCGCATCACCTGAATCAGGAGCGTCGGGTCGATATTGCCGCCGGAGAGGAGCACGCAGGCCTCGTCGTCGCCCGGAGCCTTGCCGGCAAGCACGGCCGCGACGGACGCGGCGCCCGCACCCTCGACGAGCAGCTTCGTTCGCTCGAGCAGCAGCACGATGGCGTGGCTGATCTGCTCGTCGGTGACAGTAACGATCTCGTCGAGCAGCTCGCCGAGGATCGCCGACGTGAGCGTGCCCGGCTGTTTGACCGCGATCCCCTCGGCAATCGTGTACCGGTGCTCGGTGCCGCCCGCGAAGGGGCAAATGTTCGCGGCTTGGACGCCGACGATGCGTACCTCCGGCTTGAGGGCGCGAAGCGCGATCGCGATCCCAGCGGCGAGCCCCCCGCCCCCGATCGGGACGACCACCGTTCCGAGGTCGGGCAACTGCTCCACGAGCTCGAGACCGATCGTCCCCTGCCCCGCGATCACGCGCTCGTCCTCGAAGGCGTGAACGAAGGTAGCTCCGGTCGAGTCGACGAACTCCTGCGCCGCCGCCATCGACTCGTCGAAGCCGGCGCCGACAAGCTCGACCTGCGCCCCGTAGTTCCGGGTGGCGTCGACCTTGGCCATCGGCGAGTCCACCGGCATGAAGACGGTGGCCGCGATGCCGGTCTCGCGCGCCGCCCACGCAACGGCCTGGCCGTGGTTGCCGGCGCTGGCCGCGACAACGCCCACGGCGCGCTCCTCGTCAGTGAGGGTGGCGATCGTGTTGACGGCACCGCGGATCTTGAACGCACCCGTACGCTGGAGATTTTCCGCCTTCAGCTGCACGGGCCGGCCGGCGCGCCGCGAAAGCGTCTCGGACGGATAGACCGGTGTGACGCGCGCGATCCCGGCGATCCGGGCTCGTGCGGCCTCCAAGTCAGTGAGTGTCGGCGCTTGCGCTGTCGTCAATTCCATACACCTGCTCCAGGATCTCACGCACGGCCGAGAGTGGGTCGAGCCGGCGCGCCTGCACCTCGTCGAGGAGCCGCCGCAACTCGGGCTTCTCGGCGACGGCAGCTTGAAGGTGTGTCTTCGCGCGGCTCGTCGCCGCGGCGAACACTTCGCCGGCTAGGTTCTTCCGCCGCCGCTCCTCCAGCAGCCCTTCCGACGCGAGATGCGCCCGGTGCTCCTCCACCTTCGCCCAGAGCTCCGGCACGTTCTCGCCGCGCACCGCCTCGGTCAGGATGATCGGCGGCCGCCACGCCCGCTCGCGGTCGAGCGCGAGGATCGAGCGAACCTCGTTCAGCATCGTCTTGGCGGCCGGGTGATCCATCTTGTTGATCGCGATCACATCAGGGATCTCCATGATCCCCGCTTTCAACGCCTGCACCGAGTCGCCGGAGCCGGGCATCAGCACGAGCAGAACGGTATCGGCGATCCCGATCACCTCGACCTCGCTCTGCCCAGCACCGACCGTCTCGAGCAGCACGAGCTCCTTGCCAGCCGCGTCCAGCAGCAGCGCGGCCTGCAGTGTCGCCTCGGCGAGGCCGCCAAGGTGGCCGCGCGTCCCCATCGAGCGAATGAAGACACCCGGGTCGAGAAAGTGGTCGGAGAGCCGGATCCGGTCGCCTAGGAGCGCGCCCTGGGTGAACGGGCTCGACGGATCGACGGAGATGACGCCGACGGTCTTGTCGGCGGCGCGCACGTGCCGGACGATCGCGCTGATCAACGACGACTTGCCGACGCCCGGTGGGCCCGTGACGCCGACCACATAGGCGGAGCCGGTCTGGGGGTAGAGCTCCCGGACGAGCTCGTACGAGAGGGGGTCGCCGTTCTCGACGAGGCTGATCGCCCGCGCGAGCGCACGCCGGTCGGCGCCGCGGACACCGTCGGCGAGCTCGTCGAGTGTCCAGGTCCGGCGCGTGCTCAAGCGACCGCCTCGCGGGCTCGAGGCGCAAGCGCAAAGGCGACAAGTGCGGCGACAAGATAGGCGGCAGCCGCTCCGCCCCACACCCAGCGCGCGCCAAACGCGTCCGTGAGCGCACCCGCCGCGACCATCCCCAGGCCGAGCAGCGCGTAGTTCGAAGACATGATCACCGTAAACGCGCGGCCACGCAGCTCGTCGGGCGCGCCGCGCTGGACGAGGAGCGCGTTGCACACGACCGCCGCGCCGTTTCCGATCGAGGCCAGGATGACCGCGGGCACCGCCACCGAGATCGTGGGCGCAACTGCTGCGATGCCGTAGCCGAGCGCCATCATCGCGATCCCGATCCCGTACAGCCAGCGCACGCCGAAACGTTCGATGAAGGTGCCCGCCGCGAAGCTGCCGATCGTCAGCCCGAGCCCGCCCGCACCGACGAGGACGCCGAAGCCGATGTCGCCGCTGGCGAGCGAGACCTTCGCCAGCACGACCTCCGCGACGTTGATCGCCGCGTTGCCGAACATGACCATGTTCCAAGCCACAAGAACCATCAGGAGCGCGGGTGAGCGAAGGACGATTCTGATCCCGTCGCCGATGTCGTGCCAGTGGCCGCGGCTCTCGTTCGTACCCGCCTGCATCCGCGCCGCGGGGATCCGGGCGAGCAGAGCGGCGGAGAAGAGGAAAGTGAGCGCGTTCAGCCAGTAGGCGAGGTCCGGACCCTGAACCGCGATCAGAATGCCGCCGGCGACCGGGCCCACCATCCACGTCAGGTTCTCGACTGTCTGCAGCAGCGAGGTCGCATTCGGCAGCTCGTCGTCGTCCACCAGGTTCGGCAGGCCGGCATAGACGGCCGGCCGGAAGAATCCCGTCGCGATGCCGACGAGCGCGGCGAGGGCCACGATCGCCGCGGCGCTGCCGGCGAACGGCAGCACACCGAAGATCGCGACGCGAACGAGATCGGACACAATCAGCAGCCGCCGGCGGGAGAGTCTGTCCACGAGCGGGGCGAACAGCAGCCCGATCAGGATGACCGGCAGGAAGTCGGCGATTAGGAGGGCACTGACCCAGGCGCCCGAGCCCGTGCGGTCGAAGACGTCCACGGTGAGCGCGATGGCTGCGATATACGTCCCCACGCCGGAGCCGAAGGTGGCCAGAAAGAGGCGCCGAAAGTCGGGCGCGCGGCGGAGTATGTCGAGGCTGAGGATGTGCCGGACGCTAACAGCCCTCCGTCATCGGCCCTCGGGGTCATAGGCCAGGTTGGGCCTCAGCCAGCGCTCCACCTCCCCCACCTCGACGCCCTTGCGCGCCGCGTAGTCCACCACCTGGTCCCGCGCAACGCGGCCGACGGCGAAGTACTTCGCCTCCGGGTGGCCGAAGATGAGGCCGCTGACGGCTGCCGCCGGGGTCATCGCGAAGCTCTCCGTCAGCGCGAGCCCGGCCGACTCGGCCTCGAGGAGCTCGAACAACCGCCCCTTCTCGGAGTGGTCGGGGCACGCCGGGTAGCCGAACGCCGGCCGGATCCCGCGGTAGCTTTCGGCGACCAGTTCCTCGCGCGTCGGCGCCGCGCCCGGCTCGTACCAGCCTCTGCGCGCGATGAGGTGGATGTACTCGGCGAACGCCTCCGCGAGCCGGTCGGCGAGCGCCTTGACCATGATCGCCCGGTAGTCGTCGTGCTCGGCCTCGTACCCGGCTGCGAGCGCGTCGGCGCCGTGGATCGCGACCGCGAAGGCACCGAGGTGGTCGGGTTGATCATCTGCGCTGCCGGGCGCGACGTAATCCGCCAGGCAGCGGTTCGGACGCGAGTCGCCCCACGCTGCCTGCTGCCGCAACATCGGGAAGCGGACGTCGTGCTCGAGCACCACGTCGTCTCCCTCGGCGTGCGCCGGCCAGAACCCGTAGACGCCGCGAGCCTGCAGGAGGCCGTCACGGACGATCTCGTTGAGCTGCTCGGTCGCATCGTCATAGAGCTCCCGTGCGGCCGGCTGGTCGAGGATTCCGGGAAACTTTCCCTTCAGCTCCCAGGCATGGAAGAAAAACTGCCAGTCGATCAGCTCGCGCAGCTCGGCAAGAGTCGGCTCGACGGCACGGGTGCCGGTAAACGCGGCCTCGGCGAGGTCGTCGTAGTCGAGCGGCTCGCGGTTGGCCCGGGCGGCTGAGAGCGGCAGCAGCGGGCGGCGCTCCTTCTCGGCGTGCAGCTCGCGCAGCCGCCCCTGCTCCTCGCGGTTCTCGACGTCGAGCTTGGTGCGCCGCACGGGGTCGAGCAGGTTCGACACGACGCCGACCACGCGGGACGCGTCGATGACGTGCACGGTCTCGCTGCCATAGGCGGGGGCGATCCGGACCGCGGTGTGCTGGCGGGACGTCGTTGCTCCCCCGATCAGCAGCGGCAGCTTCAGCCCGCGCCGCTCCATCTCCTTCGCGACCTGCACCATCTCGTCGAGCGACGGGGTGATCAGGCCGGAGAGGCCGACTGCGTCCGCACCCTCGGCAACGGCCGTGTCGAGGATCGCGTCTCCCGGGACCATGACGCCGAGGTCGATCACCTCGTAGTTGTTGCAGCCGAGCACGACGCCGACAATGTTCTTGCCGATGTCGTGCACATCGCCCTTCACCGTCGCGAGCACGATCTTGCCCCGCTCTCTCTTTCCAGCAGCTGTGCCGTTCCCCGCGCGCTCCTTCTCGGCCGCCATGTACGGCTCCAGGTAGGCGACGGCGCGCTTCATCGCGCGCGCGCTCTTCACCACCTGCGGCAGGAACATCTTCCCGGAGCCGAAGAGGTCGCCGACGACCTTCATCCCGTCCATCAGCGGGCCCTCGATCACGTCCAGCGGCCGCTCGGCCGCGGCCCGCGCCTCCTCGGTGTCCTCCTCGATGAAGTCGACGACGCCGTGCACAAGCGCATGCGAGAGGCGCTGCTCGACGGGCGCGTCCCGCCAGGAGAGGTCGAGCTCGCGCTTCGTCGCCTCACCCTCGACCGTGCCCGCGAAGGCGACGAGCCGGTCGGTCGCATCGGGCCGCCGATCGTAGAGCACGTCCTCGACCCGTTCCAGCAAATCGGCCGGGATGTCCTCGTAGACGACGAGTTGGCCGGCGTTGACGATTCCCATGTCGAGCCCGGCGCGGATCGCGTCATAGAGGAAAGCAGAGTGCATCGCCTCGCGGACAACGTCGTTGCCGCGGAAGGAGAACGAGAGATTCGAGATCCCGCCACTCGTGCGCGACCCCGGGCAGCGCTCCTTCAAGAGCGGCAGCGCCTCGATGAACGCCTTCGCAAAGCCGTTGTGCTCCTCGATCCCAGTTGCGACAGCGAGCACGTTCGGATCGAACACGATGTCCTCCGGCGCCCAGCCGTCCCCTGTGAGCAGATCGTAGGCGCGACCACTGATTTCGACCTTGCGTTCGACCGTGTCGGCCTGCCCGATCTCGTCGAAGGCCATCACGACCACGCCGGCGCCGTAGCGGCGGACCGTCCGCGCCTGCTCGAGGAATTTCTCCTCGCCCTCCTTGAGGCTGATCGAGTTGACGATCCCCTTGCCCTGGACGCATTTGAGCCCGGCTTCGAGCACCGAGAAGCGAGAGCTGTCGACCATGATCGGAATCCGGGCAACCTCAGGCTCGGTCGCCAGCAAGTTCAGGAACGTCGTCATCGCCTGTTCGCCGTCGAGCAGATCGGCGTCCATGTTCACGTCAAGGAAGTTCGCGCCGCCGCGCACTTGCTCGAGAGCAACGTCTACGGCTCCCTGAAAGTCGTTCGCCTCGATCAGCCTGCGAAATCGAGCGGAGCCGGTCACGTTCGTCCGCTCCCCGATCATGGCGAAGCCCGTGTCCGGCCCGAGCTCGAACGGCTCCAGGCCGCTGAAGCGGGGGCGCGCAGGCCGCTTCGGGACCTGTCTCGGGGTCTGTCCCTCGACGGCGGCCGCGATTGCGCGCACGTGATCAGGCGTCGTGCCGCAGCAGCCGCCGACGATGTTGACGAAGCCCTCTTCCGCGAACGAGCGCAGCAGGTCGGCAGTGTGGTGCGGTTCCTCGTCGTAGCCGCCGAACGCGTTCGGCAGGCCCGCGTTCGGATGGCAGCTCGTGTACGTATCGGCGATCCGCGCCAGGGCGGCGACGTGCGGCCGCATCTCCTTCGCGCCCAGCGAACAGTTGACACCGACGATCAGTGGCCTCGCGTGCTGGATTGCCGTCCAGAACGCCTCGACCGTCTGGCCGGAGAGCGTGCGTCCGGAGAGATCGACGATCGTAACGGAGATCCAGAGCGGCAGCTCGGGCGCGACGTCGCGCGCCGCAGCGATCGCGGCTTTCGCATTCAGGGTGTCGAAGATCGTCTCGACAAGGAGCAGATCGACGCCGCCCTCGCGTAGAGCGGCGATCTGCTCGGCGTAGGCGGCGACGACGTCGTCGAAGGCCACCGCCCGGTAGGCGGGATCGTCAACCTTCGGGGAGAGCGAGAGCGTGACGTTCAGCGGCCCGAGCGAGCCGGCGACGAAGCGGCCGCCGGCCTCGTCGGCGGCCAACCGTGCGAGCCGCGCCCCCTCGAGGTTCATAGCGTGGACCGCGGCCTCGAGCCCATAGTCCGCTTGGCCGATCGAGGTCGCCGTGAACGTGTTCGTCGTCGTGATGTCGGCTCCGGCAGCCAGGTACTGCCGGTGAATGTCGAGCACGGCGTCCGGTCGGGTCAGGTTGAGCAGATCGGGATCGCCCGCAACGTCGCGCGGGTGGTCGGCAAAGCGGTCGCCGCGGTAGTCCTCCGGGTCGAGCCCGGCGTTCTGGATCATCGTCCCCCACGCACCGTCGAGCACGAGGATCCGCTCGCGGAGAAGCGCTTCCAGTCTGTTGCGGGTGTCGCTCACGTATCGCTCCCGTGCCTAAAGAGGTGGGAGCCGGGAGGCTCACGGGCTCTTTAGGCGTTTTTTAGCCTGGTCGCCAAGCTGCCTTCAAAGCTTTCCAGGTGCTGTCAGGCTATCAATAGCCGGAGAATTTGTCCGCGAGCACGCGGTCTTCCCGGACGCTGGCCGCGTGCAGCGCTTCGACGACCGCCTCTGTCATCGCGGGCGGCCCCGCGACCAGGAACTGCTTGCCGTCGAGCTCGCCGACGTGGTCGCGGAGCAGCGCCGCGTCGATCCGCCGACTCTCCCCCTCCCAGCCCTCGTCCTCGGTCATCGTCAGGACGACGCGCAGGCCCTCGATCCGCCCCTGCAGCTCCTCGAGCTCGTCGAGGAAGGCAGCGGACTCGCGGTCGCGGTTCGAGTAGACGAGCGTGACGCGATACGGCAGGCGTTCGTCCGCGATATAGCGGAGCATCGAGCGGAAGACGGTGATCCCGATCCCGCCGGCGACAAAGACGTACTCGGCGCTCGAATCCTCGGGCAGCAGGAACGAGCCCTTGGGCTCCTCGACCTGAACCTCATCGCCGATCTGCAGATCGGCGAGCGTTCGCTTAAAAGCGGTGTCGCGCAGCCGCGTCGTGAGCCCGACGACGCCCGTCTCGGTCGGCGAAGTCACGAGCGAGATGTGGCGGCGAAGCCCCTTCTCGTCCTCGTGCCCGCGTTCGGGGAGCTCGACCCAGAAATAGCTGCCGGGGCGGTAGTCCGGGTAGCCGTCGACGGCGAGGAGGATGAAGAGTGTTCCCTTCGCGACCTCACGCGTCTCGGAGACGGTCGCCCGCATACCTCTAAGTACGGCCGGAGACGGTCAGCTGGTTTTCCGCGTGCCGGATCCGCTGCTCAAGCTGCCAGCGGTCGGCCTTCGACTCCCCCGCGTCGACCTGCTCGAGCTCGGCCTTCGCAGCCTCGAGCTGCTCCTGCGCCCGCGCGTCGTCGATCTCCCGGACGTCGATCGCGTCGTCGACGAGAGCGATCGCCCGGTCGAGCTCGACCTTGAAGAAGCCTGAGCCTGTCGCCAGCTCGAGCACCTCGCCGCCGCCGAGATGAACGCGCGTCGAACCGGCCTTGAGAGTCGCAACGAGCGGCGCGTGCCGCGCGAGGACGCCGATCTCGCCGGCCGCCCCGGGGACGATCAGCATCTCCGCCTCGCCACGGAACGCGTCTCCGTCCGGAGTGACAACCGCAACGTCGAACTTCGGGTGCTGGTCGGCCATGCTACGCCGCTGCGGCAGCGGTCTTCTCGCCCTTCGCGACGGCGCTCTCGATCGTCCCGACCATGTAGAAGGCCGCCTCGGGCAGGTCGTCGTGCGTGCCCTCGATGATCTCGCGAAAACCCTTGATCGTGTCCTCGAGCTTGACGTACTCGCCCGGCGTGCCGGTGAATTGCTCGGCGACGAAGTTCGGCTGCGAGAGGAAGCGCTCAACCTTGCGGGCGCGCGAGACGACGAGCTTGTCCTCGTCGGTCAGCTCGTCCATGCCGAGGATCGCGATGATGTCCTGCAGGTCCTTGTAGCGCTGCAGCACCTGCTGCACCTGGGTCGCGACGGCGTAGTGCTCCTCCGAGACGATCCCCGGCTGCAGCGCGCGGGAAGTCGAGTCGAGCGGGTCGACGGCCGGATAGATCCCCTTCTCGACGATCGCGCGCGAGAGCACGGTGGTCGCATCAAGGTGCGCGAACGTGTTCGCGGGCGCCGGGTCGGTGAGGTCGTCAGCGGGCACGTAGATCGCCTGCACCGAGGTGACGGAGCCCGTCTTCGTGGAAGTGATTCGCTCCTGCAGCTGCCCCATTTCCGTCGCGAGCGTCGGCTGGTAGCCGACGGCGCTCGGCATGCGGCCGAGGAGTGCTGAGACCTCCGAGCCTGCCTGAACGAAGCGGAAGATATTGTCGATGAAGAGCAAGGTGTCCTGGCCTTGGTCACGAAAATACTCGGCCATCGTCAGGCCGGACAGGCCGACGCGGAGGCGCGCGCCGGGCGGCTCGTTCATCTGCCCGTAGACGAGCGCGACCTTGTCGATCACCTCGGATTCGGTCATCTCGAGGAAGAGATCGTTACCCTCGCGGGTGCGCTCGCCGACGCCGGCGAACACGGAGACGCCGCCGTGCTGCTGCGCGACGTTGTGGATCAGCTCCTGGATCAGCACCGTCTTGCCGGTGCCCGCGCCGCCGAAGAGACCGATCTTGCCGCCCTTCACGTACGGGGCGATCAGGTCGACGACCTTGAGGCCGGTCTCGAAGATCTCGATTGCAGGGGAGAGATCGCGGAACGCGGGCGGATCGCGATGGATTGACCAGCGCTCGACGTCCTTGCCCGCCGGCTCCTTGTTGTCGACCGGCTCGCCGATCACGTTCCAGATCCGGCCGAGCGTCGCGTCACCGACGGGGACGGAGATCGGCGCGCCCATGTCGACCACGTCGACGCCGCGCGAGAGCCCGTCCGTCGTGTCCATCGCGACCGCGCGGACGCGGTCGTCGCCAAGATGCTGCTGCACCTCTGCGATCAGCGTCCGGCTGCTGCCGTCCGCGGTGGGCACCTCGATTGCGAGGGCGTTGTAGATCCCGGGAAGCACGTCCGGGAAGACGGCGTCGATGACGACGCCCTTGATCTCGACGATCTTGCCGGCGGTTCCCTGCGCGTGCTTAGACATGTGGCTCCTGGAGGAAGAACTTGGTGGTCGGAAGCGCGCGCGACAGCGCCGCAAACACGCCCGCACTCTACCGGAGCGCCTCGGGACGCCGGTCGGTTCGGAGAGAACTGCCCAAGCTCTCAGACGCGGGCGCTGACCAGGTTCGGCAGTACTAGGCCGGCTGGTTGCCGAAATGGCGGGCGGGGCGATTGCGCGCCGCGCTCGCGACGACGATCGCCTCGCGGCGCAGGTTCCGCAGCGCCTGCTGCTCCGCCTCGCCGCCGCCCGAGAAGTCGACCACGCGCGGGAGCTGGAACGACTCCTGCTCGCCGGCCGAGAGCGGCGCGCGCGACGCGATGCCGAGCGCCATCAAGGCGACTGCTGCGGCGGCTCCGACCGTACGCACCCGTGTGTAGACCGGCCGGCGGCGCCACGTGGGAATCGAGACGGGCCGAGGGAGTGGCTGGAGCACAGCGGTGCGCAGCTCGGTGGCGACAGCCGCGACCTGCACGGAAAAACGGTTACACGCACCGCAGCGCGCGAGGTGCGCATCGAGCAGCTTCTGCTCGAGCTCGGATAGCTCGCCGTCAGGCG
>Ga0183260_10005152_pt1 | contig 10322 bp, 16 predicted proteins | sample AntDrymUQ4972206_2_FD_129768 | JGI IMG/M metagenome (GOLD analysis project Ga0183260, IMG submission 129768) | Polar desert sand microbial communities from Dry Valleys, Antarctica - metaG UQ497 (22.06) (version 2) (version 2) | ecosystem: Environmental > Terrestrial > Soil > Desert | place...
CACGATCGCGGTCCACGACGGGCGCAAGCACGTGCCGGTCTTCGTCAGCGAGCAAATGGTCGGGCACAAGCTCGGCGAGTTCGCTCCCACTCGGACGTTCCGCGGTCACGCGGGCGACCGGCAGGCCAAGGTCCTCAAGGGTCGCTGAGTGGGTCTCCCGGCCACAGTTAGAGCGTCTCTGGCGCGCGATCCGCGGCGCATTGCGGCGTCCTCCGTCGCATCCATGCCTTCAGGCATGAATGCTCCCTGCGTCCTTGCACTGCTTGCGTCTCGCACGCCAGAGACGCGAAACCGTCACCGGGAGACCCACTGATGGCTACGACGCAGACATCGGAACAGGTCGTGCGCGCGGAGGCGAAGTGGGTCCGACTCTCGGCCCGCAAGGCGCGGGTCGTGCTCGCGCACATCCGCGGGCGAAGCGTGCCCGAGGCGCGGACGATCCTCGCTTTCACGCAGCGCGCAGCCGCGCTCGAGATCGAAAAGGTCCTACGCTCGGCGGTCGCGAATGCCGAGACCAACCCGCTCCTGCACTGGAACGGCGACGACCTGCTGATCAAAGCAGCCTACGCCGACGAAGGCCCGACGCTGAAGCGCTGGCGCGCACGTGCGCGCGGCCGTGTCAACCGGATCCGCAAGCGCAGCTGCCACATCACGATCGAGCTCGCCCAGAACCCGAAGGCCGGGCAGGGCCGCGCGCCGCGCGCAGCCGCGGCGACGACGACCGTGGCCGCGGCTCCCGCCGCGACCGCAGACAAGCCGAAGCGCGCGTCTCGCGCCAAGCAGAAGGAAGGAGCGGCCGCGTAATGGGCCAGAAAGTGCATCCCGGCGGCCTGCGGGTCGGCGTCATCCATGACTGGAAGTCCAACTGGTACGTCGGGAAGAAGGAATTTCCGCAGTACATCCTCGAGGACGTCCGGATCCGCGAGCACATCAACGGCAAGCTGGGTCACGCCGGCCTGTCCGACATCCTGATCCGCAAGGACAAGCAGCGGATCACGGTGGACATCTTCACGGCGCGCCCCGGGATCGTGATCGGCAAGTCGGGCGTCGAGGTCGACGCGCTCCGCAAGGAGCTGCACTCGATTACGGGCAAGAACGTCCACATCAACATCAACGAGATCAAGCGACCAGAGCTCGATGCGAAGCTCGTCGCCCAGTCGATCGCGGAGCAACTCCAGAACCGCGTCAGCTTCCGCCGCGCGATGAAGCGCTCGCTTGCCTCGGCGATGCGCTCGGGCGCCCAGGGGATCAAGATTCAATGCGGCGGCCGCCTCGGCGGCGGCGAGATGAGCCGCTCGGAGCGGTACACCGAAGGCCGGATCCCACTGCACACGATCCGTGCCGACATCGACTACGGCTTCGCTGAGGCGAAGACGACCTACGGCCGGATCGGCGTCAAGGTCTGGATCAACAAGGGCGAGATCATGCCGGAGGGCTTCGAGGGCATGACCACCGGCAAAGACACGCGCCTCGGCGATCAGGATCAGGCCCGCCGCCGCCGCGGAGGCGCGGTCGAGGGGCTCGGCGCCTCGCGCGAGAGCAGCCGTAACCGCTCCCAGGACCGCGAAGGGCTCGGCCTCGTCAAGAAGTCTCGGCGTCCGGGCGGTCCCGGCGGCAAGCCCGGCCCAGCCGGCGCCGGGCAGGCCCGTCCGCCACGTGCGAGCGGCACCAGCCGGCCCCGCCGCCAGGACAACGTCGAGAGGCCCCGCACCGACGAAAACGCTGTGTCCGCCGAGGGCCGCGAGCAGCCGGTCGTCGAGCCGGCCGTCGAGACGACTCCGCTCCCTGTCGCGGACGCGCCGGACTCCACAACGCCGAAGGCGCAGACCGAGGATCCGGCGAAGCTCGACGAGTCGGGCAAGGAAGGCGACAGTTAGTGGGCCTCCTGGCGACAGTCAGTGCGCCTCCGACGCGCCATCCGCGGCGCATTGCCGCGTCCTCAGTCGCGTACGGGCCAGCCGGCCCGCCCGCTCCCTGCATCCTTGCACTACTTGCACCTCGCACGCCGGAGACGCGAAACCAACACCAGGAGACCCACTAGTGCTACTGCCGAAGAAGGTCAAGTACCGCCGCGTGCACCGCGGTCGCCGCGCAGGGCTCTCGCGCGGCCAGACCGAGGTCCAGTTCGGCGACTACGGGATCAAGTCGCTCGAAGCCGGCTGGATCACCAACCGGCAGATCGAGGCTGCCCGGATCGCGATGACGCGCAAGATCAAGCGCGGCGGCAAGGTCTGGATCAATGTCTTCCCGGATAAGTCGGTGACCGCGAAGCCGGCCGAGACGCGTATGGGCTCGGGCAAGGGCTCCCCGGAGCATTGGGTCGCCGTCGTCAAGCCAGGCCGCGTCATGTTCGAGCTCGCCGGGGTCTCCGAGCAGCTCGCCCGGGAAGCCTTGCGCCTCGCCGGCCAGAAGCTGCCGGTGAAGACCAAGATCGTGAAGAAAGAGGCTGATCTCTTTGAAAGCTAGAACGCTTCGCGACATGACTGACGACGAGCTGCAGCGGACGCTCGGCGAGCGCCGCCAAGAGCTCTTCAACCTCCGTTTCCAGTCCGCGACCGGTGCGCTCGACAACAGTGCCCGACTCCGCGCCGCGAAGCGCGAGATCGCCCGCATTCTCACCGTCCGCCACGAGCGCGACTCGAAGCACGCACAGAAACTGGGGAGTACGTAATGGCAGAGAAGGAGCCCACGAAGAAGAAAGAGGACGCGCCTGTCGAGGAGACGGTCGCGGAAGCGACGGAGACGGAGGCGGCAACGCCGGCCGTAGACGAGGGCGTCCCGATGGCCTCCACTGAGGCGATGGACGACGTGACCGTCGAGGCCGAGCCTGAGGCTGTCGCCGAGAAGGCGCCCGCTGAGGAGCCTGTCGCCGCGGAGGCTGCTTCGGAGGAGCCTGTCGCCGAGATTGAGCCCGACGTTGTCGTTGAGGAGTCGCCCGTCGAGGAGTCTGCTCCGGAGGAGCCTGTGGCCGAGGCTGAGCCCGAGGCTGTCGTTGAGGAGTCGCCTGTCGAGGAACCTGCTCCGCAGGAGCCTGTCGCCGAGGTCGAGCCCGAGGCCGTCGTTGAGGAGTCGCCTGTCGAGGAACCCGCTCTGGAGGAGCTTGTGGCAGGGGTCGAGCCCGAGGCCGTCGTTGAGGAGCCTCTCGCCGAGGAGCCTCTCACCGAGGAGGCGCCCGCCGAAGAGCCTGCTGCGAAAGCCCCGGTCGCTGCCGCGGCGCCTGCCGCCCCAGCCGAGCCCGCACCGCAGTCCGGCCCCAAGCCGAAGCGCAAGCGGCTGCCGCGCGCGCTCCGCCCGAGCACGACGAAGGGCCGCGTCAAGCGGGAGAAGGCGACCGAGCGCAAGCCAATCGTCCGGATCCCGAAACCCGAGCGCGAGTTCGGCCGCCGCCAGGAACGGCTCGGCACGGTCGTCTCGGACAAGGGCGACAAGACGATCGTCGTGAAGGTCGACACGATCAAGGCGCATCCCCGCTACAAGAAGGTCGTTCGCCGCTCGAAGCGCTTCCACGCGCACGACGAACAGAACGCGGCCAAGATCGGCGACGTAGTCAAGATCATCGAGACGCGCCCGATCTCGAAGTCGAAGAACTGGCGACTCGCTGAGATCGTCGAGGCAGCTAAGTGATCGTCGCCTCCCGCACAGCTCGCACCCGCTCGGGCGCGCAGGGCGGCGCCTGGCGGCGTCCTCAGTCGCGCCCATGCCATCCAGGCATGAACGCTCCCTGCGTCCTTGCCAGCCACCGCCCTGCGCGGCGATCGGGCACGATCTCTACGGGAGGTGACGACCAGTGATCCAGCAAGAGAGCAGGCTTCGCGTGGCCGACAACACCGGCGCCCGCGAGATCCTCTGCATCCGCGTGATGGGCGGGTCGAAGCGGCGCTATGCGCGCGTCGGAGACGTGATCGTTGGTACCGTGAAGTCCGCGACGCCGCAGGGGACGGTCAAGAAAGGCGAGGTCGTCAGGGCGGTGGTCGTCCGAACGAAGAAGCCCTACGGCCGAGAGGACGGCACGCAGATCGCGTTCGACGAGAACGCAGCCGTGATCATCGACGCCGCGCGCAACCCGCGCGGGACCCGCATCTTCGGGCCGGTCGCCCGCGAACTGCGCGAGAAGAATTTCATGAAAATCGTCAGCTTGGCCCCAGAGGTGCTCTGAGACACGTGGCAACGAAAATCAAGATCAAGAAGGGCGATCTCGTCCAGATCCTCGCCGGTAAGGACCGCGGCAAGCAAGGCCGGATCATCGAAGCGCGCCCGCGCGACGGCCGCGTGCTCGTCGAGAACCTGAACGTGATGACGCGGCACACGCGCCCGCGCCCGCTGCGCGACTCCAACCGCATGGGCGGCACGCAGATGTCTCCGGGCGGCCGGATCGAGAAGGCCGCGCCTGTCGACGTCTCGAACGTGATGCTCGTCTGCCCCGTCTGCAAGCTGCCGACCCGCGTCGGCATGAAGGTCAAGGAGATCAAAGGTGAGACCGTCCGCGTGCGTGTCTGCAAGCGCGATGGCTGTGGCCAGGAAGTGGACAAGTAAGTGGCCGCCACCCGCACAGAACACGCCCACTGGGGCGCACAGGGCGGCGCCTCGCCGCGTCCTCAGTCGCACCCATGCCAGACAGGCATGAGCGCTCCCTGCGTCCTTGCGAGTCACCACCCTGCGCGGCCATCGGACGCGCCCTGTACGGATGGAGGCCACTAGTGGCGACCGCGACCTACAGCCCGCGCCTGAAGGACCGCTACTCCGAGCTGCGCCTGCAGCTCCAGGACGAGCTCGGCCTGGCCTCGATCATGGAGGTCCCGCGGATCGAGAAGATCACGCTCAACATGGGCGTCGGCGACGCGAAGACAGACGCCAAGGCGCTCGACTCCGCGATCGAGGAGCTCTCGATCATCGCCGCCCAGCGCGCGCAGGTGCGCAAGGCGCGCAAGTCGATCGCGAGCTTCAAGCTCCGCGAGGGCATGGCCGTCGGCGCCAAGGTGACGCTGCGCGGCGCCCGGATGTACGAATTCCTCGACCGGCTTGTCTCGATCGCGCTTCCGCGTATCCGCGACTTCCGCGGCCTCAACCCGGGCTCGTTCGACGGGCGCGGCAACTACTCGCTCGGCGTGCGCGAGCAGATCATCTTCCCGGAGATCGACTACGACTCCGTCGGGTCGATCCGGGGCCTCGACGTGACAATCACCACTTCGGCGAAGACGGACGAGCAGGCGCTCGCGCTCCTGCGCGGCCTCGGGCTCCCGTTCGCGTCCGATGACAGGAAGGACCAGTAACTCATGGCCAAGACGTCTCTCGTCGTCAAGCAGAAGCGCCCTCAGAAGTTCAAGGTGCGCAACTACACGCGCTGCAACCGCTGCGGTCGCCCCCGCGCGGTGTTCAAGAAGTTCGGACTCTGCCGGATCTGCCTCCGCGAGCTCGCCCATCAGGGCGCCATCCCGGGCATGACGAAATCGAGCTGGTAGGAGAGACGATGCTGACCGACCCGATCGCAGACATGCTGACCCGGATCCGCAACGCCAACAAGGCGATGAAGGACACCGCCGAGATGCCTACTTCCCGGATCAAAGAAGAGATCGCCCGCGTCCTCAAGGACGAGGGCTACATCAAGGACTTCCGCGTCGTCGAGGTCGACGCCCAGCCGTACTCGACCCTGGTCGTGGAGCTGAAGTTCGGCCGCAACCGCCAACGCGTGATCACCGGCGTCAAGCGAGTCTCTCGCCCCGGCCGTCGCGTCTATGCGCGCAAGGACCGCCTGCCGCGCGTGCTCGGCGGTCTCGGCACCGCGATCCTGTCCACCTCGACCGGCCTCGTCACGAGCCGCCAGGCTGCCGAGCGCGGCATCGGCGGCGAAGTGATCGCCTTCGTCTGGTAACGAGATGTCGCGAATCGGCAGAAAGCCCATCGAGATCCCCAGCTCCGTCAACATCGCGATCTCCCCTGGACGGATCCAGGTCAACGGCCCGCTCGGCGAGCTCGATCAGGTCGTCCCGCAGCGGATGAAGATCGAGCAGAACGACGCCGAGATCGTTGTCACCCGGCCGACCGAGCGCGGCGAGGACCGCGCGCTCCACGGCCTGACGCGGACGCTGATCGCGAACATGGTCGAGGGCGTTACGAAGGGCTTCGAGAAGCGCCTGGAGATCCAGGGCGTCGGCTACCGGGCCGCGCTGCGCGGCACCGACCTCGAGCTGAACGTCGGCTACTCGCACTCTGTCGTCTTGAAGCCGCGGGCCGGGATCGCCTTCGAGGTGCCCACACCGACGCAGGTGATCGTCAAGGGCACCGACAAGCAGCAAGTCGGCCAGACCGCCGCCGAGATCCGCGCCGTCCGCAAGCCCGAGCCCTACAAGGGCAAGGGGATCCGCTACGTGGACGAGGTCGTCCGGAGAAAGGTCGGTAAGCGCGCATGAGCAGCTGCGTAGGCTTGACGGAACAGCAGAGAGCGGAAGCGCCGGCTTTGCCGGCGGCGGAGCGGCAATGAGCACCGTCACGACCCGCCAGGCGCGCGAGCGCAGGCACCGCCGGATTCGCGGCAAGGTCGCCGGCACGCCCGATCGGCCGCGTCTCGCGGTTTTCCGGTCGAACAAGGGCATCTTCGCGCAGTTGATCGACGACGAGAACGGTCGCACGATCGCGGGCGCGAGCTGGCTCGGGCTGAAGAAGTCGTTCAAGGGGAACAAGTCGGACCAGGCGGCCGAGGTGGGCAAGGCGCTCGCCGAGGCTGCGAGGAAGGCCGGCATCGAAGCCGTCGTGTTCGATCGGGGCGGCTACCTGTACCACGGACGCGTCAAGGCCCTCGCGGAGGGCGCGCGTGAGGGAGGACTGAAGTTTTGAGCAGTACCGTAGAGCGTGAAGTGATCGCCCGCGAGGAGGTTCGCGAGCTCAAGGAGCGCGTGATCGAGATCAATCGCGTCGCCAAGGTCGTCAAGGGCGGCCGCCGCTTCTCGTTCACGGCGCTCGTCGTCATCGGCGACGAGGTCGACCGTGTCGGCGTCGGCTACGGCAAGGCTCGCGAGGTGCCGCTCGCGATCTCGAAGGCCGTCGACGACGCCAAAAAGAACTTGTTTACGGTGCCCAAGCACGGGACTACCGTCACGCACGAGATCATGGGGGTCTTCGGAGCGGCGCGCGTGTTCATCCGCCCGGCCTCCGAGGGAACCGGCGTCATCGCCGGCGGCGGCGTGCGCGCAGTGCTCGAGCTGGCCGGTATCCGCGACGTGCTCGCGAAGAGCCTCGGCACGACGAACCCGATCAACATGGCGAAGGCGACCGTGCAGGGCCTGAAGAGCCTCCGCCGCCCCGAGGACGTCGCCAAGATGCGCGGCAAGACGATCACCGAGGTGCTGCCGTGGCGCGCGCCCAGCGAGACGCCCGTCGGGCCCGAGGCTGTGACCCCGTCAGCGCCCACGCCTGCCGAGCCGGAGGCCGCTTCCGCTCCCGAGAGCGTCGAGACTGTGCCGTCAGAGGCTGTCACCGAGGTCGAGGAGACCTCGTGAGCACCGTCAAAGTGACGCAGATCAAGAGCGGCATCGGGCAAAACCCGCACAACCGGGGCACGCTTCGCGCGCTCGGCCTTGGCCGGATCGGCAAGTCGAACGAGCTCAAGGAGACTCCCGAGCTCGCCGGTATGCTCAGGAAGGTCGCCCACCTGGTCAACGTGGAGGGCGGCAAGTAACGATGGCGGACGAGCTCAACCTCTCGAATCTCAAGCCGGCGCAGGCACGCAAGGACCGCAAGCGGGTCGGCCGTGGCCTGGGCTCGGGCAAAGGCCGCTATTCCGGCCGCGGGATCAAAGGCCAGAAGTCGCGCGCAGGCTCGAAGAAGATGCCGGCCGGCTTCGAGGGCGGCCAGATGCCGCTCGACATGCGCGCACCGAAGCTTCGCGGCAACACCTCCGCGGACGCAATGCCGATCGGCCCGTTCCGGACCTACTCCCAGCCGATCAACCTGCGCGATCTCGACCGGGTCTTCGCCGACGGCGACACGGTCAACATCGAGGCGATGGTCGAGAAGGGCCTGCTGAAGAACACGAAGGCGGATGTGAAGGTGCTCGGCACCGGAGAGCTCAAGAAAAAGCTCGCCGTTACCGCGCACGCCTTCTCTGCGAGTGCGCGCGAGAAGATCACGGCCGCCGGCGGCAGCGCGACGGCCCTCAAGGAGCCTAAGGATCCGCGCAAGAAGAAGCACAAGTCGGCGAAGCCCAAGGCCCAGGAGTCTGACGACGCCGCGGCGGAGGCCGACGCGCCCGAGGCCGAGGCGGCTGACGCGGTCGAGCCTGAAGCTTCCGCCGAGGACAGTTAAGTGGCCCTCGCGACCCGAAACCGGCACCGCGAGGGCCACTAGTGTTCAGCTGGCTCTCGAATGCTTGGCGGGTCCCGGAGCTGCGCCGCCGCGTCCTCTTTACGGCGCTGATCCTCGCGATCTACCGGCTCGGCTCGTGGATGCCGGCGCCGGGCGTCGACTCCGAGACGATCAACAACTACTTCGAGGGCCGGGGCGGCACGATCCTCGGCCTGCTCAACCTCTTCTCGGGCGGTGCGCTCTCGCAGTTCTCGCTCTTCGCGCTCGGGATCATGCCGTACGTCACGGCCTCGATCATCCTCCAGTTGATGACCGTGGTCGTCCCGCGCCTGGCCGAACTGCAGAAGGAAGGCGAGTCGGGCTACGCCAAGATCAACCAGTACACGCGCTACCTCACCGTCCTCCTTGCGGCCGGGCAGTCGACGGGCTACGCGTTCCTCTTCCGCCGCCAGGGCGTTCTGGACGCGAACCTCGGCCGGATGACGCTCATCATCATCACGCTTACCGTCGGCTGCACGCTGCTGATGTGGATGGGCGAGCTGATCACGAAGCGCGGGATCGGCAACGGCATCTCGCTGCTGATCTTTGCCTCGATCCTGACCGGCGCGCCGATCGGGATCGCCGCCTGGTGGAACGGCGGCCCGATGGAGAAGCTCTTCTTCCCGCTGATCGCGCTCTCGATCATCGCGGCGATCGTCTTCATCCAGGAAGGCCAGAGGCGGATCCCGATCCAGTACGCGAAGCGTATGGTCGGCCGCCGCATGACCGCGGGGGGCTCCACCTACATGCCGCTCAGGGTGAACATGGCCGGCGTCATCCCGGTCATCTTCGCGGCTGCGGTGATGGCGTTCCCGCCGACGATCGGCCAGTACTTCCCGCAGACGCAGGACTTCGTCAACCAGCACTTCCTGCCGACGGGGATTCCGTACATGCTGATGCAGGGTTTCCTGATCGTCGTCTTCACGTACTTCTACACGGCGGTGCAGTTCAACCCGGTCGACCAGGCCGACAACCTGCGCCGGTACGGCGGCTACATCCCGGGCATCCGGCCCGGCCCACCGACCGCGCAGTATCTCGACCGTGTGCTGACGCGGCTGACGCTGCCGGGGGCGGTCTACCTCGCGCTCGTTGCGACGCTGCCGACACTCTTCATCCGTTACGGCGGCTTCTCGCAGGCGACCGCGGGCGCGCTCGGCGGTACCTCGGTGCTGATCGCCGTCGGCGTCGCGCTCGACACGATGCGCCAGATGGAGTCGCAGATGATGATGCGCTCCTACGAAGGCTTCCTGAAGTAGGTGGCCCGCCTGGCACCGTCATCCACGCTAGCGCCCGCACAGACTTCGCCGGGCGTCGTCCTCAGTCGCGTCCATACCCTCTCGGTATGGACGCTCCCTGCGTCCTAGCGCTGCTCGCTTTGCGAACGCTATCGACGCGGCGGCGGCACCAGGCGGGCCACCAGTGAACGTGCTCGTGCTCGGCCCGCAGGGATCGGGGAAGGGAACGCAGGCAAAGCGAGTCTCCGGCGCGTACGACCTGCCGCACGTCTCGACGGGCGACATGTTCCGCGCCCTCGACGATGCGACGCCGCTCGGGCGGGAGGTCAACGAGATCATGGAGCGCGGCGACCTCGTCCCTGACGAGATCACGATCCGGATGATCCGGGAGCGTTTGGCCGAAGACGATGCCCACGACGGATTCATCCTCGACGGCTTTCCGCGGAACCTGGCCCAAGCGGAGGCGCTCGACGAGATGCTCGACGAGATCGGTCGCACTCTCGACGTCATCTTCTTCTTCGATCTCGACGACGAGACCGCCAAGGAGCGAGCGCTCGGCCGAGCCCACGAAGAGGGGCGGATCGACGACACGCCCGAGTCGATCGCTCGGCGGCTCTCCCTCTACCACGAGCAGACGGAGCCGGTCGTCGAGTACTACCGGACTACCGGAAAGCTCGTCCCGCTGCACGCCAGCCGGTCGGTCGAGGAAGTCGCGACCGAGATCGAGAGCGCCCTCGATACCGTAGGGGC
>Ga0183260_10005153_pt1 | contig 10322 bp, 5 predicted proteins | sample AntDrymUQ4972206_2_FD_129768 | JGI IMG/M metagenome (GOLD analysis project Ga0183260, IMG submission 129768) | Polar desert sand microbial communities from Dry Valleys, Antarctica - metaG UQ497 (22.06) (version 2) (version 2) | ecosystem: Environmental > Terrestrial > Soil > Desert | place...
GAAGACCGCGTCCACGAGATAGTCGACGGTGCCGCCACATCCGATGACCGTCTGTCCGATGTGGACCAGCTCCGTGGCATTGGATCCGAAGACATGGACGCCCAGCAGGTTTCGGGTCTCGGCATGTACGAGCAGCTTCAGCATTCCGTACGAGTCCCCGAGGATCGCGCCGCGGGCCAGCTCCCGGTAGCGCGAGACTCCCACCTCGAATGGGATCGAGGACTCGGTCAGCTCGTCCTCGGTCTGTCCGACGTAGGAGATCTCCGGGATCGTGTAGATCCCGATCGGTTGCAACTGGCTCAGCGTCCCGACCACGGCCTCGTCACAAGCGTGATAGGCCGCCCGGCGGCCCTGTTCCATCGAGGTCGCGGCCAGCGCGGGGAAGCCGATCACATCGCCCACGGCGTAGATGTGCCGCGCGGAGGTGAGGTAGTTGTCGTCGACGACGATCCGGCCGCGGTCGTCGGCCTCCAGCCCCGCGTTGGCCAGGTCGAGGCCTTCGGTGACACCTTGACGGCCAGCGGAATACATCACCGTGTCGGCCGGAATCTTCTTGCCGCTCGCCAGCTCGGTCAGCGTGCCGGCACCGTGCCGGCTGACGCTGGAGACCGTCTCCCGGAATCGAAAGGTGACGGCCAGATCCCGCAGCTGATACTTCAGCGCCTCCACGATCTCCAGGTCGCAGAACTCCAGCATCCGGTCGCGGCGCTCGACCACGGTCACCTTGGTCCCGAGTGCGGCGAACATCGAGGCGTACTCGATCCCGATGACCCCGGCGCCGACCACGACCATCGACGGCGGAATGTGGTCGAGCTCGAGGATCTGGTCGGAGTCGACGATCTTCGCGCCGTCGAATTCCACCGTATCCGGGCGGGCGGGCCGCGTGCCCACCGCGATCACGAAGCGCTCGGAGGTGACCTTGCGGTCGGACCCGTCCTCCGCGGTGACGGCCACCGTGTGGTCGTCCAGGAACCGGGCGGTCCCCGGAATGAGAGCAACGTGGTTGCGGCCCAGTTGGCTGCGGATGACGTCGATCTCGCGGCCGATCACGTGCTGGGTACGCGCCGTCAGGTCCGCGACGTTGATGTCTTCCTTGAGCCGGTAGGAGTGGCCGTACAACTCGCGCTGGTTCAGGCCGGTGAGGTAGAGGATCGCCTCGCGCATCGTCTTGGACGGGATCGTCCCGGTGTTGATGCACACGCCGCCGACCATGTGCTTCTTCTCGACGATCGCTGTACGGCGATCCAGCTTGGCTCCGGCGATCGCCGCCTTCTGGCCGCCTGGCCCAGACCCGATGACGAGCAGGTCGTAGTCGTACATCACACGCCTCCCACCTCGTCCGGATCCCCGGTAAGTCTGTCCCCTTGCAGCTGTTCCTAGAAGGCCAGGGTCCTAGACGACCGAAGTGGTCAGTAACTGCAGGCGTTCGGCGCTGCTGGTTGCAGTTTGTGACCACTTGGCGGGGCGGATCCGGCGTACCAGCTACTCCGGGATGCCCAAGGCTCGTCTGAGTCGCAATTTTCCGGCGGCGGAGTAGCTGGATTCGGCAAAGATTTCGCGCCAGCGATCGAGCCGGTCCGGATCGTGCTCGCGGCCGAGAGCGCACTCGGCATCGCGCAGGATGACGCTCGGCGTACGGAAGACCGTGACCGCAGAGTAGGAGTACGGGTCCCAACCCAGCGCCCGCAGCCGTCGGTCCCGGGCTCGATCACGTTCATACTGGGCTGCGTCGCGGTGATATGCCCCGTCGTACTCAGGCAGCCGTCGAGTGCCCAGGATGCGGAGATCGGCTCGAGCGACCACGTATCCCTCGTCGTCCTGGATGACGAGTTGCGGCTCGACCGGGACGCCGCAGACGGCGTGCAGGACGCGCAGGAGCGACTCACCAGCGGACTCCGATCGAGCATCCGCGAACCGGACCGCCTGGCGGAGCCGCGGCGCGCCACGCCTTGGTTGCCGAGCTAGGTCGCACAGGCGATCCAGCGAGCAATCGCCGGAGTGCAGAGCGCTATCGACGAGGACGACAAGATCGAGAAGTGCGAGATCGCGGGCACAGGCCAGCAGCGTCTCGGCCGGCGATGCGACGGCCAACCCGCGCAGCCGCGTGGCGCTGGGCGGGACATTGTGGCGGACGACGTGCAGCCCCCGGCGGCGCGGACGAGACTCAATTCGCGAAACGGCGATGAAGAAGCGAGGATCTGCCGGCGTTCTGGGGAGCCACCATCCGCGCAATGCGGCCGCGCTGAGAGGGTGATCACCGCCGACTTGGGCAGGACCAATTGCCAGGCCGCCGCGCGGGAGGCCAGTGAGCCGGCTGCAGAGTCGGGCAGATAGAGGCTGCGGCTTATCCGGGTCCAACCAACCCGGCGCACATGACCGACACACGGGGCGGCAACCACGGTCACCGGGACAACGATGGAGCCACGCGGCTGGGTCCGAACCGGCCAACTGCCCAGTTGTGGACGACGGACTCTGGTTGTGGAGAAGCCCAAGTGGTCGGTAACTACAAGAGATCGCCGACCTCGCCGTATTTACTGACCACTGGGGCGGGCACCTGAGTGCACAATGCCAAGCGGCTGCCCACCCCGCCAGCCCGGCTCGGCCGATCTCTAATCTGATGGCTCGTCAGCGGCCGAATCGGTGGGAGTACCCAAACGTGACAGAGATCGAAGTCTGGCCCGGCCGGCCGTACCCCTTGGGTGCGACCTACGACGGGACGGGGACCAACTTCTCGCTCTTCTCGGAGGTGGCCGAGCGGGTCGAGCTGTGCTTGTTCGAAGCCGACGGCACTGAGCATCGAGTCGACGTCGCCGAAGTGGACGCCTTCTGCTGGCATGCGTATCTGCCGCGCATCGGCGTCGGCCAACGGTACGGCTTCCGGGTGCACGGGCCGTGGGCGCCCGGCCAGGGGCATCGTTGTAATCCCAACAAACTGCTGATCGACCCGTACGCCAAGGCGCTCGAGGGCAATGTCGACTGGAGCAACGCCTGCTTCGGCTACGACTTCGACGACCCGGAGTCGCGCAACGACGTCGACAGCGCACCGCACGTCCCCAAGGCCGTGGTGATCAGCCCGTACTTCGACTGGGGTGCCGACCGGGCACCCGATGTGTCCTTGCACGACTCGGTGATCTACGAGGTGCACGTCAAGGGGTTCACCCAAACCCATCCGGACATCCCGGAACTCGAGCGGGGTACCTACGCCGGTCTGGCGCACCCGGTCGCGATCGACTACCTGAAGTCGTTGGGCGTGACGGCCGTGGAGTTGCTCCCGGTTCACCAGTTCGTGCACGACTCGCACCTGGTCGAGCGTGGGCTTCGCAACTACTGGGGTTACAACTCGATCGGCTTCTTCGCCCCACACAACGAGTACAGCTCAGCCGGTGACGACGGATCGCAGGTCGCGGAGTTCAAGTCCATGGTTCGCGCCCTGCACGAAGCCGGGATCGAGGTGATCCTCGACGTGGTCTACAACCACACGGCCGAGGGCAGTCACCTGGGCCCGATGCTGTCCTTCCGCGGGATCGACAACAGTGCGTACTACCGGTTGGTTCCTGACGACAAGGCCTTCTACTACGACACCACGGGGACCGGGAACAGCCTGAACATGGCCCACCCACACTCCCTGCAGCTGATCATGGACTCGCTGCGCTACTGGGTGATCGAGATGCACGTGGACGGCTTCCGCTTCGACCTTGCCGCCACGCTGGCCCGCCAGTTCCACGAGGTCGACAAGCTGTCGGCCTTCTTCGACCTCGTTCAGCAGGATCCGGTGATCAGCCAGGTCAAGCTCATTGCCGAGCCGTGGGACGTCGGCGAGGGTGGTTATCAGGTCGGCAACTTCCCTCCCCAGTGGTCGGAATGGAACGGTCACTACCGCGACACAGTCCGGGACGTCTGGCGGGGTGAGCCTGCTGTCGTCGGCGAACTCGCCTCACGCCTGACCGGGAGTTCCGATCTCTACCAGGCTGATTCACGCCGCCCATCGGCGAGCGTGAACTTTGTCACCGCGCACGACGGCTTCACGTTGGCTGATCTCGTGTCCTACGACCAGAAACACAACGAGGCCAACGGTGAGGGCGGCAACGACGGCGAGAACCACAACCGCTCGTGGAACTGCGGAGTCGAGGGCCCGACCGATGACCCCGATGTGCTGGCGATACGGGCCCGTCAACAGCGCAACCTGCTCACCACCCTGCTGCTCTCCCAAGGGGTTCCGATGCTGCTCGCTGGCGACGAGGTGGGACGCATGCAAGGCGGCAACAACAACGCCTACTGCCAGGACAACGAGATCTCCTGGTACGACTGGGAGAACTGCGACGCCGAGCTACTCGCCTTCACCACCAAGCTGATCGCCCTTCGCCGACAACACAAGGTGTTCTGCCGGCGAAGGTGGTTTCAGGGCCGCCCGCTGCGCGGTACCGCAGACATCCTCTGGCTCAAACCCGACGGCAGCGAGATGACCGAGGGCGACTGGAACCACCCTGAGGTCTCGGTCGGGGTGTTCCTCAACGGCGAGGCGCTGCCCAGTCCAGGACTACGAGGGGAGAGGATCGTCGATGAGTCCTTCTTGCTGCTCATCAACGCCTCAGCCGAACCCCGGAAGTGGACGATCAGCGGATCCTGGGGCCAGGACTGGCTGTGTGTGGTGGACACGGCGGCCACCACCGAGCATGCGACCGATGAAGCCGAGGTTCGCGGCGACCTCGTGGTGACCGATCGCTCGGTCGTCCTGCTGCGCCGGGTCAAACCCGCCGAACCGGCCGACGCCTGAGGCGAGGCCGCCCCGATGCCCCGAGCACCGCTGTCGACCTACCGGCTGCAACTGAACCCGGACTTCGACTTCGACTTCGACAAGGCGGCCGCCATCGTCGACTACCTTGCCGAACTCGGTGTCTCACACGTGTATCTCTCGCCGATCCTGCAAGCAGCCAGTGGCTCCTCCCACGGGTACGACGTCGTCGATCCGTCGCGACCGAGTGCGGAGCTGGGTGGGGGTTCCGGGTACAACCGGCTATCCGCCGCGGTGCAGGCGGCTGGTCTCCAGCAGGTGCTGGACATAGTCCCCAACCACATGGCGATCACCGGCCCGGAGAATCGCTGGTGGTGGGACGTTCTTGAGAACGGTCCATCCTCGTTCTGGGCCAGCCACTTCGACGTCACCTGGGACCCGCCGGAGGCCAAGCTGCGCAACACCCTCTTGATGCCGATCCTGGGTGACCACTACGGCAGGGTTCTCGACCGCGGCGAGATCACCGTCGTACGCGACGGGCCGGTGTTCTCGATCCGGTACTTCGACCACCGGCTCCCGGTCTCACCGCGGACATTGGAGGCGATTCTGGCTCCGGCAGCCGCGGCCACCGGTGACGACGACCTCGCCTTCATCGGTACGGCATATCGACGGTTGCCGGCGGCCTCCCGTACCGACCCGGACAGCATGGCCGAGCGCAGTCGCGATGCCGGCGTCCTTCGCGAGCAACTCCGCCGCCTGCTCACCGAACGTCCGGCGCTCGGGCACGCGGTCGACAAGTCCCTGTCCGAACTCAACGCGGACATCGACGCCCTGGACGCCTTCCTCGAGATCCAGAATCACCGAATCGCTTTCTGGCGCACCGCTGGGCGCGATCTGGACTACCGACGGTTCTTCGACATCGACACGCTGGTCGGAGTGCGCGTCGAGGACCCGGAGGTGTTCGACGACACTCATGCGCAGATCCTTGCCTGGGTACGCGATGGTGTCGTGGACGGGCTTCGCGTGGATCATCCCGACGGACTTCGCGATCCGGAGGGTTACGCGCGGCGGCTGGCCGAGGCGACCGGCGGGGCATGGACGGTCATGGAGAAGATCCTCGAACACGGCGAGGACCTGCCTGAGTCGTGGCCGGTGGCCGGCACGTCCGGGTACGACCGACTCGCCGCCATCGGCGGGCTGTTCATCGACCCGGCCGGTGAGGCGTCGCTGACCTCGTCGTACGGCGAACTCACCGGTGCCGCAACCGACTTCGTGACCGTGCAGCGCGAAGCCAAGCAGTGGGCGGTACGTGAACTCCTGGCTGCTGACGTCAACCGGCTTTCCGACCTGCTCGCCTCCGTGTGCGAGGGGCGTCGGTATCAGCGCGACCGCACCCGCCACGAGTTGCACGATGCGCTTGAGGAGTTGCTGGCTGCCTTCTCGGTGTATCGGACCTACGTCCAGGCCGAGGCCGGCGTTGTCCGTCCATCGGACATTCGCTACGTCGAAGCGGCGTGCGCGACGGTCGGCGAGCAGCGCCCGGACATCGATCCCGACCTGCTCGGCTTCTTCGCTGACCTCCTGCTGCTGAGATTGCCGGGTTCGACTGCGGCTGAGCAGGAATGGGTGATGCGTTTCCAGCAGTTGACCGGTCCGGCGATGGCCAAGGGTGTCGAGGACACGACGTTCTACCGGTACACGCGACTGCTCGCATTGAACGAGGTCGGTGGTGACCCTGGGCGGTTCGGGACGAGCGTCGCTGAGTTTCACGACGCGAATGCCGATGCGCACAGTCGCTGGCCGGACACCATGACGACCCTGTCGACACACGACACCAAGCGCTCGGCCGATGTTCGGGCGCGACTGGCCCTGCTCTCCGAGATCCCGCAGGAGTGGGCGGCGGCGTGCGCGCACTGGATGAGTGACTCGGCGGTGCACTGGCCGGGCGGCGATCCGGATCGGCACACCCAGCACCTGCTTCTGCAGTCGTTGGTCGGGGCGTGGCCGCTGTCGGTGTCGCGGGCGACGGAGTACCTCGCCAAGGCAACCAAAGAAGCCAAGCTGCACACCACCTGGACCGAGCCGAATCAGGTGTACGACGACGCTAGGGACGCCTACGTGGCCGGCGTGCTCGACGATGCGGATCTGGTTGCTGCCATCGAGGGCTTCGTGGCTGCGTTGGTGGAGCCGGGCCGGGTGACCGCGCTGTCCCAAGCCCTGGTGCAGCTCACCGTGCCGGGCGTGCCCGACACCTATCAGGGCACCGAACTGTGGGATCTGAGCCTGGTCGATCCGGACAACCGGCGGCCGGTGGACTTCGAGCTTCGACGCGCACTGTTGTCAGAGGTCGGCGGGCTGACACCGCTGGAGCTGCTGGCACGCTCGGACGAGGGCATGCCGAAGCTGCGGGTCGTACGTGAGGCATTGCATCTGCGGCGCCGGCGTCCCGAGCTGTTCGGCGCCGGGGCCGCGGGCGCTTATGCACCGCTCGTCTTCTCCGGCGCGGCCGCCGATCACGGTGTCGGTTTCACCCGGGGTGGCTCGATCGCGGTGGTCGTGCCCCGGCTCGTCCTCGGGCTGCACCTTGGCCTACCGGAGGCGCCGACACGCAGCGCGGACCCCCGGCGGGTTTCGGCACTCGGTAGGCAAAGCCGGGTTTGGGGGGACACGGCGTTCGCCTTGCCGGCCGGTTCCTGGACCGATCTGTTGACCGGCGCTTGCTGGCAGGGCGGCGATGTCCTGGTCGCCGACGTGCTGGCCACCTTCCCGGTCGCCCTGCTCGAACGCACGGCCGAGCCAGCACCTTCCTTGGCGGTTTCCGTCAAAACCACCAGGTAGTGGGGAGACCGGCACGTGCAGTTCTCGGTGTGGGCTCCGCGTGCCCAAGGGTCTGTCGAGATTCTGGTCGGCAGCGAGCGGATTTCCCTCCTACGCAGGGAACGCGGCCGTTGGTCGGCTGACGTACCGGCTCTCGTTCCCGGCGTGGACTACGCGCTGGCGATCGACGGCGGACCGCCGCGGCCCGATCCGCGGTCGGCGCACCAACCGGCCGGAGTCGACGGGCCGTCGCGGTGGGTCGACCACGGGTCCTTCCGCTGGAGCGATGCCGCCTGGGGCGGGATCGAGCTGTCCCGCTCGGTGCTCTACGAACTGCACGTCGGAACCTTCTCCGCGGCGGGAACCTTTTCTGGTGTCATCGAGCGGCTGGATCACCTGGTCGAGCTCGGTGTGGATGCGATCGAGCTGATGCCGCTGGTGGAGTTCTCCGGTGCGCGGGGCTGGGGATACGACTGCGTCGATCTGTGGGCGCCGCATTCGGCGTACAGCGGCCCCGACGGGCTGAAACAGCTCGTGGATGCCTGCCACGCAAAGGGACTGGGCGTCGTACTCGACGTCGTCTACAACCACCTCGGACCGGCGGGCAACTTCCTTGCCGATTTCGGCCCTTACTTCGACGACCGGCACCACACCAACTGGGGCCAGGGCATCAACGTGGACGGGCCCGGCAGCGACGAGGTACGCGCGTTTATCGTCGACAACGCGCTGATGTGGCTGCGTGACTATCACGTGGACGGACTGCGGCTGGATGCCGTGCACGCCATCGTCGACGAGTCGGCGCTGCACATCCTGGAGCAGCTGAGTACGGCGGTGGCAGAGCTGTCGCAGACGCGCGGTGTGCCGCTGTGGCTGATCGCCGAGTCCGATCTCAACGCGCCGCGGTTCGTCCGCTGTCCTTCGGCCGGCGGATACGGGCTGGCCGCCACCTGGGCCGACGAATGGCACCACGCCCTGCATGCGGTCCTGACCGGCGAAACGGCCGGCTACTACTCGGATTTCGGCTCTCTCGCCCAATTGGCCAAGGCGTTGCGACAGGCCTGGGTGTACGACGGTGAGTACTCCGTGCACCGCGACCGGGTGCACGGCCGACCGCCCGTGGGTCTGTCCGGTGAGCAGTTCGTGGTCTGCGCCCAGAACCACGACCAGATCGGCAACCGGGCGGCCGGAGACCGGCTCCGCGCGTTGACCTCGTCCGGTCGGCTGAAGGTCGCCGCTGCGCTGCTGCTGACCGGGCCATTCGTACCGTTGCTGTTCCAAGGTGAGGAATGGGGCGCGTCGACGCCGTTCCAGTACTTCACCGATCATCAGGATCCGGAGCTTGGCCGGGCGGTCTCGTACGGCCGTACGAACGAGTTCGCCTACTTCGGGTGGCGGCCCGACGACGTGCCGGACCCGCAGGATGTCGCAACCTTCGAGCGGTCGCGGCTGCGCTGGGACGAGCTGTCGTCGGCCGAGCACGCCGGGATGCTCGACTGGTACCGATCCTTGATCGCCCTGCGTCGCAGGCATGCCCACCTGGGCTGCGGCCCGCTCGATGACGTGAAGGTGGACTACGACGTCGAGCACCAGTGGCTGGTGGTGCAGCGACGCGCGGCGGCGATATCGGTGGCAGTCAACCTCGGACCGGAACCCCGTGAACTTCAACTCGGCCAGACGATCCTGTTGTCGTCCGTACCTGACCTGGAGATTGGAGGCAACGGAGTTGTGGTGCTGCCCGCAGACTCCGTGGTCATCGTCGACTCCTCGCGTCGACAGATCGACTGACCCATCCCGGAGCGTCGACAGCTGAGCTTCCTCCGAACACCGTCGCGCTGCGCAGACGTGACGGGGGTCAAGCGTCGGCGACGGCGAGCACGGCGGCCACGACCTGCGACCCGTACCCGAGTTCCGCGTCGTTGTGATCCGCGCCTTCGACGGCAAGGGTTCGTACGGCGTTCGGCGTAGCTTCGGCAACCCGGCGGCTCTGCGAGGGGTCGACGATCGAGTCAGCCGTCCCGTACACGACTGCCACCGGGATCCGGATCGCGCCGATCCGCTCGAGCACCGGAAATTCGTCACGCAGCAGCGTGCGCACGGGCAGGAACGGATAGGCGTCAGCGGCGACCGATGCCAGGTCGGTGAACGGTGAGCGCAGCACCATCCCGGCCGCAGGGACCGCTTCGGCTAGCCCGGTGACCACCGCGGCGCCGAGACTCTCACCGAAGAGCAGGATCCGGTCAGCGGCGACACGGCTGGTCCGCAACGCCTCGTAGGCCGCGCGGATGTCGCGAGCCAGCCCGGACTCGGTTGGAGAACCGGGATTTCCGCCATACCCGCGGTAATCGACGAGCAGTACGTCGAACCCGGCATCGCCCAGCGCCCTCGCCAGCGGTGCCCGGTCAGCTCGGTTGCCGGCGTTGCCCGGCGCCACGAGCACGGTCATGCCGTCCGGGCGCGGCTCGTCGGCCGGTACGAACCAGGCTGCGAGTTCCAGCCCGTCCTCGGTGCGCAGGGTCCACTCGCTCCCGCCGGGCAGAACGTCCGCGACCGGCGCCGGTTGGCCGCCGGTGAAGTAGATCAACTGTCGCTGGAAGATCCACAGCCCGCCGATCACGACGATCAGCACAGTCAGCAGTGCAAGCAGCACGAGCCCCATCCGGCGCACCATCTCTGGTCTGGCGCGTCACACCGTGGCGTGCGGGGGCAGCTCGCTCTTGGTGGCCGCGCGCGAGAAGTTCTGGTACGAGCGCGACGCCGTGGGACCGCGTTGACC
>Ga0183260_10005154_pt1 | contig 10321 bp, 6 predicted proteins | sample AntDrymUQ4972206_2_FD_129768 | JGI IMG/M metagenome (GOLD analysis project Ga0183260, IMG submission 129768) | Polar desert sand microbial communities from Dry Valleys, Antarctica - metaG UQ497 (22.06) (version 2) (version 2) | ecosystem: Environmental > Terrestrial > Soil > Desert | place...
CGGCAGCGCCACGGCCTGGCCAGCACCTACCTGACCCGGTTGCTGGTCGTCCAGCGGCTCGTCGATGCCGCCGCCGTACCGACGCTCTACTCCGGCCGGCTGCGGCCGCGACACCTGTTCCTGGCACTGCTGTTCGGCCTGCTCGCGCTCGGCGTGGCCGTCGCGACGACGCCGGCCGGTGCGGAGTGGGCCGATGAGCTGTGGACCTGGCTGCGCACCCTCGTCGTCGACACGGGGTGGTTCTCATGACGCTCGTACGACGCCACCTGGTCGGCGCGGTCGCGTTGGTGATGGCGCTGGCGATCGGCATCGCCCTCGGCAGCGGACCGCTCAGCCACGAGTCGCTGCTGCCCTCGAGCGCCCCGCAGGCGCCGCCACGGGCGGCGCAGGACGCCTCCGGGCCGACCGGCGACGACGTGGCTGCCGCGGCGGCAGCCGGCCTCTACGGCTCCCGGCTCGAGGGCCGGACCGTCGCACTGCTGTCCGTGCCTGGAGTCGAGCGCAGCACCCTCGACGCGCTGGCGACGGGCATCGAGGCCGCCAACGGCTCGGTCACGGCCCGGTGGTCCGCCGGCCAGGGACTGGTCGGCGTGGGCGAGAAGGCCCTGGTAGACACCCTCGGCAGCCAGCTCGTCGAGCAGCTCGACGGTCGCGGGGCCGACCTGGACGCCTCGGCGTACGAACGGATGGGTCAGCTGATCGGCACCGCCATCGCGTCGCGCGACCCCGACGGGGCAGTACCCGACCCTGCGGCCTTGACCATCCGGCAGAGCATCGACGCGGCCAGCCTGCTGGGTCAGGACGGTGGCCAGCCACGGCAGGCGCCGCTGGTCCTGCTCGTGCTCGGTGACGACCTCGATGACAACATCGTGGAGGGACTCGTCACCGGCCTCGTCTCGCGTGCATCCGGCATCGTGGTGGCGGCTCCCGGTCGCGATAGCGACCTGGCCACCCTCGACGAGCTCGGCACGGTCACGACGGTCGACGGGATCGCCGGGGCCACCGGCCGGCTGGCCGCCGTCCTCGCCCTGGCCCGCACCGAGGAGGACCCGGGAGGGTCTTTCGGTGCGTCGGGTGCCGACGGCGTCCTCCCCCTCGGGTAGGCTAAAACTCCGTGAAGCATGCGACGCCGGTCAAGCACGTGTTCGTTACTGGAGGCGTCGCCTCCTCCCTTGGGAAGGGACTCACGGCCTCGAGTCTGGGAAGCCTCCTGAAAGCCCGCGGTCTGAGGGTGACCATGCAGAAGCTGGACCCCTACCTCAACGTCGATCCCGGGACGATGAACCCGTTCCAGCACGGCGAGGTGTTCGTCACCAACGACGGCGCCGAGACCGACCTGGACATCGGCCACTACGAGCGGTTCCTCGACACCGACCTCGGCCAGATCGCCAACGTGACGACCGGGCAGGTCTACTCCACGGTGATCGCCAAGGAGCGCCGCGGAGACTATCTCGGCGACACCGTGCAGGTGATCCCGCACATCACCAACGAGATCAAGGAGCGGATCCTCGCCATGGGCGCCGGTGCCCCCGGCGAGCGGAGGGTCGACGTCGTCATCACCGAGATCGGCGGCACCGTCGGCGACATCGAGTCGCTGCCGTTCCTCGAGGCCGCTCGACAGACCCGCCACGAGATCGGCCGCGACAACTGCTTCTTCATCCACGTCTCGCTGGTGCCCTACATCGGGCCCTCCGGCGAGCTGAAGACCAAGCCGACCCAGCATTCCGTGGCTGCCCTCCGCTCCATCGGCATCCAGCCCGACGCGGTGGTGTGCCGCGCCGACCGCGAGCTGCCCGACAGCATCAAGCGCAAGATCTCGCTGATGTGCGACGTCGATGAGGAAGCTGTCGTCACTGCCGCCGACGCGCCGTCGATCTACGACATCCCGAAGGTGCTGCACCGCGAGGGTCTCGACGCCTACCTCGTACGCCGCCTCGACCTCCCGTTCCGCGACGTCGACTGGACGACGTGGGACGACCTGCTGCGCCGGGTCCACCACCCCACCGAGGAGGTCACGGTCGGCCTCGTCGGCAAGTACATCGACCTTCCCGACGCCTACCTCTCGGTGGCCGAGGCGCTGCGGGCAGGCGGCTTCGCCCACGAGGCGAAGGTCCACCTGCGCTGGATCGCCTCCGACGAGTGCGAGTCGCCGGCGGGGGCGGCCAAGCACCTCCACGACGTCGACGCGATCTGCGTGCCCGGCGGCTTCGGCGTCCGCGGCATCGAGGGCAAGCTCGGTGCGCTGACCTATGCGCGCACCCATGGCATCCCGACGCTCGGGCTGTGCCTGGGCCTGCAGTGCATGGTCATCGAGTTCGCCCGTAACGTGGCCGGCCTCGAGAAGGCCGGCTCCACCGAGTTCGACCCCGACAGCCCCGAGCCGGTGATCGCGACGATGGAGGAGCAGAAGTCCTTCGTCGACGGCGCCGGCGACCTGGGCGGCACGATGCGGCTGGGGCTCTACCCGGCCCAGCTGGCCGAAGGCAGCGTGGTGCGGGAGGCGTACGGCGAGGCGACCGTGCACGAGCGCCACCGACACCGCTACGAGGTCAACAACCACTACCGCGACCAGCTCGGTGAGTCCGGCCTGGTGTTCTCCGGCACCAACGAGGACCTCGGCCTGGTGGAGTTCGTGGAGCTGCCCCGCGAGGTGCACCCCTACTACGTCGCCACCCAGGCACACCCAGAGCTCCGGTCGCGGCCGACCCGACCGCATCCCCTGTTCAGCGGACTGGTCGGCGCCGCGATCGAGCGGCAGAAGGCCGAGCGGTTTCCGATCGACGAGACCGGTCTGCGCCGGCCCTTGAGCGACGAGGATTGATCAGCCCCGGGCTCGGAGCATCCGGGTCAGCGTGTCCGAGCCGGTGAGCAGCTGGCTGCGGACCGTCGGGTCCGTGCCGGGGTGCTCGGCGACCTCCCGCGCCCGGGCGACGAACGCCTCGTCGGCGAAGAGCGGGAACATGCCGCGGACCAGCGACAGCATCGACAGCAGCCCTCCGCGCACGTCGCGCATCTGGTCGAGGTAACGGTCGGCATACGGCGCCAGCACCTCGTCCTGCCCGGGTCGCCAGAAGGCGCGCGCCACGGCGTACGTCGGCGAACCGGCCTGGACCGAGCGGAGCTCGAACAGCTCCCGCCAAGCCTCGGCCTTGGCCGCCGCGTCGGGACGCGCGGCCGACACGGCCACGGCGCGAGCGGCGGAGTCGGGGTCGGGGTCGCGGTCGAGCAGGTCGGCCACCACTCCCTCGTCGGGACGGCCCTGCTCGGCGCGGCGCACGGCGACGCGCCAGGCGAGGTCGACGTCGTCAGCGGCCGCGGCGTCGAGGACGGCGTCGTGTTCGGGCGTGCTGGCCGAGGCGGCCAGCACCAGCAGCGCACCGAGTCGTAGGTCGGAGTCGTCGGTCAGCGCGAGTGCCTGGTCGGCGACCCGGGCCCGGGCGGCATCGACCTGGGAGGGTGGTGTCCACAGCTCGGCGGCGGCGTTGGCCTGGGCCAGGAACGGCTCGATCAGAGCCGGGTTCTTCTCGGACGAGACCACGCCCAGCACGCAGTCGAGCATGTCGGTCGCGGAGAGCTCGCCCTTGCGCAGCATGTCAAGCGCGGTCGAGACGGCCACCGCCCGTGCGGTCGCGTCGGGCAGGTCGCCGGCGATGGCCAGCAGCCGGCGCACCGAGTCGTCGGCGGTGCTGACCGCAGCGAACGTCAGATCGGTGTCGTTGGGCAGGTGGAGCGCACCCGCCGGCAGACCGTCGATCGGCGTACGTCGTCCCGACGTCTCGATCGACGTGCGCTCGAGGAGCGCACCGGCGTCGGAGTAGGACCCGACCTCGATCCGGTGTGGGCGAGGCTCGCCGCCATCGGGTGCCTCCACGACGACCGCGTCGCCGTCGATGCTGATCGTGTCGGTGCCCTGCTTGTCGAGCCAGTCGACGGTCCAGCCGTCGAGGTCGCGGCCCGACGCCTTCCCGAACGCCGACATCAGGTCGGCGAGCCGGGTGTTGCCCCAGGCGTGGGTCGCGAAGTAGTCCTGCAGCCCGGCGGTGAAGGCGTCCTCACCGACGTAGGCCATCAGTTGGTGCAGCACCGACTGGCCCTTGGCGTAGGTGATGGCGTCGAAGTTGGCCAGCGCCGCCTCCACGTCGTCGACCTGGTTGCGGATCGGGTGGCTGGCCGGCCCCATGTCGGTGCGGTAGGCATCCAGCTTCCGGCCAATCAGGAACTCCGCCCAGGCGTCGGTGAACTCGGTGGCCTCGGCCGCAGCCCAGGTCGAGGCCCACGAGGCGAACGCCTCGTTGAGCCACAGGTCGTCCCACCACTCCATGGTCACCAGGTCGCCGAACCACATGTGGGCCATCTCGTGGAGCAGGGTGATCGCGGTCTGGGAACGCTGGGCGTAGGTGGGCGGAGTGCGGAACAGGTAGCCGTCGCCCCACGTGACGCAGGCCCAGTTCTCCATCGCACCACCCATGTTGGGGACGAAGACCTGGTCGTAGTGCGACTCCGGGAACGGCTGCCCGAAGCGTTTGCCGAAGAACGCCAGACCCTTCTCGGTGAGGTCGAAAAGCCAGCTCGCGTCGCGGTCGAGCGCAGATCGCAGCGACTGGCGGCAGGAGAGCCCGAGGTCGTGGTCGCCCCGGGTCTCACGCACCTCGTGGAACGGCCCAGCGTTGATGACTACGACGTACGTCGAGAGCGGAGGCGTGTCGGGGAACGACCAGACCCGCGCGCCATCGTCGGGATCACCGACCGACTCCGGACGCATGTTCGAGAACACCGTCCACGGCTCGGGGGCAGTGACGGTGAAGCGGTGCGGCGCCTTGAGGTCCGGCTGGTCGAAGCACCCCCACAACCGGCGCGCGTCGTCGCACTCGAGCGAGGTCCACACGTAGACGTGGTCGTCGGTGGAGTCGACGGTGCGCAGGATGCCGGCGGAGCTGGTCACGTCGGTCTGCCGAAGGGTGAGCACGAGCGTGTTGTTCGCCCCGAGGTCGGGTAGCGGCAGCCGACCGTCCGCGGCGGTCGCTGGATCCAGGGCGGTGCCGTTGAGGGTGGCCGACACGATCTCGCCGACCGCGTCCACGAACGTGCTCGACCCGGGTTGACGGCAGCTGAACCGGATCGTCGAGGTCGCCTCCCAGACCTCGCCGTCAAGGAGTCCTCGCAGGTCCGCGGCGATGTCATACCGGTCGACGGAGAGCAGGGCCGAGCGCTCCTCGGCTTCCGGGCGGGTCAGGCTGGCGACGTCCATGGCGCCACCGTAACGTCCGTGCCATGGACAAGGACTTGCCCCTGACCGATGTCGAGGAGAGCTGGCCGGTCACCTCCAGCACCGACCTGCACCGCGACGACTGGGTGGTCGCGCTGCGCGCTGACCGGATCCGCCGACCCGGTGGCGACGGCCCGGATTTCCGTCGACTGGTGCTCGAGCACCCCGGCGCAGTCATCGTGCTGGCGATCGACGACCAGGAGCGGGTGTGCTGCCTCGCGCAGTACCGGCACCCGGCGGGTCGCCGGTTTGTGGAGCTGCCGGCCGGACTGTGTGACGCGCCCGGGGAGGAGCCGCTGACGGTCGCGCAGCGGGAGCTGCAGGAGGAGGCCGGGTTGCGGGCTGGGTCGTGGACGCACCTGACCTCGGCGTACTCCTCGCCGGGGCTCAGCGCCGAGCTGATGCACTACTTCCTCGCCCGTGACCTTTCACCAGTCGACCGGGGCGACTTCGACCTCGAGCACGAGGAGGCCGACATGAGGTTGTTCTGGACGCCGTTCGCTGACCTGTACGACGCCGCGCTCGCCGGCCGGCTGAGGGACGCGCCGCTGGTGCTCGCGGTGCTGCTCGCACAGGCCCGGGGTGAGGCGCGGGTGGCCGGGCGCGGGGAGTAGTTTTGAGCGCGGCCCACGACCGGGTGAGGCCGATCACCAGGTTGTGAGGGAGTGTGCACGTGAAGGTCGGCGTTCCGAAGGAAGTCAAGAACCACGAGTACCGGGTGGCACTCACCCCGGTGGGCGTGCACGAGCTCACCCAGCACGGCCATGAGGTGTGCGTGCAGACCGGTGCCGGCCTCGGTTCGCAGATCCCCGACGAGGAGTACGTCGCCGCCGGCGCGACGATGCTCGACGACGCCGACGACGTGTGGGGCAACGTCGACATGGTGCTCAAGGTCAAGGAGCCTGTCGCGGAGGAGTACCACCGGCTGCGTGAGGGCCTCACCTTGTTCACCTACCTCCACCTGGCCGCCGACAAGCCGCTCACACAAGAGCTGGTGTCGCGCAAGGTCACCGCGATCGCCTACGAGACGGTGCAGCTCCCGTCAGGCTCGCTGCCGTTGCTCTACCCGATGTCTGAGGTCGCGGGCTGTCTCGCGCCTCAGGTCGGCGCCCACGCGCTGATGAAGGCGCAGGGCGGTCGTGGCGTGCTGATGGGCGGCGTCGGCGGTGTCGCCAACGCCAAGGTCGTGATCATCGGTGCCGGCGTGTCCGGCCAGAACGCCGCCAACATCGCGCTCGGGATGGGCGCGGACGTGACCCTGCTCGACACCGATCTCGACAAGCTGCGGATGTCGTTCTGGCGCTACAACAACCGGGTCCACGGCCTGGCCTCCTCCAAGCTGGCCATCGAGCAGCAGGTGATGGAGGCCGACATGGTGATCGGCGCCGTGCTGATCCCTGGCGCGGCCGCGCCCAAGCTGGTCAGCAACGAGCTGGTCTCGCGGATGAAGCCGGGCTCGGTGCTCGTCGACATCGCGGTCGACCAGGGCGGCTGCTTCGAGGACACCCACGCCACGACCCACGCCGACCCGACGTACGAGATCCACAACTCGGTCTTCTACTGCGTGGCGAACATGCCGGGCGCGGTGCCGAACACCTCCACCTACGCCCTCACCAACGCCACGCTGCCCTACACGGTCGCGGTGGCCGACAAGGGCTGGCAGCAGGCCTGCCGGGACGACGACAGTCTCGCGCTCGGCCTCAACACCCACGCTGGCCAGCTGACCAACGCACCGGTCGGCCAGGCGGTGGGCATCGAGGCGGTGTCGCTGGACAGCGCCCTTGCCTGAGGACGGCTCCACGGCTGGTCCCGATGCGGGGCTGGTGCGCGCCATGCGCACCTACCTCGACCACCTCTCGGTCGAGCGCGGGCTCGCGGCGAACACGCTCACGTCGTACCGGCGGGATCTGCGCCGCTACCTCGACCACCTGGCCGGTGAGGGCATCACGCTGATGGATGGGATCTCGGAGGCGACCGTGTCGGCGTTCTTGGTCCGGCTGCGCGAGGGCGACACCGATCACCCTGCCCTGTCGGCGACCTCGGCGGCACGAACCGTGGTCGCCGTCCGCGGCTTCCACAAGTTCGCCCTGACCGACGGTCTGGCGACCCAGGACCCCGCCCGGGGGGTCAAGCCGCCGACGCCGGCCAAGCGGCTGCCCAAGGCGCTGCCGCTCTCAGACGTCGAGGCGATCCTGGAGGCGGCCGGCGCCGACGGGACCGTGCTGTCGATGCGCGACCGGGCAATGCTGGAGGTGCTCTACGGAACCGGGGCCCGGATCTCGGAGGGCGTCGGGCTCGACGTCGACGACATCGACCTGGTCGACCGGACCGTGCTGCTGCGTGGCAAGGGTTCCAAGGAGCGGCTGGTGCCGTTCGGGTCGTACGCCGCGCAGGCGATCGAGGCCTACCTGGTCCGAGGCCGGCCCGAGCTGGTATCGGCGAAGACGCCGGGTGGCGCGCTGTTCCTCAACTCGCGGGGCGGCCGGCTGTCGCGGCAGAGCGCCTGGGCGGTGCTGGCCAAGGCCGCCGACCGGGCCGGCGTCACCCGCGACGTCTCGCCGCACACGCTGCGGCACTCGTTCGCGACCCACCTGCTCGACGGCGGCGCCGACGTCCGGGTCGTACAGGAGCTGCTCGGCCACGCCTCGGTGACCACGACCCAGATCTACACGCTGGTCACCGTCGACAACCTGCGCGAGGTCTTCGCGACCGCGCACCCGCGGGCACGGGGGTAGCGCGAGCGGCAGGGGTGGTTGGATCGAGGCATGCCGCTCGCACCCCGCCCCGCTGCCGGCGCGGGCCCCGATGCGGCCTACGACGCCTTCACGGAGTGGGTCGACGGCGAGGGCCTCGAGCTCTACCCGCACCAGGAGGAAGCGGTCCTCGAGCTGCTCGGCGGCAGCAACGTCGTGCTGGCCACCCCGACCGGCTCCGGCAAGTCACTGGTCGCGGTCGCCGCCCACCTCGCGGCGCTGGCCGATGACCGGGTCAGCTTCTACACGGCACCGATCAAGGCGCTGGTGAGCGAGAAGTTCTTCGCGCTCTGCGAGGTCTTCGGCGCCGCCGACGTCGGTCTGCTCACTGGTGACGCGTCGGTGAACCCGGACGCCCCGATCATCTGCTGCACCGCTGAGGTGCTCGCGAACATCGCCCTGCGGGAGGGGAAGGCGGCCGACGTCGGGCTCGTGGTCATGGACGAGTTCCACTACTACGCCGAGCCCGACCGCGGCTGGGCGTGGCAGGTGCCACTGCTGGAGCTGCCGGACGCGCAGTTCCTCCTGATGTCGGCCACGCTCGGAGACGTCAGTGCGATCGCCGAGGACATGTCGAGGCGAAATGGCCGCGAGACGGCCATGGTCGACCAGGCCGAGCGCCCGGTCCCGCTGAGCTTCTCGTGGTCGACCGAGACCCTCGACGACACCCTCGACGAGCTGGTGGAGACCGGCCAGGCACCGGCGTACGTCGTCCACTTCACGCAGGCGGCCGCGGTCGAGCACGCGACGTCGCTGCTGCGTGGAACGAAGGCCCGGTTCTCAGGAACCGGCGCGTCGATCGATAAGGAGGCGATCGCCGCGCGCATGGCGACCGTCCGCTTCGGGGCCGGATTCGGCAAGACCCTGTCGAAGCTGCTGCGGGCCGGGATCGGCGTCCACCATGCCGGGATGCTGCCGAAGTACCGCCGGGTCGTCGAGCAGCTCGCGCAGGCCGGGCTGCTGACGGTCATCTGCGGCACCGACACCCTCGGCGTCGGCATCAACGTCCCGATCCGCACCGTGCTGTTCACCGGGCTGGCGAAGTACGACGGCAACCGCTCCCGGGTGCTGCGAGTGCGCGAGTTCCGCCAGATCGCTGGCCGGGCCGGCCGGGCCGGCTACGACTCGGCCGGGTTTGTCGTGGTGCAGGCGCCCGAGCACGTGATCGCGAACGAGAAGGCGAAGAAGAAGGCAGCAGCCAGTACCAACAAGAAGTCCAAGGCGCAGCTCAGCAAGCCGCCACCCGGCACAGTCGTGTGGACCGAGCAGACCTTCGACAAGCTCGTGAACGGTGATCCCGAGCCGCTGACATCGCGGATGAAGGTCGACAACTCGATGCTCATCAACGTCCTCTTCCGCGAGGAGGACGCGTTCCCGGTGCTGCGACGGCTGCTCACCGACAACCACGAGGAGCGTCGCCAGCAGGTGAAGCTGGTACGCCGGGCGCTGCGGCTGGCCCGCTCGCTGGTCACCTCCGGCACGCTCACCCGGCTCGACGAGCTGGACGAGCTCGGCCGTCGGTACGTGATGACGGTGGACCTACCGCCCGACTTCGCGCTCAACCAGCCGCTGGCCCATTTCGCGCTTGCGGCGTTCGACGTGCTGGACCCGGAGGCGCCGACGTACACCCTCGACGTGGTGTCGGTGGTCGAGGCGGTGCTGGAGGGGCCGCGGCAGATTCTGTTCGCCCAGCAGCACGCTGCCCGCGGCGAGGCGATCGGTGAGATGAAGGCCGACGGCATCGAGTACGACGAGCGGATGGCCCTGCTCGAGGAGGTCACCTGGCCGAAGCCGCTGGGGGAGTGGCTCGAGCCGCTGTTCGAGATCTACCGGCAGACCCACGGCTGGCTCTCGCCCGACGCGCTGATGCCGAAATCGGTGCTGCGGGAGATGTGGGAGCAGGCGATGGGCTTCACCGACTTCGTCGGCCGCTACCAGCTCGCCCGGTCCGAGGGGCTGGTGCTGCGCTACCTGACCGACGCCTACCGGACGATCCGGCAGACCGTACCCGAGGCACACCGGACCCCCGAGCTCGACGACATCGTGGAGTGGCTGGGGGAGACCATCCGGCAGACCGACTCCTCGCTGCTCGACGAGTGGGAGGCGCTGTCGGACCCGGCCCACGTGCCGAGCGGGATCGCCCACCACGAGCCGCCGCCCCCGCCGCGGCCGATCTCCAAGCAGGACCGGGCCTTCACGGTGATGATCCGCAACGCCTTGTTCGCGCGGGTCCAGCTGTGTTCCCGCGACGACCTCGACGGACTGGTGCGGCTCGAGCGCGACGCCGCCGACCGGCTCGACC
>Ga0183260_10005155_pt1 | contig 10321 bp, 10 predicted proteins | sample AntDrymUQ4972206_2_FD_129768 | JGI IMG/M metagenome (GOLD analysis project Ga0183260, IMG submission 129768) | Polar desert sand microbial communities from Dry Valleys, Antarctica - metaG UQ497 (22.06) (version 2) (version 2) | ecosystem: Environmental > Terrestrial > Soil > Desert | place...
CTACTCACCGGCGGAGGTGGCGGTGAAGGAGGTGCTCGAGGAGACGGGCATCCACTGCGAGCCGATCGGCGTGATCGCGGTGCTCGACGGCATGCGCATGGGGATGACGCGGATCCCGCTCTACTCGACGGTGTTCCTGTGCCGGGCCACCGGTGGCGAGCTCACCGCTCACCCGTTGGAGACGAGCGATGTCGGCTGGTTCGCCGACGACGAGCTCCCGGCCATGACCGTCGGGCTGTCGCAGTGGGGTGCCCACGCCTTCGCCGCCATCCGCGGCGAGACGGTGCCCGTCCTGTTCGACCCGCCGCGCGAGCGACCGTGGCACAGCTGAGGAAGAGACGAGCAAATGGCCATCGAGCCGCTGACCAACGAGGGATGGGGGTTCGAGACGAACTGCTTCGTCTGCGAGGAGCGCAACGAGCGGGGCCTGCGGGTGCCCTTCCGCCACGACACCGATCGAGGGGTGGTGCTGGCTGAGCTGCAGCTCGCCGACCACTTCTCCGGCGCGCCGACCTGGGTGCACGGCGGCGTGGTCCTGGCCGTGCTGGACGAGGCCATGGCCTGGGCCGCCATCGCGTTGCGACACCGTTGGGCGGTGACCAAGGAGAGCCAGGCCTGGTTCGATCGCCCGGTGCTCGTCGACCGCAGGTACCGGGTGGAGGCAACGGTGGTCGACGGTGCTGAGGACCTGCTCACGACCGAGGCCAGCGTGATGAGCGTCGACACCGGAAAGGTGTCGGTGCGGAGCCGGGCCACGATGTCCGTGGTCACCGCGGTCCAGGCGCCCGGGCTCGGCATCGACCTCGACGCCTCGGGCACCGGCTACCTGGCGGGCGGCGACGCCGGGTAGGGCCCGTGAGGCGGACGCCTGAGCACGCCCGCCCGCCCCGCCCTAGGTTCCTAGCCATGCAGGACACCGCCATCGAGATCGCCGAATCCGTGCGCTCGGGCCAGCGCAAGGCCGTCGAGGTGCTGGAGGAGTGCCTGGCCGCCGTGGCCGCCGGCAACGAGCGCCTCAACGCCTTCGTGCACCTGGACGACGGGCTGGCGCGTGCCGCCGCCGAAGCCGTCGACGCGGTCGTGGCGCGCGGCGACGACCCGGGTCCCTTCGCCGGGGTGCCGTTCGGCGTCAAGGACCTCGACCACTGCGCCGGCATGCCCACCAGCCACGGCTCGCTCGTCTACAAGGGTCAGGGGCCGGCGGCTGACGATTCCATCCACGTGGCCCGACTGCGGGCGGCCGGGGGGGTCCCCATCGGCAAGACGGCCGCCCCAGAGTTCGGCACCCTCAACTTCACCAAGACCAAGGCGTGGGGCATCACCCGCAACCCATGGGACCTCAGCCGCACGCCCGGCGGCTCGTCGGGGGGCAGCGCGGCAGCCGTCGCGGCGGGACTGGTGCCGGTCGCCACCGCCAGCGACGGCGGCGGCTCCACGCGGATCCCCGCCGGCTTCTCCGGCCTGGTCGGCATGAAGCCCAGCCACGGCCGCATCCCGCACCCCGGCCCGTCAGGGTCGCAGACGGCCGTCCATGGCCTGCTCACCACCACCGTGGCCGACAGCGCGCGCCACCTCGACATCACCGCTGGCCCGCACGACGACGATCGCCTCTCCCTCCCGGCCGATGGGGCCTGTTACGAGGACCTCATCGAGACGCTTCCCGTCGCCGGTCGACGCGCCCGCTGGTCGGTCGACCTCGGCTTCGTGGAGCACGTCGACCCGGAGGTGGCCAGCCTGGCGGAGGCGGCGGCATCGGCGCTCGTGCGGGCGGCCGGCCTCGAGCTCGACGGTGGGGACGTGGTGCTGACCGATCCCGTCCGCACCTGGCTCAGCGGCGGCGCCATGGATCTGTGGTTCTCCATCGAGGAGGACATGTGGCCGGCCGTCGCCGACGACCTCACCCGCTACTCCCGCGACTCACTCGAGCAGACGAAGGACTACCCGGTCTCCAAGTACGCCCGGGCGCTGCGCCGACGGGAGCAGCTCACCCTCGATGCCGCCCGCCTCTTTGGCGACGTCGACGTGCTGCTCACCCCCACCACCGCCGTGCCCGCCTTCGCGGCCGAGGGGCCGCCGCCGGGCGGGGCCATGGCGACGCCCTTCACGATGCTGGCCAACCTGTGCTGGAACCCGTCCATCTCGGTCCCCGCCGGCCTGACGACGGACGGCCTCCCGGTCGGCCTGCAGATCACCGTGTCCAGGCACCGCGACGACCTCGCCCTGCGCCTCGCGCGGATCTGGGAGCAGACCCAACCCTGGCCAAGACATGCCCCGTAGGCCGTTCGATCCCGACATGACTGCGTCGGGATCGAACGGCGATCACTGCTCTCTGAGGAACCGTTCGACCTCTTCGGCGATGTCGTCGGCGGAGGGGATGGTGCCGGGGTCGACGTCGTGGCGCTCCTCGAGGGACGCGACGTACGTGGCGGTCTCCTCGTCGGCGTCGACCAGCTCACTGACCTGGCGCTCGTAGGCCGCTGACGCGATCTCGAGATCGGTGGTGGGCACCCAGGTCTGGAGCAGGGCGGACGCCCGCTCGACGAGGGCGAGGGCCGCCTTGGGGGAGGGAGCCCCGGGCACGTAGGCGGGGACGGTGGCCCACAGCGACGCCGACCGGAGCCCGCCGCGCCGCCAGGCGTCGTGGAGGACGCCGACGATCCCGGTGGGGCCCTCGTACTGCGACGGCTGGAGCTCGAGGCCGGCCACAACCTCGGGCTCATAGGCGGTGCCGACGATCGGCGTCGGACGGGTGTGGGGGACCTCGGCCAGCAGCGCGCCGAGGGTGACGCACAGGCGAGCGCCGTGCTCCTCGGCGACGGCGGTCAGCTGCTCGCAGTAGGTGCGCCAGCGCAGCTGGGGTTCGGTGCCGACGATGAGGAGCACGTCCTGGTCACCGCCCGGGATGGTGCCGGCGTGGATGTCGGTGGCCGGCCAGATGATCTCCCGCAGGCCCTCGTCGTCGAGGTGGACCTCGGGACGGGTGGTGGTGAAGTCGTAGAACTCCTCCGGATCGACGTCCGCCACGAGGTCGAGGTCCCAGCGATCGACGAGGTAGCGCGCCGCCGTGCTGGCGGCGTCACCGGCGTCGTTCCAGCCCTCGAAGGCGGCCAGGACGACGGGTTGGCGGAGGGTCGGACGAGTCGTCCAGCGGACGTGGTCCATCGCCCCACCGTACCGTCGGGAACCGGACGCTCCGCTCGAACGACCACCCCACCGTGCCCCGCCGACTCGCGGTCGTGACCGTCCTGTCCACCATCACCCTCATCCTGCTGGGCGCACCGGCGGGGGCGGAGGGTGAGACGGAGAGGCCGGCGCCCCGCCTGACCGTGGTGGCGGACCCGAGCGCCACGTCGGCCACCACGAGCACCACCGAACCGACCGCCACCACCTCGACGGGGTCAGACCTGCCCGGCACCACCCTCGAGGCCCAGGAGCGCGATGACGGCAACACCTCCGCCGCCCCCTGGCTGATCGGATCGGGCATCGCCGCCCTGGCCGCCATCGGCATCGGCGGGACGCTCCTCAAGCGTCGCATGGGCTGATCCGAGCCATGCGCCACGCTCGCCACGCCGGCGGGGGTCGGTAGGATCCGCCCATGCCCGCGACCAGCACCATCCGCACGGTCGCCGAGGTGATGAGCTCCCCGGCGGTCACGGCCCAGTCCTCCGAGAGCATCGCGGAGGTGTCGAAGCGCATGGCCGAGCAGGAGAAGGGCTCGGTCGTCATCGTCGACGGGAAGCGACCGATCGGGATCCTCACCGAGCGGGACCTCGTCCGCTTCAACGCCTCGGGGGCGGCGGCTTCCGACACCAAGGTCAGCGAGTGGATGACCCAGCCGGTCGACTGCGCGGCTCCTGATCTATCGGTGCAGGAGGCCTTCGCGGGGTTCGCCGAGAAGGGCTACCGGCACCTGCCGGTGGTGGAGGCCGACGAGCTCGTGGGGGTCGTGTCCCTGCGTTCACTGATGCTCTTCGCCCAGGTCCAGCCAGTGGTGCACCCCTCGGCCATCGAAGCCCCGCCCGGCCTCGAAGGCGTCATCGTCGCCGAGACCGAGGTCGGTGACGTACGCGGCCTGGAGGGCTTCTACCACTACCGCCAGTACAACGCCGTGGAGCTGGCCGACCGGCTGCCCCTCGAAGACGTGTGGCACCTCCTCATCGATGGCCACCTCCCATCGGCCGCCGAACGGGACGCGTTCGCCGACGAGGTGAAGCCGCTCCGGGTGGTGCCAGGGTCGGTGGCGCAGCTGCTCCCCTCGGTCGCCTCCTCGAGCCACACGGTGATGGAGGGGGTGCGGTCCGCCATGTCCATGGTGGGCGCGGCCGAGGGCTACCGGCCCACCCTCGACATCGGCGCCGCCGAGCGCCGCCGCAACGCCCTGCAGATGTGCGCCGTGATGCCGTCGCTGATCATGGCCGTCTACCGCCTCCAGAACGACCTCGAGGTCATCGAGCCCCGGCCAGACCTCGGCTACGGCGCCAACTACCTCTGGATGCTCACCGGCGAGGAGTTCGATGCCGACAAGGGCCGGGCCGTCGAGCAGTATCAGATCACAACCATCGACCACGGCTTCAACGCCTCCACGTTCACCGCCCGGGTCATCACGTCGTCGGGCGCCGACGTCGCCGCCGCGGTGGTCGGCGGCATGGGGGCGCTGTCGGGTCCCCTCCACGGCGGGGCACCGTCGCGGGCGCTGGCACTGCTGGACGCCATCGGCACGGCCGACAACGCCCGGCCCTACCTGCTCGATCACGTCGCCCGTGGCGAGAAGATCATGGGCTTCGGCCACCGGGTCTACAAGACCGACGACCCGCGCTCCACCTTCCTGCGGAGCGTGGCCGAGCGGATCGGCGCCGACAAGATCGACTTCGCCAAGGTCGTCGAGCAGACCGTCGTCGACGTCCTCGCCGAGCTGAAGCCCGGGCGGGACCTGTACGCCAACGTCGAGTTCTACGCCGGCGTGGTGATGGACCACTGCGGCTTGCCGCCGGAGCTGTTCACGCCGACGTTCGCGTCGAGCCGCGTCATCGGGTGGTGCGCCAACATCCTCGAGCAGGCCGCCGACAACCGGATCATCCGGCCCTCGGCCCGCTACGTCGGCCCGCCGCCGCCCGAGCCGCTCCCCGACCCCGCCTGACGCTGGTGGCCGTGAGCATCACGATCGCGACGGGCGAGGACGCCGATGAGCTCCACGCCGCTCTCCGCCACCTGGTGCCGCAGCTGTCCCGGTCCAACCCGGCGCCTGACCTGGCCGCCGTGCGCGGGATGCTGGGACACGACTCGGTCACCCAGTTCCTGGCGCGCGACGAGGCGGGGACGATCGTCGGCGTCGCCACCCTCGCCACCTTCCCCATCCCGACCGCCGTCCGCTCGTGGGTCGAGGACGTCATCGTCGACGAGCAGGTGACTAACCAGGGCATCGGCCGCCTGCTCCTCGATGCGATGGTCGCCCGCGCCGGCGAGCTGGGCGCCAAGACCGTGGACCTGACCAGTCGCCCCAGCCGGGAGGCCGCCAACCACCTCTACGGCAAAGCCGGCTTCGAGCCACGCGACACAAACGTGTGGCGGTTCGATCTCGAGACGTAGTTCGGCCGACCTGCAAGCCGTTCGGTGGCGACTTCGGCGACATGCCTTCGGAGAAGCCCGCTCGCGACTGCCATCTAACGGCACTTCTGTCACGCGGCGGCGATTCGCAGGTCGGCGGCAGCGGAGAGCGGGACGATCGCTAGTGGCCAAGGCCACAGTCAACGAGAAACGTACGCGACGATCTGGTCAGGTGTTGCGCCGCCGAGCCCCATGCGCTCGGACGTCAAGCCCTCCGTCGCGTAGTCGACGCCATTGATCACGCTTGCCAACTGGACGAGGGCGGCGATGGTCGGTGTCGGACAACCCGCTGCGGTGGCGAGGTGCAACCACGGCACGAGCCCCCAGCCGACATCTTCATGGACGTACCGATGGTCAAGTGTCGGTGGGGACCTGATCGGATGGATGAGCGCGCTGGTCTGCAACGCCTCATACGCACGTGCCGCCCGCGGGTCTGACGAGAATCCCAGGCTGTACAGGAGTTTCGGGAACGACACCGCCCGAACGCCAAGGCGTTCAGCAAGAGCCAAGCGCTCCTGGTCGATAGCGTCAATCACCGCCGAGACCGCGTGCCGCGAGCCATCTGCGTAAAAACCGAAGGCACCTTCCGTCGCTTCGATCCACCCCGCGTTGCACAGCATCCCGGGCGGGTGCATGAGCGCGTTGATGTTGGCCAGATCGACCTCGAGGACCGTCTCCGCCTTGGCGAACTGCCCGGGCAGCAACGCGTCCAATCGCTCGAAGCAGTCGTCCAGGGCCGTCGCCGGAAGCGCAGCGACCGCCACGTTCGGTCGTAGAAAGACGCGCACGACGGCTGGCTCGAGGAGGCGACTGACGTGTGAGGCGGTGGTTACCTGGCACAGGCGTCCTGGCGCGCGGCCCATGCTCGCGAACTGAGCCGACAGGTAGAGCGCACCACCGGTGTGGCCGGGATTCAGCCAGATCACCTGCTCGTCGGTCGTCGACTCGGCGATCTCTCTCGCGTAGAACGGCAGCGCGGCGGTTGGAAGGGCGACGGCGACGACGTCAGCGCCGTCCACCGCCTCGTGCAGTGAGTCGGTCACGACCGAGACCGCAGCGAAGCCCTGTACCTCGCCGGTCACAGTCAGCCCACCGGCGCTACGTATCGGGTGGAGGCTCTCGGGCGAGCGGTTGAAGAGTCGGACCTCGTGTCCTCGTAGCGCCAGGTCCGCCGCGAGTGCGCAGCCGACGTTGCCAGCCCCGATCACCGCGATCCCGCCGCCCCTCACGGACCCAAGTATTCATGCGGCTCACTCGGCGCGCCAATGGTTGGCAGTGCCACGGGAGGCCTGATCGAGGCGCGAGGATCCACCGATAGGGACGCTGAACCGCCCCCGGGTTTGATGGAGACCCCGAGGTTGCGTTCACCGCGACGCGCGCTCGCCGCGGTGCGGTTGCTCGGGGGTGATCATCCCATCCTCCCGCGGTCGCTGTGATGCACCGAGTTGCCAGACCTCGACTCTGCTTGCATACTGTAAGCATGCCGAACGTGCTGGTGCGAGACATCCCGGACTACGTGCATGCTGCGCTGCAGCGGCGGGCTGAGGATCGCGGCCAGTCGCTCCAGCAGTACCTGGCGGCCGAGCTCGCCCGACTCGCCGAGCGGCCGTCCGTCGATGAGCTGTTGGCCCGGATCTCGAGGCGCCGTGGCGGGCGGGTCGGGCTCAAGACGGCGGCCGCGGACCTGGCCGATGAGCGGGTCCAACGTTGATCGTTGTCGACGCGTCGGTGCTAGCGAACGCGCTGGCCGACGACGAAGCCGATGGCCGCCTCGCGCGGGACCATCTGATGATCGGCGGTGACCTCGTCGCTCCCGACCTGGTGGACGTTGAGACGGTGTCGGTTCTTCGGCGACGATGGCTCGCGGGCGACATCACGGCTCGGCGCTTCTCGGCGGCAATCGACGACCTCGAAGATCTCTCGCTCACACGGTTCCCGGCTCTGCCCCTGATGAGACGCGCCTACGAGCTCCGCGCCAACGTCACCGCGTATGACGCCGGGTACGTCGCGCTGGCAGAGCAGCTCGACTGCACCCTGGTCACGGCGGACGCACGACTGGCCGGTGCTCCTGGAGTCCGGTGCCGCGTGCACCTTGTCACCGCCTGACGCGAGGTTGCATGAGCGCCTTCGCGTCGTTCCGATCAGTCGACGCGAGACGAACGTGTGGCGGTTCGATCTTCTGTCGTAGTGCGGCGGACAGGTAGCCCGGCGTTGGGGGGAGATCGCGGATCAACGCGATCGTCTCACGCAGCTGTGCTCGGGCTCCCCAGGTCGTGGCACACCATGAAGTTGATGACGAGGATCTCGTCCGTGCAGACGAGGGTGTGGGGGAGATGTTGTACAACCAGGCAATCCATCGTAGTACGGTTCAAGCCATGGACGTGGCGATCAGCAAGCTCAGGTCGAACCTTCGGACCTGGGTGGATCGCGCTCGGGCGGGCGACGACGTCGTCGTCACCGAGCGCGGCGTGCCTGTCGCCCGCTTGGTGGCGATCGATGCCGCCGACGTCATCGAACGGTTGGAGCGAGAAGGAATCATCTCTCGCCCTGCGTCTGCGACGCGGCCACGCTCGACCAGCCTCTCGAGGGTCAAGGCAAAGGGGTCCCTTTCGGACCTGGTTGCCGAGCTCCGGCGCTGAGTGGCAGTCGTCTACTTCGACAGCAGCGCATTCGTGAAGCTGCTCGTCGAGGAGGACGGGAGCGACATAGCGGCGAGGGTGTGGGCTGACGCCGACCTCGTGGTGGCGAGCCGGCTGGCCTATCCGGAGGTCCGAGCGGCGTTGTCGGCGGCGCGCCGAGGCGCGCGACTCGACCGAGACGCCGATCGCCGTGTCCGAAGGGGCTGGGACGGGTTCTGGTCGGCCACTCGGGTCGTAGAGCTGAGCGAGCCGGTCGCGGTTGCCGCTGCGGATCTCGCCGGGAAGCTCGTGTTGGGAGGCGCTGACGCCGTGCATCTCGCCACCGCCCTCACCCTGATGGAGACCGACCCCGTCCTGGTCACCTGGGACCTCCGGCTGCACCAGGCCGCGGGCGAGGCTGGCCTCCGAGTCGCGCCCACGCGCTTCTAGCGTCGCTCGCGAAACCAACGTGGACCGCAGGACTGTTCGTTCAAAGGAGCGCTTGGGTGAGCTCGTTGGCGCGGCGCTCGATGCCGGCGCAGCCGTAGGCCGCGGCTGTGGCCGTGGCTTCGGCCAGCAGCTCGCGGGCGTGGCGGAGGTCGGTGTCGGTCCCTTGGGTGCTGAGCAGGCGGGCCCAGTCGACCTGGTTGCGGGCTTGCCAGAACGGCGCCCGGAGGGCCCGGAGCTGTGCGTCGGCCTGCTCGAAGAGGCGAAGGGCGTCGTCGTGTCGGCCGAGCACGGTGGCCAGCCTGGCGAGGTACACCCCGACCGTTCCGCTGAAGGTCGCGCCCGTCGCGACGCCTTGGGTTTCGAAGGGGGAGAGCCGCTCGTAGAGGAGGCCGGCGGCGGAGGTGTCTTCGAGCCAGGCGGCCGTGTCGGCCCAGACGGTCGTCGTGGTGAGCCAGACATAGTTGTACGCGGCGTGGTGGAAGTCTGCGCCTCGGGCTGCTTCCAGCAGCGGCCTGGCTTCGTCGAGTCGCCCGCTCTCGCACAGCATCATGGCGTAGGCGGCCTGGAACGCTGGGAGCCCGGGGTTGTCGGCGGCGGCCTGTGCGATGAGCGGCAGGATCTCGTCGAGGCGTCCCTGGTGCCAGCGGATGCCGGCCAGGTTGGCGCCGAACAGCGCGAGCGCGTCGGGCTGGCCGATGTCCGAGCCGATCTGCAGCGCCTCGGTGGCCAGGCGTTCGGCTTCCTCGGCGTCTCCGGTCAGAAGGATCTGCGAGCACCGCAACTGGAGCACCCACCCGATCAAGAAGGGCTGGCCGATCTCCTGGGCCAGCGAAACGGCTAGCTCCAGCGCGGCGGCACCACCCCGATCAACGCTCGATTTCATGGCGTAGACGCGGCGCTGAGCGGCCCAGAACCGGGCGACGGGATCGCCGACCCGGCCGGCCAGGGTGAGGGCTTCTTGCGACGCCGCGACGGATCGGGCGAGGCCATCGGGCACCAAGAGCGGCACGAACGTCAGGTTGAGGACCCGAAGGAGCGTTGCGTCGTCGCCGAGGCGGCGGGCCATCGACTCGGCGTCGGCCGCCAACGCCCGCACCCGAGGAAGGTCCCAGCTGAAGGAGAGCTCGGCCGCCAGCGCCGCCAGCAGCCGCGCCCGGGCGGGGCTGTCACCGTCGTCGGCGGCGGCCAGGGCCGCTTCGAGCATGGCGATCCGCTCGGCGTCGACCGTCCCAATGCTGCTGACCGTCCCCCGCTGGTTGGCCAGGGCGGCGGCCACCAGGCGGTCGGGGTCACCCAACTGCGCGGCCTCCGCGGCGGCGGCGAGCAGGGTCTCGCGGTACCCGGGATCGCCGGCCTGGCGTTGCGCGTCGCCCAGCCCGATGAGGACGTCGAGACGCGCCAGCGGATCACCGGGCGGCTCGGCATCCAAGAGCTCGACCGCCTGGCGGAACCAGCGGATCGCCTCGTCCGGGGCAAGGGCGCCCAGCGCCCGCTCCCCGGCCCGGCGGGCGTACCCGGCCGCCTTGTCCGCCTCGGCCGGCGTGGTGGCGGCGATCCAGTGGTGGGCCAGCTCGCCGATCCGGTCGCCGGGGTCGTCGCCGCAGTCGGCTTCGAGGAGCTCACCGACCCGGCGGTGGATCCGGGCGCGC
>Ga0183260_10005156_pt1 | contig 10318 bp, 12 predicted proteins | sample AntDrymUQ4972206_2_FD_129768 | JGI IMG/M metagenome (GOLD analysis project Ga0183260, IMG submission 129768) | Polar desert sand microbial communities from Dry Valleys, Antarctica - metaG UQ497 (22.06) (version 2) (version 2) | ecosystem: Environmental > Terrestrial > Soil > Desert | place...
CGCCGTAGACCTTGAGGTCAGGCATTGGCTCTCGAACCCAGCCAGGTCGTGAGCGCATAGAGCGCGGCGTAGGTCGCGACGCCGATGGTGGCCGCGGTGGCGATCGTGCGCCATTGCGTGCGCGCGCCGCGCAGATCGCACTGGCCGCGGCGCCGCAGGTACAGGGCGAGCGCAGCGCCGCCGACGATTAGGCCGGCCCCGCGGAAGTACCAGGCGTACTCGCCGTACAAGCGATTGCCCAGGCCGACGGCCTCGGTCGCGCTCGCGACGCCGACGAGGTAGAGGACGACCGGCGACACGCAGCAGCTGATCCCGATGAGACCGCCGAGCACGCCGATTCCGAGACCGGCGGGGGCGTCTCTGTGCCTCACGCTTCGTGCAACCATCCCGCCGTCGCATCTACTCCCAAGATGTGACGCGTGTCACACCAGCGCACTGAGGAATGGGCGCTGGCGTGCTGCGGTTACATGAGCATGACGAACTCAAGCGGAGAGCTGCTGGTCTACACCACCGTGACCTGCGGCCAGTGCTGGTTCCTCAAGCTGTGGCTCAAGCGCCAGGGGATCCCGTACCGTGAGATCGGCATCGAGAACGATGCCGAGGCGCGCCAATTCGTGCGCCGAGTCGCCGACGGGTACATGTCCGTGCCCATCGTCGTCCTCCCCGATGGCCGCACCCTCGTCGAGCCGACGCATGCGCAGGTACAGGCCGCGCTCGCTCGGTGATCCGCCGCTTCGTTCGCGACCTGGTGCGCAGCGCTCGCCGCCGACGCGTGCTGCTGCGGTGCTCGATCATCGCCGTCGTCGTCGGCACCCTGTTGACCTTGGTGAACCAGTTCGACGTGCTGGCCGGCGGCCGCATCGACGCGCCGCTCATCGCGAAGGTCGTCGCCAACTACCTCATCCCGTTCATAGTCGGCAACCTCGGCGCGATGAGCGGCTCGGATGCGGAAGCAGCGCGGTGAGTCGCCGACCACGCTCGGTCAGGTTGTTCACCCGCGGCGCGGTCGCGTGCGTCACCTGCCATTGGGTCCGCCGCTGGCTCGATCGTCATGGCGTGCGCGTGCACGAGAGCGACGTCACCCTGGAACGGGCGGCTCGCGATCAGCTGCGGCAGCTCACGAACGCGGACCTGCCGGTGCCGACGCTCCTGCTGCCGGACGGGCGGGTCGTCGTCGGCCCCGGTCCGGCCACGCTCGAATCGCTGTTCGGCGCGAGCGGCTGGCGCGGGTAGAAGACCTCGGTGATCAGCACCGTGCCGTTGGCCGCGCGTACCGCGACACACGCGGCAAGCGACGTTTGAGCACCGCCTCGGCGGCTTCGTTGTCGTGGAGCAGCGTGCCATCGGGACCGACGCGAACGCCGATCTCGAGAGATGGCTCGTCAGCTGACGCGGGGCCGCTTCCTGGGGCGCCGGACAGAACGACCGGGCGTAGATGGGCGCGTGTCCGACAGCACTGACCGGGAGACCCAAAAGAAGGACGCGGCCGACGCCGCGCTCGCATTCGTCCGGCCGAACACGACTGTTGGCCTCGGGAGCGGTTCGACGGTCCGCTACTTCATCGAGGCCCTGGCCCGGCGGTACGCCGATGGGCTTCCGGTGCTCTGCGTCGCGACGTCCACGGCAACGGCCGCCATCGCGAGCCGGCTGCGGCTGCCCTTGGTGACCGAACCGGCCCTGATCGATGTCGCCGTCGACGGCGCCGATGAGATCGATCCGGACCTGCGCTTGATCAAAGGCCACGGCGGCGCGCTGACGCGCGAGAAGCTCACCGCGATCGCGGCGCGCCAGTTCGTCGTTATCGCCGACGAGTCCAAGCTCGTAGCGCAGCTGGGCCGCGGGCCCGTGCCGGTCGAGGTGGTTCCATTCCTGTGGCGGCAGACCGCCTCTCGGCTGGGGGCGCTCGGGGCTGAGTGGAGCGTCCGTGGCGGGGAGCGATCGCCCACCGCGTCGGACAACGGCAACTACATCGTCGACCTGCGTTTCGGTCAGCCGATCGCCGATCCCGCCGACCTTGCCGCTGCGATCAAGCGGACGGTCGGTGTCGTCGAGCACGGCTTGTTCATCGGCGGCGTGAGCGCGTGCATCGTCGCCGGGCCGAGCGGCGTGCGTACGCTCTCTTGACATCCGGCTCCTTCGGATCCCGGCCGGACCTGCGGCCCGATCCATCAGCGCGGCGCGCCAGAACGCCATTCGTCCTCCATCTGAGCCGCGGAGCTCCCGGAGCGTGCCGCCGCGGTCAGGCTCGCGCGATGGCGGTACGCCGCTGCGCTGCCACAACGGTCACTCGGCGCGACTGATGCGGCGGTAGCGCGCGATGAGCGCGTTCGTGGACGAGTCGTGAGCGAGCGGAGGCCCTGCTCGGATCCCGATCTCGGCCGCCACCTGAGTCGCGAGGACCTTACCGAGCTCGACCCCCCACTGATCGAAGGAGTCGATGCCCCAGATCGTCCCTTGCGTGAAGACGCTGTGTTCGTAGCAGGCGACGAGGCGGCCGAGCGCGTCGGGCGTCAGACGGTCCGCGAGGATCGTGTTCGACGGGCGGTTGCCCTCGAAGGTCCGGTGCGAAACCAGGTCCTCAGGCGTGCCGTCCGCGCGCACCTGCGCGGGCGTCTTGCCGAAGGCGAGCGCTTCGGTCTGGGCAAAGACGTTGGCCATGAGCAGGTCGTGGTGATCGGCGAGCGGGTTGAGCGGACGGGAGAAGCCGATGAAGTCGGCGGGGATGAGTCGCGTCCCCTGGTGGATGAGCTGGTAGAACGAATGCTGTCCGTTCGTCCCCGGCTCGCCCCAGTAGATCGGGCAGGTCTCGAAGTCGACGCGATGGCCGTCCCTGGTGACGCTCTTCCCGTTCGATTCCATCGTGAGCTGCTGAAGGTACGCGGGAAACCGCTTGAGGTACTGATCGTAGGGCAACACGGCGACCGTCTGCGCACCGAAGAAGCCCGCGTACCAGACGGCGAGCAGCCCGAGGAGCACCGGCACGTTCCGATCGAACGGCGCGGTCCGGAAATGTTCATCCATATCGTGAAAGCCGGCCAGCATGGCCCGGAAATGCCTGGGTCCGATGGCGATCATCGTGGATAGCCCGATCGCCGAGTCCATCGAGTAGCGGCCGCCGACCCAATCCCAGAAGGCGAACATGTTCGCGCCGTCGATGCCGAACCTCCTCACCTCCGCGGCGTTCGTCGAAACCGCCACGAAGTGTCGGCCGACGCTGGTCTCGTCGGCCATCGCGGCCAGGAGCCACCGGCGAGCGGCGTGTGCGTTGCGCATCGTCTCGACCGTCGTGAACGTCTTCGACGACACGATGAACAGCGTCTCTTCGGGCAAGAGGTCCCGCGTCGCCTCGACGAAGTCCGTGCCATCGATATTCGACACGAAGCGGAAGGTCAGCTCGCGGGTCGCGTACCAGCGGAGCGCTTCGTAGGCCATGACCGGCCCCAGATCGGAGCCACCGATCCCGATGTTGATCACGTTCCGGATCGGGCGGCCGGTGTGTCCCCGCCACGTTCCACTGCGTATCGCGTCGGCCAGGCCGGCCATCCGATCGAGGACCTCGTGCACGCCCGGGACGACGTCGACTCCGTCGACCAGCATCGCCGTGCCTCGTGGGGCCCGGAGCGCGGCGTGGAGCACCGCCCGATCCTCGGTCGTGTTGATCCGCTCGCCAGCGAACATCGCGTCGATCCGCCGACGCAACCCCGACTCCTCCGCGAGCCGCAGGAGCAGACCGAGCGTGTCCGAGGTGACCCGATTCTTCGAGTAGTCGAGGTAGAGGCCCGCCGCCTCCAGGGTCAGGCGCTCGCCACGCTGCGGATCGGCTCCGAAGAGATCACGCAGGTGCACCGTCCCGATCGACCGGTGATGCTCCTCGAGGGCGGCCCAGGCAGGGCGCCGCCGCAAGGGCAGGGAGGCGAAAGCGTCGGCCCCGTCGTCGCGGAGGCCGGCCTCCAGGTTCATCGTGCGCCCTCCAGGAAGGTTGCGAGGTCCAGCTCGAGGATGTCGGCGATCGCGTCGACCGAGCGATCCGCCGGCGGGTAGGCGTCGTGCTCCGCGGAGTGGGCGTAGCGGCCCTGGCAGACGTGGAGCGTCATCAGGAGGTCGCCGAGGCGCTCCTTGGCGGCCGCGAGGATCCGGAGCTTGTCGTCCACGAGGACGTAGCGCTCCGCCGGCATGCGGCGCGCGACCTCGTCGAGATGAAGCTCCTTGTGGGCGTAGACGAAGACGCGCCGATCGACGGCATCGGCGAGGCCCGCCCTGGCGATCTTGGCCGGCTGGTAGACCGGGTCGCCGTCCGAGAGGATGGCTCCCGGTCCCACGGTCCTGACGCGGCGGAGGACCTCGTGTGCGCCGGGGAACACGGCCGACCGGTACGGGTAGGCGAGCACGGCGTCGGCCATCGCCGGGAATCCCGGCTCGTCGGGGAAAGACTCATGGAAGCGCTGGAGCGTATGCGGGAAGTCGACGTAATCGCGCTCGCGGCGGACGTCCTCATAGAGCTCCCAGAATCGCCGGCCGCGCTCCGGGCCGACGATCCCTTCGATGGTCTCGGCCAGGTCCCGGCGGACCCGATCGTTGTCGAGGAGGGTGTTGTCGACGTCGAACAGGAAGGCGACCCGCGCGAGCGCGGGGCTCATGGCATCACCCTCGGCTGGTGCCAGGCGCCACCGGGACCAAGAAGACGATCGGCCGCGGCCGGGCCCCAGGATCCGGCCGCGTAGGGGTGGACCGGGCCCGGCGCCTCCAGCGCCGGGGTGACGACCCGCCAGCACTCCTCGACCCCGTCCTGCCGGGCGAACAGCTCCTGACGGCCCTCGATCGCGTCCCCCAGGAGTCGCTCGTAGGCCTCAGCCTGCTCGCCGAGCGCCTGGTCGTAGGAGAAGGAAAGCGGGACGACGCGTGTCGCCATCGTTTCCCCGGGGACCTTTGCCTGGAGCGAGACTTCGATCCCCTCCGCGCCGCCCCCGAGGCGAAGCCGGATGTGGTTCGGGTGGGGCGGCGGGGTGTCTCGGGCGGCGAAAAGCAGGGGCGGTGGCTCGCGGAACTCAATCACCGCCTCCAGCGCGGTGGTCCGAAGACGCTTCCCGGCGCGGATGAGGAACGGAACACCGGCCCAGCGGTGGGACTCGATCCTGAGAGCGACCGCGACATACGTCTCGATGTCCGAGTCCGATCGCACCCCGTCCTCCGAACGATAGCCTTCATATTGCCCCCGCACGATGGCATCCGGGTCGATCGAGGCCATCGTGCGGAACACCTTCACCTTCTCGTCCCGAATCGCATCCGCATGAGCACCGACGGGGTGCTCCATTGCCAGCAGTGCCGCCACCTGGAGCATGTGGTTCTGCACGACGTCGCGGAGCGCGCCGACCTCCTCGTAGAAGGCGCCACGACCCTCTACACCGAACGACTCGGCCATCGTGATCTGCACGCTCGAGATGTAGCGACGATCCCAGACCGGCTCCAAGATCGTGTTGGCGAACCGAAAGACCAGCAGGTTCTGGATCGTCTCCTTGCCGAGGTAGTGGTCGATCCGGAAGATCGATCGCTCCTCGAACGCGCGGTGCAGGCAGGCATTGAGGTCGCGAGCCGAGGCGAGGTCCCGCCCGAAGGGCTTCTCGATGACCACCCGACCCCCGCGGTGGAGTCCCACCTCCCTAAGGCCTGCGATGACGCGGTCGAACATGCCGGGGGGTATCGCGAGGTAGAAGATCGGCCGCCGTGCGACGCCCAGCCGCTCGCGGAGGCGCTCGTAGGTGGCTGGGTCGCCATATTCGCCACTGACGTATGAGAGGCTGGCTGCGAACGCGTCGAGCTCGGCCGCCGGCCTCGGACCCAGCCGAGCCACCACGGACTCCCGGGCGAACTCGCGTAGCTGGTCGTCGACCCAGGCGGTACGCGCCACGCCGATGACCGGTACCGCGAGCCGGTGCCGGGAGGCAAGTCGGTAGAGCGCCGGGTGGAGCTTCTTCCGGGCGAGGTCGCCCGTCGCGCCGAAGATGACAAGTGCATCCGCGGTCCCGAACTCGTCGGCGCGTGCGTCGACCTGGTCGCTCATGAGCTGCGCCGTCTCTTCACGTGCGCTGCTCTGCGGGCTTCCCGATTCGCGAGAAGGTCCCGTGGCCCGAGCGGGGGGGGGGGTCGTCGGTCGTCGGTCGTCGGTCGTCCCTCATCCATGCAGGCCGTCGCGAGCGGGGCGCCGCGTCATCTGTGGGCCGCGCTCCTTACGCCTACGTCGGTCGCGCTCCTGCGGTCGCGCGCGAACCCTCGCGACGATGCGCATAGGCGATGCCGACGCCGAGCAGCAGGCCGTACATGAGGTGGCTCGCGAAGAACCCGATCGGGTTCAGTAGCAGCATCGCGCGGTCGATGAGCGGCAGGACGACGAACCACATCGCCACGAAGATCGCGGCCGCGTAGATCATGCCGGTGACCGCCAGCCCGACCGTCCCGTGGGCGATCCTGCTCACGAAGAGGGCGAAGACGATGCCGAACAGCACCGAGTTCATCATGTGGCCCATCAGGCCGACGAATACCGGCACGACCGCGAAACTCGGATCGGTGTCCGAACCCAGCGTAAAGACCGACGCGATGAAGCGCAGCGGCGACCAGAAGCCCTTCCCCCAGATCGCCTCGATGATCATCTCCATCATGCCGTAGCCCATCCCGGCGACCAGACCGGCGACCGTTGTCCCGACGCTGACGCGACCTTTACCCACGATCGTGCACCCTCTTCCCGTTCGCTCCACGCCGTCGTGGAACGCTGCCTGTCCTCACAAACCCAGGCCGCAGCGTAATCCTTCCCCGGCTGTGCGCTACGTCACACGATCGACCCGGCAGATGGATTCGCCGCTTTTGAGCGCTACGGACGCCGCGAGTGCGTTCGCCTGCTACGCCACGCACGTTCCACTTCAGGCGTTCTAGGCACCTGCGCGCTGGGGGTTCCCGAACGCGGCCGGTGTGGGTTCGAGCGAGTCGAGGATCGCCTCGATATCGAAATCCGCCGCGGCGATGACCGAATCGGCGGCGCCGTAGTAGACGCGGATCCGGCGTCCGGCGCCGTCGAGCGGCACGTGACCGCAGGCAAACACCACGTCGGAGAGTAGGCCGGCGTGCTCGTACGGTCGCTCCGGCAGCAGGATCGGTTCGGGGCTACGCGCGAGCACGGTGCAAGGATCCTTCCGGTCCAGCAGCACCGCGCCCAGGGCGTAGCGCATCTCGGCGTTGACCCCGTGGTAGATCTCGAGCCATCCCTTGTCGCATTCGACCGGGACGGTGCCCGCGCCGGTCTGACGTTCGTCCCACATTCCCTCGCGAGGCAGGACCAGCGGATGATGACTGCCCCACGGCATCCGCTCGTCCGCGTGCGCGATCCAGATGCCGAGGACGTGGCCGAACGAGCTCGGCATCGGTCGCGTCAGCGCCATGTGCCGCCCATGTTTGCGCTCCGGGAAGAGCGCGAGATCCTTCTGGTCGGGCGGCAGCATCGCGCCAAGGCGCTCGAACGTACGGAAGTCCTTGGTCACCGCGAGGCTCGCGGTGATCCCGACGCGCGAGACCGAGACATAGGTGATGTGCCACGCACCATCGAGGAACGTCGCTCGCGGATCCTCGCAGCCGAACTCCTCGAGTTCTGCGGCAGGGGCGATCGCGGGCTCGGCGTCGACGGTGAAATGGACGCCGTCGGTGCTGCGCGCGCAGCGCAGATGTGAGACCTGAGTGAGGAATGTCTGCGACCGTCCGAGCGTCGGGTGGGTGAAGCGGATCCCGCGCGGATCCGATAGGTCGAGGCCTGGCAGATCCTTCGGCAGATAGATCGGGATGTAGCGGAAGCCCGCGGCGTCCGGATCGCGCATCGCGATCGCCACGACGTCGGCTTTCGTGTAGCCGGATGGGAGCGCCACGATCTTCGGATGCAGTCCGCTGAAATCCAATGTGCGCGCGTCCGCCGGCGGGTCGAGATCCGTTCGTGGCCGTTCGGCGACACGCATCAGCAGGACTACCTCGTTGCCCACGCGCGCCGCCGCCGGATTGAGGACGCTTTGCACCTCAAAGTCGGGCTGCGAGGGACGCACGTCGGCCGCCGTCAACAGCGCGCTATCTCCGACGCGCTCGGCGAGGTCGGTCACGGGCTGGAACGGTACACCAACGCTGCTTCAACAAATCGAAAGTGCATCACGGAACTCGACAACCTCACGAACCGGCGCAGTGACCAACGCGTCCGAATCGGGCACCGGCACCTTCGGGTTCTCAGAACTTGAAAACGAGTTGTACTTCGATGGGGTTTCGAACAGCGGATCGGATGCCGCGGATGTGACCTGTGACCCAACGCACATCTAGGGTGGCGAAGGAGCGTCGTGACCCCGGCCATCCGCTCCCGAGGATGATGGGATCAACGTCGTCACCATCACGCTCCTAGCTCAAGGTCACCGACAGGATATCGCCCGCGGCGAAGATCGGACCGACGGCAAGACCGAGTCGACGGTAGAGCTGCGCGGGCACCGAGATGTCGGCGACGAAGAGCTCGCCGACGTACGGCCGCGCGCGGGGGACCAGCAGGCCGATCTTCGGCAGGGCCAGGGTGAGGGTCTGATGCGCGCGGATCGTCGGCTCGAACGGTTCACCCGTGTCGGCCGAGAGGCCAGAGGGCACGTCGAGCGCGAGGATCGGAACATGGGACTCGTTCGCGGCCATGATCAGCTCGGCGCTGTGGCCGCGCGGCGCGCCGGCCAGGCTGTAGCCGAACACGCCATCAAGCACCAGCGCGCTGCGCGCGATATCCGGCAGCGGCGCCTGGGGTTCGAAGACTTCGATCCCCATGCCGCCAACGATCGCGAACTGATGCGCCGGTACCGGATGCATCTGCGCGGCCGGCGACGCGAGCGCGACGCTGACCTCAGCGCCCCAGATCGCCAAACGCCGCGCGGCGACGAGCACGCCGCCCCCGTTCCCACCGGGGCCGGCGAGCACCGTGATCCGATGACCGCGAGGATCTCGCAGCGTGCGCCGGGCGAGCTCCGCGAGCGCGCGTCCGGCGTTCTCCATCATTTGCTCGAGCGTGATCCCGAGCTCGTCCACCATGAGGCGATCGATCTCACGCATCTGCGCGACCGTGACCGCTGGGACCTCGTCGCTCCGCATGCGCGTGTTCTACCCGACTCCGACGAGGCGAGCCATTGGTCAGGGCGCGCGGACCTCCGTGTCCGGCCGGAACGCCGCCCACACGAACCAGAACGTCGTGTCCGACGGGAGGCGGACCAGCTGCCGGCCCTTCAGGGTGCGTGAGCAGGGTGTCGACCCGCCGCAGCGATGCGGGGAGCGCCGCGCCACAGCGGCGGATGCCCGTTCCGGCGTCGAGCACGAGCACGGTGCCATCGGCCGCGCGTACCTCGACACACGCGTGTTGGCCCCGTAGCGGGTGGTCTCGCGCCCGGGTGCGGCGAGCGAGCCACGCGTCCCCAGAACGTGATGTTCATGCCTCGGGCAGCGTCCAGAAATACGCGATCGCGCCGACATAGCGGCCACCCGTGCCGATGAGCGGCAGGCCGGTGACCTCGACGTGGCGGCGCACCCCGTCGAGGCCGCGGATCCAGAACCGTCCGTGGGCCGGGCGACGCTGGGTCACTGCGACGACCAGGGGCTGGTCGGCCGGGTCGAGCGGGGCGCCGGAGTCGTCGGTCTGCTCGAAACCGTTGGCCCAGTCGACAAGGGCGAGCTCGCCCGTCTCGGCGAAGCGACGCCCGAGCACCGCTTCGGCGGCTTCGTTGTAGTACAGGAGCGTGCCGTCGGGATCGACGATGAACGCCGGTATCGAAAGGTAGCTCGTAAGCTGCCGCGCCAGGATGACCTCGAGCTCTTTCTGCGCCACGTCGGCCTCCAGGATCCCTTTCGCCCTACAGCGGAATCCGCCGCTCACGGCCATCGTGGCGGCAATCTCGCTTCAGAGCATCTCTCCGCATGTCCGCCGGATCGTGGAGATGGGCGAACGCTACCTCGAGACGCACGAAGCGCGGATCCGCGGATGCCGGTGATCGCCGCCGAGGCCGAGTAGCCCCCATCGACCGCTCGCTGGCTCAGTGGTGAGCCGCGGCACTGCCATGGCGGTCGCCTCCGCGGCCAACCGGCGCTTCGTGCGGCGCGCGACCACGACCCCATATCCGATGGAGCCGTCCCGCAATGCGGCCCACGCAGCTTCGAGCAGACAGTCGGCGCGGTCCAGCACGCCCGCGAGCGGACCGCCGCCGATGAGGCGCGCGAGCCGGAGGCGCGCTTCGATCCGCTCGAGCATCGGAGCGAGAGCGTCGTCGCGGCGCTGGAC
>Ga0183260_10005157_pt1 | contig 10317 bp, 10 predicted proteins | sample AntDrymUQ4972206_2_FD_129768 | JGI IMG/M metagenome (GOLD analysis project Ga0183260, IMG submission 129768) | Polar desert sand microbial communities from Dry Valleys, Antarctica - metaG UQ497 (22.06) (version 2) (version 2) | ecosystem: Environmental > Terrestrial > Soil > Desert | place...
CGCAGGGCATCTTCATCAACTTCAAGAACGTCCTGCAGTTCAGCCGCAAGAAGCCGCCGTTCGGCATCGCCCAGGTCGGCAAGTCCTTCCGCAACGAGATCACGCCGGGCAACTTCGTCTTTCGCACGCGCGAGTTCGAGCAGATGGAGATGGAGTTCTTCGTCCCGCCCGACGAGGCGCCGCAGTGGTACGAGCACTGGAAGCGCGCGCGCATGGAGTGGTACGTCGAGCTCGGGCTGCGCACCGACCACCTGCGCCTGCGCGAGCACGACGCCGACGAGCTCAGCCACTACTCGAGCGCCACGGCCGACGTCGAGTACCTCTTTCCGATCGGCTGGTCCGAGCTCGAGGGGATCGCCAACCGCGGCGACTTCGACCTCACCCAGCACGCCGATTACTCCGGCGAGAAGCTCGAGTACTTCGACCCGCAGAGCAAGGAGCGCTACGTCCCGCACGTGATCGAGCCCGCGGCCGGCGCCGACCGCGCGACGCTCGCGTTCCTCGTCGATGCCTACGACGAGGAGGACGTCCCCGGCGAAGGCCGGACAGGCGATACCCCATCCGGGGCACAGGGCGGCGAGCAGCGCACGGTCCTCAAGCTTCATCCGCGCCTGGCGCCGGTGAAGGTCGCCGTGCTGCCGCTCGTGCGCAAGGACGGCCAGCCCGAGGTCGCGCGCGAGATCCTCGCCGCGCTGCGCGGCCGGATGCAGACCGAGTACGACGACGGCGGCTCGATCGGCAAGCGCTACCGCCGCCAGGACGAGATCGGCACGCCGTTCTGCGTCACCGTCGACCACCAGACGCTCGAGGACCGCAGCGTCACGGTGCGCGAGCGCGACTCGCTGGCCCAGGAGCGCGTCGCGATCGACGGACTGGGCGACTTGCTGGCGTCGCGGCTGGCGGCGCCGTGGCGGTCGCCTAAGCTCACCGGAGCCTCGTAACGTCACAAGGAGGTCGCCGGCTCCGCGATCGGATGGCCAAACCGGACCGCCACCCGGGCCGACGTGTACCGTTGGCCGGCCAGCCAGTTTGTCTGACCGGAGGTCGTCCATGGCAGTGACCGTCCCCGCCGCTACGGAGCAGATCGACTACGCGGACCTGTACGCACGCTGGGAGCGGGGCAACTGGTGCGCGACCGAGATCGACTTCTCCCAGGACCGCGAGGACTGGCTGCACAAGTTCACCGACGAGCAGCGGCGCGGCGCGCTGTGGCTCTACACGCTCTTCCTCCACGGCGAGGACTCCGTCGCAGACAACCTGTCGCCCTACGTCGAGGCGGTGCCACTGGAGGAGCAGAAGTACTTCCTCGCGACGCAGCAGGTCGACGAGGCGCGCCATGCGGTCTTCTTTCACCGCTGGCTGCACGAGGTCGTCGGCGTCGGCGACGGTTCGCTCTCAGGCGGCCTGCGGGCAACCGCGCCCGAGCTCACGTGGGGACACCGCACGCTGTTCAAGCGCCTCGACCGGATGGCCGACGAGCTGCGGCGCGACCGCTCGCCGCGCAAGCTCGCCGCGGCCGTCGCGCTCTATCACATCGTCGTCGAGGGAACCCTGGCGCAGCCCGGGCAGCACATGATCGAGACGTCGATGCAGCGCCTGGACCTGATGCCCGGTCTCTGCGAGGGGATCCGCAACGTCGCGATCGACGAGCAGCGCCATATCGCGTTCGGCGTCAAGCTGCTCGCCGACCTGTACAAGGACGACCCGCAGGGAACGCAGGATGCGATTGTCGACATCATTCGCGAGGTCCTGCAGTACACGCTGAGCGTGCCGATCCCGCCCGGCTGGGATGAGTCCTACACGGACTGCTTCGGCTTCTCGTTGCTCGACCTCTTCGAGGAGGGCGCGCGCTCCAACGAGGCGCGTCTGCGAGCCGTCGGGCTCGAGTTCGAAAAGATCGCGCACTTCCCCTTTCCCATGGACGTCCCGCCGCGCGAGCGCGCCCGCCGCGCGCTGTTGCTGCTGCAGGCCGGCCTGCTCGGCCAGCGCAACGGCGCGATCGGACGCCAGCCGGCGACCGTGCAGATCCTCTTCGACCTGCTCGCCGTCAACGCGCGCGGCGAGGAGGTGCCGCACGGCACGACGATCCAGTGGGACTTCCGCGACGCCGAACCGTGGTATCTCGAGCTCAACGGCACGAGCAAGGCGGCCGTGCAGGGACGGCTGGCGAAGCCGACCGTGCGAATGCGGATATGCTTCGACGACTTCGCCGAGCTCGTCTCCAAGCGCTCGGCGCCATCGGCGCTCATGCTCAAGGGCCGCCTGCGCCCGTGGGGCGATCCGCGCGTCCTGCTGAAGCTGCAGCGGTTGTTTGAGTAGGTAATAACGTCGCCGGTAGGTCGCCGGTTCCGGCCACGGGCCACGTAACGTCGCCAGTAGGTCGCCGGTTCCGGCGACCGGATGGCGAAACGGTAGGTTTCCAACTCGATGCTGCGCCAGGGACCCATTTCTCGCTTCGTTCACGGAGTGATCGAGTATGTGGCCGGGGTGCTGCTGGTCGCGGCGCCGTTCATCTTCGACTTCAAGTCGGGCGCCGCAACCGCCCTGGCGGTCGTCGCCGGCGTCGTCGTGCTCGGCGTCGCCGCGAGCACCGAGGGACAGACGGGCATGATCGCCGTGATCCCGACGCCGGTCCACGTGCTGCTCGACTTCGCGCTCGCCGCCGTGCTCATCGCGGCGCCGTTTCTGTTCGGCTTCTCGGACGACGAGAGCGCCCCGACGGCATTCTTCATCATCCTCGGCGTCGCGCACCTGCTGATCACGATCGGCACGCGCTTCAAGGCACGCCAGGGCTGACCGGCGGGCTTGGCGCCGCGGGCCTCGCTTGATGAAGTAGCCTCCCGCGCCGATGGGCTCGCTCGTCCTCCCCTCCCGCTTCGACAGCGTCGTGCTCGAGCTGACGCCGACGGAGCATCCGTTCGACGGCGCCTATGCCGTGCTGCCGACGTGGGAGGCGAAGCTGACAGGCTTCGGCCTCGAGGCCACGCTCGTGTGTCCCGAGTCCGAATCAGAGCCGCAGACGCTGGCCGACTTCCTGGCGCAGCTCTCCGAGGAGGTACGCGGCTGGGAGGGCGAGCGCACGTGGCAGTCCCAGGCGGGCGGGCTGCGCCTGACCGTGACCCACGACGAGATCAACACCGTGCACGTCAACGCCGCGCTCGAGGGCGGTGGCATCGAGCCGCGCTGGCGCGTCAGCGGTGAGCTCTTCACCGACCCCGGCATCTTCCAGCAGCTCGCATCCAACGCGCGCCTATACGGCGACGCGTCGCTCGTCCGCAACGAGGGGTAGTCCCGCGGGTCGTGCGCGGCGCCCGGGTCGCCTTGTCGAGTTGTTCATCTCAGCGATGGTCAACTCGACATATCGGGTTCGCTTGGGCGGGCCGACAACGACGAAGGCGCCGCTGACGGCGCCCTCGATACGGCGACTGCTATCGCGTGCCGCGTCAGCTCACGGGCTGCGTGTCCGGTGCGTCGGGCGCGGCGGGCGCCGTGTTGGACGTGTAGTCGAACTCCTCCTCGGCCCCGAAGAGCGCGTCGAGCACCTTGTTGCGCATCGCCTCGCTGACGGCGAGCGCGACCGCGCCGCCGAGGATCGCGATCAGCAGCAGCTTGCCCAGGCCACCCTTGCGCTTCTTGGGCTTCTTGGACTTGGGCGCCTCGCGTAGGGAGATCATCGCGTCACGCAGCGCGTCGGCGGAGCGGTTGAGGTCCTTGTGAAGCTTCTTGTCCTCGAGGATCGCCTTCGTCGGCGTCTTGCCGTTGTTCAGCCGCGCGTAGGCGTTGCGAGCGGCGTCCAATGCGACGGCCACGTTGTCGCGCAGCTCGGCGTCCTGCACGATGCGGTGCAGATACGGATTCTTGCCTGCAGTCTTTGCGGCGGCCGCAGCAGCACCGGCCTTGTCCTTTGCTCCCATTGCACTCACCTCAGGTCGCTTTCGTCTCGGCGTGCTGAGCATATACCCGGTCCTCCGAGCGCTCAGCCCCCTTTTGTCCGGCCCGCCGCTTTGGCGCGGGGCCATCGGTCGCCTCCAGGGCAACGCCGAGCACCTCGTCGATCTGCCCGACGAAGCGGAAGTCGAGCTTGCTGCGCAGGTGCTCGGGGATCTCCTCGACGTCGGCCTCGTTGAGCTCGGGGGCGATGATCGTCGAGATGCCGTTGCGCTGAGCGGCGAGCGCCTTGTCCTTCAGCCCGCCTATGGGAAGCACCTGGCCGGTGAGCGTGATCTCGCCCGTCATCGCCACGTCGTCGCGCACGTGGCGACCGCTGAGCAGCGAGACGAGCGTGGTCGCCATCGTGATGCCGGCGCTCGGCCCGTCCTTGGGGATCGCGCCGGCGGGCACGTGGATGTGGATGTCGTGCGTGGCGAACCAGTCCGATGCGAGGCCGGGCACGTGCTCAGGGACGTGACCGCGCACGTAGGACAGCGCCGCCTGGGCGGACTCCTTCATGACGTCTCCGAGCTGACCGGTGATCTGCAGCTTGCCGTCGCCGTCGAACGCGGTCGCCTCGACGAACAGCACGTCGCCGCCGACCGGCGTCCAGGCGAGGCCGGTCGCGACGCCGGGCTGGCGCGTGCGCCGCTTGGTCTCCGAGTGGTAAGGCTGGCGGCCGAGCAGCTCGCGCGCGCGCTCTTCGGGGATCGAGCCCTTCGGCTTGTTGCCCTCGGCGACCTCGCGCGCGATCTTGCGCGCGACGGCGCCGATCTGGCGCTCCAGCTCGCGCACGCCGGCCTCGCGCGTGTAGTCGGCGATGATCGCGCGCAGCGCCGCATCGCTGATCCGCAGCTGGCCTCGCTTCAGCCCGCTACGATCGGCCTGCCGCGGCAGCAGGTAGCGCTTGGCGATCTGGAGTTTCTCGTAGGCGGTGTAGCCGGCGATCTCGATGATCTCCATGCGGTCGCGCAGCGCGCCCGGGATGGTGTCGAGCGTGTTCGCCGTGGTGATGAACATGACCCTCGACAGGTCGAACGCCAGGTCGAGGTAGTGGTCGCGGAAGTTCACGTTCTGCTCGGGGTCGAGCACCTCGAGCATCGCGCTGGCGGGATCGCCGCGGAAGTCCGAGCCCATCTTGTCGATCTCGTCGATCATGAACAGCGGGTTGTTGGAGTGAGCGTCTCGCAGCGCGCGGATGATCGTGCCGGGCATCGCGCCGATGTACGTGCGGCGGTGGCCGCGGATCTCGGCCTCGTCACGGACGCCGCCGGCGCTGATGCGCTCGAACTCGCGCCCCAGTGCGCGGGCGATCGACTTGCCCAGCGAGGTCTTGCCCACGCCGGGCGGTCCGACGAAGCACAGAACCGCGCCGCGGGAGACCGAGTCGCGCCCACCCACGAGCTTGCGCACGGCGAGGAACTCGAGGATCCGCTCCTTGACCCGCTCGAGACCGTAGTGATCTTCGTCGAGCACCGCGCGCGCGTGCTCGAGCTCGAGATCGTCCTGCGTCGACGTGTCCCACGGCAGCGAGGCGATCCACTCCAGGTACGTGCGGATGACACCGTGCTCGGCTGCGGCAGGCGGCAGGTTCTCCAGCCGCCCGAGCTCGCGGTCGACCTGCTTGCGGGCATCCTCGGGCAGCTCGATCGCCGCCAGCTGCTCGCGTAGCTCGTTGGCCTCGGCGGCGGACTCGTGGAACTCTCCCAGCTCCTCCTGGATCGCCTTGAGCTGCTGGCGCAGGACGAACTCGCGCTGCGTGCGATCCATCTCGCTCTGCACCTGGCTCTGGATCTCGCTGCCGATCGAGATGACCTCGAGCTCGCGCGCGAGCAGCTCGGTCAGGCGCCGCAGACGCTTGGCGACGTTGCACTCCTCCAGCAGCTCCTGCTTGCGCTCGGTCGGCAGTCGCAGCGATCCGCTGATGAGGTGGCTGAGCGCGTTGGGCTCGTCGACGTTGGCGACGGCGACCTGGAGCTCCTCGGGCAGGTACGGCACGGCCTCGACGATCTGCGAGAACGTCTGCTGGACACTGCGCATGAGGGCGGTCAGCTCGGTGCTCTCCTGCACGACGTCGGGCAGCTCGGAGATCTCGGCGACGAGGTATGGCGTGTCGCGCACCCAGCTGTCGATGTGCACGCGCTGCGCGCCCTGCACGAGCAGCCGCAGCGTCCCGTCGGGCACACGCATCATGCGCGCGATCACGCCGACGACGCCGACTCCGTAGAGCTGCTCGGACCCGGGCTCCTCGACGTCGGGCTCGCGGCTGGCGACCATCACGATCATGCGGTCGCCGGCGAGCGCGTCATTGACGAGCTGGATCGAGCGCTCCTGCCCGATCGCCAGCGGCGTGAGCGTGTCCGGGAACGGAACGGTCTCGCGCAGCGGCAGAACGGGCAGCGTCTGCGGCAGGTCCTGGCGCGTGCCGACCTCGATCTCGCGCGCGGGGTTGCCGTCGTTGACGACGTCGATCATGACTCCGTGATCCCCGGCGGGGGCGTGGTGGCACGCCCCCGTTCGATCGGTACCGAGCGCGTTTGCGCCGCGACATCGTCGAGCGGCAGCTCGACGCGCAGGATCCCGTCCTGGTAGGTGGCGCGCGCCTGCTCGGCGATGACCTCGGCGCCAAGCGCGATCGTGCGCCGGAACGGCCCATGCTCGATCTCGAGCTGCTGATAGACGCGGCCCTCGGCGTCGGAGACCCCGCGGCGGTGGCCGGTGAGCGTGAGCTCGCGGCCCTGGATCTCCAGCCCGAGGTCGCCCGAGTCGATTCCCGCCAGCTCGGCGTGGACGATCGCGCGCGGCGGATCGTCGGCGTAGAAGACGTCGACCGCGGGCGAGAAGCCGCTGCGGCGCGACGTCAGCCCGACGCTGCCGAAGACATCGCCAAAGAGCTCGTCCATCTCCCGGCGCATGCGCTCGAAGTTGGCGAAGAGATCGCGTTCCTGTGCCACTAGAGCACGGACAGTACCCCCTCCCCGCCAGGACTCACACGTCGTACAAGGCACCCTCGCGCGCGATGTCGAGTGGGCCGTCGAAGGCGCTGCGCGCCTGCGCCAGCGCCCACTCGGCATCAAGCTCGTCGGAGATGTGCGTCAGGACGAGCCGCTGCGCGCCGCAGCGGGCGGCAAGTGCGCCGGCCTGCGCGGGCGTCATATGCCCGCGCAAGCCCTCGCGATCGGCCTCGGGGTGCGCCATCGTCGCCTCGAGCAGCAGCAGATCGGTGGCGGCGGCGAAGGCGTCGAGGGCGTCGGTGGCGCGATGGTCGGCGCCGTAGGTGAAGCGCCGCTCGGGCCGTGCGGCCGATCTCAGCTCGATCGCGTAGGTCGGGATGAAATGCGGCACCGCCTGGAAGCGAACATGCAGGCTGCCGATCGTGACGGCGCCCGCGGGGTCGTACTCGCGCAGCGCGAAGGCGCCCGAGATGAGGTCGCCGCTGTGGCCGGCGCCGCGCACGAGCGTGTCCAGTTGCTCGCTGCCGCCGGGAGGCAGGTGAAGCTGCGGGCGCCTGCGCGCGTCGCGCGGCGCGTACGTGAGGCCGCAGGCGAACGGGATCAGGTCGATGAAGTGGTCGGCGTGCATGTGCGACACGACGATCGCGTCGAGGTCGGCGTAGTCGCCGACCGTGCGCAGCTTGGAGAAGACGCCGCTGCCGCAGTCGATCAGCGCCTGTGTCTCGCCGTCGTCGACGAGGTAGCCGCTGCACGCACCGCCGGCATCCTGCCAGGACGGTGACTTGCCCAGCACGGTGATGCGCACCGGGGCGACTCTAGCGGTCCGTTGACGGGATCCATCCCGCCCTGTCGAACATTCAGCGCGTGAGCGCCGCGTGCATCGCCGCCTGCTCCTGGGCGCTGGGAAATGCCCAGGCGGCCTGCGCGCGGCGCTCCTGACGGAAGCTGAAGCGCAGCTGCTGGGGCGGCTTGAGGCCTTCGGGGGAGTCGGGGCGGAAGGTCGCGCAGGGCTCGTCGAGCTCCAGCGCGCACAGCACGTTGCGACGAAAGAAGCAGTCCTCGCAGCACACCTTCTTCGTCGTTGCAGTCCTCGCCATGCTTGCCGTCATCCTCCCCGTCGCTGAACCGTTGCGGTGGCCATTCGACCATGCGCCGCCGACCCGCTGCAAGGGGTCGCGAGGGGCGTTTTCCGCTCACACGGGGATTTGGATTCGGGCAGCCCGCAAATGCCGGACGAATCCGTCCTGCTGCCCGTCAAAGGTTGCGGACATGCAAATCTCGCCCCTTCGCGTCGCGCCCGTTCTCGCTCGTTGCGAGGGAAATCTCCGCGCGTCTACGGCGCCATACGCAGATGGTCGAGCGAGACGTCCGCCAGCGTCGGACATCCGGCCAGCGCGAGCACGCGGCTGAGGTCCTGCGCGAACGCATCGATGACGCGGCGCACGCCGGCCTCGCCGGCGGCGGCGAGGCCCCACGCGTACGGCCGGCCGACGAGCACCGCGTCGGCGCCGAGCGCAAGCGCACGCAGCACATCGGCGCCGTCGCGGATCCCGCCGTCGACGAGCACCGGCGCGCGGCCGGCGACGGCCGCGGCGACCTCGGGCAGCGCCACTGCCGTCGGGATCGCGCCGTCCAGCTGGCGGCCACCGTGGTTGGAGACGACGATCCCGGCCGCACCGGCCTGGATCGCAAGCTGCGCGTCCTGCGCAGTCAGCACGCCCTTGACGAGCACCGGCAGGCCGCAGGCTTCGCGGATCCATGCGATGTCGTCCCACGTCAGCGAGGCGTTCCAGCCGCCGACGGGCTTCGTGTCGCCGGTCAGTGGCTCGCCCAGGTGCGAGGCGAGCGCGATGCCCGGCGGCAGCGGCACGTTGTCATGACGCAGCTCACGCTCGCGGCGGGCGTTGACCGGGAAGTCGACGGTCAGCAGCACCGCCTTGAAGCCGTGCTCGGCGACGCGCGCCAGCACGCGCTCGCAGCGCGCGCGGTCACGGTCGGCATAGAGCTGAAACCACAGCGGGCCGGTCGCAGCGCCCGCAACCTCGGCCAGGTCGGTCGTCGCGCGCGTCGACAGGCAGTAGACGGTTCCCGCGCAGCCGGCCGCACGGGCGGCTGCGCTCTCGCCCTCGGGGTGCAACAGCCGCGCAGCTGCGATCGGCGCGAGCAGGAGCGGGAGCCCGAGCCGCTGCCCGAACAGCGTGCACGTCGTGTCCACCGTGCTGACGTCGACCATGACGCGCGGTCTGATCCACAGCCTGCGCCACGCCGCGACGTTGCCGGCGAGCGTCTGCTCGTCACCCGCTCCGCCTGCGTAGTAGTCGGCGTATGCCTCCTTCAGACGCCCGCGGGCCGTCACCTCCAGAGAGCGAAGCAACTCCATGGGCCACGATGGTACGTCCGATGCGAATCCTGCTTACCGGCATCAGCGGCTCGATCGGCTCCGCGCTGGCACCCGCGCTGCTGCGCGCCGGCCACGAGTTGCGCGGCTTCGCCCGTCCGTCGGCGCGGGTGCATTTCGACATGCCCGTCGTGCGCGGCGACGCCGTCACCGGCGCCGGCCTTGACGAGGCGCTGGAGGGCATCGACGTCGCATACTTCTTGATTCACTCGATGGAGGGCGAGGACGGCTTTGCGCAACGCGAGCGCAGTGCGGTGGAGCACTTCGTCGCCGCAGCCCAGCGCGCCGGCCTCAGGCGCGTTGTCTACCTCGGCGCGATCGTCCCCGGGCAGCATGCGCTGTCGCGTCACCTGAACAGTCGCCTCGAGGTCGAGCGCATCCTGCTTGCCGAGTTGCCCGAGGCCGTTGCGCTGCGCGCGTCGATCGTCATCGGCTCACGCTCGCGCTCGTTTCGCCTGCTCGTGCACCTCGTCGAGCGCATGAGCGTGCTCGCGCTGCCGGCTTGGCGCGTGCGCCGCACGCGGCCCATCGACGTGCGCGACGTCGTTGAGTTCCTGGCCGCGGCGGCGACGACCGAGCACGCCGGCGGACTGTCGCTGGACATCGCGGGACCCGATCTTCTCACCTACGAGCAGATCATCGAACGGATCGCCGATCTGATGCTCGTGCGCCGCCCGGCGCTGCGCTTGGCCCGCAATGCCATGCCGCTCGTCGCGCCGGTCGCAGCGCGCGTCGCGGGTGAGGACCCCGGCTTCATCATCCCGCTCATGGAAAGCCTGACCACCGACCTGTTGCCGCGCGACGATCGCGCGCCCGCGCTTCTCGGCGTGCGCTTGCACAGCTTTGATCGCGCCGTGGAGCGAGCGCTGCGCGAGTGGGAGTCCGTGGAGCAACTCAGAGCGCGTTAGCGCCCAAGTGCATACCCGGTTCGTTCCGTCTGGGTCAGGCGGCCCGATTGATGATCTGGCGGTAGGTCACGGGGTCGTGGCGGGCGCTGAGCCCGAGCAGGGTCTGGAAGGCGGCGTGCGGGGTGCC
>Ga0183260_10005159_pt1 | contig 10316 bp, 10 predicted proteins | sample AntDrymUQ4972206_2_FD_129768 | JGI IMG/M metagenome (GOLD analysis project Ga0183260, IMG submission 129768) | Polar desert sand microbial communities from Dry Valleys, Antarctica - metaG UQ497 (22.06) (version 2) (version 2) | ecosystem: Environmental > Terrestrial > Soil > Desert | place...
CGCCGGCTCCACTTCGGCTCAAGCCGCCGCGCCCGCTGGCGGCTCGAGCGGCTGTACCAGCTGCGCGTCCTCGACCGCTTCCGGCCACCTCGGGAGCGCGGTCAGGGCAGCGCCCCCTACCACTGGCTGCTCGATGAGGCTGGCGCCCACGTCGTCGCCGAGGCGCTCGGCGTCGAGCGCAGCGAGCTGCGCTGGCGCCACCAGGCGGCTGTCGCGATCGCTGGCTCCAGCAAGCTCTCCCACCAGCTCGAGGTGAACGAGTTCTTCACCCGCCTCGCCGAAGAAGCAAGCCACGCCGGTGGCCGCCTCGCCGCCTGGTGGGGCGAGCGCCGCTGCCTGGCCGCCCTCGGCGGCCAGGCAGCGCCCGACGGCTACGGCCGCCTCGAGCTGCCCGGCGCGGAGCCAGCCAGCTTCCTGCTCGAGCTCGACCGTGGCACCGAGGACCACGAGCGCCTGCGCCAGAAGGCGCGCCGCTATGCGCGCGCGCTCCCGCGCAGCCCGCTCGCCCAGGAAGCACCATCGATCGTCGTCGCCGCGCCCACGGCGGCGCGCCGCGACGGCCTCGCCCACGCGCTCGCCGCGAGCAGAGTCCCGCTCCGCCTCACCGTCTGGACGCCGCAACACTCGGCGCTCGCGGCGCTCGCAGACGCGCTCCCCGCGCGCCCGCGCACACGCGGCTCCCGCGCCGCTCAAGCAGAGAGTCCCGCTCCCGACAACCCGACCGATCTGGCTCCTCCGCCGGCCCCGCATGCCTGACCGCGAGCACACCCAAGACCGCAGACCTGCAGCTGGCCGTCTGGCCCTGCGCGCAGCAAACGAGCCAGCGGCAGCGGCTCGGCCGCTACCTGACCGAGTCGACCCGCCACCCGGGCAAGATGCTGCCCGAGCTGGCCCGCCGCGCGATCAACGCCTACAGCGAGCCGGGCGAGCTGGTCGTCGACCCCATGTGCGGGATCGGCACCACCCTGGTCGAGGCGATCCACCTCGGCCGCGACGCGCTCGGCGTCGAACTCGAGCGACGCTGGGCGAGCCTCGCCACCGCCAACCTCGCCCACGCGCGCGAGCAAGGCGCTCGCGGCCACGCCGGCGTCATCGAAGGCGACGCCCGCCAGCTGCCGCGAATCATCACCCGCGCAGCCCGCGCCAACACCACTCCCCGCGCGGCGCCGGACTGCGCTGACAAAGGTAGGGTCGCGCGGCTCGGCTCCGGCAGCGTTGACCTCATCCTCACCTCGCCGCCGTACGGCCGCGACATCCAGCTGATCGACAAGCCAGCCTGGATCAAGGGCGGCAGCCTCGGCGCGAAGGACTCGCGCAACTACAGCGGCGACCGCAGCAACCTCGGCCACGCCCGCGACGAGCACTACCGCTCCGCGATGGCCGAGGTGTACGCCGCCTGCGCGGCCGCGCTCAAACCGGGCGGCTTCCTCGTCGTCGTCACCAAGAACCTGCGCGCGGGCGGCGCCATGCACGATCTCGCCGGCGACACGGCCGAGCTCTGCCAGGCGACCGGCCTTCGCTACTGGCAGCACGTAATCGCCCTCCACGCCGCGATCCGCGCCAGCGAGCTCCTCCCACGACCCTCCTTCTGGCAGCTGAGCACCATGCGCAAGGCGCTCGCGCGCGGCGAGCGGATCCACCTCGTCTGCCATGAAGACGTGCTCGTCTTCCGCAAGCCGGACGCCGTTACCGCCCGCCGCAGCGAGGAAACGGTGATGAGGAGGGCGGCGTGACCGCTGCCGAGAGCGGCGCCCGAGCCGTCGCCGAAACCCTCGCCCGCGAGGCCGACCGCTACCTGATCGTGGTCGAGCGCTTCGCCGCGCTGAGCGCCGACCCGCACGCTGTCGCACGCGCGCGCGCCGCACGCGCGCGCGCCGATGAATGCCGCGTCTCGCCCGCGGCCGCCAGCAAGAGACGAGGAGTTCGCCGATGGAGGAGGTGACCATGCTCTCGGTCTGGCCGGTCGCGCAGCAGACCGCCCGCCAGCAGCGGCGGGGGCGCTACCTGCCCGCCTCGACCGCCCACCCCGGGAAGATGCTGCCCGAGCTCGCGCGCACGGTCATCCGCGCCTACAGCGAGCCGGGCGAGCTGGTGCTCGATCCGATGTGCGGGATCGGCACCACCCTGGTCGAGGCGATCCATCTCGACCGCGACGCGGCCGGCGTCGAACTCGAGCCGCGCTGGGCGGCGATCGCAGCCGGCAACGCCCAGCTCGCGCGCGAGCATGGTGCGCCCGCGCACGCCCTCTGCCTGCAGGGCGACGCCTGCCGGCTCGGGCGCGGGCTGCTCGAGGAGCTCACGGGCGAGGTCGCGCTCATCCTCACCTCGCCCCCGTACGGTTCCTCGCTGCACGGGCAGGTGAAGGCAGGCCACGGCCGCCCGGTCGAGAAGTGGGACGACCGCTACTCGGGCAACCCGGGCAACCTCGCCCACCTGCCGGCAAGCCGCAGCCGCGGTGGCCGCCCCTCCTTCGCCGACGCGCTCGCCGAGATCCTGGCCGGCTGCCGGCGCATGCTCGCCCCGGACGGGCGGCTCGCCCTCACCGCCCGCCCCTACCGCTCCCAGGGGGCGCTCGTCGACCTCCCCGGCCAGATCGTCCGCCTCGCCGAAAGCGCCGGCCTCACGCTCATCGAGCGGCGGGTCGCGCTCCTCTGCGGCCTGCGCGACGGCCGGCTCATCCCGCGCACGAGCTTCTTCCAGCTCAACCACCAGCGCCGCAGCACCTTCGAGCGCATGCTGCTGATCGCCCACGAGGACGTGCTCGTCTTCACGCCCGAGCCGCAGCACGCCGCGGCCACGGAAGGAGCGCGGCGGTGAGGCTGCCGCTGCGCGCCGGCCAGGAGCTCGCGCTCGTCGTCCCCGACGAGCTGCTGCAGGCGCTCGCCGAGCGGACGGCGGCGCTCCTCGCCGAGCGGCTCGCGCCCGCGCCGCACACTGAGTCGCCCTGGCTCGACTCCGACGGGGCGATGGCCTACCTCGGCTTCCCCCGCGACCGGCTCTACAAGCTAACCGCCGCCCGCGCGATCCCCTTCCGCAAGAAGCGCGACGGGCAGGGGCTGCTCTTCCACCGCGACGAGCTCGACCGCTGGGTGGAGGCCGAATACGAATCGACTGGATGCGCCGCCTAGGTGGAGCTATGGTCGAGCACGCTCAAGCAAATGCCCCGGCGGCGCAGCCACGCCCCGGGGCCGGCAACGGAGGTATGAGCTCCGATGCAAGCCAAGGGTAACGCCCTCCCCCGGCGGCGGCCGGTACCCCGCCATCCAGGCATCTACTACCGGCCGCGCCCGGGCGGCAAGGTCGTGCCGCCCTACGAGGTGCCCTACCTCGACTCGAGCGGCAAGCGTCGCTGGGCGGTCGTGCACGGATCGCTCGACGACGCCGAGGCGAGGCGCGCCGAGCTGCGCCTGCGCCGCCGCCGCGGCGAGCGGATCGAACCGATCCGGCAGACGTTCGCTGAGTACGCCCGCGAGTGGCTCGAGCGGCAGGACGTTCGCCCGCGCACGCGCGAGATCTACAGCTGGGCGCTCGAGCAGCACCTGATCCCCCGGCTCGGACGCCGCCGGCTCGACGAGATCAGCTGCGAGGACGTCGCCGGCCTGATCGCCGCCATGCGCCGCCAGGGGCTCAAGGGTTGGACGATCACGAGCGCGCTGCGGCCGCTCTCGATCATCCTCGCCCAGGCCGCCCGCCGCGGCGCGATCGCCGTCAACCCGTGCAGCCAGCTCGAGCGCGGGGAGCGGCCCCGCCACGACGACCAGCGACCGAAGCGGATCCTCACCCTCGAGGAGATGCAGGCGCTCCTCGAGGGCGCCGACAGCGAGCAGTACCACTGCCTGCTCGAGCTGATGGTTGCGGCCGGGCTCCGGATCGGGGAGGCGCTCGGGCTCGCCGTCTGCGACCTCGACCGCACCCACTCGCTCGTCCGCGTCGAGTGCCAGCTCGGCCGCGACGGCGCCCGAACGCCGCTCAAGACCGAGGAGTCGCGGCGGGCGATCGACATCCCGCCGCAGCTGATGCGGCGGCTGCTCGCCCTCGTCGAAGAACGCGGGCAGCTGTTCAATCCGGGCGCGCTCGTCTTCGCCAGCCGCAACGAGACCGGGCTCGTGCGCAAGGTCGCCCGGGAGGCGCTCAAACGAGCGGTCAAAGCTGCACGGCTCGCACCACCGGCGCCGACCCTGCACGACCTCCGCCACAGCCACGCGAGCATGCTGATCGCTCTCGACGTCTCCCTCGTCGACGTCCAGCGCCGGCTCGGGCATCGCAAGCCCGACACCACCCTGCGCATCTACGCGCACCAGTGGAAGGAGCGCGAGGCCAGGCGCAGCCAGATCGGCGAGCAGCTGGGCCAGCTCTTCGCCGAGCGCACGCCGCTCCCCGCCTCCGTTTCGAGCCGAGACACACGGCTCGCGCTTCCACCAGCCCGCAAGACCCACGACCAACGACAGGGGACGCGATGACCGTTCAGGAACTGATCGACGAACTCGAAGGCTTCGACCCCGAGGCCGAGGTCCGCTTCCTCGCCCAGCCCTCCTGGCCATTCGAGTACACGATCGCAGCCGTCGTCGAGGCGACCGACCAGCCGCCGGATCTGAGCGGCTACCGGGGGACGCCCGGCCCACGGGTACTGCTCGTCGAGGGCCGGCAGGCCCGCTACCGCGACCAGCGGCACTTCGAGTCAAGCGGAAGCGGCGATGCCTGACCGCCACGGCTTCAACCTGCTCGGCAACAGCGTCCGCTGCATCGACTGCGAGACGGGCGGGCCGCTCTGGCGCTGGCCCGAGCACAAACGGCGACGCCACGCAAGCAGACACCGCAGCCGCGCCCGCAGGCGCGCGGCACAGCCTCGGCGGCAGCGGGTCCTCCTCGCCGCGCCGCCGACCGGAACCCACGAGGAGAAGGAGGCCACGACCATGGCACAGCAGACAGCACCCAAGGGCGAGCCCGCGAAGCAGGTCGCGACCGATGTCCTGCGCCAGGCCGGCGAGCCACTGCACGCGAAGGAGATCGCCAAGCGCGTGATCGAGTCGGGCCGCTGCTCCGGCCTCAAGGGCAAGACGCCCGAGGCCACGATCTCGGCCATGCTCGCCGTCGGCTCCCAGCCCGGCGGCCTGTTCAAGCGCGTCGGCAAGGGCACCTACACGCTCGCCGACGAGCCGCCCGCGCCCGGCAAGGAAGCGCTGACGCAGAAGCGGGAGGCGAAGCCGCGCGCGCAGAGGCGCCAGACAGCTAAGCCGGCCGCCTGAACCGCAGCCGAGCCCGCTCGGCTGCGCCCTGCGAGAGCCGCTCCGACCCGGCGGCTCTCGCCGCTCGTCCGCTCCCCTGACGCGGAGAAAGACGGACGGAGGTGTAGCGAGTTCTGGCCACCTTACGCGATCCTGATAAACCGCCTATAGATCGCTACACTCGGCTGATCGACCCGATCCGCAACCCCTACGCCCCCGGCGCCGGAACCCGCCCGCCGGCGCTGACCGGCCGCGACCAGGAGATCGAGGCCTTCCGCGTCCTGCTCGCCCGGCTCGAGCTCGGCCGCCCGGAGAAGAGCATGCTGATCACCGGCCTGCGCGGCGTCGGCAAAACCGTGCTCCTGAACACCTTCGAGGCGATCGCCGAAGAGCGCAGGTTCCGCACCGCCAAGGCCGAGATCACCCACGAGACCGAGTTCCGGCCGCTCATCGCCCGCCTCGCCCGCCGGGCGCTCCTGGCGATCAGCCCTGCCAGGCGGATGAAGGAGCGCGCCCGCCGCGCCGCCGCCGTCTTCAAGGCCTTCACCCTCCGCACCCCCGAAGGGCTCGAGATCGGCGTCGACGTCGAGGCGATGATCGGGCGCGGCGACTCCGGCGACCTCGGCGACGACCTCTCCGACCTCTTCCTCGCCCTCGGCGAGGCGGCGAAGGAGCACGAGACCGGGGTCGTCTTCCTGCTCGACGAGATCCAGTTCCTCGACCGGGCCGAGCTGGAGGCGCTGATTGCCGCCCTGCACCAGGTCGCCCAGCGCGAGCTGCCGCTCACCCTCACCGGTGCCGGCCTTCCCCAGCTCCCGGCACTGACCGGAGCGGCCAAGTCGTACGCTGAGCGGCTCTTCCGATTCCCCACCATCGACCGCCTCGACGAGCAGGCCGCCCGCGATGCGCTCGAGCTCCCCGCCCGTGCCGAAGGTGTCGACTACGAGCGGAAGGCGACCGAGCGGACCCTGGAGCTGACCGAGGGCTACCCCTACTTCCTGCAGGAGTACGGCAAGCACGCCTGGAACGTCGCCCCAGGCCCCAGCATCACGCTCGCCGACGTCGAGCGCGCGCACGAGCTCGCCCAGCTCGAGCTCGACGAGAGTTTCTTCCGCGTCCGCATCGGCCGCGCCACCAAGGCCGAGCTCGCCTACCTCGCCGCCATGGCCAGCCTCGGCACCGGCCCCTACCGCTCCGGCGAGGTCGCCAGCGCCCTCGGTCGCGCCGGCCCAGAGAGCGTCGCGCCCACCCGCGCCCGGCTCATCGAGAAGGGCCTCATCTACAGCCCCTCGTACGGGCTCAACGAGTTCACCGTCCCCCACTTCGACGCCTACATCCGCCGTAGCTTCCCGCCCGAGCAGCCGGCCCCGTCACGCTCGCGCTGAGGGCATACCAGGAGGCGTGCGATTCCCGCGCTTCTGCTTTCGCCACACGGGCGCGCGTGTGCGCCGACGGCAAGGGGGTCGGCGCCTGAGCCGGCCGTCGCTCTCGGAGGCCGTGTCCGCGCCGGACGGCGCGCGACGCGCGCGCCGTGTCGGCCGCCGCCTCCTCCTAATAACCGTTCTCGTCCCAGTCGCGCCGCCAACGGCGCCTCGCCCGCATCCGGTCGGCCGTCTTGTTCGCGTTCAGCTTTGACGGCTTACAGAGAAGGCAGCCGGCGCGGCAGTGCTTCGGGCGCTTGCGCTTGTGATGCATATGCGCCCATAAGTCGTCGCCGACCTCGCCCGTGACCCGCGCTTCCCGAAGCCGGTCGCGAGCTTTGCGCAAGGTCGCGTCTGGCTGAGGAGAGACATCGAAGCGTTCGTGACCGATGAGTCGTTTCCAGCGCGCCCCGAGAACGCGCTGCAGGAGAAGCTGATGGAGGCCGCTGAGCTGAGCGACTTGCTCGGCGTCGGCAGGTGGTTGACCGACCGTCGGCGGGACCTCGCGCCGCCGCCGGCCGGGCGGGCGGGCAATCGCAACTTCTGGATCCGCGCCGACGTCGACCAGTGGCTGGACGAGAACCCACGCCGCCGCGCGAAGATCCTTGCACGGAAGAACCGATTTCGACCGCAATGACCGGGCCATCGCGCGAGCGTTGCGGTGGCTCACGCGTCTGCGTTTCTCATTTGCTTCCTTCTGTCGTACAATCGCCAGGCTCGGCCGTCCGAGGAGGAAGTGGTGGCCACGCCGCCGTCAACAGGATCTAACGTGGAGCAGCCCGCTGCTCCCGCTCAAACGCCCGCGCCGGCGACGCCGGTGCCCCTCGACGAAGAGGCGAAGAAGCTCAAGCTCGAGCAGACGAAGGCCGAGGCGCGGAAGGCGATCGCCGAGGCCAACAAGGCGACGCTGACGGCGCAGCTGCCTACGTCTGACATGAAGCCGCTTGAAGGGAAGACCGAGGTCGGTGACAAGGCCGGCTTGGTCGCCGACCTTCTGGCTCACAGCCTGCTCTCGCCGGCGTCGAAGGCGATCGCCTACGGCGTTGCCGCAGCCGGCGTGCCGAAGGAGGCCACGGTGCTCGTCGTCGATGACCGAGCCCTGACGGCGATCGACTGGTCATACATCGCGGTCAGCAAGCAGGTCGAGCACCAGAAGACAGCGCTCGACGGCGCGCTCGAGCTTGTCAAAGGCGAGGTGCCGAAGGATCAGCAGAGAGGCGCGGAGACGTTTGGTCCGCTGATGCTGCCGGGTGCCGGTGCGTTGTTACAAGCGGCGCCCGCGCTGATCGGGGCGGCTGCGACCGTTGTCGGCATGTTCCAAAGTGACTATGCGATCAAGGCCCGTGACGTAAGCATTGGTACGACCCCGCTGATCGCTGCCGTCGTCCGCGAGCTGCAAGGCAAGGTCAAGACCGCCGTCAGCGGCTTCGACGTCGTCCGCGACAGCACGGTTGGGACGTCGTTCTGGGACGCCTGGGACAAGCGCGGCGAGCTCGAGCGTCTGCGCTTCCTGTTGAACGGCGAGGTATCCCCCGTCGACCAGCAGATAGAGGACCTGCGCGGGCAGCTCAAGCAGGCCGGAGCCGACTACGACAAGGCCGTCGCCGACGGTAAAGACGCCCAGGCGATCGCAACGCTGAGCAAGCGCGTCGACGACTTATACAGCGGCTTGACGCAAGCCGAGATCGACGTTGCGCCGAAGCGCGCTCTGGTTGCGCTTGCCGATGCCGTCATCGCCCGGTTCGACGCCTTCACGAACGCGGTCACGACGGCAAAGGAGGGAGCGGCGTACCCGCCGCTCGTCGCCGCGGGAATCCACGAGCGCCTCCACGACGACGCGACGAATCCGATCGCCTACGTCCTCTACGTCGGCGTGGAAGCGGCCAGCGGCGAGACGATCACGCGCCGCAGCCTGTTCAAGCCAAGCGGCGCGGTTGGCTTCCTCGGCGGGGCAAACGTTTCGTATCTGCTGCTCAAGACGGACGACGGAACGACGATCGCCGCTGGTAGCGAACCGTTACTCGCGCACCTCAAGTACGACCTCTGGAATGGGGAGGTCAAGTCGGTCAGCCAGGTGGACGTCGCTGTCGGTATCGGTAATCCGCAGTTCGAGCAAGACCAGCGGCTGCAAGGAGGGCCGGTCGCCGCGCCAGCGCCGCAAGCCGCCCAGTTGCCGCCGCCCGCCCCCGGCGACCCTGACGCGCCCGAAGAAGCGCCGCGGCCGACCGACGATCAGCGTTAGCCACTCGCTGCCGGCTCGGAACTACTCCGGCTAGGTTCCCGCAGTCCAAGCGAATGCGTCGGCCGGCGCTGTTCCTGCCTCGAGAAGCACGCGCCGCTGGTGATAGTCATCGCGGCGCGCACGCATGTGGGTCGCTAGATCCTGGCCGACGGCCGTGGCATCGACCAGCTCGTGCACTCCGTGGACGCTGACCGACCGCGCGAACGCGCTGTTGGCCGCGACGACGTCGAGTTGGAGCGGGTAGCCGTGGACGATGGCGTTGCGCAATCGATGGGTACGGCTCAGGTTCCTCATGAATTCCTGCTCGAGGTCTGACAGCCAGCGGGCAGCGGCGGGGCCATCGGCGAGGCGCATTTGCAAAGTCCGAAGCTCGCGCGCCAGCCGTGACTGTGCTGCGACGCGCTCAAGCAGCCACGGAAGTCGCTCGATCGCACGCCGGAAGATGAAACGGTCGCCGCCCATGACGTACTTGCTCACCTCGAGGAAGTCGGCACGCTCTTGGTCGGTAGGGACGCGGAAAGCGCCGCCGCCGAGCGAGGTGATCGCGCGATAGCCGATGTCAAGGAGAGCGTCGCTCACCCGCGACAGCGACCATGGATAGGCGAGGTGCTCGTGAACGGTCTCGCGCCAGTGCCGCTCGTCGACCTCGGCGAAGATCTGCTCGATCGCGCGCAGGCTGAGCCCGAGCTGCTGCGACGGCGTTAGGCCTTTGGTCTGTTTGAGCCACTCGACCGTCGTCAACGCGGTTTCGAGTCGGGTGTCCTTCGCTAAGAGCGCCTCGATCAGCTCTGGCTCGAGATCTTGGAGCGCCTGACCGATTGCTGTTTCGTTGATGCGTTCGGCGCGCGCGAGCGCGAAGTCGCGATCAAGCGTGAATCCGCCGCGGTCAGCGAGCAACTCGCCTTCCGAGAAGACGACGCCGCCGTCGAACTGGATGCCAGTCATCTCGCCGGCGCGGAGGCCGGCAGCGTTCATCACGCCGAGCGCGACGCGCTTCGCTTCTTCGATCGCCGCCGGCACGCGGCAGCGCCCGAGCTCGACTCGTGCGACGACGAACGGTTGCTCCTTGGGATCGCGCTTGAGCAGTCCAAAGAAGATCGAGTCGAGCTCGATCTGTGACAGCTTGCCGAGCTCGTCGGGTAGCTGGCCAGCGCCCGCTTTAACGACGGCGCTCCACCAACCGCCGTCATAGAAGCGCACGCGGTCGCGTTCGATTACCCACCGCCAAATGGTCACATCGCTGATCGCCACCCAGACAACGGCGTCAGCCTCGGCCGGTGACTTCCTCAAGTAGGCGTCGCAGCTCGCGACCCGCTCCGACAGCGGGCGGTCGTCAACGCGCTCGTTGAGACGATCGACCCTGTCGCCGAGACCCTCGACGAGGTCGCCACGCCCGTCAACGGTCCTCCCAAGCCGACCGGGTGTGAA
>Ga0183260_10005160_pt1 | contig 10316 bp, 8 predicted proteins | sample AntDrymUQ4972206_2_FD_129768 | JGI IMG/M metagenome (GOLD analysis project Ga0183260, IMG submission 129768) | Polar desert sand microbial communities from Dry Valleys, Antarctica - metaG UQ497 (22.06) (version 2) (version 2) | ecosystem: Environmental > Terrestrial > Soil > Desert | place...
CTTCGCCACTTCGTTTTCTTCTTCCGTCTCGCCTAGAAAATCGACCCACACGACATTCGTAGCATCGGCGATAAGCTCAGGCAATTGCTCCGCCGCAAAACCTTCCTCAACCCGTTTCGCGCCCTGACGATCTAAAAAAATTCCCATATAATAACTCGCAGGTGATTCTACACGAACTGACGTTACGACCGCGAACGACTGTGACTTTTAAAACCATCGAAGGCGCGATCAGTTTTTTACATCACGGTATTGCACGCACTTTCGGTCGAATGTACTATATCGGACAAAAAACTTCGTTCATTTTCATCTCGAATTGAATGTGCTATCTGCCTTCTTCTAGCGGCCCCGTGCTAATCTTCATTGTGTATGACGGATACCGATGTCACGCTGCGCGTTGATGGTGTGACTAAACGCTTTGGCGAGTTTACGGCTGTTGACGATCTGAGCTTTAACGTTCGGGCCGGACGTGTGTTCGGCTTTCTAGGGCCGAACGGGGCAGGGAAGACGACGACGATTCGGATGATCGTCGGGATCACCGCGCCGGACGAAGGTCGGATCGAATACAATCTTGACGCTTGCAGAAAAGATATTACCTCAGATACCACAACCCCGTCTGGCGAAGCGGCAGCCACCCCTCCTCAAACTAGGACGGGAGTCGGGATGTCGTCAAAGCTGCAGGACCGTATCGGCTATCTGCCCGAGGAACGCGGGCTGTACAAAAAAATGAAGATCGTCGACCAGCTCCGCTATTTTGCGGCGCTGAAAGATGTGCCCACGGCCGAAGCCGACAAACGCATAGACTTCTGGCTGGAGCGAATGAATCTCACCGAGTGGAAAAAGAAAAAGACCACCGATCTTTCAAAGGGAATGCAGCAGAAGGTTCAGTTCATCACCGCCGTGCTGCACGACCCGGACCTGTTGATCCTTGATGAACCTTTTTCGGGCCTCGACCCGGTAAACGTCGAATTCATGATCGACGTGCTCAGGGAATTTAAAACCCAGGACAAAACGATCATTTTCTCGACACACCTCATGGAAACCGCCGAGCGCCTTTGCAGTGACATACTTCTGATCAACAAGGCGAAAAAAGTTATTTCGGGCAGTCTGCGCGAGGTGAAGGAAAGCTTTGGCAAGAACCTGATTGCCCTTCGCCTGACCGGCGGCGACGGCATATTGGCAGACCGGTCGCTTGTTTTGAGAACGATCGATCACGCCGATCAGACCGAAGTACATCTAGTCGATGCTGCGGATCCGCAAGTTCTGCTCAAACGCCTTATTGACAGCGGAGCGTCCATTAGCAAATTCGAAAAGATAGAACCCAGCCTGAACGACATTTTTATTGCCGCAGTCAACTAGCAGTTATCCGCTATGCGTAAATTCCTTGCTGTAGTAAAACACGAATACAAAAAGGTGGTGCTGAAATGGTCTTTTTTGATCGGCACGCTGCTATTGCCTTTTTTGGCGGCATGTTTTGCTGTCGTACCGGCGGTCATTTTTTCGATCAAGGGCGAGCCGACGCGTATCGCCATAGTCGATCCGACGGGCAAGATCGGCAATCGGATCAAAGAAAATCTGTCTTCCGAAAGGATGATGCAGCGGGCTAAGAAGGCTGCCGATGATTCGTTCAAGAACATGGACGCCCCACAAGACGAGCGGATAAAGCAGAGCTCTGAGCAGTTTGTCGACAGTTTTGTTTTCGTCGATTACGCGGCCGATCCGAACAAGACGGCCGGGTTGCGACAGGATCTGAGCGATAAGATACTAAACGGCGAAATCGAGGCATATCTCATCGTCCCGACAGATATTTACGCGCCGGGTGCTACGTTCGAGTTCCGATCGCGCAAAGCGGGCGATTTTATCAGCGATACATTCAAAGATGCCGTAAACAATGCTGTTCGGTCGCAACGACTGGCGGATGCGAACATCAGCGAGCAGCGGCTTGACGAACTGAGCGAAGACGTCATTCTTGACGCAAAAGGAGTAAACGAACGCGGCGAAGAAAAGGATACGTCGGGCGTAATGGTTGCGTCCTTTATCATCGGTCTGATGATCTACATAACTCTCGCCATCTACGGCCAGGCGATAATGGGCGCGGTTGTCGAGGAAAAGGAAACGCGGATCGCCGAGATCCTATTTTCGTCCGCGCGGCCGTTCGAATTGATGCTCGGAAAACTTGTTGGCGTTGGCCTCGCAGGATTAACGCAGCTTGCAATCTGGATAGGAACCGCGGCGATACTTATTGGTTTCTTAGCGGTCAGTTTCGGCGGTGATGAGATCGTCGAATCATTGCCAACGATTTCGCCGTTAATGGTTGTCTATTTCCTGATCTTTTTTCTGCTTGGGTTTTTTATTTACGCTTCGATCTTTGCGCTGATCGGTGCGATGGTAACGACCGTGCAGGAAGGCGGACAGTTTGCCTTTCCGCCGATAATGATCTTGCTCATAGGTTTTTATCTGAGCTTTGCAGTGATCCGCGATCCTAATTCGACGCTCTCATTCTGGGCGTCGATCGCCCCGTTTTTTGCCCCGATCACAATGCCTGTGCGTATACTGGCGGAAACGCCGCCGTTCTGGCACATCGCATTATCCATCCTGATCAACCTCGTTGCTATTGTCGGTTTAGTATGGCTTACCTCGCGAGTGTACCGTATTGGAATGCTGATGTACGGCAAGCGGGCATCACTTCCCGAAGTCTGGAAATGGATTCGTCAGAGATGAATATTAGCTGAACAATGCCGATCGAACTCGAAAAAAAATATCGGTTAGGGCCGGGTGACCGCGACTCGATCGTGCTGCGCCTAAATGCCATTGGCGCGCGGTTCGATGGCGAAAACTTCGAGGAGAATACAATATTTCCGCTCATGGCGCTCACGGGCAAGCAGGCGATCCTTCGAATTCGTCGTACTGAAACTGCGACGATACTTACCCTTAAACAGCGTGTACCATTCAATTCGGACATAAAACATCAAATCGAACACGAAACCGAAGTTTCCGATCACAACGCCATGCGCGAGATCGTTGGGCAGCTTGGTCTCAAGCCTTTGCTGATTTACGAAAAAAAACGGGCGACTTGGCGGTACGAGGATGCTGAAATAGTATTGGATGAGCTTCCTTTCGGAAGTTTTATGGAGATCGAAGGTAGCGAGGATGCAATTCTACAAGCCGAAAAAGATCTGGACATTCGCCACCTGATCGTCGAGCGGGGTACTTACCCGACTCTCACTGCGGAATATGGCGAGCTGGTCGATGGTGTTAAAGAGTCGCGGTTTTTAAGTACGTCGCCTCTAGATCGTTAATCAGTGATCTTTGGCCGGTGCCCGGTAATATCCAATATTTCGTCGATAAGCGCGTCCGGCTCGAAAGGTTTGGTCGAGTATCGAGTAAACCCGGTTTCAAACGCGAGCTTTTTACTTTCGGATGTTGCGAACGCGCTCAATGCCAAGGCCGGAATTTTGCCGCCCAACTCGGGCGTAAGTGCGCGGATCTTTGCGATAAGCGCATAACCGTCTTCCTCGGGCATGGCGAGGTCAGATATTAGAATGTCGGGTAGCGTATTTTCCGATGCGGACGCGGCGAGCATTTTCATCGCCGATCGCGCGGAATCGGTGCTTTGCACTGTCGCACCGCTCTGTTCGAGAAACAACTGAAGCACCTCGCGCGAATCGGCGTCGTCTTCGACCATGAGGATTCTTATCCCGGACAGCGGCCGTGGATCTATAGTCTGCGACTCGATGACTGGTTCGCCAGTTACCTGAGTCAACGACAACGGGATGGTCACCGTAAAGCGCGAGCCGGTGCCCGGCCCGGCGCTGGCGGCCTCTACTGTACCGCCGTGTTTTGCCACCAGGATATTTACGATCGAAAGTCCGAGGCCGAGACCATAATTGCGACGTACCTGGCTAAGATCGCCTTGCGAAAACTGACGGAAGATGTTCGGTAGAGCATCCTTTTCAATGCCCTGGCCGGTGTCGCTGACGGTCACATCCGCATTGTCTGGATTCGTTTTTATATCGATCGAGACGCGACCGCCATCGGGTGTGAACTTTATCGCATTTGAAAGCAGATTTCCGAAAACCTGTTGCAACCGTCCCGCATCGCCGAAAATAGGAATGTGATCACTGTCGGACGCTAAAAGAAACTCTATGTTATGCGATGCTGCGGCTGGAGTTTGAGCCTGGAATGAAGCGTTGACGATCTCATAAAGATTTGCAGGGTGATATTCGAGCTTTAACTTGCCTGATGCAACGCGCGCCGAATCGACCAGATCATCGATTAGCTTGGTCTGGAAACGAGCGCTTTTTTCGATTGTCTGCAGGGCGTTCGTTCGCGTTTCTTCGTCAACCTGTTTAGTAAGCAGTATCTTTGACCACCCGAGTATCGCGTTCAACGGCGAACGAAGCTCGTGGGAAACAAAAGCGAGAAAAAAGTCTTTTGCCCGGTTGGCCTCGACCGCTTCGTTCCGGGCCCTTGTCTCGCGCTCATAAAGCTGAGCCAGTTCATGAGCCGCCGCCTTTTCCCGGGTGACGCGTCTCAAAACTCCCATGTGCCTCAACGGAGCGCCGTCTTCGCTAACGTAAAACCGCCCCTCGGCGGATATCCATTCGACACTGGTTTCGGGATAAACCACACGAAACTCTTTGTGATATAACGCCCCGTCGTCGCGTGATTGTTTTATAAAATTTACAACCGCCTGGCGGTCCTCGGGATGAACCGCGTTCAGAAACGTCCCATAAGATAAGGGAAGACCCATTGGTATATTGAGCAGTTCATTACATCGCGGTGTTGCATAAATCTTGTCCTCATCAAACTCCCAAATCCATAATCCGATCTCCGCGTTATCGGCGGCCGAAAGCATCTCCGTAGGGTTTTTATCCGCTGAACTAAAAGGGTGTATACGGAGCGCTCCGATGAATATCCGAGTTTCCCCATGTTCAACCGATTGTGGCACTAATGTAACTTCGATATCGATTTTCTCATCGGTATTGATGCGAAATTCAAGCGGAAAATTCAAACGTTCGCCGGCAGCCGCGCGTTCTATCGCCCGACGGAGTTCATCAGGCGCGTTTTCGCGCGATTGCCAGAAGACCGTGTCGGCAAATGACTGGCCGGAAAGCGTTTTAGGGTCGATCATTGTTAGATCGAAGACCTTTCCAGTAAGTTCCAATACCCGACCCCGCGAATCAAGAGTCCCAAAAAACTCGAAAAGGTGCTCAAAAAGCGATAGTACCCTCGGTTCGAAATAGGTGTGGTCGGGTGACATTTGATAACTTGTAATTGGGCCGCTCTTCATACGTCCACGCTGCATAAGGCGGAATTGTCAAAAATAAACCCCGCTGCCATGCAACGAGGTTTAGTTTACCAAAACTGAGTTTAGAAGACCGTATAGAGCGCTAATCTATCTATTAAACCGCTCTGCGACCCGTTAACAGACGAATTACGAATATAACGACGGCCAGTAAAAGAAGTAAATGAATTATACCGCCCAGCCCGCCGACACCCGTTGTCCAGCCCAGTAACCACAATACTAATAGGATAACTGCAATTGTTTCTAACATCTCGATCCTCCTTGTTCTTGTTCGTACCCAAAAAAAATACGATGTTTCGTATTTGTCTAGATTCAATTAGCGTGCCAAACGACCTTAGAGCCGTAAGCGTTATATTTCAGGATTTTTACTCATCATTGCATTCATCCCCAAGGGTCGTGGGTTTAAATTGAGTGCGGTAATACCATCGAGTTGTGTACCAATGACATACAAGATTACTAATGTTCCTCACACCCCTATGCCATCAACCGTAAAAAAAACACCGATTCGCGGTTTGGCACAATCATTGCCGTTGCGGATTGCCAATATCTAATTCAATTAAAAAAAAATGAATATCTCAAATCCTAATAAATCAAAACGCGTCGGCGAACGCCAGGAAACGACCGTGGTGGATCGGCTAAATGCGGCCAAATTCAGATCGTTTGCTAACAAACTCGGACAAACATCTTTTGGCACTGTTCCCGAAAATTTTGGAAATCCTTTCGGTATTGAAAGAGCTGAGGCTGCGGCGGCGCACGAATCGTTCGAGGAACTTGCGAGGCGTGTTAAACCTGTGGCGCGCAGGAACGGAGCGGGCCGCACTTTGGGTTTCGCCTTATTAGGTCTTTGCGGTCTGGCATTTGGTTATGCCGTCGTGCGCATGTTCGATTAGTTTTGATAGTTTTTTACGAGGTCCGGGGAGGCGAGAGCCCAGGAGAGGCGGGTTAAAAGGGGGCCCGCCTTTCCAGGCTATATTTCCAGGATTCTTAATCCCGCACAAAAATCGTTCGCTTTTGATACAATCAGATCATATAATTATTCCGGGTTATCAGGAGAACTATGGCCGATAGAGCGCTCATAATTGATGACGATAAAGTTACGCTCGACCTCTTTACGTTCGAACTGCGTTCCGAGGGTTTCGAGGTCACTACCGCCAATAGCGGTGCAAAGGGTCTCGAGTATGTTCGCGAAAATGAATTTGAGGTTATTCTCACCGATCTGAACCTTCCGGATATCAACGGTATTGAGATGATCAGGCGGTCAAAAGAGCTTGCTCCGCAAACCGAGATCATACTGATTACTGGGGACGACTCGACCGAGAAAGCGGTGGAAGCCATCAGGGTCGGCGCTCGTGACTATATTGTAAAACCAGTCGATTTCGAAAAACTGCTCGTCGTCATTCGCAACGCGGTCGAGTCGAAAAAGCAGTCCGAGATAAACAAACGCCAAGCCGCCGAAATTCAGGAACTACGCGGACGTCTGTCGAGTCGCACTTCGTATGAGGGTGTCATCGGCGGGGCACATTCGATGCAGAATATTTACGAAATGATCGAGAGCGTGGCCGAATCCGACGCTAACATTTTGATCCTCGGGGAATCAGGAACAGGTAAAGAAGTTATCGCCAACGCCGTTCATTATAAAAGTCATCGGGCGAGCAAGCCGTTCGTCAAAGTTAATTGCTCGGCGCTGCCCAAAGACCTTATCGAGTCACAATTATTTGGTCATATCAAAGGTTCTTTTACCGGCGCAAACTCCGATAAAGTCGGGTTTATCGGACAGGCTTCGGGCGGCAGTATTTTGCTGGATGAGATCGGTGAAATGCCGATCGATCTTCAGCCAAAACTTTTGCGAGTGCTGCAGGAAAAGGTGTATTACCGCGTGGGTAGTGATAAACCGCAGGAAGCAGATTTCCGGCTTATTTGTTCGACAAACCGAGATCCGTTTGATGCGATTAAGACCGGCAGTCTACGCGAAGATCTATATTACCGAATCAATACGATCGAGATCGAGATACCGCCACTTCGAGACCGAATGGACGATGTGCCGATGCTTGCTGAACATTTTCTTCAGGTATATTCGGAAAAATACAAGCGAAAGGATCTCGAATTCACGCAAAACGCCTATAACCAGATGTTGAATTACAACTGGCGCGGCAATGTCAGAGAATTGCAGCACGTGATCGAGCGCGCCGTGCTTCTAAGCAAAAGCGGCCGTATCAATTCGATGAACATTCCCGGAGCAATGCCCTCCGAGGATAATCGTATGAGCCAGCGGGCCGCAGTCTCGGGCGCGGGCTCCGGCGTGGGGGCAGTTGGGATCGGCGCCGTGCCACCAACCCAGGCGCACTATACGAGTGCTTCGCCCATCGATCCCGAACTCTCGGGTGCCGAGCTTTTTCGGGAAATAGGAAAGTTCATTGTTAATAAACTGCCTGAGCCGGTTGACGGAAATGAGCAGAAAGACGTGTTCAACGATTTGGAAAGCGGCATCGTATTAGCCGCACTTAAGCGAACGCGGGGAAATAAACAGGCTGCTGCGAACCTGCTCGGACTGTATAGACCGCGGCTGTACGGCATGATCAAACGGCACAATCTTGAAGATCAGATATGAACAAAAAGACCTTCTCGCCGAGAAGGTCTTTTTATTTTCGCCCGTACTATCTCGTCGTAGAAGGTACTTTCACCTCGACATCAACGTTTTGCCTTCGCGTCGCGCCGCCCAGAAATCCGCTGTAGTATAAAGCTCCCGCAATCAGGGCTACTATGATAATCGTTGTCACCGCCCAAATAAGATTATTGCCTGTGCCGTTTTCTTCGGACATATAAATTTTAATCTCCTTTTTTAAATTTAATGCGAGTAGCTTTCGGTGCGATTGCAATGCCGTGCAGGTGCCGAAAATGGTGCCATTACATGGCTTATAGTTACAACGTCCACCGCGCCAGTGTCAAGTTGTGGCGAGCGCCCATATCGCCGCAACCACGCTGATTGAAAAGCATATCTCATATCGATGAAAACCAGCAATTATTTCTTTGACATCGCTATAGCGCCGATTTTCGGTGCGGCACGACCCTTGCGTCCTTAGATGACAATATTGCGATACGATTGAGGGCGAGGCGCGGCGTGCCTCACTATGAACTCTGAAGTCAGAAATAAGCCGGGAATCAGACAACACGCATCAGCCTACGGTGTTCTCGCAGTTCTTATTCTTATCTCGCTCGGTACTTCGGTGTCATTTTATCGAAGTGCGGTCGGCAAGGATACGGTTCGTTTTGCCGGTATTTCGAACCGTCTGCAATCGCAGATGGAAAACAAGATAAATCTATATGTAAATCTTCTTGCCGGCATACGCGGTTACATATCGACGACACCGGATGTAACATCGGTCCGCTTTGCCGAATATATAGAAACATTAAACTTACCGACGAACTATCCGGGTCTCACGAAAGTAGGAGTTACCCAAACCGTTGCGCTTAGTGAGGTCGAAGATTTTTCACGGTTAATGGCGCAAGCCGGAAACCGTGGCTTTCGTATCTTTCCCGAAGGTCAGCGCGCCGAATTTCAACCAGTTGTTTTCGAGTCGCCAGTCCCAGGACAAAGAGCAAAAGACATAGGCTTTGACATGGCCTCGGATCCGGTACTGCGTGAGGCCATGAATAAGGCAGTAAGCTCCGGATCCGCCGCGGTAAGCGGTTCCCATACGCCGCAGGGGCAGTCCGAGGCTCAGGGCAAGCTAGTCACTATAGTACTGCCGGTTTACGAAGGTAATGGTAGATTTCCATCCCCGGAACTGGCGGGCGACGTTGCTGGCTATGTTTATGCATCATTTCGGCCAACCGATTTTCTGACCGAGATAGACAGGAGCGAAAAAGATAAAAGCGTCGCGGTACTGATCTATGACAAAGCCGAAGCTGGCGAACACCTGCTCGCGGATACCACTGGCGAGCCGCCTGACGCCGCACATGCCGGAAATGCGAGCTATTCGTCGGTTTCCAAAGTAAATTTGGCCGGGCGTGAATGGGTCTCCCGATTTAATTCGCTTGCCGGTTTCGACGTACATTCGGCATCTGGCTGGACGCCGTTAATCTTTGTAGCCGGAATATGTTTCAGCTTTCTTATCTTCGGATTCACGTTTCGCGACTCGATCGCGCGCTCCGATCTCGAGGCGCTGGCCGCGCGTCTGACTGTTTCGCAGAAAGAAAAAGACGCGCTTTATGCGCAGGAACAGCGGGCCAGACTCGAGGCCGAAGAAGCAAATCGCGCCAAGGACGGTTTCCTCGCGGTTGTATCACATGAACTGAAAACACCTCTTAACGCGATCGGCGGATGGGCTACGATCTTGCGTGCCCGTGACGTTCCCGAGACAACCAGGAATACGGCGCTGGCCAAGATCGAGAAAAATTTGAGGCTTCAGGCCAGGATGATCGAGCAGCTCCTGACATACTCGGAGCTGATGGCCGAAAACACACAGCTTGCACGGGTCACCGCGTCGGCCTCGGAAGTGTTCGAACACGCGGTTGCCGCGATCGAGCCTGCGGCCGAAGAGAAGGCAATTCGGGTGATCAGGAACAACGAACTCGGGAGCGAGCAAATCCGCGTCGATGTTGAGAAGGTCGAATTAGCACTTACCAATATTTTGTATAATGCATTAAAATTCAGTCCGCCGTCCGGCACGATCACCGCCGGTGTCGCAGTGAAAGACAAATGGATCCGCTTCACGGTCGAAGACAACGGTCCGGGTATCGATCCCGCATTTCTTCCGCATGTCTTCGAACCGTATCAGCAGGGCGACGCCCCGACAGTGCGCAGTTATGGCGGGTTAGGTCTCGGTCTCGCAATAGCAAAACAGGTAGTTGAGCTTCACGGCGGACGACTCACAACCGAAAACCCAAGTCGGGATTCGGGCTCGATATTTACACTCGACATACCCCGCCATAATAATCCGGAAATGTACGAGAAAGATACGGTTTAGGTACTGAGTACCTCAAATCGGAGACGTAAGACAATTTCTTACAA
>Ga0183260_10005161_pt1 | contig 10316 bp, 10 predicted proteins | sample AntDrymUQ4972206_2_FD_129768 | JGI IMG/M metagenome (GOLD analysis project Ga0183260, IMG submission 129768) | Polar desert sand microbial communities from Dry Valleys, Antarctica - metaG UQ497 (22.06) (version 2) (version 2) | ecosystem: Environmental > Terrestrial > Soil > Desert | place...
ACTCCAATAATTATACCTCTCACAATGCGACCTTGCATCAGATGACCGACACCGGGAAGTAACCACGAAATTATTCCGATTAGATACGGATTTTTCATTTTTTATGCCTCAAATTTCTTTAATTATAACTTTAACTGTCAGATTACCGACTGCTAAAGTTTATTTAATATTTGTCTTGTAAATTACTAAATAATTACACTTATCTTTTGCTAGAAATTGCTTTAACTCTAGTAAAGTAGGTATTTCTCTCTAGTTTTATAAAATTCTTCGACATTAGTCTGCCAAGAATTTTTTATGTCTTTTATTGTTTTTCCCTGCTCAAAAAACTCTCTTATTTTGGTTGTTCCCGATATGACATCAAATGGATTGCGGTCATACACATATTCGTAGGGCGGATTTTTCCATTTGAACTCATCTGGATATAAATCAAAGATGGTTTTTATTATCGCTAAACCTGTTATGACTGGCTCAAATGCTTTCCTATCGGTAATGTGCAAAAACACGCCGCTGCAACTTTCATTAGCAAACTTTTGAAAAGTGGGTAAAAAGTTTATCGGTCGAAAGATAACGCCTGAAAGTTCAAGTGATGTCAGAGCGTCGGAAAGTTCCAAAGCATTGATATAGTTTGCACCGACTGTTTCAAACGGACGAGTTGTTCCGCGTCCTTCTGAAACTTGTGTTCCTTCAAGATAAACCGTCGCAGGAAATACTACCGAAGTATCAACCGTCGGCATATTCGGCGAAGGCATCACCCAAGGCGCGTCTGTTTCATCGTAAAAATCTTCTCTGCTCCAATTATCCATTGTGATAACTTCGAGTTCACAATGAAGTTCAAAATCAGTATTAAAAAATTTTGCCAATTCGCCAACCGTCATTCCGTGCCGCATCGGAATCGGATACATTCCGACAAACGATTCATGCCCTAATTCCAATAAATTTCCCTCAATATCTATGCCGTTTATCGGATTTGGGCGGTCAATCACAAACATCTTTTTGCCGTATTTGGCACAGGCTCTCATACAATTTGCCATTGTATAAATGAAAGTATAAACGCGACAGCCAACATCTTGTAAATCAAATACTAACGCATCTAAACCTAAAAGCATTTCTTGGGTCGGTTGGCGCGTTTCGCTATATAAAGAATAAATTGGAATTTCAGTTTGGCTGTCAACTATGTGAAATGTCTCAATCATATTATCCTGTACATCGCCGCGAATTCCGTGTTGCGGTCCGAAAAGCGTCGTTAGATTGATTTGTTCATTCTCGTAAAATAAATCCGCCGCGTGTTGAAATTGATGATTAACCGATGCCGGATTGCAAACCAAACCGACACGCAATCCTTTAAGAAGATTGACCTGTTCATCTAAAATCTTTTCTAAGCCTAATTTAACTGCCTTGCGTTGAAGTTTTGCCATAGCTAAAATCTATTTTTCTTTAGCGTAGTTCGCGCATTGTTCGGCAAATGTTTCAAATATTTTCTTTGAAAGTTCATCCGTTTTCCAAGAAAGTTCGGGATGCCATTGAACTCCGAAATTATATCTATCTTCTCGCGTATCTTGGATGCACTCGATTACGCCATCATTTGCCCACGCCGTTTCTTTTAGGTTGTTGCCTATTTTTTTGATTGCTTGATGATGAGAAGAATTAACTTTTATATTTTTTTCTACATCTGACTTCGTTATAAGACGCGAAATAAAACTTTCTTCTTCAAATTTTATACTGTGCGAGTTTCTTCCCTGCGGAATTCCCTGCTCGTGTTTTATACAATCAGGGATTTGACTTTCTATGTCTTGAAAAAGTGTGCCGCCGCGAAACACATTTAATATCTGCATTCCAAAACAGATTGCCAACACCGGCATTTTTAACTTTTCAGCTTCCGCCAAAATCAATAAGTCGGTTTCGTCTTTTTCGGGAATCACTCTCCCAAGTTTCGGATGCGGTTCTTCTCCAAAACTAAGCGGTTCGACATCGGTATCGCTGCCAGGCAAGAGAATGCCGTCTAAATTTTGCATCACTTCGGCGATATAACTTTTATCGGGAATTAAACAAATATGAAACGGAATTGCGTCAAATGCTTCTAACGCCTCGCAATAATCTCGTCCGAGATAAAATCGTTGGGTTTGGATTTCCAGCCGCATTGTCAGCCCGATTCTTGGTCTTCTTTTCATAAACTTTACAATGTTCAAACAAATTGTCGGCATCTGTCAATTTGAGCATTTCAATTTAAAGATTTATCATTAAAGTTTTTATGAAACAAGATTTTGAAAAAATACGCTCGACAACCGTTTTGCTGGTGCGCCGCAACGACCAAATTACCATGGCTGGCGACGGGCAGGTTACACTCGGCGAAACGGTTATCAAAGGCAACGCCCGCAAAGTGCGGCGGATTTACAACAACAATGTTTTAGTCGGTTTTGCCGGCGCAACCGCCGATGCTTTTTCGCTTTTGTCAAAATTCGAGGCAAAACTCGAACAATATCAGGGACAACTCGAACGCGCCGCGATTGAGTTGAGCAAAGAGTGGCGGACGGACAAATATCTGCGTCATCTCGAAGCACTTTTGATTGTCGCCGACAAAACCGATGCGTTTTTGATTTCGGGCAAAGGCGATGTTATTTCTTCCGACGAAGGAATGCTTTCGGTCGGTTCGGGCAGTATGTTTGCGCTTGCCGCGGCTCGCGCCTTGATGAAACATACGGAACTTTCCGCCAAAGAAATCGCGCAGGAATCGCTCAAAATCGCCGGCGAAATCTGCATTTATACAAACTCTGATATAATTATCGAAGAAATTTAAGTCAAATTTTAAAAAAATAATGCCTATCTATTTGGGTGGCGAGATAAAGGAAACTGTGCCAAAACTAAAATTAGACGACTTAACACCGCGTCAGATTGTCGCGGAATTGGATAAATATGTGGTCGGACAGGCGAACGCCAAGCGTGCGGTTGCCGTCGCACTTCGCAACCGCATCCGCCGCCAAAAACTGCCGCCCGAAATTGCGCGGGACGTTCTGCCAAAAAATATTTTGATGATTGGTTCGACGGGCGTTGGAAAAACTGAAATTGCACGACGGTTGGCGCGACTTGCGAATTCGCCGTTTATCAAAATCGAAGCCTCGAAATTTACTGAAGTCGGCTATGTCGGGCGCGATGTCGAAAGTATGATACGCGAATTGACCGATGTCGCGGTTGATATGACCAAACAAGCCGCATCTGAAGAAATTCTCGAAAGTGCTAAACACAATGTCGAAGAAAAAATTCTCGATATTCTACTTCCCTCTTCCAACAACTATAGTTTTGAAAGTGATAATTCGATAGATTTGGACGAAAAATCGCAACCTAACCGCACCCGCGAAAAATTGCGTGAGCAACTTCGGCGTGGCGAATTAGATGACCGTTTGATTGAAATTGAAACACAAGACCGTTCCAATGCGATGATTGATTTTGTCGGCGGTCAAGGAATGGAGGAAATGGGCGTAAATCTGCGCGATATGATGGGAAATTTGTTTCCGACAAAAACCGTCCGCCGCAAAATAAAAATCGCCGAAGCCAAAACTTATCTGCTTCGAGATGAACAGGAAAATCTAATTGATATGGAGCAGATAACGCGCCAAGCTATCGAAAGTCTCGAAAATTCAGGGATTATTTTTCTTGACGAAATGGACAAAATTGCCGGGCGCGAATCGGGTTCAGGCAGCCCGGACGTTTCGCGTGAAGGTGTTCAGCGAGATTTACTCCCGATTGTCGAAGGCACAACCGTCAACACGCGCTACGGAATGGTTAATACCGAACATATTTTATTTATCGCCGCAGGTGCTTTTCACGTTTCTAAACCTTCGGATTTGATTCCCGAAATGCAAGGGCGTTTTCCAATTCGGGTTGAACTGGAGTCCTTAACCTTAGACGACTTTAAGCGCATACTTATACAGCCTAAAAATTCGCTTATTAAGCAATATCAAGCATTGCTTAACACAGAGGGGATTACTCTTGAGTTCACCGAAGATGCCATAACAACGCTCGCCGAAATGACCGTCAACATCAACAAAACCACCGAAGACATCGGAGCGCGACGGCTTCACACGCTTCTAGAAAAACTGTTGGAAGAAATCAGTTTTCTCGGAAGTGAATTGGAAGAGAAAAATCAAACCTTAGATTCCGAATACGTCAAAGACAAACTCGATGAATTGGTAAAAGACCAAAATCTCCGGCAGTATGTTCTTTAGCTTAAACACAAATTAAACAGAATGCTTAAAGATTTTGAATTAAATAAAAAAGCAAGCAAAAAAGCAGTATTAGCGTTTATAATGCTTATATTGCTTATTTGTTTAAGTTGCGGCAAACGTAAGCCGCCTTTGCCGCCGATAGAAAGAGTTTCGCAAAGAGTCGAGATTTCGGGTTTTCAACGCGGAACTAAAGTAAATCTAACGTGGACGATGCCCGCCCGCAACGCGCCAGACGGAAGCATCTTAAATATTGACCGCGCCGACATCTATCGTTTAGCCGAACCTCTGAATTCAACTTTAACGCTTTCTGAAGAAGAGTTTGCCTCGCGTAGCACACTGATTGCGAGTTTGCCGATTACAGATGCGGATTTCGGCTTAAAGAAAATAAGTTATACGGACACGCTCGAATTTGCTGGACAACCCGTGCGTCTTCGCTATGCTATCCGCTTCGTCAATGCTTCCGGGCAAAAGGCGGCTTTTTCAAATTTTCTTTTGCTTGAACCAACGGCGAGAATTGCCGAGGCTCCGACTTCCCTGTCGGCTACGATTACCGAACTCGCGATTGTTTTGGATTGGAACGAACCCGACGCAAACGTGGACGGCTCGAAACCAGCCAATATTCTCGGATACAATGTCTATCGCTCGCCGTCGGAAAAAGAAACGGCAAAACTTTTGAATGAAACACCGGTCAATGAAACAGAATTTGCAGATAAATTATTTGAATTCGGCAAAGAGTATTTTTACTTTACGCGGACGGTTTCACTTGGCAGTAACGCCGAACCGGTCGAAAGTCTTGAATCGAATATTGTGAAAGTTTCGCCGAAAGATGTTTTCCCGCCGAGTCCGCCAAGCGCAATAACTATCGCCGCCGCGCCAAATAATTTATCAATCTTTTTCGCCACAAATCCCGAAAAAGACATCGCCGGTTATCGCATTTACCGCTCAACCGACAAAAATCTGCCGCTATCCGAATGGCAAAACTTAACGCCCGAACTTTTAACTACGACTACGTTTCAAGATACAAAAGTTGAATCAGGCAGAACTTATTTTTATTATTTAACAGCCGTAGATAAAGCCGGAAACATGAGCGAACCTTCTGAAATCATTTCTGAAACTGCGCCTTAAAAATTGTATGAAACTTTGTCATTTTGAATATAAAAACGAAAAATATTGGGGAGCAGTAAATAATGATTCGGTTTTTCCCCTTGACGATTTGGAAGATACTATCGAGCCAAGCGGATCAATCAAGTTAACAAAATATACAAAGATTGCCAGCGTAAAATTGCTTGCGCCCGCGTCGCCTTCAAAAATCATCTGTGTCGGGCGCAATTATGCCGAACACGCCGCCGAACTCGGCAATGAAGTTCCGAAAGAACCGCTTCTTTTTTTAAAGGCACCGTCGGCAATTATCACCGAGGGCGAAGCGATTGTCATTCCCGAACAATCAAATCAAGTCGAACACGAAGGCGAACTTGCCGTAGTAATGTCGCGCACTTGCAAAAATCTGTCCGAAAATGACAATCCACTAGAATATATTTTTGGCTATACTTGCTTAAATGACATAACCGCCAGAGATTTGCAACGCCGAGATGTACAGTTCACACGCGCCAAATCTTTTGACACCTTTTGTCCGATTGGCGCGTTTATCGAAACCGAATTGGATGTAGCCGACATTCGCGTTACAACCAAAGTCAACGGCGTAATCAAACAAATGGGGCGAACGTCGCAGATGATTTTCTCTGTGCCATTTTTGATAAGATATATTTCAAATCAGATGACTTTGAACGCGGGCGACATAATCGCTACGGGAACGCCGTCGGGAGTTTCCAAAATAAACGCCGGCGATATAGTTGAAGTCGAAATCGAAGGAATCGGAGTGCTGAGAAATCCGGTAAAAAATTATGTAGTGAACCCCAAAATTCAGACAGGTGGTTAAGGTAGAATAAGATGATAAAATTGCTGTTAAAAATAACATTGTGGCAACCATCAAAAACCGAAAAAACTATAAGTCGGAATTCAAAGCCAAAGTTGCTTTGGAAGCGGTCGAAGGCAGATTGACCATTGACGAGATTTCCAAACAATTTGGGGTTCATCCGAATCAGATTTCTAAATGGGAAAAAAAGTTTCTAGAATCTTTACCGCAGATTGTTAAAAATTCCAAATCAAGTTCAACTCACCAAGTCGAACAGTTGACCAACCAATTATATCAGAAATCGGGCAACTCAAAGTTGAACTTAATTTATTGAAAAAAAATCTTCCATTTTCGGCTAAAGTTAGACGAGAGTTGGTTGGGGCAGAAAATAAGCAAATTTCGATTATCCGTATGGTGGGAGAATTATTTATTTTGGTCGTAAAGATACAATCCTAAACCGAACTTTGAGGCGGCACGGCGGAGAGCCATGCTTTCGGAATTGCTTGACGAATTTCCGTAAGTTTCGAGGTCTTCGTCTTCCTGTCCGGTAGCTTCCCGATAAACGATGCCTTCCAAACACGGGACTGACAGGCGGACGGTTAAAATCAATTTTCCGCCGATAGAATTTATCGCCCGAATTTCATAATTCCAACCCGCAGCATAATGGTCGAGGTATTTTATCGCGTCGTGCCAAGCGATATAGAAAATTTCTTTGCCGCCTTGTTTGCGTTTGCGAAGATGACGTTTGGCAACCGGCTTTGACAAATCTTTGACGATTTCACGAATCGAACGCAATTCGGTAGAGATGGTTTTCGCGTCTAATTCTTCGATTTTTTCTTCACTCATAAACTCAATCTAATTTAATTTTTCCCGCAATTTTTTCAATTCCGCCGTTAATTCTTCCGTCGTCAACAAAAATTCCTGAGCCTGTGGGTCGAAAAGTCGAAATCTCTCGTTTTCCCAAACGATTTCTAAATTTAAACGCGGCGAAAGAACGCGGCTATTTTCCGTCAAAACGAGCCGCAATCTTCCCGTATCATCACGCCGATATGCCATCAGCGGCAACGGCAGATACAAATTTTCCGGGTCGAGCAGATAATATTCTTCCGCGCCCAAACGTCCGTAATCTTCGACTTTATCGCTGATGTCGGTTTTCCAAGTCGTGTTTGAAGCGACTTCAAAGACAACTTGTGGAAACTGTTTTTCTTCCCACAATTTATAAACTGTTCGATGACGATTTAAAACTCCGAAACAAATCATTAAATCAGGCGCATACCATTTTCTAGGCGAACCTTTTTCGTAATAAATATTCAAATTCGCGGCAATAAAGACATCCGTCTGATTTGCAAGAAATAGCTTTAATGTCTTTGTCAAATCTGAAATAAGGTCGTAATGTATAGTTGATTTGCCCATATCGTCCTCGTGTGATACAGGATAAAAAATTTCTTTTTTACGGGTTGTCGGCAAAATGGTTTGCGTCGTCCGACTACTTTCTAAAACTGCACTCATAACTTTTTACCTGTCCTTTATTTTCGTTGTAATCCGTCCAACCGGATAAAGTCCGATGCGTTTATCATAATACGGCGAGCGTTCATAAAAGAAATTGAGCCGTGCATTTGGGCTTTTGGCAAATTTTTCGTCTTTTAACTTTTCTTCAAATTCTTTTTTGAGTTCAGGATTTTTCGCCAACATTTCACGCGCCACTTTTTCGACAATATAGCCTTCGCCGTATTCTTTCTGTTCAAAGATGGCGTTGAAAAATCCCCAATACATAAACGAATCGGGCGAATTCGGTTCGAGCAGATGAATGGCGACATTTGCCGCTTCTTGGTCAAGCGAAATGATAACGGAATTGGCGGGAAACTCACGGGTTTCTTTTATGGGAATCGTTTTGAAATTTAATGTAACGCGGCTTTCAAAAGAAGCGTTGGCAAATTTTACATCACTGAAACGATAGCTTTCGACTTCTATTTTCAAAGGTTGTTCAATTCGCTGAAATTTAATTCCGTGTGCCTCTAAAACTCCGATAACTTTTTGCCATTGCGGTGGAACGATATAAAAAAGCGGCGGCGCAACCGATGCAGAAACTTTTGCCTGGTCAAATTTCGGAATCGTAATGTCAAGCGGCTTCGTGCCGTAAATTATCCGCTTTGCGCCTGAAATATCGCTCTCTTCGACTTTGTATTCGATGCCTTTGAAAGCGAACGGCGTGGATTTGTTGACAATTTCCAAACGTAAAGGAAATTGGCGCGTTGCGTCGTAAGTTTTGCCGCGTTCCGTTGTTTCTGCTTCGGCTTTTTTGTTTGCCTCAAACAGAGATTTTTTATTTTGATTTATTTCTTCAATCGTGTAACGCAAAATATCGTAAGTTCCGCGCACACGCGAGCGATACGGTTTGAGCGAATGTGTTTCAATCAGAAGTCCGGCTCGGTGGCGAAGCGGCGTGTAACCGGTGGCAAAACGCGGTGTAGCAATAAATGTCGCCACGCCGCTGGTTACTTCGCGTCCGGCAAATTCGATATAATGCGTCAAAATATTGCCTTCGCTTTCGACTTTTGGAACGACGTTTCCGTCAAAATGCTCGTCCATCCAATTTTTGATAAACGGCGAAGTTTCGGCGTGATGCGCGTATTCGTAAGTTACGTTATAGCGAAAATCCGCGCCGTCGGTTACGTGGCAATCAACAAAAAAATCGGGTTTCCATTCATTCCATAACGCCAGCCAAGCGCGTGTTTCGGGCGCGTCGGCTTTCATATAATCGCGGTTAAGATTCAAATTGGCGGAAGTAGCGCGAAAGCCCATTTCATCGGGACCATTTTGATTGATGCGGTTATAATTTGAGGCGAGTTCGTGTCCGTCCACATTGTAAATCGGGACGAAAATTATCACAGTTTCTTTGAGCAAATCGGCGCGGGTTTTAGTTATCGCAATATCGCGCAGCAACGCAAATCCCGCGTCTTTGCCGTCAATCTCGCCCGAATGAATGCCCGCTTGAATAAAGACAATCGCCTTGCCTTTTTTTCGCGCCGCCGCGGGCGTAAAAGTTTTTTCATTTGAAACAATCAAAAGCAGCAAATCGCGTCCTTCGCCGCTTTTGCCAAAAGATTTATATTCAATCAACGGCGACGCTTTCGCCAATTTTTGGGCGTAAGCAATCGTTTCCGCGTAACGCCAAGATTTTTGATAATCGGTTTGTTCGGCTAAAGTCTGCCAATCTCGGGGAATGTTTTTTGATTCGCTTTGGGCTGGAGTTTTCATAGAACTTAGAAAAATTAAACAACTAAGCAGAAGAGCAGAAGTTGTGAGATATTTTGAAAAGTTCAGAGTCCACCCTTTTGATTGCCAAACCGCCGCGCTGCGCCGGCGGTTGCACACTAAAGCGTGGACTCTGAACACGAAACCAAATGTCGCAAAACTTTTACTCACCTGCTTAACAAACGCTAAAATCAGCGGCGTTTTAGCAAAACGATGCAATCGTTCGCTGATTTTTGATAATGACATATTTATTAAACATAAAATGTGAGCGCGAATAGAACGGAAGACATTTTTTCCACCGTTTGTCGTAGATGAAGCGTGGCGGACAGAATGTGAGAAGTTCCATTGATTTGCTGATAAGCAGAAAATAACTATCGAGATGTTGAAATTCAACATCTCGATAGTTGTTCTTTTTTTACTGTAAGTTCCTCTGTCCTTTATTTCTTAGGATCTTCAGACTTCTGCAATATCAGACACCGCGCCCGAATGTTGGCGGCGTGAAATGTGCTTGCCGCCCGCAGTGTGAAATCTACCGGCTGCGTCGGGTTAATCACCGAGAAGGTTACCACCACCGGGGCAGTTGTGCCGGGCGTGAATGCCGGAATATTGACTACCGCATTGACCGGTGTTCCAACCACCGTCAGCGATTGCAAACCTGTTCCCGCATTAACATGGTCAACCGTTACCGAACCCGGTCCACTCATTACTGCGAAGGAAGCGATTCCATTTGGGAACAGGTCGCCTTCCGTGACGATCGTGCTTGGTGTGCAAGTAGCAGCACAGCGCACACGAATAAAGATAGCGTGGAATGTGCTTGCCGCACGCAAGGTGAAATCAACCGCTTGACCCGGCATTGTCGGAGTGAAAGTTACAACTACCGGAGCAGTTGTGCCGGGCGTAAATGGCGGAATGTTGACCGTCGCATTGAC
>Ga0183260_10005162_pt1 | contig 10314 bp, 13 predicted proteins | sample AntDrymUQ4972206_2_FD_129768 | JGI IMG/M metagenome (GOLD analysis project Ga0183260, IMG submission 129768) | Polar desert sand microbial communities from Dry Valleys, Antarctica - metaG UQ497 (22.06) (version 2) (version 2) | ecosystem: Environmental > Terrestrial > Soil > Desert | place...
CCACACCGGCATCGGCCGCTTGAGGAAGTGCTCGTAGGCGCGCAGGCGGAACTCGAGCATCCACTCCGGCTCTTCCTTGAGCGCGCTGATCTCCCTGACCGTCTCGTGGGTCAGCCCGCGCTTGGTCTCGGTCAAGTAGACGATCTCGTCCTTGAAGTCGAAGCGTGAGCGGTCGTTGTCGACCTGCTGGCGCTGAGTGAGGGTCATCAGTTCTCCGATCTGGGACCACCTCGGCAAGCGCGGTTTAATCCCGAGTCACATTATCGGAATTCCAGAGTCAACCGTCAATCGAGGCTTGTAGGGCCTACGGAGGCGACCCGGGTAGCAAGTTGGGTACAGCCACGGATTGCGCATGTCCCGTTCCGCCTCTACTGGCGTCATCGTCTACTGGCGTCATCGCATAGGAGGGTGTGTCATGCACCTGTCTCTCCGTCACTGGGCACGACGCTCAGCGTCAATCGCGCTTCTGCTCAGCGTCGCCGGCACCGCCGTCATTGCGGGTCCGGCTGCGGCCGCGACTCCGCCCATATCCGACTACGGCAACACCGTCGAATGCCGCTACAAGGCGAAGGGGGACGGGCCCGCCTTCAACTTTCGGCTCAAGAAGCTCGTCGTCACGGCGCCCGTCCTGTATGGCAAGAAGTCGACCCCACAGGTGGTCGGGTGGCGATTCATTGTGACTCGTTCTCTCAACCACGACGCGGGCCCGTGGACGGAGACCTACCGCAGCCCGATCCAGAAGCGAAGCGCAACCGCGACCACCGCCGCGGCCTTCACCACACGGAGCGTTGGCGTGGTAATCCCGGACGTGGACAACGTCAGCTCGGTTCGTTACCACGTGACGCTCAAGCTCCTGCGGTACCGCGACGACGGCAGCGTGAAGTCGCGGGTGACTTACCTGATGCCCTGGATGAAGTGGATTGAAAACGGCGAGGGCAATTATTACGAGAACATGTGCCTGGCCGGCTATTACAACGGTCCGTAACCCGATACGCGTCACGACAGCCCGCGTCCGTCGAAAGACGGGCGCGGTCTTTTTGCTGGAGTGCCTAACCAGCGCTGCGGATGCGCTCGATCGCTGCCACCTGGATGCTGGGCGGGAGGAGGGCGAGATCGGCGAGGAGCACGCTCGCCGACGCGCCGGTGGCCGGTTCGAGCGCCGCCGCCAAGGCCCGCCGGGCAGTGCCGGCCACGGCGACGCTCTCACCGACACGGGCGATCCACCGTTCGCCGGCCAGAGTCAGCCGAACGGCCAGGCCGCCCAGCGTGAACTCGACCGAAGTCTTGTTGGTGCCCATGAGGGCAGCATGGCGGTGCCTCGTGACAGCTTGCGTGTCACACCGAGATCGTTACGGCTGCAGCGGCATCACGTCCACGTTCGCCGCGTCGATGGCGTGCGACAACCTGATCGCGATGGTTCCGGATGCATGCGGATCGAAGAACGAGCAGAGCAGGCTGTCGGCCGCGAGGTCGAGCCTGTACCTGTCGCCGAGCGACGCGAACGTCATATTCAGCTGGTAAGCAGGGCAGTAATCGAACCAGCTCAGTACGAGCGTGCGCGGATCATCGCCGTTACTCAGCCGCGTATACGGGCCATCCGGCGTGAACGTAGTGATCGCGCGGACGAGGCCGGTGCGGTCCTGGAGCACGACCCGCACAGGGGCACGTCCGTACTCCGACCTGATCCATGCCTCGTGGATCCCGCCGGACGTGATGGGACCGAATGGCGTCAGTGCCACCACGAAGGTGAACATCCCGACCGCGAAAGTCCGCGTGCGAGCTCTTCTCATTCGGTGAGGTCCGGCACGTATTCGACCGTCGCGGCGTCGACGGGCGCCCACAGCTGGATCGCGACTTCGTGCGTGGAGCCAGTCCTTATGCCGCAATTGAGTCCATCGGTCCGCTCGCGGATGCGGAACCCGTCCACGATCCGCTCGAACGTGAGGTGGGTGAGGTAGTCACACGAGGAACCTTCAATGCTGACGATGAGGATCCTGCCGTCGGCTCCGTAATTGATGACCGGAGCCACGTTGCCGCGAACAGATGCCGCAGGCGCCAATCCCCGGGCCAATCCGGTTCGGTCGGCTAGCCGGACAGCGAACTCATAGGGCTGCCAATACGACGACGACGACGCCGTTGCCTTGAAGCGGACCTCGAATTCGCCCGGAGCGACAAGCGCACTCAGCGGGGTAACTGCAAACAGAAGTACGAGAACGGCGACAACAAGCGGCCGCGCGAATCTCATCGTCTAATCCGCGCCGAACATGTCCCAACAGCGCTCGAGGCCGGCAACTTCGATCTGTGGCCGCTCTCGCGCATACCACTGATCGCGCGTCATTCGCCATCTGATCAGCTCCCTGGCCTCGCCTCGCGGAGCCAGCACGTCCAACCCATCTTCTTCGTACCCGAGGGAGCGCGAGACGGCGGCGGATGCCGGGTTGTCCACGAACGACCCGGATGTCGCCCAGAAGGCCCCGAGGTGATCGAACGCGAAGCCGAGCACTGCCGAGCGCATCTCCTTGCCGATGCCCCGACCCTGGAACTCACGCGCCAGCCACGAACCCGTTGCGACCGTCCGACGGACGGCGAAGTTCTCAGCGTCGATTCCCTGGGTCCCCACGAGCCTCCCTTCAAACCACACCCCGAGATCGAGCGCCCACTTGCCGGCCGACCACGTCGCCCGAGTCGACCAGTGGTACTGCATGAAGCTGCGCTCGAAGAGCGGGCTCGGCTGGTCAGTCCAGGCGAAGCCGAAAGGCATCTCGTTCGGATCGTGGATGCCTGAGCCGGCGATGTCGAGCAGCTCGAGCAGTTCGCCCTCTGTCGGCAGGCGCAGCTCGAGACGCTCGGTCCAGACGCGAAGGTCGTAGAGCGCCCAGGGGTGTCCGCCGCCGTCCATGGTCGCGAGAGTACATCGGCACGCCCGCGGCCTCGGTTCAAGGCTGTGGAAGCATCTCCGCTTAGAGTCGGCCGGTGAGATTCCTCGGCCCGCTGGGACGCGCCAAGATCCTTCAGCCGCTGCGCCACCGCGACTTCGCGCTGCTCACCGGCGGTAGCACGGTCTCGCTGCTCGGCGACGGATTCTTCTTCCTCGCGCTCGCCTGGCAGGTCTACGAGATCAGCAACGTGCCAACGGCGCTGTCGGTGGTCTGGGTGGCATGGACGCTTCCTTCGGTCATCTTCCTGCTCGTCGGCGGCGCGCTGGCCGATCGTTACGACCGCCGATGGCTGATGATCGGAGCCGACATCATCCGCGCCGTGGCGATCGGTGCGATCGGCTTCCTCTCGATCGCGAATGTGCTGGAGATCTGGCACATAGCCGTGCTGATCGCATTCGTCGGCCTGGGCGACGCCTTCTTCAATCCTGCGTCAACTGCAATCGTCCCGGACCTCGTCCCAGACGAAGACCTGCCCCAGGCCAACGCGCTGATGGGAACGTTGCGCCCGCTGATGGTCCGTCTCGTCGGACCGGCGCTCGCGGGCTTCGTCGTGGCGGCCGTCGGCTCCGGCGCCGCATTCGTCGTCGACGGTGCGAGCTTCCTTGTCTCGGCCGTGGCTGTAGCCGCGATCCGCCCACGACCGATGCACATCGAGGAGGGTGGGCACGGCGTGAGGCAGACCATCCGACAGGTGCGGGAGGGGCTCGGCTTCGTTCGCCGTACGCCCTGGATCTGGGCAACGTTGGTCTCGGCGATGCTCAGCCTGCTCGTCTTCTTCGGCCCCGTCGAGACACTCGTCCCGTTCCTGGTCAAGAACCGGCTCAACCTTGGCCCGGAGTCGCTCGGCCTGATCTTCGCTGTTGGCGGGGTGGGGGCGATCCTGACGGGGGTCGCGATCGGCCAGTTCGGCCTGCCCCGCAAGCGGGTCACGATCATGTACGCATCGTGGTCGTTCGGCGTTGCCCTGATGGCGATCTACGGGCTGATGACCGACCTCTGGCATGCCCTGATCGCCAGCTTCATCACCCACGCTCTCTTCCAGCTGGGCCAGGTCATCTGGACGACGATGCTGCAGACGCTGGTGCCGCGCAAGCTGCTCGGGCGGGTCACCAGCGTCGACTGGCTTGTCTCGACCGGTCTCGTTCCCGTGTCATTCGCGCTGACCGGGCCCGCGGCTGAGGCGTTCGGGGCGGCCAACACGATGGTCGGTGCCTCAATCCTCGGCGCCGTCCTGATGGGCATGCTCTTATTCGTCCCCGGCGTCCGCGACCCCGAACGGGGCGAGGCTGAGCAGCGCAGTCCCGAAACCGACCGGGCGGCTGCTGCCGCTCCGGACTAGGGCAGCTCTACTCGCCGTCGGGCTGAGGCCCAGAAAAATGCGTTCTACCGCCTACGCGGCGCGGTCTACGGGCGTTCAGCCGCCCTGGCCTTCGCCCTGCGTCTGATTCGGCCCACCCATCGTGCCGCGGACACGGCCTTCGCGGATGTTGTCGGGCCCGATCGGCTGTCCGTCGGGGCCGACGCCCGCGCCGGTCGCTGCTCCCGACACCTCGTCATTGGCGGCCGCAGTTTCCGCCTCCGTGGGTTCAGGCGCGGCGTCCGTGCTGCCAGCGTCCCCGGTGTCCTCGGCGTCTGGCGGGGCATCTGATTCCATTGTCGCTCCCAGCCCGTCGGCAATCGCGTTCATGGTTTCCTGCTCGAGTTCACTGATATCCCGGCTGCCTATCCCGAGCACACCGCCGTCGCGTGCCGCCCCGGCCACGGTATGGGCGACGCGGAGCAGCCACTGGCGGAGTGTCCGTGCCTCCTGCTCGTCGGCATGGACGGCGAGGATCGCGCCAGCCTCGCGCGCCGCGTGGATGCCGTCCGGGATCGCATCGCCCTGGTTTCCGCGGAGCATTCCGGCGGCGATCTTGGAGCGCGTGTCGAGGGCAAGCCGGGCGAGGACGCCGCCGCCGTCCGAGTCATCGGCCGCCTGGTCGACCATTCGCAGAAAAGCGTCGAGCTCTTCGACCGATTGTTTCGCCGAGCCGCTGGAGGCGGCCACCGCGAGCGCTATCTGGGGGCCTGCCTCGACAAGCCGCTGCCACTGGTGATCGTTGAATGTCTCGGTCACATCGCTCCTTTCGGGCGGTCATTGTCTGCGGTCAGGCGCGCGAGCGCCGTTTCACCTCGGTTACATGCGCATTGCCAACGGGATCAAGGACGGGCGCTCAGAACAGCGACTAGCCGCTCGTACTGAGCTGGGTGGTTGTAGAGCTGCGCGGAGATGCGCAGCAGGCGCCTGCGCGGAGAGTCGGCGGAGGTGTGAGGCCAGGCGTAGACAGGTACCTCGATCCCGTGCGCCCGTAGCAGGTCTTTGTGGAGCGGGTCGAGCGGCCATCTCGAGCCGGCGGGCGAGTCCGGCGGCATGTCGAGGACGGCAGGCGGAAGTTCGGGTGGTAGCTCGATGGCGGCCATCGAGCCGATCATGTGCTGGGGTGCCGGCACGGGCTGGGGAAAGGCAGCCAGGAGCTTCCGACGACTGATGAGCACCATCTGCCGATTGATATCCATCGCCTGCGCGAAGCCGCCGGGCAGAAGGTTGGCGAAGAAATCGAGCGCGGCCGGGATCGCGAGGTAAGCACTCGGATCACTGGTCCCCGTCCAGTCGAACTCGAGCCTGAACCGAGAGCGGTCGGTGCGCGGTGAGTTCGTGCCGTGCGAGATGACCAGTGGGTGAACATGCTGCTGCCGGTCGCGTCGCACGTGGAGGAAGCCGGCGCCCTTTGGCGCGCACATCCATTTGTGAGCGTTGCCGGTGTAGTACGCCGCGCCCAGTTTCGACAGATCTACGGGAACCATGCCTGTGTGGGCGCCATCGACGAGGGTGTCGATCCCGCATGACGCGAGCTCCGTGACGATCCGCTCGATCGGGAGCACGAGGGCAGTGGGGCTGGTCACGTGGCTGATGACCGCCAGCTTGGTGCGTGATCCGGCCGAGGCCAGGATTGCGGCAACGATCTCGTCGTCAGACTGGACCGGGAACGGGATCTTCGCTACAACCGCGCGCGCTCCGGCTCGCTCCGTCACGATGCGGATTGCGTTGAGGCACGCGTTGTAGTCGTGGTCCGTGGAAAGGATCTCGTCCGTGGCCCGCAGATCGAGCGAGCGGAGGACGGTGTTGACCCCCGTGGTCGCATTGGGCACGAATGCCAGATCGTCGGGATCGGCTCCAAGGAACTCGCCGAGGCGCGCGCGGGCATGGTCCAAATGGCCTTCGAGTTCCACGTCCAGGAAGATCACGGGTTCGCGTTCCATCCGCGCGCGCCATTCCGACTGGGCGTGCAGCACCGGCCAGGGACAGGCGCCGAAGGAGCCGTGGTTGATGAACATGACGTTCTGGTCGAGGGGCCAATAGCGCGCCAGTCCTTCCGGAGAAAGTTCCGAGGCGAGTTCCGGGGACAAACTGGGCGCTGGGTCCATCCGGCCTAGTGTCGCCCGGCTAGGATCGGGCCGTGTGCGGCCGGATGACGATGCGAACGAACCCGTCCGAGATTGCGCGCATCTTCGACGCCGAACTCGGCGATTCGGCTGAGTTCGACGAGCTTGGTCCGCGCTACAACGTTGCACCCACGCAGCCGATAACGGTGGTCCTCCAGCGCGGTGATGAGGGCCGCTTCGTCGAGCACCATCGCTGGGGTCTCGTGCCGGCCTGGGCGGACTCGCCCGCAGCCGGAGCGCGGATGATCAACGCCCGCGCCGAGAGCATTGCCACCAGCCCGGCGTTTCGCGCCTCGTTCCTCCGTCGGCGTTGCATCATCCCGGCCGACGGCTTCTACGAGTGGCGTCGGGAGGGCAAGATAAAGAAGCCCTTCCTGATTCACACCCGAGACGACGGGCCGCTGGCATTTGCCGGTATCTGGGCCCCATGGCGAGACCCATCCACCGGGGAGTGGCTGTTGTCGGCGGCCGTGGTGACCACCACGGCGAACGCGACGGTGGGCGAGTTGCACAACCGCATGCCGGCGATCCTGAACGATGACGAGTGGCCGCTCTGGCTCGACCCGATGGTCGCGGACCCAGGTCTGTTGAGGGACCTGCTGCATCCGGCGGACGACGCCCTGCTTCGGCTCGACGCGGCATCGGCGCTTGTCAACAACGCGAACAACGAAGGTCCCGAGCTGCTGACAACGCCGGATGAAACCGAGCCCGCGCTGACGCTTTTCGGCTAGGTGGCTCCAGGGCTAGAGGCCGCGGAGGAAGACTCCGGCGAGCATCACGATCGTGGCCGCGGCGTAGGCAAGCACCCCGATGGTCACCCCGCTGATGCCGGCCACGGCCGGGATCAGGCCAAGGAACGTCCCGACAATCCCGATTCCCACAAGCAACGTGGCAACCAGGATGGTGATTCCGCGCGGCGCCTGCTGACGCATCGCTTTCAGACTCCCCTGACCAGGGAGCCGACGATGAGCAGGAGCGGCGACGCGGCCAGGATCGCCCAAGCGAAGAAGCGCTCGGCCATCAGCGAAACGACCTGGCGCTGAAGGTCACCGGGCAGGATGCTGCGGACGAGTTCGACCGCTGAACCCTGGTAGAAGACCAGCGCAAGGCCGACCACCAGCAGGATGATCGACAGTACGACGGTGGCCATCTTCGGCCGGTTGGGCTGCACGCCGGCGAGTATAGGGCGCACCACTGTGAGGCTAGGGAGTGGATCCGTCTGGGTCGCGCTGCCAAGCCACCCACTCGGTGCCATTCCACCGAAGGCGCTCGTTGGCGACAGGCCCAGGAGTTATCGCCTGCATCCTTAGCCATGCGGGATCGGATCCCATAGCGGGCTCAGTCGACGGCGATGTGCACCGCTTTCGGCCCGGATATCGCCTCCATCGGCAAATCGGGGGAGGCGGGTCGATAGTCAGGCGTTTGTGGCAGTGCCTCGGATCAATGACCGCCGACAAGACGCTGGCTTAAGGATGGGCGCGATAAGCCGGAGCTTTGGGCAGCAGCCAACCGCCTACCTTCGTCGATCCCTGGAAGCGAACCACTGTCCGCTGCGTGTTGCCGACCGGCGGACTCAGGTCTTCCGGGGCGCGCAGCGGCGTCTCGACCCTCCTGCCGTCGTCGTGTTGCCCGAAAGCAGGATCCCGGTGGCGAAGTCCTAGGTGTACGAGAGTGAGCGCTCCGCTGGTAGGCTCGACCGAATGGCCATTTCCGTCGCACAAGGCTTGCCGGTCGCACCGAGACTTCCTGAAGGCCTCGACACGCCCTGCCTGGTGATCGACCTGGACATCGTCGAGCGCAACGCGCGCCGGATGGCGGACGCAGTCGCCGCGCGTGGGATCTCGCTGCGACCCCACGTGAAGACGCACAAGAGCGTGGCGCTGGCGCAGATGCAGCTCGCATTGGGCGCCGCCGGCATCACTGTCGGGACGCTCGGCGAGGCAGAGGTGATGGCCGAGGGAGGTATCGAGGACATCCTGCTCGCCTATCCACTGTGGGCCGACGAACAGAAAGGCACCCGACTTAGAGCGCTTCATGAACGCAATGGCCTGCGACTTGCCGTCGGCGTGGATTCGATCGCCGGCGGGCGGCGTCTCGCATCCGCGGTCTCTGGCTCGTCCAGGCCGTTGCGCGTGATGATCGAGCTAGACCCCCAGTACCACCGCACCGGCGTTGATCCGGCGGCCACCGGCGAGCTCGCAGCGAAGTTGCGCGACATGGGCCTGGATGTGGTCGGGGTGTTCACCCACGGCGGCCACGTGTACAGCGGTCGCGACGCGGTACCCGGCGCGGCGGCCGACGAGGTCGGCGCAATCGCTACAGCGGCCGAGTCGATGCGCGCGGCTGGGATCGAGCCGCAGATTCTGAGCGCGGGCTCGACACCGACGGCGCTCAGCTCGGCGACCGAGCCCGTGAACGAGGTTCGTCCGGGGACATACCTGATCAACGACCGCATCCAGGTGCACATGGGCAGCTGTCCCCCGGACGGCGTGGCCGTTGCTGTCGGAGCGGCCGTTGTCAGTGACTCGGTGCCGGACAAGTTCGTGATCAATGCCGGCGCAAAGTCGCTGACCAAGGACCTGCCGCCGTACCTGAACGGCTATGGCTTCCTGCCCGACTATCCCGACGGCGTGCTCGAGCGCTTGAGCGACTACCACGGCGAGGTCCGCCTGCCGGCGGGCGCGGTTGCGCCGAAAATCGGCGATGTGGTCGCGGTCATCCCCAACCACGTCTGTCCGGTGATCGATCTGTTCGACAGCTTCGTCGCCACGAGGAGCGGCGAGGTCGTAGGTCGTTGGCCGGTCGACGCGCGCGGCCGGAGCGGCTGAAGGGGACGCGGAAGACACGTTCACCAACCCTGTCCACTCCGGGTACTTCGCCGACCCTTTCGTCCTGCGCACTGACGACAGGTATTACGCGTACGGCTCGAACACGGTCGGGGCCGGTCGAGACGCCTTCGAGATCCTGCGCTCGGCCGACCTGGTCCACTGGACGTCGTTGGGCGGCGCGCTGCCGGCGGTCGACGGTTTGAAGGCGCGCGACCACTGGGCGCCGGAGGTTGCCGAACACGAAGGCAGGTTCTACATGTACTTCTCCGCGGGGGTCGAGGATCGTGACCATCAACTCCGCGTAGCCGTGGCCGACCGGCCGGAGGGGCCGTTCCATTACGAAGGCCGGATCCTGACGCCGAACGAGCGCTTCGCCATCGACGCCAGCCCTCTCCGAGACGACGACGGGCAGTGGTACCTCTATTACGCTCGAGATCTGCTCGAGGGCGAACGAGTAGGGACGTCGCTGGTCGTCGACCGCCTCATCGACATGCAGACACTGGCAGGTGAGCCGGTGCCGGTACTGCGTCCCACCGCGGATTGGCAGATCTTTCTTCGTCAGCGGACCATGTATGGCAACGTCTACGACTGGCACACCCTTGAGGGACCCTTCGCAGTCAAGCGGCACGGCCGCTATTGGTGCTTCTACTCGGGCGGTGCCTGGACTGGCACGGGCTACGGGGTGTCGTACGCCGTCGCCGACTCACCTCTTGGCCCATTCGTCGAGCCGACGAGCGATGGGCCGACGGTCCTCCGATCGCGTCCGGGAGAGCTCGAAGGACCTGGCCACAACTCGGTAGTCGTCGCGCCGAACGGCGCCGACTACATCGTCTACCACGCCTGGGATCCCCAATACACAGCCCGCCGAATGTGTGTCGATCGATTGGAGTGGACTGACGATGGACCGCGCACCTCCGGGCCGACGGTCGCGCCCCAACCCATTCCACGCGTCAACGGCATCTAGCCGGCACTTCGGCCGAAGTCCGGAGGATTGGAGCGGGAGACGGGATTCGAACCCGCGACATTCTGCTTGGGAAGCAGACACTCTGCCAGCTGAGTTACTC
>Ga0183260_10005163_pt1 | contig 10311 bp, 11 predicted proteins | sample AntDrymUQ4972206_2_FD_129768 | JGI IMG/M metagenome (GOLD analysis project Ga0183260, IMG submission 129768) | Polar desert sand microbial communities from Dry Valleys, Antarctica - metaG UQ497 (22.06) (version 2) (version 2) | ecosystem: Environmental > Terrestrial > Soil > Desert | place...
CGGGCGCGTCGAGCCGCAACAGGCTGGAACAGGGTGCAATTGCTCGGCGCACACCACGGTTCGCGGCATCCTGGAGCATCTTCACGCTGTCCCATCCCTCCACACCGTCACCGACATGGAAGCCGGTCTCGAGCATCTCAAACGGGGCACGCTCGAACATGTCGATGCGCTCGTGATCGTGATCGAGCCCTACTTCAAGTCGCTCGAAGCCGCGGGCCGAATCGAAGAGCTGGGACGCGAGCTCGGCGTACCGTTGCGAGTGGCCGTGGCGAACAAGGTGCGCTCGGCGCGCGACGAATCCGCAATCCGCTCGTTCTGCGATGCGAAAGGGATTCCGGTGGCGGCGGTTGTGCCGTTCGATGAAGGAGTCGCCGAGGCGGAGTGGCACGGACGGGCGGTTCTCGATTCCGCGCCGGATTCGGAAGCGGTTGCCGTGCTGCGAGAATTTTCCGAATGGTTGCTTGCTTGCGGCAGCGGCCATCAGGAGGCGTTGGTCGCCGATTAACTCGGCTCCGTAACCGTTATGGGAGGGTGATCAATGGAAGCAGACCCCAACAACTCCCGAAGGGATCAATCGGCGCAGAACCGGGTGGACGAGCATGGCGCTCCGGCGGATGTTGTCGATTCCGGCTGGCAAGATGAGGTGACGCAGTCATCGGCGCCGGAGGGCAACGGATCAGGCACGGATGACGCCGGCGATGTCACCGGCACGGGCCAAATGCTGAACATTCAACGCCGTCCGCATCCGCTCGGTCCACTGGAGAAGGTCTACGTCTTCTGGATGGCCGGGATGAGTTGCGACGGCTGCTCGATCTCCGTCCTTGGCGCAACCCAGCCGACTGTCGAGTCGCTCCTGACCGGCTCGATCCCCGGCATCCCGCGTGTCATCCTCCATCATCCAGTGTTGTCGGTCGATGCGGGCGAGGCATTCATCAAGCATTTCGAGGATGCCTGGCACGGGGAGCTCGATGCGCCGTATGTCATTGTCCTCGAGGGTTCCGTCCCCGACGAGCGGCTTTCCGGCGACGGTTGGTTCTCGGCGATGGGAACCGGCGGACTCAACGACAGTGGCGCGGGCAAGCCGACGACGATGAATGACTGGCTGGAGCGACTGGCTCCGGGAGCCGCCGCCGCGATCGCGATCGGCACATGCGCCACCTGGGGCGGCGTTCCCGCCGCGGCCGGGAACCCGACCGGCTCGATGAGCCTGATGGATTTTCTCGGCAAGGACTACAAGAGCGCGTTTGGTCTGCCCGTGATCAACGTCCCTGGCTGCGCGCCGCAGGGAGACAACTTCACGGAGACAGTCGCCGCGGTGCTTCTCTTTCTCCAAGGTCTCGGTCCCTTGCCCGCATTCGACGAGTTGGGGAGACCGGCATGGCTGTTCGGCGAGACCGTGCATCGCAATTGCACGCGTGCCGGATACTACGAGGAAGGGGTCTTCGCCGATCAGGCCGGGGGAAAGGAATGCCTGGTGGAAGTCGGTTGCTGGGGCCCGGTCGTGCAGTGCAATATCACGTCGCGCGGAGCGATCAACCACGTCGGCGGCTGCATGAATGTCGGCGGGGCCTGCATCGGCTGCACGATGCCCGGCTTCCCCGACAAATTCGCTCCATTCTACAAAGCGCCGCCGGGCTCCCTTGTCTCGAGCAACACGTCGCGCATCGTTGGCGGTGGCATCCGGACGCTTCGCCAGATCAGCCAGCGCGACCGCAATCGCACGCCCCTGTGGGACAAGCTGGATGCGGTGCCGAGTGGATGGGCCCGGCACAAGGGACAACCGACGCCGGTCGACAAGGTGGCGCATTTCTTTTACGAGAAGCTGCAGTTCTCCGGCTCTGAGCGTCCCGGGCGCACGGCCGAGGACGAGCAATATCATGACTGAAACGTTGGCATGAGCATATGCCGCGCCACCGGTGCGGCACGGCGGGAAGGACGGAGGAATGGATAACGAATCGACGACGCGCTGGTGGATATTCTCGCTGGGCCTTGGCGCTGTGGTGATCGGCGTGGTCGCGGCGCTCCTGCTGCGCATCATTCGTGCGGCCGTGAGTATTGACGGGTACGCCTCCGACATCTGGGACGCCGGACAGAAAATCGCCGGCAATACCGCCTCGATTTGGATGCTGGGCGACACGAACTCGGTCGCTGGCCAAATCCTGGCCACAGCCCAATCGATCGACGGGCATGCGGCGGCGATCGACCAGGCGCTGACCAGTCCGGCTCAGGCCGAACCCAACGGCAGCAATCAACCGGTCACGCAATCGACCTGAGCGTCGACTGGGGAGCTGTCTCACTCAGTAGGAGAAGTGGACGATCATGCGCAAGACGCTAACGATCCTCTCGGTCACCGAGGTGCTCGCGCTGGTTGCCGCCCTTGCCGCGGCGCTGGTCCGCATCGGCGGCTCGCTGATCGGCATCGAGAAGAATCTGGCGAAGGTGACGATGGGGGTGCGCGCCATCGATTCCCAGACGGCGCCGCTGGAGGAACATATCACCCAGATCAACGCGGGGTTGGCGGCCGTGGGCCAGGGGCTGGGTTCGGTCGACGGACATCTGGAACGCGTCGAAATGGCTGTCAGTCAGGAGTGAACACGAGATGTGTTTCAAGAACCTTCCGGTCGAATTCGACGCCGCCGGCAAACCGTTCCTCAAGGAAGGGATCGCCAACCCTTACGGATATGAGCCGCGCAAAGACCTGACCCATGACCAGATCAAGGACCTACTCGCCCGTAACGGTCACATCAAGGAGGTCAACTTCGACCCGGTAACGCGAGTCGCCGGCGCGTTGGCGTTCCACAGCGTCGTCAACCTCGAGGAACGAACAGTCGTCGAAACCAACGCCGTGGCCACGCTCTTTCGCGGGTACGAAGTCATCCTCAAGGGGCGAGATCCGCGCGACGCCATCTTCATCAGCAGCCGCGCCTGTGGCGTTTGCGGCGGTGTGCACTCGACCTGCTCGGCGCTTGCCCTGGAAATGGCCTTCGGCATCCAGCCTCCGCCGCTCGGCGTCGTCCTCCGCAACCTGCTGCTGGCGGCCGAGTTCCTGTACGATCACCCGCTCCATCTGTTCCTCCTCGCCGGTCCCGACTACTCGCAGTCTGCCGTCGAAGCGACCAACCCTGAGTTATGGGAACTCGCGCTCCGTACACCGGCCGAGCACGGTGGCGTCCACGGGTACGACACGATCGCCGGGATCATGACCGATCTCAACCCACTGTCGGGCAACCTCTATCTCGAGGCGCTCGGCATGACGCGCGTCGCCCGCGAAGCCTACGTCATCCTCGGTGGCAAATATCCTCACCCCCAGACGATTGTGCCGGGCGGCATCAGCACCACCGTCACGCTGACAACCTTCAACGAGTACTACAGCCGCCTGCTCAAACTCGTTGATTACAGCAAGAAGGTGGCGCTGCTCTGGGACGATGTTTTCGACTTCTTCCTGCGCGCCAATCCCGAGTACGCCAAGGTCGGCGCCCGGCGGAAAAACCTGATCGATACCGGTCTTTGGGACGACCCCGATGCCTACGACGCGACCTACGCCAACTGCAATGAGTGGGGGAAGGCACGATGGGCGACACCAGGCGTGATCGTCGACGGCGAGCTGCGGACAACGAACTTGCAGGACATCAACATCGGCCTCGAGGAGTTCGTGGAACACTCGTTCTACGAGGGCTGGAACGGTGAGCGTTTCCCAACTGACGAGTCCGGGGCGCCGTTAAGTCCCCATCATCCCTGGAACAAGGAAACCAAGCCTCGGCCAGACGGCATTAACTGGAAAGAAAAGTACACGTGGGATACTGCCCCGCGCTGGGACCGGATGTCGATGGAAACTGGGCCGTATTCACGGATGTGGAACACCGCCCTGGCCCAGGAGATTCCCGAAAACGACTTCATCGAAGCCACTGGTCACAGTCTCAAACTCCGCCTCCCGAAGGCCGCCACGCCCGCGCTCGATCTGGAATGGCGCATCCCGGAGGATTGGAATGCCCTGGAGCGTAACCGTGCTCGCGCCTATGCCATGGCCTACTCTGCGCTCGTCGCGATGAACGACTGGCTGCGCGGTTTGGCCATGCTGCGCGATGGCAAAACCAGGGTCAGCACCGAGTACGAGATGCCAAGACGGGGGACCCAGATCGGCGTTGGATTCTGGGGAGCCGGGCGCGGTTACCTCACCCACCACGCGGTAATCGACAACGGCAAGATCGCGAACTACCAGATTCTCACGCCGTCGACCTGGATGGCCTCGCCTCGCGATCCTTTCGGCAACCCGGGACCGTATGAAGAGGCGGTGATGAACACGCCGTTGCTGGAGACGTTCGACAAGCCAGAGGATTTCAAGGGGATCGATATCCTGCGCGCGATTCGCTCGTTCGATCCCTGCATGCCCTGCACAACCCATGTTTACGCCGGCGACCGAACGATCGTCCGCGAGGTGAACACGTGCGCCTGCGGCGTGGAGTGAGGCGGAATGGCGGCTGAATCGATTGATCGGACACTCATCGCCGGGGTTGGGTATCGGAACCTCCGTGACCTTTCAGTCGGGAACGCGGTGATCGATGCGCTCCTGGAGATGGAGTGGCCACCTGGCGTCGAAGTCGAGGATTTGAGCTATGGGCCGATGGACGCGATCTTTCGGTTCAAGGAGGCGAGTTTCGAGCGTCTGATCGTAGTCGGGGCGGTGGCGCGAGCGGGCCGCATCCCCGGCGAGGTGTACCGCTCGCGCTGGCGTTACGAAACGGAAGCGCCCGAATTGGTGCAGTCTCGCGTCGCCGAAGCGGTGACCGGTGTGATCAGCCTCGATAACCTGCTGGTCATTTGCGCGCATTTCGAGGTGTTGCCCCGGGATACAGTGGTGATCGAGGTCGAACCGGAAAACGCCGATTGGGGGGAAACCTTCTCACCGCGCGTCGCCCGCGCGTCCGAACGCATCGTCGCCCAGATCTCTGCGACGTGGGGTGCTTCCCTGGTCGAATGACGGCATCGCGCCGCCGCGGGGTCCGGCGGTTTGGCGCCAGGAAGGCGACACGGATGGCAACAGACGTTGAGACAACCGGAGATGACGAACTGGAAGCACTCCGGTGGCGCGATGAAATTCTTGGCGTCCTCTACTGGCTTCGCGGCGAAGGCATCCAGGAGGAGGCAACGATCGCCACCCTCGGCGGGTTCCTGGGAGTTGAACCGGACACCTTGCGCGCTCATCTTGAGCGCCTCACGAACGAGGGTTACCTTCTGCGGAATGGAACAGGCGAGGGAACCAGCTACCACCTAAGCGAATTCGGCGACCAGGAGGGGAAACGGGTCTTCGTCGATGACTTTGCCGAGCTGACTGGCGTGGCGCACGGCGAGTGCGGACCGGGTTGCTCGTGCCAGCTCCACGGCGCCGATGCATGTCGGATCCCGGCGGCATGAGCGACACGATGCCTCATCTGTTGCACGGAACCGACCGCGCGGACACTTGGACACCGCCAGACGACCTCGCTGAACTGAGCGATTGGCTCGATGCGCTGATTCAGGGATTCGCGGATCACCCCGACGACGATGTGCGACACCGCGTATTTGCGTTGCTGGATGGCATCGATGCCCTGCATCGCGCCTCGCTGGGGAGGTTGGTGTCGTTCCTTGAGGGGCCCGGCGCGAAGCCGATGTGGGATCGAGTTCGGAACGACCAACTCGTGCGAACGCTGCTCCTCCTCTACGACTTGATGCCGCCAGCGGAGCAAAAACAACCCAGGCCGTTCATTCCGCTGCGTGTGGTTGAGCCTCTTCCGCCGCCGCGCGCGCGAAAGTGGTTCGAGATTGCAATGCTGGATGAGACGTCACCCGGCAAGATGCGAGGTGTTCGAGCTGGAGATCACGCAATCCTGATCTGCAATGTCGCCGGCGATATTTTCGCCTACCACGACAGCTGTCCGGACACTCCGCTTGCGCTCTCGCTCGGCCAACTGGACGGTGCGCAAATTGTCTGCCCCTGGCATGGATGCCGGTTCGATGCGCGCACGGGTGAGCGGCTCGAACACCGAGGGACGGGACTTGAGTCCTTAACGATGAGGGTTGACGATAACCGTATCCATGTAGAACTCAACACTGTTGGACCGTCGCCATGAGAGGGATTCCTGTGTGAAGACCGCATCGCCAGGGACGAAGTCACCCTGCAACAATCGGACGTCCCCTGCCCCACTCCGTCTTCTGGTCGCCGGCGTCGGCAATGTGCTGCGGGGTGACGACGGGTTCGGCGTGGTGCTCGCGCAGCGGCTGATGGCTGAGCCTCCGGAACTCGCCGGCGTCTCGATCGCGATCATCGAAACAGGCATCGGAGGCATGCACCTGGTTCAGGAGCTTCTCACGGGCTACGATGCGCTCGTGGTTCTTGACGCGGTCAATCGGGGCGGAGCGCCCGGCACGATATACGCGCTCGAACCGGAACGCGCCGATCCTGGCGCCTGGTCACTCGAAGCCCGTCGCGACTTCTTTGCGGACACGCATTATGCAGAGCCGGCCCGGGCGCTGGCGCTAGCCGAGGCAGTGGGGGCACGGCCGCCGCGGGTTCTCGTCATCGGCTGCCAAATCCGGGTAGAGTCGATCGAAGATTTTCTTCAGGAGTTGACGCCCGCTGTCGCTCGCGCTGTCGATCGGATCGAGCGGCAACTGCCTCAACTGCTTCGGAACTGGTTGAGTGAACCCGTAAACCCGGTCGGTCGGTATGGGAGCGCCAAACTCTCCGGGTGATTCGCGAAAGTCCATTCAATCGCACGGACGCGATGAGTGGGCGACGGAGGAAGAGGACCGCAAATGTGTATTCCATTGATTGCCCGCGTTCACTCTATCCGTAACAGTGTGGCCGAGGCCGAACTGGTTGACGGAAAGATCGTGCGCGTCAACGCAGGCTTGCAGCCTGACGTCCAGGTGGGCGCCCATGTCCTGTTGGACCGCGGGTTGATCGTCGAAGTGATTGAGGACGACCAGGTCCAGGAGATGCTGCGGTTTTACCAGGAGCTGACGGACATGTATGCGATGGAAGATGCTGCCCATGCCTGAGCAGACTACCTCCCTGCTTTCTCCGGTCACGATCGACGGCACGAGCCGGTTCATCCGTTACGCCTTCATGCCGAACAAACTGCACTATTGCGGCGGTGACAACAACACGGCAATCTTCGACTACGGATTGGAGGGTTTGCGGGAACCGCCACTGGAAGCGATGCTCCGCAAATTCACCGGGGCGATGCCCTATCTCTCGTTGATTGCACGGTCGAACGGGATCGCGGACCCATTCGACGAACGCGTGGTCGAGGCGTACTGGATCGGGAATGATCTGCTCGCGGGCGTCGAAGTTCGCAGTTTGCATGATGCGCTCGCGGAGCGATTCTCCAAACAACTCCAGGGCAAGACTCGCGACTGGTTGCTGGCGAAGGCGCCAGCCGGCGCCCGGCCGCATCACAACTTCCACGTCTTCGATGTCCACAGCCGGGTCGGCGAGCTCGAACACTCGCTAGAGACGATGGATAGTTGCCGGATCAGTTGGGGCAAGGTGATAAGGGACGAAGGTTCCGAACTCCTGGTGGAACGACAATCGCTCATCCTGGCCGAAGGTAAGCTCGCGCTTGGTCCAGGCGTCATGGAGCGAGCCGTGCGCCAGGTCGATGGGCGCGGCTTTGCTGAATCCGCCACCGTTGGGGATTGGGTTTCCCTGCATTGGGGCTGGGTGTGCGAGACGATCACACCCATCCAGCAACGAAATCTCGCCCGCTACACCGACGATCATATTCGGCTGGCCAACCAGACCGTGTAGGGACTCGATCGAAAGGAGCCATTCGATGCCTCGCAAGGCAGTGATTTCCGGCGGAGTGGCCTATCACCATGGCCTGATGCGGCCAGGCGAACTTCTCGATGACTTCGACAAGATCGACCTCGCCGAACTGGCTTCGGTCGATCTCAACCGGTACGAGCTGGTGTTGGTGCTGCGTTCGACCGATGGTGACAGCCTTCGGGCGCGTCGCCATCAATTCGCTCGATTCCTGGACCGCGGCGGCGTGCTGGTCGCGTTCGGCGAGAGCTGGTCGAACTGGCTCCCTGGAGCGCGATGGGAACCCGAGTGCGCGGAGGATGTGATCGAACCGGTCGTCACCAGCGACCACGAGCTTGTCGCTGATTGGTCCGCGGAAGATCTGCTTTGGCACCCGCAACTTCAAAGCTGGTGCTGCCACGGTCACTTCGTGGCTCCGGAAGGCGCCGAAGTCCTGGTGCAAAACCAGCGAGGCGATGCCTGGCTCTACATCGATCGAGTTTCGACAAATGGCGTCATCGTCGCCTCGTCGAATCTCGATCCGGACACCCACACGTACCATGGCAGCCCACGCGCTCGCGCCTTCTTCGAGCGTTTGATCAGCTGGGCGACTTCAGAGGCTGAACACGCCGACTCACGCCGCGGCCGGGTTGAACCGAAGATCGCCGAAATCTTTTCTGGAGTCCATTTCCAGAAGGGTTTTTACGAAGACGCCGAATTCGGCCCGCGCTTTGCTGTGTTGCCTGTCTGGGAGCTCGCGGAAGCCAACCTGCACGACTTCGCGGCGCTCTGGATTCCTCGCGAATGCAACCAGAACGCGCTCCACGCCAACCGGGTCAAGCTTCGCAGCTATCTGGAGGAGGGCGGCACGATTGTCTGCTTCGACGAGGTGAACCAGCCGTGGCTGCCCGTGGGCGAGTGGGAGTTACGGCCCGCGAACATGGACACGATTCGGATCGCGGATCATCCGATGGTTTCCCACCTCACCATTGACGACGTGAAGTGGCATGCCCATGGACTCTATTCCGAGTATGTTGGGGCCACAATCCTGATCGATGACTCCGACGGCGGCATCATCCTTTTCCTGGATGACACTACTTTCGCGGGAACGCTCATCGCCGGGACGCTGGATCCCGATTGCCACGTTGGATTCGGAACACAGCGCACACGCCCGTTGCTTCGCGCCCTTGTCAACTGGGTGACGCAACCGCAACCGGTCGCCGTCGCGATTTCCTGACCTGTCGATCGGCGACAAAGGTGAAAGCATCAATGATCACGATGACAAGGCGACAGATCGCGTCTGGCCTGGCCGGAGGGGCGTTGGCGACGATGCTCGCGAGGGCCAAACCCAGCCATGCTCGGCAATCGGTGGAGTTGCTGCGCTACGCCGGTAGCGATTCCGGCATGCCGAACCCGTTCCAGCTGTCACCGGCTGGACCTGGCGGTCCGATCCTCGTCAGCCTGATTTACGACACTCTTACGTGGAAGGACACCCAGGGCATCGTCCCGTGGCTTGCCACCGGGTGGTCGATGAGCGACGACGGACTGTCCTTAATCTTCCACATCCGATCGGGCGTGACCTGGCACGACGGCAACTCGGTGACGGCCGACGATGTCGCCTTTTCGTTTGCTTATTACCTGAGCCATCCGTACGTGTGGGCGCGATCGGTCATTATTGAGTCGGCGTCCGCGGAAGGCGATTCCGTTCGGATCACGTTGAATCGACCTTACGCGGCGTTCATCGAAGATATCAGTGGAATCGTGCCGATCATTCCCAGGCATGTCTGGGAACTCGTCGGCGATCCAATCACGTACACGGGACCCGGCCGCACCGTAGGCAGTGGACCCTATGCGCTGGCGGAGTACAACGACACGGAAGGCGCCTATCGACTGATCGCCAATGACCGGTACTGGGCCGGCGCCCCCCGCATCGCCGAAATCCAGCAACTGACGGTCCCGCCCGAGGCCCTGATTCAGGCTGCCCGCCAGGGCGAAGTCGACCTGGCTTCGAGTCCAGATGCATCGATACGAGAGATTCTGGCGGATGACGAACGCCTGGCGATCCATGAATCTGCCCCGCTCTCGATCGTTCGTCTCGCCGTCAACACTGCCCAGGCGCCGCTCGATCGCAAGGAAGTTCGTCAGGCGATCATGTACGCCCTCAATCGCCCACTGATTGCGGAGTCGATCACGAGGGGTCCCGCGATTCCCGGCAGCGCCGGTGTTGTGCCGCCCGAAACACCCTGGTTCAACCCGAACCTCAAACAATTTGCGTACGACCCGGTTCGGGCTCGCGAATTGCTGGGTGGCGAGCGGCTGACGATCGACCTGGTGGCGGACGCCCGGGCGCGGGATCCAGACCTCATGATCCCGATGCTCGAGGAGGTTGGGATCACCCTGAATGTCCAACGCGTCGATTCACCGACCCGAATCCAACTCCTGCGCGACGGTGATTTTCAGCTTGGGTTCGTGACCCATATTGGAGTAGGAGGCGACCCGGACTATCTCCGTCGCTGGTACGACGGCGA
>Ga0183260_10005167_pt1 | contig 10307 bp, 10 predicted proteins | sample AntDrymUQ4972206_2_FD_129768 | JGI IMG/M metagenome (GOLD analysis project Ga0183260, IMG submission 129768) | Polar desert sand microbial communities from Dry Valleys, Antarctica - metaG UQ497 (22.06) (version 2) (version 2) | ecosystem: Environmental > Terrestrial > Soil > Desert | place...
ATCGAGGACCCTCTCCAGCGCAACGATGTTTCGGCGTCGCACCCGGACGTTGTCGCCGCGCTTCGGCGTCAGGCGGAGAACGAGCGTCAGCTTACCGATTATCTGCTGGAGGCCAATCTCGTCTGGCCGCGGCCCAGGGGGCTATGACGTCGCTGTCGCGCTGTCGCGGGTCCGCCGGGGCGTCACCAGCCACCGCTCCACCCGCGTCAGAAGGTACGCCACGCCGGCACAGACCAGGACGAAGCCGACGCCCACGGCCAGCTCCACATACCAGAGCCCCGAGCGAGCGGCGATGAAGAACGGTCCCCGCATGAACCCGTTGATGAAGAAGAGAGGCATGGATATCATGGCAACCGCCTCGAGAAGCCTTCTCCCCCGCAACACACCCACCACCAGCTGATAGGCGTACAGCAGCAGCACCAGGGCGCTGATGAAGGTCAGCAGCCAGAGCCAGGCGTACATGTTGCCGAGCACGAAGACCACCGCGGCGCCGAGCGCGGCTCCGGGGCCCACCCTGAATCCGAACCGGGCGCAGGCGATTCCCAGGCAGAGCTCAGGCATGTGTCCCAGTGGGGTGGTGAGCAGATTGATCCCCCACTTCTCCCCCAGTGACCACTGAAACGCGTAGGCCAGCGCCAGACTTGCTGCCGCAAGGGCCGCCAGGCCGGCGAGGTTGAAGCGCCGCGAAAAGGCCGCCAGCCCGGGCCAGATACAGTAGAACTGGACTATGAAGGGCAGGAACCACCACGGCCCCACCGGGGGCAGCCCTATTCCGGGAACGAGATTGTGCACTCCCAGCGCGGTCAGCAGCAGTTCATCGCCCTGCCCCCGCAGGTACACAAAGACCCGGGCGGGGCCGTCCTGCACCGTCTTGAGCAACAGCATAAGGGCCAATGCCAGCAAGAAGGTGGGGTAGATTTTCTTGATCCGGCCCCAGACGAAGGCGCTCCACGACGGTGTTGTCCAATACTTGAAGGCAAGGCCATAGGCCGAGAAAAAGATGAAGAGCTGGACCCCGAAGTGGCCGAGGAAAGAGAACATCGCCTGGACGGTGCGGCTGGGCTGTACCACAGTGGCCAGGAAATGCTGGAAGTTCCGCGGATCGAAGCTGAACTCGTTCTCGAATACCGCCGATGGCAACTGGTGAAACAGGTTGTGAAGGACGATGGCCAGGATCCCGATCGCTTTCAGCGCGCTGGTGTCTCGCAAGTCGAAGGGGATGTCACTGGGGGAATTTCTCACCTGATCTGGGCTCCGATGCGGCGGGCGGTACGATGGGCCGGCTCGATCGACGGAAGGTACATCTCGCTGGGGCGGAGGTACATTAGTTCACCCATGAAATCTGCGCTCACGCTGGCCGCACACCTCTTCGTCACCGCCGCGGCCGCCGCGCAGGGGAGCCCCGTTCGAGCGGTCAACAGCTCGGCGACGCCTTCGCACGACTACGACCTGATACACCAACGGATCGAAGTCGCCAACTTCGATTGGGACGCCACCGCGTTCGACGGCAACGTCACCACGACCGTCGTATCGCTTCGGCCCCGCCTGGATTCGATCGTGCTCGACATGGGCCGACGACTGACTGTCCGGACCGTGACCGTCAATTGCGGAACGCCAGGTCCACGCTGTCCGTCCGTCCGCCCTTCCGCCCGTCCGGCCGCCCCTGCGCCCCCGCGCTTCGCCCGTCCGGGCGATTCCATCGTGGTCCGGCTGGCAAAACCGGCGGGATTTCGCGACACGGTAAGGTTTACCATCAACTACCATGGCCGGATCACCCAGGGCCGCGGCCTTTACTTCTTCCCGGCCGAACCGGGCCGTCCGCGACACCATCAGCAGGTGTACAGCGGCGGCGGTACCGACGGCAATCCCAACTGGATTCCTACCTATGGCGCCCCCAACGACAAGGCAACCTGGGATCTGATCGCCCGGGTGCCGGCCGGTCTCACCGTGGTGTCCAACGGCCGGTTGGTCAGCGATAAGGTCGATCCACCGGCGCGTCGCTCCCGAGCTACGCCTCCGGCAGGCTCACGCACTCACACCGTGCATTGGCGCCAGGAGCGGCCGGCATCCACCTATCTGATATCCCTGGCTGCCGCGCCATTCAAGAAAGTGAGCGACCGGTGGAGGGATGTCCCGCTGGACTACTACGTCTACCCTGAGGATGTGGCGCGTGCCCGCCGGCTCTTCGGGGTCACGCCGGACATGATGGAGACGTTCACCCGGCTGACGGGGGTGAAGTACCCCTGGGACGGGTACTCTCAGACCACGGTAACGGACTTCATCGGCGGCATGGAGAACGTGGGTGCCACCACTCTGGTGGACTGGCTGCCCGACGCCCAGGCCTACCGCGACCGCCCCTGGTATCGCCATTCCCTGATTCCTCACGAGCTGGCCCATCAGTGGTTCGGCAATCTCGTGACCGCGGAGAACTGGTCCAACTACTGGCTCAACGAAGGAATGGCCGAGTTCATGGCGGGGCAGTACTGGGGCGCCAGGAACGGGCCGCGCGCGGAGGATGATTTTTACCTGGACGAGTACCGCCGATTCCTGGCCAGTGATTCCCGGCGCCGGGTACCTCTGGCCTCGTTCAACTCCAACAATGTCTATACCAAGGGCGCGCTGGTAATGCGGATGCTGAAGCAGCATCTGGGCCCGGAACCTTTCTGGGCGTCGATCAACCGATATCTGACCCGCCACTCCTTCGGCAATGCCAACAGCGACGACCTCCGCCGAGCGGTTCTTCACGCCACCGGCCAGAACCTCGACTGGTTCTGGGATCAATGGGTCTACAATGCGGGATACCCCGAGCTGGCGGTAAGTCCGGAATACGACTCGGTGGCCGCAACCCTCACGCTCACGGTGCGGCAGACCCAGTTAGATGTGGCCCCGGCCGACAGCGCCGGCCCTCGCTTCTCCACGCCGTCGGTCTTTCAGGGCAGGATTCTGGTGCGGGTGGGAACGTCCTCGGGAGAGGTACGGAAGCAAGTGCGGCTGGATCGCCGGGAGCAGGTGATCCGGGTGGAAGGCCTGAGGTCCGAGCCGAACATGGTTGTGTTCGACGAAAACAACGCCATGCTCAAGGTCCTGACCTTCGAGCAACCGACCCGCTGGCTCGCGCACCAGCTGTCGCGCGATTCCAACCTCTGGAACCGGAGCTGGGTAATCGACCAGCTCGCTCGCCGGAGCGGCGACACCCTGGCGGCGTCAGCTCTGTCCCGGGCCGCACGGAGTGCCGACTACTACCTGACGCGGGCTCAGGCCGTCGCCGCCCTCCGCGGTTTTCCTGCCGGAATAGCGCTGCCGGCGGTCGAGGCATCTCTCCGCGATAGCTCTGCCGCGGTTCGCGAAACAGCGGTTACCACACTCGGCCTGTTAGGGGGAGCCCGGGCCCAGGCGGCAGTGCGTGAGGCGTGGAAGCGGGACAGCAGTTACGAAGTACGAGCCAGCGCTTTGACGGCTCTGGCGCGGCTGGATTCGGTGGCATCCCGGCCCCAGGTGCTGGCGGCCCTTAGTACTCCGTCCTATCGCGACGTCATCCAGACCGCGGCGATTGGCGCGGCGGCACGCGCTCCCGACTCCACGCTGATCGACGGCCTGGAAAAAATCATAGGAGAGCAGAAGCTGCCGTCCCTCGTTCTGGCGACGTTGGCTTCGCGAGGCGATACCCAGGCACTCGCCGCGCTAGTCCGGCATCGGGATGATTCCCGTTCCTGGGTACGCCGCTGGGTATTGGACGCTATAGAGGAGCAGCTCCAGGGGAAGGACTTGGAGTAGGTCCCCAGTCGCTATCGCGCCATCGGATGAGGTGTTCTCCTGAATTCCTTCCCGTCCGTCCGTTCACCCGGGATCAGGCGGGTGTCGGCAGCCGGCTGAGCCAGCCTACCACGGTCCTCATGGCGTCGGTCCGGTCGGGGTAGGCTGTTTTGGGAGCGGCCACCACACGATCCAGTCCAGACAGTCGGACGATCGCCGCGGCGTTTGAGCCGGTGGACTGGTCTGGTACCTCGGGCGGGGTCAGCACCACTCCGGCGCAGAGAACCCCGGCAAGCTCCAGGGCGCTGAGGGTAAGCAGCGTCTGATTGATGGTACCCAGCCGGTCCACGGCGACAACCAGAGCGCCGGCTCCGAGTGCCCGGGCGACATCCACCATGTTCCATTCCCACGTAACCGGCGAGAGCAGGCCTCCCACTCCTTCGATCAGAAGGTGCTCCGCCTCGCCGCCGTAGCGCTCGATCTTGAGAATCATGGCGTCGAAATCAAATGGTGATTCCGGACCAATCGCTCGAGAGCGGGGGGGGCACCCGTTCCGTCAGCCGGAAGAGGGCGTGGGTGGGCTGCTCCTGGCCGGTCGCGGTGGCGAGGAGCGCCCCATCCTCGCGCTCTCCCGGGATTTCTCGGCAGCCGGTCTCGACCGGTTTGATGGCCACGACCTGTCTGCCGGCGCTTCGGAGTGCCAGTGCCAGAGCGCATCCGACCCAGGTCTTGCCCACCGAGTTGTCGGTACCGGTGATGAGGATACGCATGAGCGGAGACTGCACGGCCGCTCATGGTTGAAGCAAGCACAGCCGGTCTTTCAGGCTTCGCTACCGCCTCAAAGCGGAGTTAACCGGGCCAACCGTTCAGAGGTAAAGAGCGACGCGCGCAGCCTGGCGCAGGAGGGGCACCGCGACCGGCACCGGTGGCCCGTTTTGCGGTACTTCAGGTCTATTTCTTTGCCAGCTGGGCACTGATCGTCGTCGTGATAGACGTTGGGGTCTCGTTGGCGAATGGAGTACCAGGGTGATATCTGCGCCATCGGGCTGCCTGACGTTGGGTGGGGAGGTGTAGCCGCGCCGAGAGAGACGACCTTCGAGATTGGGAGTATAAGCCCGGGGCGGGCAAACCGATGTGACACCGCACACCGTCTCAGCAAAGTCGGGTTACAGTCGCCTCACTCTCACCGGACGAGAATACGAAGGAACTGTCTTCGATCCGTCCTGCGTCGACCGGGCAACGCAGCTGGCGAAATAGGTGCTGACCTCGCCGGCCGCACCGTGGCTGTCCGCGCTGTACGACAGCCGGTATTGCTGCGGACTGGTGCCGGCCACCAACGTCCCGGTCCCTATGAATTGGGCCCCGGCCCCGTCGCCTTCCTTGTAGAACTCGACCTTATCCACCGCGGACGATCCAGCGCCCTCGCGCGGGTTAACCTGGATCTCCGCCGTGAGCGTGATGGTCGAAGCGTCGGGTGAGCTGTCGTAAATATCCGTGGTGTTGTCCACCGCGGCGCCGGCCGCGGACGTCATTCTACAGAACGGCGGCGGGAAGAAGAATGCCTCCTGCAGGGGTTCCACCACTTTCTTACGCGGCCCCACGGTTGAGAAGTTCAGCGTATTGCTGGACACGTTCCAGTTGTTGCTCCAGTTGGTGCCGGCCGTACAGGTAGGTGCCGTACCGGTCCATCCCGGCGCGCACCCATTGATCGTCAGGTACGATGCACCGTTGGCGTTGTTCTCGCCTTGCCGAACCACGATCGTACTGGTCAGCGGATCGTTGATGAAGACGTTGCTGTAGTTGCCGCCATGGCCAAAGGTCTCGTGCGACAGCCGTCTGCGTCCGGCCGACACGGTCCACATGTCTTTCGAGTTGTTGTTGTAGACCACGCCCCACCCGACAGCCATGGCCGCGGCCAGATTGTCGGTTATCCGGGTCAGTGCATGCCAGTATTTCACCGGCTCTACGTTCCGGTTGTCCCAGATTCCCCGCCTGCCAGCCAGCCGCAAGACCGCCGCACCGTCCAGGCCCCTCCACTTGGCCACGCCGGTGCTCTGCTTGAACTGCTGATCGTCGTCAGTATAAATTTGCGCCGGGCGAACCGGCGACCCCATGCCTGACTGTTTGATATAGGAATCGAAGATGTCGGTGAGCTTCTGGCCGCAGCTTCTCTGGACCACGTAATTCAGCAGGCCGTGGCCGACGTTGCTGTACTCGAAGATGTTTCCGGGAGGTTGGGCCGGCTCTCTGTTCTGCTCGGCCTTGGTGCGCGCGATGGTAAAGGCGTCGCCGGGATATTTGTAGCGGGAGTTGGTGTCGCCCCGGTCGGCCTTGTCATAGGCGAGTTGCCAGCCAGGGTTTTCATCCCGGCATATGGTGCTGGAATTGCCGTAGTCGCACACACCGCTGGTGTGGGTGGCCAGATGCTCGACCGTTATGTTGTTCCACGGCTCGTCGCTGCGCCAGCGGGCTCCCTCGGCGTGCTGCAACCATGAAGCAGCCGGATCCTTGAGCCCCACTCCGCACTTGCTCATGGCGTGCACCAGCGTCGGCCCCCCCAGCAGCCCCTTGGAGGCGGAGTAGGCGTAATACGGGTTGGTGCCCCCCCGGTCGTAGATCACCTTGTCGTTGCGGATGACGATGAATCGTTTGGTGTTGTGCCGGGGGTTGCTGATGCTGGTCCAGATCTGCTGCAGGGTCTTGGTGCAGCCGAGCTGCTTGGTACTGCCACACATCCCCTGACTCTCGGGTGTAGCGGAGCTCCAGCTGAAGCCGGCGGTGGTAGCAGCCGCGACGCTGATAGGTGGCGCCGCCTCGGGGGCGGTGGGCGGCTCGGTGTTGCTGCAGGCGAGAGCGAGCAGCGCGAGGGGTACCGCGGAGCCTACCGGTGTCGGCCAGTGATGGGATAGAGCCGCGATCCAGCTGGTGCGGGCCACGCAACCTCCTGAGTCCATAAGCTACAGCAGCCCGGCCCTCGTCGGATCGGGTGTGGACGCAATGGTAGGGGGAGTTTACCATGCTGTCAACCCAGGTTCAGGTGGCCGCCCCCGCTGGAGGATGCATGGCAACCTCAGGAATGCTTCGTTCCCGTTCCCTCGTGCTCCCGAGCATCCTGCTGGCCGCCTGTGGCGGCTCGGCGGACGAAGGCCCGCAGGAGCCGTCAATGGCGGTAGCGGGCACCATCTCCTGGGATTCCAGGTCCCAGATGAAGCAGGTCTCCAGCACCAAGGGATGCGACTCGTGGACTCCGACCTGGGCGCCGGACGGAAACCTCTACAGCGCAGTGGGCGACTGCCGGATGGCAGGCGTGCCGCTGAAGATCGGCATGGGGTTCACGCGAATCTCCGGGTCGACCGGATACGGTGTTTCGGTCACTGCGGTTCCCACCGGTGACCCGGCCAACTGGGACGACACCAAGGTTGGCGCCGGTATGGACGCACTCGGCGACGGGCCTGCCAGCGAGAAGATTGCGGGGATGCTGCATGTGGGCGGCCGGATGTGGACCTGGATCCGGAACATCAGCCCCGGCGGCACCGGGGTGCGGCTCAAGTCCTCCGGCAACTACAACACGGCCAGTCCCGACTTCACCTGGGCCAACTGGAGCTTGCCCGAGTTGGGCTACGCCTCCTTCGTGCAGTATGGGAAGGCATACGCCGGCGGGCCAACGGGCTACGTGTACGCCGTCATTCCCATGCGCTCGGGCTCGACCGGCAGCGTGAGCAACAGTGCGTACGACATGGTGCCGGCGTTCGGACTCATACGCGGCTCGCGCAGCGATCTCGGCGCCAAGGGCAACTGGAAGTACTTCTGCGGCAGCTCGAGCAGCCCCGCCTGGTGCTCCGCGCCGTCGGCGGCAAAGAACATCCTGCTCCAGTCCGGGACCAGCTTCAAGCCCCGGGCCGGGATGAGCTGGAACCGGGGGCTGGGCAAGTTCATGCTTGTCCTGGTCTCCGACCCCACGCCCGCCACCACCGACGACGACACCCGCTTTGACGGTGCTCTCACGGTTATGCTCTCGGCCAAGCCCTGGGGCCCCTGGGAGACCGTGTTCGCCAGCGGCGGCACTTGGCCGGGCGGCACCAGCACCACCGGGTGCCGGTCTACCGGCTGGGGATCGGGCGATCGCGCGGACATTCCCACCAAGTACATGAGCGCCGACGGCAAGACCTTCTATCTCTTCAGCTCGGGTGGGGATTGCTTGTCGATTGCACGAGGGGTGCTGCCGTAGACGAAGTTGTCGGCGGATCTGTTTGGTAGAAAGATTCCTCAGGTACTTCCGGTGCGGGGGCGTAGCTCAGTTGGTAGAGCAAGGGACTTTTAATCCCTAGGTCGTGGGTTCGAGTCCCACCGCCCTCATAGACGTAGCTTTTCGTGCTCCAGTTTGCTGCTCCAGTTTGGCTCGCTCATCCCATCTTCTGCAGGCGCTTGGGCTGTAGCACTACGGCCTCCATCGTTTCCTCAGTCGCGACCTGGTAGCACTTCTGTAGGGTGGCGCGCTGGCGAGAGCGGGGCCACGATCCCGGATGCTGGCGCGCCGGGCTCGTGGGTTTTGGCGAATGCGAATCGGTGGCGCGCCAGCGGCAAATGGTGGCCCAGCGCACCGGCGCCGAGTAAAGAACAGCGCGCCAAGTCCGGGCTCGGGTGGCCGCTACGGCAAATTGCTGAGGGATTCGGCAATTGGCGAGGATGGGGACGGCTCCGCGGGTCAATGCTCCGAGAGAACGACAGGGGGCGCGCGCTCTAGAGCGGAGCGGGAACAATATGAGTAAGCAAACCGGGAAGCCTTCACGCGGGCGGCCCCCGGCGCCACCGGGAAGGCTGGTCGTATTCGGGAACCACTTATCGCGGCCGACTATCACGCACTGAGTGCTACGCAGCCGGGAAGGAGCGGACCAATTGCGCTGCGCGCCGCGGGTCGGCGGTATCGGCCGCTACGGGCGTCGTCCGCCGCCGCGTTATTCGGCCTCAGTCGGATAGCATTGAGCCGGGCGGCTGGGACCGGTAGCCCGATATTGCGGGGTCATCCGGCCAGGCCCGAATGCAGTACAAGTCGCCCCTCCTGCAATCGTTGCAGTCCAACTTGCGCCTCCAGCATTTGAGCCGGCGCACCGAAGCCTCCTATGTCTACTGGACCAAGCGGTTCGTCCGTTTCTGTGGCCTCCGGCACCCCTCCGAACTGGCCCCCGCCGAGGTGCGGCGGTTCCTGACTCATCTGGTGGTGGAGCGAAACCTCTCGGCGGCCACCCAGCAGCAGGCCCTCGGCGCGCTGCTGTTCTCTACCGCACCGCCTTCGGCCAGTCGCTCGAGGCCGGGTACGACGTCCGGACGGTGCAGGAGCTTTTGGGGCACCGGGATGTGTCGGCCACGATGATCTACACCCATGTCCTGAACCGGGGAGGCCGGGGGGTCCGGAGCCCGGCGGACTGCCTCGGCGAGGGGTGGATGCAGGAATGGCGGAATAGACTGCAGCGAGTGATGTTAGTGCGTGATGAGCGGCTGGGGATGTCAGTCCACTTACTAGTTAGGCTGCTCGGGCACTGGACCTCGATAGGTTTCAGCGTGTCTCTTCCTACTTACGGCAACCCCCTCGACCGTTCACTCGGGGCAGAGAAGTGATACGTGACCTGCAATACCCCGAAGATGCACACCGGGTAATCGATTCCCTGCATACAGGCCTACAGTACGATGCGGCCGTTGCTGTGCTCGGACTCACGTGCTCGCGTCTTACCTTGGCTGAAGTGCCGGACACCAGTACCGGGGTCAAGTTGGGAGGTCGAGCAGCGGATGAGGCAGTTCGGAAAGATGCGGCGGGATTGCTGTCCCGCTTCTCGTTGATCTCGATGGTGAGCCGCATCGAGAGGGACGCTCAGTTACTGCTACTGCAACGGCGTGTAATTGAGGAACTCGGATCGACCGGGCAGAAGATGAAACCCGCAGTCATGTGGACGATCCTGCGCCGAGTTCATTCGGAAGCCCGTGGCGGACCCGTAAAGTTGTGTTCGGAATTGGTGGTCACCAACCCCTCACGCACTGCTTGAGCGCATGGCCTGGCTTGAGGGAATCGTCAAGGTACGAAATTGCCTCGCGCACCGTCTTGGACAGGTCTCGCTCGAGGACGTCAAACCAAGTGGGGTACCGCTCGAGCAGACTAAAGATACCGACACGTTGAAAGTCGTCTGGTTGCGGCTAAGGGCTTCGCTAAATGGCGCCGAAATCAAGACCTTTCCGCACCAAGGGGGTGGAAACCTAGAGTGCCAGTTCGTGGAATATCAGCGAGAATGGAGGGTCGGCGAGCAGATCGAAGTAAGTCCGGAGGAGTGCCAAGCAATCGGGATGAGTCTATCGTTTCTCGGCAATCAGTTGCTGGCGGACTTTGAATCCGAAATCAATGCTCGCTTCGCGAGTGGGAAACCCGAATGACTCGGAAAGCTGATTTGGTATAGGAATACCGAGCAGCCTAACAAGCACATGCAGCCGGCGGCGCGTCAGTTCTAAGGAACGTAGGATTGTGCGCACGCTGAGCAAGTCGCCGCAGCTGATGCGCGGGCCGTTAG
>Ga0183260_10005168_pt1 | contig 10305 bp, 7 predicted proteins | sample AntDrymUQ4972206_2_FD_129768 | JGI IMG/M metagenome (GOLD analysis project Ga0183260, IMG submission 129768) | Polar desert sand microbial communities from Dry Valleys, Antarctica - metaG UQ497 (22.06) (version 2) (version 2) | ecosystem: Environmental > Terrestrial > Soil > Desert | place...
ACGATGCGCATGCCGAAGGAGTTGGCCCGCTGTGCGACGAGCGTTCCCACCCGTCCGAGGCCGAGCAGCCCGAGGGTCTTGCCGTGCAGCTCGACGCCCTCCCAGCGCGAGCGCTCCCAGCGCCCCGCCTTCAACGCTGCATCCGCCTGGGGGATGTTGCGCGCCTGCGCCAGCAGCAGCGCAACCGTGTGCTCTGCGTTGGACAAGCTGTTCGACTGTGGCGCGTTCACCACCATCACGCCCCGCCGCGTCGCTTCGGCCACGTCGATGTTGTCGATCCCCACGCCGGCACGCCCGACGACCGCGAGCTGGTCGCCGGCGGCGAGAACGTCGGCGGTGACCTTCGTGGCCGACCGCACGATGAGCGCCTCAGCGCCCTTGATCGCGACGAGGAGATCGGCGGGCGAGAGGCCGAGCTGTACGTCCACCTCGTGGCCGGCGGACGACAGAGCGTCAAGACCGGTAGCCGCCAGCTCTTCGGTGATGAGTACTCGCGCCATCCCCCATCCTCCCGCGTCCGCGGTCGCGGCAGCGAACTGGTAACAGGCCTTTACGAAGCGAGGAGCTTGTGCAGGCGCGTAATGCCCTCGACGATCGCTTCGTCGCTCGTCGCGTAGCTGAAACGGCCGTAGCCAGGCGCTCCGAACGCCTCGCCGGGTACGAACGCGACGCGAGCGACGTCAAGGACGAGGTCGGCCAACTCGAGCGTGGTCGTCGCCGTCCTACCGGCGATGGGACGGCCGAGCGCGCCGGCCAGCGAAGGGAACGCGTAGAAGGCGCCGTGCGGCTCGGGGCAGACAACACCGGGCACCGCCGAGAGCATGTCGACGATCAGCCGGCGCCGGCGGTCGAAGGCCTCGCGCATCGCCGCGACCGCCGACAGATCCCCACTGACTGCTTCGAGCGCGGCGCGCTGCGCGACGTTGTTGACGTTCGACGTGCAGTGGCTCTGGAGGTCGGCGGCGGCGTCGACGACGTCGCGCGGACCGATCATCCATCCGACACGCCAGCCGGTCATTGCGTACGTCTTCGCCACGCCGTTCAGCACGATGCACCGTTCGGCCAGCTCCGGCACCTCGACGGGCATCGACGCGAATCGGGCCTCGCCGTACACGAGGTGCTCGTAGATCTCGTCGGTCACAACCCAGAGCCCCTGCGCTGCCGCCCACTGGCCGATGACGCGCACCTCCTCGGGTGTGTGCACCGCACCGGTGGGGTTGTTGGGTGACACGAACAGCAGGGCTTTCGTGCGCGGGGTGCGCGCGGCGTCGAGTTGCTCGACGCTCACGCGGAACCCCGTGCTCTCGTCGGTGAGCACCGGCACAGGCACCCCGCCCGCGAGCGCGATGGCCTCCGGATACGTCGTCCAGTAGGGCGCAGGGACGATCACCTCATCGCCGGGGTCGCACAGCGCCGCGAACGCGTTGTAGACGGCTTGTTTCGCGCCGTTCGTTACGAGCACCTGGGAGGCGTCGACGTCGAACCCCGAGTCGCGCTTGGTCTTGACGGCGATAGCAGCGCGTAATTCCGGCAGGCCGCGGGTCGGCGTGTAGCGATGGTTCTTCGGGTCGCGACAGGCGGCCGCAGCGGCCTCGACGATGGCATCGGGCGTCGGGAAGTCGGGCTCGCCCGCGCCGAACCCGACTACATCCTCACCGGCGGCGACGAGTGCCTTCGCCTTGGCGTCGACGGCGAGGGTGGCCGACGCGGTGACCGCGGCGATGCGTCTTGAGAGCCGATTCACGACTGCCATGCTTGCAGAGATGACCGAGGTCTCCGTCCCCGATATCAGGATCCCGAGCGACCTGCTCCCGAGTGACGGACGCTTCTGCTCGGGCCCGTCGAAGGTGCGCCAGGAGCAGGCGGACGCCGTTGCCGCGGCCGGCAGGACGCTCATGGGCACGAGCCACCGTCAGGCGCCGGTACGTGATCTCGTCGGGCGCGTCCGGAGCGGACTCTCGACCCTGTTCGACCTGCCGGACGGATACGAGGTGCTGCTGGGCAACGGCGGCACCACCGTGTTCTGGGACGCGGCGACGTTCGGCCTCGTCGAGCAGCAGAGCCAGCACCTCAGCTTCGGCGAGTTCTCGTCGAAGTTCGCGACTGCCGTCTCGGCCGCGCCGCACCTCGAGGAGCCCGAGGTGATCGAAGCGCCGGTGGGGCGGGCCGCGCACGCGGTCGGTCGGGCGGGCATCGACCTGTACGCGCTGACTCACAACGAGACCTCGACGGGCGTCGCCGCACCCGTCGTGCGCCCCGTCGGCGGGGACCCCGGCGCCATCGTGGCCGTCGATGCCACGTCGGCTGCCGGCGGCATGGCCGTCGACCCGAACGAGTTCGACTGCTACTACTTCGCGCCCCAGAAGTGCTTCGGCGCCGACGGCGGCTTGTGGCTCGCGCTGTGCTCGCCCCACGCGGTGCGCCGCATCGAGCGCATCGGAGCGTCCGGTCGCTGGGTGCCGCAATCGCTCGATCTTTCGGTCGCACTCGCGAACAGCCGCCAGAACCAGACGCTCAACACGCCCGCAGTCGCGACGCTGATTCTCCTCGCCGAGCAGGTCGATTGGATACTCGCCAACGGTGGGATGGCGTTCACCACCGGCCGGTGCGAGAAGAGCGCGAGCGTCCTCTACGGCTGGGCAGAGTCGTCGGGGTACGCGACGCCGTTCGTCGTCGACCCCGCGGAACGGTCGCCGGTCGTAGGGACCGTAGACATCGACGGCGTCGACGCGGCTGCCATCTCGAACGTGCTCCGGGCCCACGGCGTGCTCGACACCGACAGTTACCGCAAGCTCGGTCGCAACCAGCTCCGCATCGGGATGTTCCCCTCCGTCGAGCCCGACGACGTCGCCGCGCTCTGCGCGTGCATCGACCACATCGTCGAAGCGCTTTCGTAGCCTCGTCGCATCGGCACTCGACGTCGTTTCGCCGCGGGCGCGCTCGCGTTCGGGCGGGCGATCGTTCTCTTTCTCGCGCTACGCATGCGGGCGCGTCTGCGGCGATGGAGCAAACGGCGTCGGCGCGCCAAGGCACGCGTGCGCGGTGGCGTCCTCGCCCGACGAATAGTCCGCCGTAGGTACCGCTCCCGACCGGAAGGAATCTTCGAGGGCGGGCGGCACCCGCCCGGCCGCGACCCAGCTAGCCGTTGCCGACGGTGACGTTGACGCCTCCGGTGAAGGCAGGTTCGTAGGCAAAGAAACCGCCGCCGAACGGCGACGAACCGTTCAGGTCGAAGGCCTTCACGTGCGGGCCACCACCCGGGCCTGCGCCGGTGACAATTTCAGTCGCCAGGTCACCGTCGAGGTTGCCGGCACCGACGCTGACACCGCCCGAGAAGTTGGCGGGGTAGGCGAAGAAGCCGCCGCCTTCAGGGTTGCCGGCACCGGTGAAGACCTTGACGTGCGGGCCGCCGCCAGGACCCGGACCGGTAATGAGCTTCTTGCCGGCCGACGCCAGGAACACGCCACCGTTGAACCGTGTGTCGTAGGCAAAGAACTCGCCGGCGAGGGTTGGCGCGCCTTGCGCGCTGGTGGCGAGGATCTTCACGTGCGGGCCACCGCCTCGACCGGGGGCGACGATGACCTCGTCGCGCAAGTCGCCAACCAGGTCGCCAGCGGCGACGCGGACGCCTCCACCGAAGCGCTGGTCGTAGGCGTAGAGGCCGCCGATCTCGGTGAAGCTGGCGCCACCGTGCACCCGCAGCACGCGGACGTGCGGGCTGCCGCCGGGACCGGCGCCGACAACGAGCTCGTCACCGTTGGCGGGATCAGCGTCGAGGTTTCCTGCTGCCACGGAAACGCCGCCCGGGAAGCCGGGGAACGGGAAGAAGTTGGCCCTGATGGTGCCGTCCGGGCTGAAGATGAGCACGCGGGAGTTGCTGTTCGGGCCCGGGCCGGCGACGATCTCGTCGATCCCGTCGGGGCCGGCGCTGCCGTCGGCTTTGAAGAAGTCGCCGCGGGCAACGTTGGCACCGCCGTTGTAAGGAGCCGGGTAGGCGACAAAGCCGCCCAACACTGCTCCGACGGGGCCAAAGAGCCGCACTTCGGCGACTCGACCTGCGCCCGGCGCGGTGGTGATCTGGCCGAAGTCGTCGTTCGCGATCGTGTTCGACTGCGAGGCCGGGTCGCCGAGTGTGGCGTTTGTGGCCCGGGTCAACGTGAACGTGAAGGTTTCGTCCGGCTCAGCGAGCTGGTCGCCGACAATGGGCACAGCGACCGTCTTGGAGCCCTGACCCTGCGAGAAGGTAACCGTGCCCTTGGTCTCGGTGTAGTCGTCGTCCTTGACTGCGGTGCCGTCGGCTGTCGTGTAATCGACCATGATGATCTGGGGCGCGGCTGGGGTGACGTTGATCGTGATGATCATGTCGGACTTGCCTGCGTTGCCTTCGACCTTCGGCTCGGTGGGCGCAAGGGTCACCACTGGCGCAGCCCCGTCGTCGTTGGTGATGGTGACTACCGCCTGGTTGTCGGGCAGCGAGGCGTTGTTGGGGTTGGAGAAGTTGACGAAGAACCGCTCGGTAGGCTCGCCGAGCGCGTCGCCCTTGATCGTCAGGGGAATGCTCTTGGTATCGGTGGTGTTGGGGGCCCAAGTCAAGGTGTTGGTGGCCGCCACGTAGTCGGGCGTGCCCTTCTGCGCACTCGCGGTAGCCGTGTCGTCGGCCGTCGAGTAACTGAGGGTGACCGTCTGGTTCGAAGCGGGGCTGAGCGAGACCTGCACCGTCTGGGTGGTGTCGCTACCGGTGCCCTCGGCTGCGGGTGCTGGGTCGCTGATGGTGAAGGTCGGCACCCCGCCACCCTCGTTGTCGTTGATCGTGACCGTACCGTCGGAGCCCTTGGCGGCGTTCACCACGGACGACAGGACGATGCGAATCGTCTCGTTCGGCTCGCGGGTCGAATCATCGAGCGTCTGAACGGTGAAGTTCTTCGTCGTGGGACAGTTGAACCCGTCACAGGTGAACGTGACCGTCTGGGAGTTGGGCGAATAGTCGGCCGGCGAGTTACCGCTGCGGGCTGTGCCGTCAGCCGTGCTGACCGTGGCCTGGATGGTCTCGCCCGGGAACGGCGCGGCGTTGAGAGAGATCGTGACCGTGGCGAGCTGACCTTCGGTAACGGTGGTCACGCCGGCGTTCACGGTGTGGATGCCGTTGGCCGCGGACGCAGGTGTCGAAGGGATGATGACTAAGAACAGGCTGGCGACCGCCGTGGCGACGGACGCGGCGATAACACGATTGAAAGCACGCATGGAGCGAAGCCTACCGTCGTTACGCGGGGCCGGTCTCCTCGCCCCCGCCACCCTTCGGCTTATCCGCCGGACACGTCCTGCGGCCGTTGGGCGTCCGCGCCGATGAAGGGCATCAACCCGCGCAGCTCCTCACCGACCTTCTCGATCGGATGATTGGCTCCTGCGTTGCGCATCTCCTTGAAACGCGGCCGCCCGTTCTTGTTCTCTTCGATCCACTCGCGGGCGAACGTGCCGTCGCGGATCTCGCCCAAAATCTTGCGCATCTCGTCCTTCGTGCGGGCATCGACGACGCGCGGGCCACGCGTGTAGTCGCCGTACTCGGCGGTGTCCGAGATCGAGTAGCGCATCCCCGAAATCCCGTTCTCGTACATCAGGTCGACGATGAGCTTCAGCTCGTGGAGGCACTCGAAGTACGCGGACTCCGGGGCGTAACCCGCCTCCACCAACGTCTCGAACGCTGCTTGCACGAGCGACGTCACGCCGCCACAGAGGATCACCTGCTCGCCGAACAGATCAGTCTCGGTCTCCTCGGCGAACGTCGTCTCGAGTACGCCGGCGCGCGTGCCACCGATTGCGTGTGCGTAGCTGAGTGCCAGCGCGTTCGCCTTGCCGGTCGCATCCTGCGCGACCGCTATCAGCGCGGGTACCCCGCTGCCCTCGCTATACGTCCGGCGCACGAGGTGGCCGGGCCCCTTCGGAGCGACCATCGCGACGTCCACTCCCTCGGGCGGCTCGATGAGTCCGAAGTGGACGTTGAAGCCGTGCGCGAAGAACAGCGCGTTTCCAGGCTGGAGGTGCGGCTGGATCTCGGACTCGTAAACCGCCTGCTGCTCGGTATCGGGCAGCAGGAGCATGATGAGGTCGGCTTCGGCGGCGGCGTCGGCGACGCTCGTGACCCGCAGGCCCGCATCCTCGGCCTTCGACCGCGACGACGATCCCTCGCGCAGGCCGATGCGCACGTCGACGCCCGAGTCGGCCAAGTTGCGCGCGTGCGCGTGCCCCTGGCTGCCGTATCCCATCACCGCGACCTTCCGGCCGGCGATGAGCCCGGGATCGGCGTCCTTCTCGTAATACACGGTGGCCATCAGCCAACCCTCCTCGTAGTGGAACGCAGGCGGGGTGCCTGTCGCTCGAGTTTCGCCAGCGCGATGCGGCCGGTGCGTTGCAGTTCCGAGATGCCGAACGGGCGCAGCAGATCTTCGAAGCCGTCAATCAGGTCGGGCGCGCCGGCGAGCATGACGGTAAGCGCGTCGTGACCGACATCGACGATGGTGCCGTCGAACAGCTGGACGAGCTCGATGACCTGGCTACGCGTTCCGGCCTCTGTACTCACAGTTGCCAGCACGAGCTCCCGCTCGACGGCTTCGGTCGGGTCGAGCTCGGTGATCTTGACCACGTGGATCAGCTTGAACAACTGCTTGGTGATCTGCTCCAACGGCGTCGACTCCACGTCGACGACGACCGTGATCCGACTGAAGCGCTCATCGTCGGTAGGTGCGACCGCGAGGCTGAAGATGTTGTACCCGCGGCGGGCGAACAGGCCCGACACGCGCGCGAGCACGCCAGGCTTGTTCTCGACTACCACCGACAGGACGTGGTGGACCGGCGCGGCCATTACTGCACCACCCCGTCGCCGTCGCGGGGGCCGATCAGGACTTCGCTGTTCGTCGCGCCCGCAGGGACCATCGGGAAGACCTTCTCGCGAGCGTCGGTCCGGAAGTCGATGACGACCGGGCGGTCGTCGATCGAGTTCGCCTTGTCGATCGCCGGCTGGATCTCCTCGGGGCTCTCGACGCGCATGCCGACGCACCCCATAGCCTCGGCCCAGAGCTTGTAGTCGGGCAGGTCAGGCGACAGGTACACCTCCGAGTAGCGCTCGTCGTAGAACATCTCCTGCCACTGGCGCACCATGCCGAGGTACGCGTTGTTGAGGATCGCGATCTTCACCGGGATGCGCTCGCTGGCCGCGGTAACGAGCTCCTGAGCGGTCATCTGGAAGCACCCGTCGCCGTCGACCGCCCACACCATGCGGTCGGGGCGGCCGACCTTGGCGCCGATCGCGGCGGGCACGGCGAAGCCCATCGTGCCGAGCCCCCCCGAGTTCACCCAGGTGTAGGGATGGCGGAAGCGCCAGTACTGGCTCGTCCACATCTGGTGCTGGCCGACGCCCGAACAGACGATCGTGTCCTCGGGGGTCGAGCTGCGGAGGTGTTCGAGGACCATCTGCGGCTTGAGCGGCTCGCCTTCCTCCCACGGCTCGTACGTCAGGGGGTACTTCTCCTGCCACCCGCTGATCGTGCTTTTCCACGCGCTGCGGTCGGCCTGCGCCCCCGCCCCGCCGAGATCGTTGACGGCGCGCACGATCTCCTCGATCACGAGCCGGCAGTCCCCGACGATGGGCACGTCGGGCTTGCGGACCTTGCCGAGCTCGGCCGGGTCGATGTCGACGTGGATGATCTTGGCGTCGGGCGCGAACCCGTCGAGCTTGCCGGTGACGCGATCGTCGAACCGGCTGCCGAGCGCGATGAGGAGGTCGGACTCCTGCATGGCGGTGATCGCTGTGTAGTTGCCGTGCATGCCGGGCATGCCGAGGCACTGCGGATGGTCGTCGGGGAACGCGCCGCGCGCCATGAGCGTCGTAACGACGGGGATTCCGGTGAGCTCGGCGAGCGCCCGCAGGGCTTCGGCGGCGCGTGCCTTTAGGATCCCCCCGCCCACGTACAGCACCGGGCGCGTCGCGGCGCTGATCAGGCGCGCCGCCTCTTTGATCATGCGGGGGTGGCCTCTGGTCGTCGGGCGGTAGCCCGGCAGGCCAGCGGAGACTTCTGCGTCGCTGGGCCAGTACCAGTCGAGCGAGCTGCGCGGATTCTTCGGGTCGACGATGTCCTTGGGGATATCGATGAGTACGGGCCCCGGCCGGCCGGTGGTGGCGATGTGGAACGCCTCGCGCACGATGCGCGGGATGTCCTCGGCACGCGTCACCAGCTCGTTGTGCTTGGTGATCGAGCGCGTGATGCCGAGCGTGTCGCACTCTTGGAATGCGTCGGTGCCGATCGACGAGTACGGGACCTGACCGGTGATGCAGACCATCGGGATGGAGTCCATGTACGCGTCGCACAACGGCGTGACGATGTTCGTGGCCGCCGGACCGCTCGTCACCATCGCGACGCCCGCGCGACCGGTGGCCTGCGCGTACCCCTCGGCCATGTGCCCCGCACCCTGCTCGTGGCGGACGAGGATGTGGCGGATCGGGCTGTCGATCAAGGGGTCGTACACCGGCAGGATCGCGCCGCCGGGCAGGCCGAAGATCACCTCGACGCCTTCGAGCTCGAGCGATTTGATGAGGGCCTGTCCGCCGTTCATCTGCGTAGACATTCCAGAATGCTCCCTGAGAAAACGAAACGACCTCCCAATTGGGAGGTCGTTGACAGCACACGCGCGAAGGATTCGTGCGTGCGCTAAGTACCTACTACAAGCGTCTGTCGGAGCGACATAACTCGGGGAGTGTATCGCAAGCCGCCGTGCGCGAGTCCTCCCGAACTCGTCATGGAAACGAGCGCCTGCTGCCGCGTTTCCATGACAGGTTCGGGGCGGGCCCGGTCACTGCGACGTCGGCGCCGCGTGCATCGCGCGTGCTTGGGCGCGCGCTGCTCGCCAGCGCGCAACGACGTCGCTCGGGCGGTACCAGACGTCGAACTCCTGGAACCGCTCGATGATGAGGCCGGCGGCGGTCAGCCGAGCATCGCGCGCCTGGTCCGACGCGACATCCAACGGTGCAACGTGGAACCGGTCGCTGTCGATCTCGGCCAGCAGGTTCGGAAACTCGGGATCGGCGCAGTCGATCCGCCCGATCCAGGACTCGTCGTCACCCACGTCGATCTGCGAGATCGGAGCGGGCATCCCCGCCTCGCTGATCAGATGCAGGAAACGGTTCTCGAGCGAGCTCGCGGGCGGCTTCCAACCGGGTGGACGCATCTCGAGATACTCGTGGAAGAACGCGCTACCCCTCCGGCCGCGCTTGCACCACTCGTCCTCCATGGCCACGAGCCGCGCCCGACTCGTGAGCCGCGCCGCCCACGCCGAGTTGACCGCGCGCTCTATGCGCGAAGGATGCATGTCGGGGTCATTCGCGAGATCGAACAGCGTGCGCGTCGGCGAGGTGACGGGCAGGCCGTTCACCCGCAGAAGGTGATGCGGTGGCAGATAAATCGGTTGATGGACGATGCCGGCGCGCGAAGCGACGTAGCGACTCGACCGGGGCCGGCTCACGTGGACCGGGTAGCGGGCGAAGCCGGCCAGCTTGTACTGGGCCGCGCCCGTCGCGAACGAGAGGACCGATCCCAAGCCAGCATCGAGCAAGGCAACCATGGCGTCACGTTTGAACGACGACGGCGAGCCGGAACGGACCAGTACGCGGCGCGTCGCGTAGATCCAGGCCCCCCGGTTGACGGCGCGGCATTCGTCGTAGCGCTCCCAGCCGGCGGCACGTGCCTGCGCGCGGGCGACAGCTCCGTACTGCCGCTCGGCGAGCGCGAGTACTTCGGGAGGCGCTTCGTTCATCCGCCGAGTCTGTCCAAGGGGTGTGGCGCGAATCCGGTTCGGTCGGTCCACACCCCGATGCGCATCTGCCCACCACCGCCGAACTGGTCATGGAAACGAGCGTGTGGTGCCGCGTTTCCATGACAGGTTCGGCTGGACTCCCGAACTGGTCATGGAAACGAGCGTGTGGTGCCGCGTTTCCATGACAGGTTCGGCTGGAGTTCAGCGGGTGACGGCGCCGGTCTCGGCGCCGGCGACGAGCTTGGCGTACTTGGCCAGCGCTCCCCTGACGTAGCGGGGGGCGGGCGGGATCCACGCAGCGCGACGGCGTTCCAGCTCGTCGTCGTCAACGAGGAGATCAATGCGGTGGGCGTTGACGTCGATCACGATGCGGTCGCCGTCGGCTACGAAAGCGATCGGTCCGCCGTCGGCGGCCTCCGGCGCGATGTGACCGATGCAGAACCCGTGGGTGCCGCCGGAGAAGCGCCCGTCGGTGAGCAGCGCGCAGTCGCTGCCGCGGCCGGC
>Ga0183260_10005170_pt1 | contig 10304 bp, 9 predicted proteins | sample AntDrymUQ4972206_2_FD_129768 | JGI IMG/M metagenome (GOLD analysis project Ga0183260, IMG submission 129768) | Polar desert sand microbial communities from Dry Valleys, Antarctica - metaG UQ497 (22.06) (version 2) (version 2) | ecosystem: Environmental > Terrestrial > Soil > Desert | place...
CGCGGGGAGGGCGGGAGGCGCTTGAACGTTTCGAGGAGCAGCGTCCGGATCTGGTCGTGCTCGATGTGTCGATGCCGCCGCCAGACGGCTTCGAGGTCTGCCGCCAGATCCGCGATCGATCGACGGTGCCGATCCTGATGCTGACCGTGCGCGACGCCACGCGCGACAAGGTGCGCGCGCTCGAGCTGGGCGCCGACGACTACCTGACCAAACCGTTCTCGCTCCCGATCCTTGTCGCCCGGCTGCGGGCACTGATCCGCCGCGGCGCCCCGCAACGACCCACGGTGCTGAAGGCCGGGGATCTCACCCTTGACCCCGCCCGGCGCAAGGTCAGCCGCGCCGAGCAGCAGATCGCGTTGACCCCGAAGGAGTTCGGCCTGCTCGAGTTCCTTCTGCGCAACCAGGGAGACGTCCTGAGCAAGTCTGAGATCATTCACAGCGTCTGGGACGAGAACTTCGACGGCGACGTGAACATCGTCGAGGTCTACGTCGGTTACCTCCGACGCAAGATCGACGTACCGTTCGGCCGGCGCTCCATCGAAACCGTCCGAGGCATCGGGTACCGCTTGGTCGCCGACGACCGCTAAAACCGCCTGAGCGAGATCAACCGTCCTGCGTTGCTGCGGGGCCGGCGGGTGGCGCATCGGGCCTCCTGTTCGGCGCGAACACGATTCTGCTGTCCGCCGTCTGACCAGCTCGAGCCCACGGACGGGCCGGTGGCCGGCCCACGCTCTGGACCACCGCGAGGGCTACTGTGGGCGCGCTACTGCGTGGAAATCACCTCCTGAGCGGACCGCAGTGCTCGTCGCGCTCACTCCCCCGCGCCGCCGGTCAGCGGGTGTCTGCACCCGAGGGTGCGGCGGCCGCGTCCCGTTCGCATTCGGCCTTCGCCCGCCTGGCTGCAACCCACCCGTCCCGGTTCGTCTCATGGCCCGCGCCGACCCCCGTGGGCAGGCTCACGATGCTACCGATGGACGTGGCGGCACCCGGCCCAGAGCCTCATGTGCTCGCGGCGTGCGCCATGGGGAAGGCAAGGGGGCACTCCCTGGCGCCGCAGGTGTGAGCTTCGACGGTCAGCGGCGTATCGGTAGCCGTCGGCGTCGCATCCGCGATTCCTGTAGTGGCACCCAAGCTACGCGGTTGTCCGCCGAGGAAGGACTTGCTATCCTCAACCCTATACCCCAGGGGGTATTCGAGAGGAAGTAGACGTGGACGTAGACACGCCGCAGCTTGGCAATGTGCTGGCGCGCTTGAGGAGGGTGCAGGGTCAGATCGGCGGGATCATCCGCATGATCGAGGCGGGACGGGACTGTTCCGAAGTCGTGACCCAGCTCGCTGCGGCGTCACGGGCGTTGGACCGCGCCGGATTCAAGATCATCGCCACAGGAATGAGGCAGTGCCTGGCTTCCGACGATGCCGGTCGCAGCCGACTGGGCGAGGCCGAACTCGAGCGCCTGTTTCTATCGCTCGCCTGACGCCCGCACCCGACCGATTCTCGTCTCAAACGCCCCAAGGACCGGAGGATCAGAGGATGGAGTACCAGCGCAGCATCTCGACAGACCTGCCCTACGCCGAGGCGGTCACCCGTACCCGGGAGGCTCTGGGAGAGCAGGGCTTCGGCGTTCTGACCGAGATCGACGTGCAGGCCACCCTGCGCGACAAGCTCGGCCTGGAGATGGAGCCGTACATCATCCTCGGCGCTTGCAATCCGAAGCTGGCCCACCAGGCGCTAGAAGTCGACCGCAGCATCGGGGTGCTGCTGCCGTGCAACGTCGTGGTGAGCGGTCACGGCGAGGGCTCGACGGTGCAGATCCTCGACCCGCAGATCATGGCCTCGGTGACCGAGCTTCCGGGGCTGCAGCCGTTAGCCGACGACGCATCGACGCGCCTGCAGGCAGTCCTGGACCGCCTCAGCCGCGGCGAGCAGTGATGAGCCCTGATTGAGACGATCGACTGCCCTAGCCGCAGACGCTGACGCTGCGGCGGTGGTTCGACCGGAGCGCGGCATCGACGGCGTGTTGGACGTGGTTGCGAACGGAGGCTTCCGGTCAATCACGTGCCGCGACCCACGCGCACAAAACACGTGTCCCTCGGGGCTGGAGTTCGTGCGGCGCACTCCAGCGGCATACCTGTCTGCCGGAGGCAGCGGTGTGGACTTCGACCATGTGTGTGCCGCCGACGGCGACCTGTTCGAAGCTGGGCGGATGCGGTTTTGGGGTTCAACGGTCGCCGAGGCTGGCTTTGCAACGCCTGACCCACATCGGGCCACCTGCCAGGTTGGTGGCGGCACTCGGAGACACCGCGTTCTCCCTCGACGTCGACATGTGCTATCGCAGGCCCAGGCCGTTGCCACGTCGCGTTGTCGGGCAGGCGCCATCGTCACGGCTCCGTTGCTTGTGCCGTTGCCGGACCACGGCTAGGGTAAGGGAAACTACGGATGTCCGGACAAGTTGTGGAGGCTGCATGCTGACGGTGGAAGTGATCGAGACCAGCGATCTCGGGGACCGCAGCTACATCGCGCACGACGGCAGCACGGCTGTTGTCGTCGATCCTCAGCGGGACATCGACCGATTCGAGGAGGTGCTCGAGGACCGCGGGCTGACCTGCGCCCTGGTGCTCGAGACGCACATTCACAACGATTACGTGACCGGTGGCTACGAGTTGGCTCGGCGTACGGGGGCGACGTACGTCGTGGCCGCCGCTGACGAGGTCTCGTTCGACCGACGGGGCGTGTCCGACGGCGACGAGCTGATCGCGGGCAGCGTGCGAGTGCGAGTCCTGGCTACCCCTGGACACACCGACACCCATGTTGCCTACGTTGTGGACGCCGGTGACGACAGTGCTGCTGCCGTATTCACCGGAGGTTCCTTGCTTTACGGCAGCGTCGGGCGCACGGATCTGATCGATCCCGCCCGCACGGCCGAACTGACCCGGGCGCAGTACCGGTCCGCGCGTCGCCTTGCCGCCGAGCTACCGGACGGTACGGAGGTCTACCCCACCCACGGCTTCGGCAGTTTCTGTTCCTCGGGCTCGGCCAGCGGTGGTGACAGCAGCACCATCGGTACGGAACGGACAACCAACGACGCGCTGACCACGCCCGATGAGGATGCATTCGTCGAGAAGTTGATCGCCGGTCTCACCGCGTACCCCGCGTACTACGCGCACATGGGTGCGCGCAACAAACAAGGTCCCGGTCCCATCGATCTGTCCCCGCCCGCACCGGTGGATGCGGGCGAACTGCGCAAGCGGGTGGCGTCCGGGGGATGGGTGGTTGACCTCCGAGACCGCACGGCGTATGCCGCGGAACATCTCGCAGGGACCATCGGGATCGCCCTCGGTGGCCAGTTCTCCACGTATCTGGGCTGGCTTATTCCGTGGGGGACGCCGTTGACGCTGATCGCGGAGAGCGCCGAGGAGGTCGCCGACGCTCAGCGTCAGCTGGTGCGAATCGGCATCGACCGTCCTGACGGTGCTGCCGTCGGTCGCCCGGGCGAGCTTGGCGAGGACGGTGAGTTGCGCAGCTATCCGACGATGACCTTCGAGGACGTGACGGTCCAGATCCGCGCCGGAGCGGTTCACAACTCCGATGTTCTCGACGTTCGGCGGGATGACGAGCGGGCGCACGGGGAGATCCCTGGTTCCCTTCACGTTCCGCTGTCTGACCTCCTGCAGCGGCTCTCCGAGGTGCCCGATCGCCGGCTGTGGGTGCACTGCGCCTCTGGGTTCCGGGCCAGCATCGCCGCCAGCTTGCTCGACCGCGCCGGTCGCGACGTGGTCCTGATCGACGACGAGTACGACGAGGCTGTCCAGTCTGGGTTAGCGACCGGCTGACGAACGACGAGGGAGACGCATGACGGGCACGTCCCTGTACCACAAGGTTCTCATCGTGGGCGGCGGCAGTGCTGGAATCAGTGTGGCTGCCCGGCTACGACGGGCGAAAGTCACCGACATCGGCATGATCGAGCCCTCCGACAAGCACTACTACCAGCCGCTGTGGACGCTCGTCGGCGGCGGATGCGCCCCGGCAGCCGAAAGCGAGCGCAGCGAGGCTGCCGTCATGCCCAAGGGGGTGGTATGGATCAAGGACGCCGCTGAGAGCATCGACCCGGAGACCCAAACGGTATCAACGGCGAGTGGCGCGTGTGGGCTACGACCATCTGGTGGTCTGCCCTGGCATCCAGCTGGACTGGGGACGCGTGCCCGGCATGGCCGACGCCCTGTCAACGGCGGCCGTGTCGAGTAACTACACCTACGAGTTGGCGCCCAAGACCTGGGACCTGATCCGCAACATGCGGTCGGGTACGGCGGTGTTCACGATGCCATCCGGGCCGATCAAGTGCGCGGGAGCACCGCAGAAGATCACCTACCTGGCCGCCGACTACTGGCGCCAACAGGGTGTGCTGTCAGACATCCGCGTGGTGCTGGTTCTTCCGACGCCCGGCATGTTCGGCGTCAAGGTCTTCGCTGACGAACTGGAACGCGTCGTCGCCCGCTACGGCATCGAGGTGCACAAGAGCAGCGAACTGGTCGAGGTCGACGCCGACGGCAGGCAAGCGATCGTTGCCGACAATGCCAACAGCGCTAAGGAAGCAATCGGTTACGACATGATGCACGTGGTGCCGCCACAGTCCGCACCGGACTGGCTGAAGGCGACTACCTTGGCGGACTCGGCCAATCCCGCCGGATACGTCGACATCGACAAGCACACGATGCGGCACAACCGATACCCGAACGTCTTCGCCCTCGGAGACGCAGGCAGCTCGCCAAACTCCAAGACCGGCGCGGCGATCCGCAAGCAGGCGCCCGTCGTCGTCAAGAATCTGCTGGCCAGCATGAACGGCCGCCCGATCAGCGGGTCCTATGGCGGGTATGCATCCTGCCCGATACCGACTGCACGGAACAAGATGCTGCTGGCCGAGTTCGACTACACGATGGCGCCGACCCCGAGCATCCCGTTCATCGACACGACCCGTGAGCGCAAGGACATGTGGTACCTCAAGCGTTACGGGTTACCCGCTCTGTACTGGAATCTGAAGCTCAGAGGGCTCATTTAGGAGTGCCGGTCCACAGTAGGCAAACGCAACCGCTCGACCTGCCGGAGGCTACGCCGGGTCGCTTGTAGCCTGGGCTCATGCCCCGGCCCAGGCGAGCCCCGATCGGCGGTCGCCGCCCTCCGCTGCTCGACCGGGAATCGGCGCTCCCGCTGTGGGCTCAGCTGGTCGACGATCTGCAGCGCCGGCTTGCTGCCGGTGAGTACGCCGACGCGTTCCCGAGCGAGCTTGAGCTGTGCTCGGAGTATGAGGTCAGCCGCCATACAGTTCGTGAGGCCCTCCGCCGGCTCCGAGAGTCCGGGATGTTGGAGAGCAGCCGGGGCCGTTCGACGCGGGTGCGGCGCGGTCAGATCGAGCAGTCTCTCGGCGCGCTGTACAGCCTCTTCAGCGAGATCGAGGCGCGCGGAATGGTGCAGCGCAGCGAGGTACTCGAACTGGACGAGGAGCACAACCCCGACATTGCGGCCAGGTTGTGGCTTCCCGCCGACACACCGCTTCTGCACTTGGTACGCCTTCGACTGGCAGACGACGAACCGCTGGCGCTGGATCGCACCTGGTTGCCTGCGCACCTGACCAAGGGCCTGCGGGAGGCCGACCTGTCGCATACCGGTCTGTATGACGAACTCGCGGCCCGCTGCGGGCTCACCCTGACCGGCGGCCGGGAGGTCCTCTCAGCCGTCGTACCCTCCAGAGACGACCGGTCACTCCTGCAACTGCCGCGTGGTGCGGCCGCGTTGTCCATCCAACGAACCGGCTGTCTCGAGGGTCGGCCGCTGGAGTGGCGGTGGACACTTATTCGCGGCGACCGGTTCGCGGTGTCCGCCGAATGGTCGCGGCGCACCGGCTACCGCCTGGGCGCTCCGTCGGCCGGCGCCACCACGCGGGGTTCGGTTGGTACCGGGGATGCCTCTGACGCCGCCGTCGGCGGCGACCGGGTTTGAGCGGAGATATCAACCGCGCCTCAGCTCCTCGTCCGGCTCATTGGTCGTCCTCGTCGGTGACGACGCGGACAGCGCATTCGGCGTCGACGTGCAGCGCGAGGATCGGCAGTTCGGGGTACCACCCGCGCAACACGGTAGCTGCGCGGCGCTCCTGCTCCCAGTGCACGTCAGGTCCTACCGGATTGCCCGCGCAGTCGTCATGGCCCGCGATCGCGATCGCGGTGGGCTGGTGCGCCGCATATGACACCGCCAGCCGGCTCCTGACACCGACAGCTCGGGAACCGTCAGGGTTCTCGGCAAGCAGGCTGTCCGGGCCGGGCTCGGTGATGAGGTCCACGTAGTCGTTCCCGAAGTGCGTCAGGAGCCAGTCCACCAGGCACCGCCGAAATCGTCCGTCGATGCACAGCACGGCGGTGACGAACGAGCCGGTCATGCGAACCCTGGCGGAGGCGTCTCGTGGTCGGCAGCCGGGGCGAGCAGAGGTGAACCTGCGTCGTCCACAAGTGCCTCGACCGCGGCTTGGATCGTGGTGTGCACCCGGCCGGCAGCCACGAGTGCGTCCCACAATCCCGCCTTGAGCAGGACATCGCGGACGGGCCCGCGCACGGTGACCATGTGCAGTTCGATTCCGGACGACGCAAGATCCTTGTCGAGGTCGGTCAGCTGCTGCACGCCGCTGGCGTCGATGTCGCCGATGGCGCTGGCCACGAGGACCACATGCGTTAAGGAGGCGCGCGACGCGACGAGTTCCCGGAGCCGGTCCTCGAGAAACTTCGCATTCGCGAAGTACAGCGGGGCGTCCATCCTGAGAATGGCGATGCGCTCGTCGGTGTGGGTGTCCCAACGATCGATGTTCCGGTACCGCGCCGTACCGGTCACCCGGCCGATCTCTGCCACGTGCGGCCGCGCCGTCCGGACAATGAAGATGACCAGGCTGACGCCTACTCCGATGGCTAGCCCCAACGCCACTCCGGCGAGCAGCGTCGCCAGGAAAGTGACGAGCAGAGCCACCGCGTCGACGGGGTGGACGCGGACCATCCGCAGCGTCCCCCTCACATCGACCAGGGAGGCGACGGCCACGACGACGACTGCCGCCAACGCCGCTCGTGGCAGGTAGAAGAACAGCGGCGTCAGAAACGCGACGGCCAGTGCGAGCACGGCCGCCGCGATCACACCGGCGAGCTGGGTCTTGGCACCGGCGCGGAAGTTCACCGCTCCTCTGGAAAGGCCGCCGGCTACGGCGAAGCCGCGGAACAACCCGGCCGCCACATTTGCCGCGCCGACGGCCACCAGCTCCTGGTTCGGGACTATCCGCTGTCTCGTCTTGGCGGCGAACGCCTTCGCCGTGCTGATGCTTTCCAGGTAGGAGATGACAGCGATGGCCGCGGCGGCAGGCGCCAGCTGTACCACGAGGTCGAGATCTGCCGCAGGCAGCTGTGGAGTCGGAAGTCCGCCCGGCACGCTGCCCAAGACGCGCACGCCGTGTTGGTCGAGCCGGAGTATCCCGACCAGGACGGTCGCGCCCGCGACGACGAGCAGCGCCGCGGGAAGTTGTGGTGCCCATCGCCGGGCCAGCACGAGCACGGCAATGGCGGTGCCCCCGATCACGACGGTCGTACCGCTCACCGAGTCGATCGCCGCCCAGGTTGCGCCGATGGTGCCGAGGAAGCTGCTGCCACCCTCGGCAGTTAGCCCGAGGAAGTCCTTGACCTGGGTCGCCGCGATCGTCACCGCGGCCGCGGAGGTGAAGCCGCTGATGACGGGGATCGATAGGAAGTTGACCAGTGCGCCGAGCCGCAGCACACCCATCGCCAGCTGCATGAGACCGGTCAGCACCGCGAGCAGTCCGGCCGCGGCCACGTAGAAGGCGGTGTCACCTTGCGCGATCGGACCGACGGCAGCCGCCACGAGCAGGGAGTCGATCGCGACGGGGGCCACCGAGATGTACCGGCTCGTGCCGAGGGCGGCGTAGACGACGAGGGACACGATGGCCGCGTAGAGGCCTGCTTGCGGCGGCAGCCCGGCCAGCGTCGCGTACGCCATGGACTGCGGGATGAGCAGCACCGCCACCGTGAATCCCGCTGATGCGTCGGGTCTGAGCAGTTCTCTGCGGTAGGACCTGACCCAACCGATCGCCGGAATCAGCTCGTCGACGTGCATGTTCCGTCGACGCTTCCGCTGGTGCACTCTGACAGGGTAGTCTCAATAGACCGGTTGTCCGGACTATCACGTGCAGCCATGAGCCGCTCCCGGAGGCGCTGTGACCACCGAAGCCAGCAAGAGGCACGACTCGATCGACGCAGCGACGCTGCGGCGGTGGCGAGCCGAGAACACATCGCTGCGGCTGCTGGACGTACGTACGTCGTCTGAGTTCGAGAATGCTCGCATCGCGGGTGCGGTCAACGTCCCGCTCAGCCAACTCAAGCGCCACAGAGCCGACATCGTCTCCGGACTGGACGGCGATCGTGTCGTGGTGCTCTGCCAGAGCGGGCCGCGATCGGAGCAGGCCAGCAAGCTGCTCGCCGAGCAGGGTTACACCGGGGCAGTCGTGCTCAAAGGCGGGGTTAACGCTTGGGCGGCCGCCGCAGGGGAACTCGAGCAGGGGCAGCCCAAGTGGGCGATGGAACGGCAGGTACGACTGACCGCCGGTGCTCTCGTCCTGACCGGAATCGTCGGCAGTCTGCGCTTTCCCAAGCTGCGCTTCCTGTCCGGCGCGGTCGGTGCCGGCCTCACATTCGCGGCGGCGACGAACACCTGCGCCATGTCGCGCGTTCTGGGACTACTGCCCTACAACCGAGGTAGCCGAGCGGATCTGGACCGGGCCGTTGCCGACCTGACCGGCCGCTAACGGCCTCCGCCGTGGACCAGTCGGCAGATGGGCAACCGTGCGGTCGATGACGCCGCCCGCTCGCGGGGATGTGCTGGCTGGGCTGGCCGTCGCGCTTGTCCTGATCCCCCAGTCGCTGGCCTACTCCGAGCTGGCCGGGATGCCCGTCGTGAACGGGCTGTACACCGCCGTAGCCGCAACGCTCGCCGCCGGCATCGCCGGGTCGTCGCCCTACCTGCAGCCCGGGCCGGTCGCACTGACCAGTCTGCTGACATTCGGGGCCCTCGCTCCTCTGGCGCACACCGGCAGCGCCGAATTCGTCGGGTACGCGGGATTGCTTGCCCTCGTCGTGGGCGTGGTCCGGGTGCTGCTGGGGGCGCTGCGATGGGGGGTCGTGGCATACCTGATGAGCCAACCGGTTGTGGCCGCGTTCACCGTGGCCGCCGCCCTGCTCATCCTCACCTCGCAGCTACCGGCGTTGGTCGACGTCGAGACGACGTCCGACAGTCCGTTCATTGCAGCAACGCAGGCGATCGCCAAGCCGCAGGACTGGAGCGCCGCGCCGATCTTGATCGGGCTGGGCACCATCGCGCTGATCGTGATCGGACGCAGACTGAGCCCGCTGGTCCCGGCCGCCCTGATCGCCGCCGCTATTGCCCTCCTGCTCAATCGGAGTGGCGCCGTCGACGTGCCCGCAGTCGGGTCCATCCCCAGCGGTTTTCCGCCGCTGAACATCGACCTCCCCTGGCACGGTGTCGGCGCGGTCATCGTGCCGGGGGTGGTGATTGCGCTGGTCGGGTTCGCCGAGGCTGCCAGCATCTCCCGTCGGTACGCCTCCGAAGACCGCCGGCACTGGGACCCCAACCGGGAGTTCATGGGCCAAGGCTTCGCCAACATAGGCGCCGGCCTGTTCAGCGGCTACCCTGCCGGCGGTTCGTTTTCCAGGTCCTCCCTCAACCGGCTTTCCGGGGCGCGCACGCGCTGGAGCGGCGTCCTGACCGGCGTGGCCATCCTCGCCTTCATGCCGGCGGCGGCGATCCTGTCCGGGCTGCCGAGGGCGGCGCTGGCCGGGCTCGTGATCGCTGCTGTGCTGCCGCTGATCGAGATCCGACCATTCGTCGAGGCGTGGCGGCACTCCCGTCCCCAGTTTCTGGTCGCGCTGCCCACCTTCCTGGCGACCATCGCGTTCGCGCCCCGGGTGGAAAGGGGCGTGATCTTAGGCGTGGGGCTGTCCCTTGCCGTCCATCTGTGGCGCGAGCTGCGCCTGGAGGTGGACACCTGGATCGCTGGGAGCACCTTGCACGTGCAGCCGCAGGGCGTTCTGTACTTCGGGTCCGCGCCCGGCCTGGAGACGGAAGTAATGACCCTCGTCGCCGCCAATCCCGCCGTCGGTCATGTCGTTCTGCATCTGCAGCGGCTGGGGCGGATGGACCTGACCGGTGCGCTGGTGCTGCGATCGGTGCTGGAGGACATGCAACGGTGCTC
>Ga0183260_10005171_pt1 | contig 10302 bp, 11 predicted proteins | sample AntDrymUQ4972206_2_FD_129768 | JGI IMG/M metagenome (GOLD analysis project Ga0183260, IMG submission 129768) | Polar desert sand microbial communities from Dry Valleys, Antarctica - metaG UQ497 (22.06) (version 2) (version 2) | ecosystem: Environmental > Terrestrial > Soil > Desert | place...
AATCCTGAAAAATACAAATACAAACCATAGCACATATACTCTGAAGGTGTTCTGTTTCTCGTAATCATAAAGGAGATAGGACATCTTCAAGCTATAGATTTATCGTTAAGTGAACAGAGCCCATACAGTGCACATTAATAAATATCAGGACAAAAAAGGTAAATCAAGGACCTAACCAATTTGTGATTCAAATATTCTAAAGTATAAACCTTTATTGTGATGACCTAACCGTTTATCTGGAAATACATAACGAGTTAGTAAAACATCTAACATTTTAGATTTTTTATGCTATTTTATGATTAAACATAAACGATGGCATGAGGGGTGGGGCCTGACTGATCTCCTAAATGAAGGCTGATACAAAATACAATGTGTGTTAAAATATAATAGAGGGCAATAATAATTAGTTTTAGTGCAGATGTGGCAGAGTGGTCATCCTAATGCAGAATTATTAGGACCATAGTAATGCGTCGGCCTTGAGTCAATAACAAGGTAGATTAAAAGAAAGCCGATTCGCCGTATGGCGATCAGGAGTTCAAATCTCCTCATCTGCGCTGAAAATTTTAATTTTGATTCATAGGGTACCAGCACAACATTCTCATTATTTTCCAATTCGGCCGGCATGAAAGATCATATAGTTAAAATATTATGCAATTTAAATGAAAAAACAAAAAAATCAATGGTTATGAGTTGTATGTCAATCAGATGGAGAGTTAGCATAGTCGACGTGGCTATAGACCATAAAAGAACTTTAAAATTTACTATAAAATAATATTTTATATTGACTCTAACGCAACTTGTAGGTATAAGATAAGATGAATAAATATCTAGTCATAGTAATTGGAATTATAGTTGTAATAATAAGTGCATTAACAATACTAAATACACCTTCAGATACAACGATCCTTTTACCTTCACCGTACGCAGAAGATAGGGCATCTTCTGTCAAAGCTATAGCAGATGGTTTAGAGTTTCCCACAGGCCTAGCAGTTTTACCCGATGAAAGAATCGTAATAACAGAACAGACAGGAAAAACATTAATTTTTAATAGTAACGGATCGCAGCTGAATAATTATGAAGTAACTGGTAATTATTTTGATGAAGGCGCAGGACTATTAGGATTAGCGATTCATCCTCAATTCGTTAATAATCATTATTTGTATCTTTATTATACTTATAAAAATAATGATAATCAGACATTCAACAAGGTAATTCGATTACAAGAAAAAAATAACTCACTTAGTGAAACAGAGACAATAATTGATAACATACCGGCTTCAAAACTCCATAATGGTGGAGTATTAAAGTTTGGACCGGATGGAAAATTGTACATAAGTGTTGGAGATACTACAAATTCAGAGTTATCTCAGAATTTATCTAGTTTAGCAGGAAAAATACTCCGTATAAACTATGATGGAACCACACCTAATGACAACCCATTCCCTAACTCTTCAATTTATTCATATGGACACAGAAATGTTGTAGGCATTGCATGGGATTTTAACAATAATACAATGTATGCTAGTGAAGCTGGCAGGATTGGAAATGACGAAATCAACGTGATCAAACCAGGTGAGAATTATGGCTGGCCAATAGAGGAGTGTGGTAATTTAGAAGAAAGTTTATTCATTAATGCAAAATTCTGTTTTACTCCTTCTATATATCCCGCTGGAATTTTGATAAGCAATTCTACTGAACTAAATTATTATGGAAAATTAATTGTGGCTACTTTAAAAGGGGAACATTTAAGAAGTATTGATCCCATTTCAAAAGATCAATCTTCAATATTAACTGGATATGGTAAAATTAAAGATGTAGTAGAAGATAACAATGGCTCATTATATCTGATAACAAACAATAGAGATTTTTTTGATAACGCTGGTGCCGATAAAATCTTAAAAATAGTTAAAATGAGTAAAAATGAGTAAAAATTTGGATAAAAAAAAATTAAGAGATATGACACATGAAGAAAGACTTCAATATATCAAGTTAAAAACAAGCTTGGATGATAACGAAATTGATTTGTTTAGAAATACATCAATATTTAAATTTAATAATATCGATGGGATGATAGAAAACGCTATTGGAATTTTTCCACTCCCTATCGGAATAGCAAATAATTTTGTCATCAACAATAAGGAGTATTTAATTCCGATGGTAATAGAAGAGCCATCTGTAATAGCTGCTGCAAGCAACGCCGCAAAGATAGCAAGTAATGGCGGAGGCTTTATGGCTTACGCAGATGATTCTATCATGATAGGGCAAATTCAATTAATCCCGAATAGCTCATACGATCAAACAGAAGTTTCAGATCTAATTGAGTTGATATCAGATAATAAGATTGAAATAATATCCCTAGCAAATACTAAAAGCAAATTTGCGAAATGTTTAGACATTAAAATTAAACAAGTCAATGACGAAAGCATAAACAAACTCGGACTGATGATAATAATAGAAATCCGGGTAGATACCAAAGATGCAATGGGTGCAAATGTTGTTAATACCATGTGTGAAGCTATTGCACCCGAAATAGAATCACTAACAGGCTGTAAGGTAATACTAAAAATTTTATCTAATTATGCAACGCAACGCCTGGTAAGGTGCAGAGCTATATTTCCAACAGAATTAATCGGTGGTGAAGAAATTCTTAAAAGGATTTTATTTGCTTATTCACTAGCGTTCACTGATGTGCATAGAGCTGTTACTCATAATAAAGGAATTATGAATGGGATTGATAGCGTAGCAATAGCTACTGGTCAAGATTTTAGAGCTATTGAGGCAGGATGTCATGCATATGCGTGCAGAGATGGACAATACAGATCTTTGACTAAATGGTATCAAGATTCTAATGGAGACCTTGTGGGAGAAATAGAAGTTCCAATGGCAGTGGGAATAATTGGTGGGATAACAAATACACATCCTATCGTTAAAGCATGCTTGAAATTAATGAATATATCAAATTCGCAAGAATTAGCAACTATTATTGCTGCTTCAGGATTAGCTCAGAATTTCTCAGCAATAAGAGCATTATCAAACGAAGGTATTCAGAAGGGACATATGAAACTGCACTCAAAAAATATTGCAATCATCGCAGGAGCTACAAATGACAAAATAGAAATGGTCTCCAGAAAAATGGTTGAAGAGAGAAATGTATCGGTTTCAAGGGCCAAGGAAATTCTAGAATCATTAAAAGAAAATTAAGCCTTATGACTTGATAAAATAATAAAGTCGAATTAATAAAACAAATAAACAACGTAATAATTAGTATATTCGATACAGGTATCAAATATGGGTCTTATTAAATTCGTGGTGCCCAAAGGCAGTATAGAAGAGGCTACTTTTAAAATGATAGAACAGGCATGGCAATGCAGTGTTAGTGGGAGGGGTAGAATATACAGGGTAAAGATTGCAGACCCAGACATAGAAGTCAAGATTCTAAGACCTCAGGAAATTCCAACATACGTACAAGAGGGGTTTCATGATGTTGGAATAACAGGTAAAGACTGGATAAAGGAAACTAATGCGGATGTCAAAGTATTGTTAGATTTAGAATACGGCAAAGTTAGGCAGGTAATAGCTATTCCGGAATTTTTTGAGTTCAACAATCTTGATGAGTTGATAGCTAATTTTGCTCAGAACAAAAAGACATTGAGATTTTCAACTGAATATCTAAAATCAGCATCCTCGTACATAAAATCAAAGGAGAGTTATAAAAAATACTTTGGAGATCTGGAACCCACAATAGTAACTCCTTGGTCTAGGACAGGTAATAATAAAATGGTAGAAATTTTTTTATCATTCGGAGCAACAGAGGCAAAACCTCCAGAAGATGTCGATGCAGTTTTTGACATTACAGAAACAGGGACCACTCTTATTCAAAATAATTTAAAGATCATAGATCAAGTAATGGAATCTACAGCAGTCCTTATAGCAAATAAAGATGCTCTAAAGGATCCTATAAAAAAGGAAAAAATAATAGACATGATTGTCTTATTGAGAGGAGTAGTAGAAGCAAGAAAAAATTTACATATTTTCGTTAATGTAGAAAAAGATAATCTTGAAGAGTTATTAAGTATTCTCCCATCATTGAAAGGTCCAACTGTAAGTAACTTAAGTAAAGAGGGGTGGTATGGAGTAAATACCATAATAGACAAAAATGAGTTTATCAGACTTATCCCAGCTATCAGAAAAGTTGCTCAGGGGTTGGTAATTTTGGAGCCAAGTCAAATATTATCAATGGATAAGATCATTCTAGATAATAAAGATGAAATAAAGTTTGATTAAGATTATAAGAATTAGAGAACCACGAGATCAAGCTAATGAATTAAGAGAAAGATCTTGGAATAAGGATCTTTCAATTCCAACAAAGAATGTTCTAAAAATCATCGAGGACATAAGAAGAGACGGAGATGAAGGATTATCAAAATGTATTGAGAAATACGAAAACGTGAAAATTGATTCATTTGTTGTTAGTAAGGCGGAAATTAAAGAAGCCTATGAAAACGTCTCAGCCAAGCAAATAAGAATAATAAAATACATGAAATCCAAATTAGAGAAAAGTGAAAAAGCTGTAATTGATAATCTTAAGAATATAAAAATTGATTCGGATGGAATCAAGATAAACAAAACCATAATGCCTATTTTCAGAGTAGGATGTTATATCCCAGGCGGGAAAGCTAGATATCCAAGTACGATAGTAATGTGCGCCATACCAGCAAAAGTTGCAGGGGTAAAGCAAATCGTGGCTATTACACCACCCATGAAAAATGGAAAGGTGGACCCCTTGACTCTAGTTGCAGGTGACATCTGCGGTGTAGATGAGTTTTATAAGGTAGGTGGTGCGTACGGAATAGCAGCACTGGCTTACGGTACAAAGACTATAAAAAGAGTGGATAAAATAGTTGGACCAGGTGGTGTATATGCGTCTGTTGCAAAATCAGTGGTATCAAAAGATGTATCGATAGATATGATAGCCGGTCCGACCGAATTACTAGTATATGCTGACGAAAAGTCAAATCCACGGTATATTGCATTGGACTTGATCTCACAAGCGGAACACAGCGAAGATACATTATGTGGGGTAGTAACGAAATCAAAAATGGTAGCCACAAAGATTTCTGAAGAATTAAATAGAATAATTAAAGAAGATGAAATACCTAGAAGAGAATTTGTTGAAAAAAGTATAAATGATAATGGATTCATAGCATTATGCGAAAATAATGAAGAAATAACTGAATTCATTAATGAATTTGCGCCTGAACACCTTGAAATATTTGCAAGTAACGATAAAAAAATAATAAAGGAGATTTATAATGCAGGATTGATATTAATTGGTGAATATACTCCCTCCTCTGTGAGTGATTATTGTCTTGGCTCTAATCATGTACTTCCAACTTACAGATTCGCCAAATCAAGATCAGCACTATCTGTTTTAGATTTTATTAAACTGGTAAATGTGATAGAAATGAAAAAGGATGCTTTAAAAAAAATCTCTCCAATCATAAAAGAAATAACATCAACAGAAGGATTATTTAATCACTATGAAGCGGTAAATGGAAGGTTAAAATAATGGTAGTGGATTGGTTGGATAAGGAACTCTCCCATATTAAATCACACAAACCTTATAAAAGGCCAGAAAAAATTCATGATTTCTATAAACTAGATTCAAATGAAAATTTAGTTTTAGAACGGAGATTTATAAAATCAATCGCATCAAAATCTCTGCATGAAAGCGATTTTAGAGAATATCCATTAGAGCAATTTGAAAAACTGTACATGAAATTAGCAGATTATACTAACCTAAGTACAAGAAATATTGGCATAGGTAGTGGGTCTGACCAAATAATGGATTTATTATTATCAACAATAGGCAAAGGAAAAAAGGTCATAACAGTAAACCCTACCTTTTCTTATTTTACAGACAGATGTAATCTGTATAAAATACCCATTAAATTAATAGATCTTTCCGCTATTGATAATTCCTTTGACCTTGAACTCTTTATCAAGAAAGCGAAAGATTATGATATTATATATATAGCATCACCGAATAATCCTACTGGAAATCAATTTAAACTTGACGATATTTCAAGTATAATAGATATCTTAAAAGATAAGTTGATAATAATAGATGAAGCCTATGTGGAATTTGCTGAATATAGTTTATCCAACATAGTAACAAAATATCGTAATGTTATAATTATGAGAACATTTTCAAAAGCTTTTGGTTTAGCTGGAGCCAGAATAGGATATATCTTGTCTAACGAAGAAATATCAGATGTTTTCAATCAATATATTCAATTACCGTATCCATTAAGTAGTTTCTCTATGCAATTGGCAATTGAATCACTTGAAAACATCCAGATTGTAAATAGAAGTATCGAAGTAATAAAGAGAGAAAGATCAAAAATGTTTGATAGGCTAAATAAATTAGACAAGATCAAAATATTTAAATCAGATTCTAACTTCTTTTTCTTTCAAACATTTAATCACTACAATAAAATCAAAAACCAATTATTAGATGAAAGAATACTGATAAAGAATTTTGGAGACCTTGGAAACTACACTGGAGCAATGAGAATTACAATAGGAAATACAGAGATGAATGATAAAGTAACATCCGTATTTGAAAAGTCATTATCGACATAGTCATCTTTGGTTAATTAGTTAAGAATAAAATTTTATACCGGTAATATCAGTTTTTCATGTCATGTCATTTTCACGCGCATCATCATTATCATTATCAATATTTTCGTCTGTATTATCAATCATTAATTTTTTTTGGGTATAGATACCTACTTCCTTGGGTACAGGAGTATCCAAAATCTTTCGAATTTTTTCTGCACGCATGTTTCCAAGGCCTGGTACCCTAGCAAGCTCTGCTATTGAAGCATTCAAAACATTAGTGGGAGAATGAAATTTATCCAATAATCTTGTAGCTAATTTAGAACCTATTCCAGGTAAAGAGGTAAGAACGTATAATTGCTGAAGAAGAAAAGGATTTGATTTTTTTATCTTTTTAAGCAAAGGTCCATCATTTTTGCTCTTAAATTGATTGGAAGCTAACAAAACTAATAATTCAGCAGTATAAAATACAGAATCAGTATATAAAATCGGTATTCGGAAATCAAGGGCTACTTTTATCAAAGTTTCGTATGCTACCCGTATTTTATCGATGATTAATTTAGAATCGTTTTGAAAATGCTCTCTTGTATCTAGGTCTGTTAAATTTCCTTCTATAATAATCAGTGGCTTAGTATAATAATTTATTAAATCTGAACATTGAATAAATATGCGACCGTCATAAACAGAGTTTATCAAATCATATATGGTTTTTCTTTCAATAACGGTCTCAGGAGAAACAATATAATCTCCAACTGCTAATTGTTTATAATCGACAAATACCCCATTAAGTTTAAGTAAATTAGGAACTCGACTATTTTTCTCTCGCTCATCTGCAACAATTCGAATAGCCAATGCAATAATAAAAAAGCATATTCTTAATTAACATTCATAAGAAAAAAGTTGTTATTGTGGAGGTTGATTAAATTTATTGGATTGTGATCCCCCTTGGGCCGTATGCATCATTTGATTAATCTTATTTTCCACTTCTTTTAGATTTTCCTTGACCCTAGATTCTTGTTTGCCTAAAACTACAGTCCGGGTATTTGAAAGCTCTTTCTTTTCTTCTAGTTCTTTTATTAAATTATCCCTATCAGATTTAACCATCAAAGGGCCTGCAAGCTTGTATACGACATCCTCAGAAGTAGTTTTCTTTAACTCCTCCAAGGCCCTTTCCGTTTCAGATATTTCTAGTTCAACCTGTTGTTTTTGCATCATTATTGCTTGAAGGTTTTGCTGTAATTGTTGTAATCTTGCAAGTTGCTCTTTTAGCCATGGAGGAAGCTCTTGTTCACTCATTGTTAATACAAAGTAACTAAATATTCACTAAGATAAAAATTATTACAATAGTATATCATTTGTCAATATACAGTACAGAATATGCTAAATCTACTAGTCTCAAAAAAGATAGCAATGACGCACGGAATTTAGATATGTTGTTACCGGATATGGACAATATAATATAGTCGTTTTCTATAGAAACAGTAACATGAGTATCAAAATCGGGTGTAGATTGAATATCGCCTTTTATTGCAACAAAAATAGAATTCAACGGTTTTTTTAAAATATTACCGTCATCATTATTAGATTGAAAAAATCTGGTATTATGGTTATCATGGTCTTTATCAAAATAAATAAAAATTTTAGCCTTGAAGTTTTCCAAGATTTACGTCGTAGGCTCCTGCTGCGACTTTATATTCGCATTTATTGCACCGCCATATACCCATTGCTACTCTTTTAAATTTTATTGAAGTACAGCTCGGACATCTTCTTTTTTGTTTTAATGTCCTATAGACCTTACCATATCTTTTTCGTAAGGTAACACCAAACTTAACACCCAAACCTTTTAGTGCTGTTGAACCCTTTTTTCTTTTAACCTTTAATTCAACTCCTTTATTTTAGAGCGCATTTCCTCTCCTTTAATTCTTGCTATTTCAGAGAACTGGACAATCTGATTGACTGAAAATGGACCCGTAAAGCCTTTTTGTACAGCAACTATATTCCCATCGGATTGAGTGGTCATAGTTAGGCGTGCATCCATGCAAGCTTCCTCTTCTGTTGTTGGATCTAACAAGACCGATTCTCCAATTCTAACTGCGGTAATAGATATCGGCATTGTAGTTATGGGTGGAGGCATAGTTTTACCAGTATCAACTACCTGTTCGTCTTTAATTTCATAGATCGGAAATTTACTTGTTAAAAGTGCCGCAACTACTGCATAAGAGGTAGCATCTAACAAATTACCGTCGGTGTTTATGATGCTACAGTCAACAAAAACAGTATAAACTATTTTTCCAGGAATCAAAACCAATTTATCTAAATCTAGCATTTCTGATTCGCGTACTCCTCTATCAACAACCCTTGATAATTCTATTGCGTCCTCGTCAGGAGGTCCAGGTTCAACATGAGCAGAGGCAGTTGGTAAAACTTCTGCGGACATGATCAATGCACCTTTATTTTCTAATCCTTCAAATGGTTCGCCTGTTTCAACTTTAACACCTGCTACAACTTCAGTATTACCTAGCTTTACCTTTGCAGAACCAGAGGCTTTATCTATTATTCCTACCTCAATTTCAAAATTTCTGTATGACTCAAAATCGCGACCATCCAATCTTTTCCCTCTAGATAAAGCTTCTAGCATTTGTTGTTTTCGTAATTGTTCAACTATTACTGTAGAACGTTTAGAGGAGCTCATGCTTCTTCTTTCAACTCCATTTCATTACCAAAATATTTTTTCATTAGTGCTTCTTTTTGTATTTCGTATACTAACTTGCATCCACTGATTGCTTTTTCCAAACATTCACTAAATTGAGCTGTAGTTATCTTACCATCCAACTGCAGCAAAGTTACTTGTTCCAAATTGGGCAAATAAGCTACAGGCATATCTGCATCTCCTTCTTTATCTTCAAGATCATTAATGTCTAGTACAATATTTTCTGATAACCGTCCAGCAGCACAAGCAGAAACCAAATCACGCATATTAATTCCAGCATCAGCTAATGCTACAGAAGCTGCATTGATGCCAGCACACCTAGATCCACCATCGGCTTGCAATACTTCAACGAAAACATCGATTACTGCTCGCGGATAGTCACTTAATATTAAGGATGGTTCCAAAGATTCACGCATTACTTTAGATATCTCCACTTCTCGTCGAGAAGGAGCAGGATTCTTTCTGGTATCCGTAGAAAACGGAGACATGTGATATCTACACCTAAGAACACACCTATCTGGAAGAGCCATATGTTTTGGATGAACTTCACGTGGCCCGTAAACAGCGACAATTATTTTATTCTTTCCGAATTCTATATAAGCTGAACCGTCTGCATTTTTCACCACGCCCACGGTAATCTTTATTGACCGTAATTCATCTATCCCTCTGCCATCGGATCTTTTTCCGTTTTCATCCATTAAAGCTAATTCTTTCAAATTATACACATCCTATTCGATCACTCTGTTTTTTTTCTTTTTGATCGTTATTGCTATCGTTGTTGGATGACTTTTCAGAATTATCATTTCTATGCTTTTCTTTTGAAGTGGAGCCAGATTTACTATTATTCGGTGTGGATGATTCAATAGATTCAGTGCTGGATTGTGGCTGTGTGGATGATTCAATAGATTCAGTGCTGGATTGTGGCTGTGTGGATGATTCAATAGATTCAGTGCTGGATTGTGGCTGTGTGG